>Ga0228535_1001164_pt1 | contig 46644 bp, 57 predicted proteins | sample SJ1metagenome_FD_168457 | JGI IMG/M metagenome (GOLD analysis project Ga0228535, IMG submission 168457) | Enriched culture of PCE-dechlorinating microbial communities from Ithaca, New York, USA - SJ1 | ecosystem: Engineered > Modeled > Simulated communities (microbial... > Unclassified | place... | reverse complement strand
AACCGAGGTACCGAAAAAATGTGTACTTTTATCCATGTAGTATTAAGTTTGGCGACTCAAAACTACATGAAGAGTTGGTTAGTTTTATTAAAACTTGCTAACTCTTCATTTTTACCGGACAACAGTGGAAAAAAATATCATTCAGATAGTCTGAGCTTTGCAAATTTAAGCAATAATTGTTTCTGACCTGCAGCCGGAAAGAAAACCGTAGCTTTTGTGTTTGGTCCGCTGCCCTCTACATTTAATACTTTTCCCTTTCCGAAACGTTCATGAATGACTTCAATACCCGGCTGAATCTGTTCAATGGCAGCTGTTTCTCCCAATTCTGACCCTTTCGGGGAATTCGCATCATTAATTTTCTTCAGAGGTTTTTTGGTAAACAAAGGAGCTTTCTGCATCGCGGGTAAACCACCGTTTCCGAGATTTATAATCCTTCTGGTTGTTTTTTCAATGAACTGTTCTTCAATTTCATCCAAAAACCTGCTGGGTTCGTTCATCGTCATATTGCCCCAGCGATAACGCGTTTCGGCATACGACAGGGTTACCTTTCTGCAGGCACGCGTCAGGGCAACATAGAACAGCCTGCGCTCTTCCTCTATTTCAGCTCTCGACTGCAGCGAAAGTATGGAAGGAAACAGGTTCTCCTCCATCCCCACAACGTATACGTAAGGGAATTCCAGTCCTTTGGCTGAATGTATGGTCATCAGTACAACCTTGTTGTTGTCGTCCTTGTCGTCGTTGTCGGCATCGGTCAGCAACGCAATTTCCTGCAGAAACTGATCGAGTCCGCGACCCGGACCCTCGCTCACCAGCTCACCGGTTTCTTCGTCGGGGAATAATGTCTGCTCCTTTTCCGAAAATTCCTTTACCGCATTCAGCAACTCCTCGGTGTTCTGAACCCTCGAAATGCCCTCTTCCGACTGGTCAGCTGCCAGTTCTTTCAGCAAACCTGAGTTTTTGGCAATCTTTACCGCCAGCTCGTAAGCATTCAGCTTGTTCAGCTGGTGATGAAATGCCAGAATCATCGATGTAAACTCCGCAATCTTAGTCAGGGTCCCGGAATTTACGCTGCCAACCAGTCTGCCTGCGTTAGCAGCCGTTTCAAAGAGACTCAGATTGTTTGTGGAAGCCGCAATCTCCAGCCTGTCGAGCGTCGTTTTTCCAATGCCTCTGGCCGGAAAATTAATGATACGGTTGAACGCTTCATCGTCGCGGGTATTCACTACCAGCCTGAAATATGCAAGCAAATCTTTGATTTCCTTACGCTTGTAGAATGAAAGTCCCCCGTAAATGCGGTAAGGGATGTTTAACCGCCTGAGCGCTTCCTCAATGGCCCGCGATTGGGCATTGGTGCGGTACAGCACGGCAAAATCGGAGTTTGCGACGTGCTGGTTCATTTTAATTTCAAACACCGAATTGGCAACCATATTGCCCTCCTCGGTATCGCTTGACGCCTTCAGGATCTTAATAAGCTCCCCGTCTTCATTCTCGGTCCATACCTCTTTGAATATCTGGTCCTTGTTCTTGGCAATGAGACTGTTGGCTGCTTTTACGATTACTTTGGTAGATCGGTAGTTCTGTTCCAGTTTGAACGTTCTGGCATCCGGATAGTCCTTTCTGAAATTCAGGATGTTCTGAATGTTAGCCCCCCGGAATCCATATATGCTCTGGGCGTCGTCGCCAACCACACATAAATTTTCGTGCCTGGCTGCCAGCTTCTTCACAATCAGGTACTGGGCAAAATTAGTATCCTGGTACTCATCCACCAGAATGTATTTGAACTTTTGCTGATACTTGAATAATATTTCTGGAAAATCGCGCAGCAACAGATTGGTATTGTATAGCAGATCGTCGAAATCCATTGCAGATGCCTTGAAACAGCGTGCTTTGTAATGAAGAAAAATTTCACCGGTAAGCGGACGGTTAGCAGCTTTGTCGGATTCTTTGATTTCGGCATTGTTGTTATATTCTTCAGCCGATATCAGATTCGATTTAGCCGAAGAAATTCTCGAAAGAATGGCTCCGGGAACATAAATTTTCGGGTCAAGCTGAAGATCCTTCAGTATCGTTTTTATCAGGTTTTTTGAATCGTCGGTATCGTAAATGGTAAAGTTCTGAGGGTATCCGAGAAAATGTCCTTCTACCCGGAGTATACGTGCAAAAATGGAATGAAAGGTTCCCATCCACACATTCCGCGCTTCCGATCCTCCCACAAGCGCAATCACCCGATCTTTCATCTCCCTGGCTGCCTTATTGGTAAAAGTAAGCGCCAGAATGTTGAACGGATCAATGCCCTGTTGAAGAAGATAAGCCACCCTGTATGTAAGTACCCTGGTTTTGCCCGATCCCGCACCGGCAATCACCATCACGGGTCCGTCGCTTTGGGTTACTGCAAGTAGTTGAGCCTCATTAAGTTCTTTATGTAAGTCCTGCACTTCTTTCGGTTTGATTGTACCCGCAAAATTAGTACTCTTTTCCGAGCCGGCATACGTTCTTCCCGTTTCACGGCAGTTTTACCTCCCTAACGAAGATAAAAATCTGCCCGGAGCAGGGTTACTTTTCACGCAGAATGCAATAAACCACTGTAGAAGCATCGTCGGATTCCTGTCTGGAAAACTTATCAACAATACAGACATGGATCAAAAAAGCAGACAGAATCTCCGTAACGATGCCCGGATGAAAACAAAATCAAGTGCTGTATAAACTTCTGACAAATCGCGTATCATGATCAATTTTAGCAAAAGGGATGAACGAATCGGGGAGATTATCGAACAGATCGTTGATAAACAGATTCGCAGAAATGAACCGCCTGAAGCCGCTCAAACCTATCAGCGACTGATTGAGGACTCGTTTACCGATGCCGAAGCCAGACGACTGATTTATATGACAGTGCAGGTAGAACTCTTCCGGCTTATGCAATTCGGGGAAGCTTTTAATCAGGATCGCTACGTGGATAACCTGCGCGGACTGCCCGATCTGCCGGATGCAGATATGCTGTTTTAACATAGTTGCGGAAGATAATCCGCTTTTTTGGTGAGTGAATGGTGAAGCCGGAACGGGCGAAAGTTCCGGCTTTTTTACATCTCAACATCCGGTACGGACAAAGTAATCCTGTCAATGATTCCGTTTACCGGCATTTTTCCCGCGTTTGCCGATTCTTTCTTTACCTTCTTTCCCCCTCATATTAATTTTGTCGGATCAATTACGGATAAACCCCGCTAAATTTAAAAACCATGGAAGAGAAAGAAAAAATGACACGCGGCAACTGGACACGCAGTGCCGAGACAACAACAACCGGTCTCCTGATTATAGCATTCGGAGTGCTTTATATGCTGAAGAATATGGGAGTCCTCGACCCCGGTGTCTGGAGAATAATATTTTCCTGGCCCATGCTGCTGGTTGCAGTGGGAGTGGTAAACTTTGCCGGACGCCACTACAGCTGGGGAACGCTGCTTGTAATTACCGGCCTGATTTTTCTTCAGTTGCGTATCGGAGGGTACAATATTCTGGGCCTTTTCTGGCCGGTGCTGATAATTTTACTCGGTGTTGCTATAATCTTTTCGCATTCGGCCATCGTAAAACGGATTAAACGCGCACAGGTGTCGTCGGGCAACGATTTCTTTGAAGAAGTGGACGTTTTCGGAGGCGGCGAACGCGTGGTGCAGTCGGAGCAGTTCCGGGGCGGAAGGGTGGTTTCGGTCTTCGGCGGTTCCAAAATCGATTTAACGCGCTGCACCCTTTCACCGCACGATAATATCATTGAAATGGTGGCCATTTTCGGAGGCTCCACTCTTTTGGTTCCTTCAGACTGGAACGTAAAACTCGAAGTATTCAATATCTTTGGAGGGTTTTCCGATAAACGCTCAAACATCAACATCGATACATCCAAGACTCTGGTAATAAAAGGAGTGGCAATCTTTGGCGGTGGAGAACTCAAAAGTTACTGAAATCCGGCACATAACCAATGATTACCGACAGGTTTAATAAGCGTGTTCTGCTGTACATAACGGTGTGGGTGCTGATAACCCTGATTCATCTCTACATAGCTGCCTCTAGACCGGGTGCCGTTATGGCCCAGGCTCTTTCGGAAGCGGTGGTGATGAATCTGGTTTTTGCACTGATAGGGGTTGGACTCTGGTTTCTGATCAAGATCAACGACCATGAAAAAACCTCTGCTGCCGGAATGGTCATGCGGCTGGCTGCCGGAAGCACGGTTTCGATAAGCCTGTGGATGGGCGTAAGTATGCTGCTGCTGAACAACCTGCCATGGAGCAGTCCGGAATACATCCGGCACCTGGAAGATACCATGGTAATAAGAGTGATTACCGGATTGCTTCTTTTTGGCATCATGGTTACCGTTTTCTATTTGCTCATCAGCAACGAAAACCTGAAAGAACACCGCTCGCGCGAGCAGATGCTGCAGTCGATGCTTCACGAAACGGAAATCGCCATGCTGCGTTCGCAGATCAAACCTCATTTTTTGTTCAACGCGCTCAATTCCATCAGCTCGCTTACCATTACCAATCCGGCACGGGCGCAGGAGATGGTGGTGAATTTGTCGGAGTTTATGCGTTATTCCTTCAGTTTTTCCGACAACAGCATGAGTTCGCTCGACAGAGAGTTGTACCATCTTCGGCTATACCTTGAAATTGAGAAGGTGCGGTTTGGCGGTCGTCTGGAGGTGATCGAGAATATTGAGGCTGGAACCGGATTATGGCCAATGCCGCCTATGATTCTGCAACCCCTTGTGGAGAATGCCGTAAAGCACGGAGTTTACGATACGCCAGGCAAATCGGAGGTTATTCTGTCGACCTCCAGATCAGACAGAGGGCTGGAAGTTGCTGTTACTAACACTTACGATTCGGCCTATCCCGGCAAGCGGGGCACAGGTACCGGATTATCCAATGTGATGAAAAGAATGAGGATTCAGTATGGCATGCCCGATCTGGTACATATTATTAAAGGAGAAGAAACATTTACCGTAACACTGAAATTCCCGGCCTATGCCGCGCATAAAAGCATTGATAATTGACGATGAACCACCGGCACGCGACCTGGTGAAGCATTACCTTCAGCAATTCGGGGAAATAGAGCTGGCAGGGGAATGCGAAAATGGCTTTGAAGCACTCAAGGCAATACAGGAAACCAGTCCTGATCTGATATTTCTGGATGTTCAAATGCCGAAAATAAACGGTTTTGAATTGCTGGAACTGATTCCTGAGCCACCTCAGATTATATTCACAACTGCCTACGACGAGTATGCCATCCGTGCATTCGAGATGAATGCAGTGGATTATTTGCTGAAACCGTTTTCGGGGGTTCGCTTCTCACAAGCCGTTGAACGGGCAGTCAGGCGCATTGAAGCCAGCCCCGTTCCGGTAGCGGAAGAAACCCTCCGATTGAATGCGGGACTAGAAAAATCGTCCGGAGAGATAGACAGGGTAGTGGTAAGGCAGGGAAACCGTATAAACGTAATTCCGGTCGATACCATATATTATGTAGAGGCACAGGACGACTACGTAATGATTTATTCGGCCAGGGGTACTTATTTGAAAGAAAAAACCATGAAGTATTTCGAACTTCACCTCCCGAAAGCCGCTTTTATCCGGATTCACCGCAGTTTTATAGTAAATATAACCCAGATTGTTTCGGTAGAGCCTTACGGGAAGGATACCCGGGTTGCTGTGCTTAAAACCGGTGAAAAGCTGAAGGTGAGTGCCGGGGGATACAGACGCCTGCGTGAATTGCTATAGGATGTACCTTTTGAATGCATTGTTTTCCGTTTGCTGAAGGCCCGGATTATCTGTTGATAAATTGTTTGCAGTGTATTGATTTCTTATATGGATTTCTCTGCCGGTTAAAAATGGAAAGCAATCCTCGTCAAATGCGGTTTTAAAAACAGGCTTAAAGTTGCCGGGAATGCTTATGTCGTCTGCTTTTGTATTTTTTTTAACAGAAATCACTAAAAATCAGAAAAAAATGTTGCAGGAGTCAAAATATTCTGTACTTTTGCAGCCGCATTTAAAAGGAATGAATAGGTTTTAACTTCCTGAAATGCATAATTTTTCTGAGATTTAATCCGGGAAACCTGATAAAGTAAGACAATATAGGTTTCAATCAATGCCACCGCCACCGGCAGAATTATAAAGGCATTGAAGAGTCTTGCGGCCATAAGGGCTGTAATTGTCTCTCCTTATTAAAATCCCGAATCTCTTCAGAAGAAAATCCTGAAACAGGATGAATTCATTAGCCCCGGTTTCCGCTCATACGGAACTTCAGGAAAGATGTAATTTATTTTTGTTCAGCCTATTGTTAAAATAAAATAAAGCTGTACTTTTGCAGTCCCCAAAAAATCGGGGTTGCCGAGTAACCAAAAACAATTTAAAAGTACTGATATGCCTACAATTTCGCAATTGGTTCGTAAAGGACGTAACAAGTTAACCGATAAGAGCAAGTCACCTGCTCTGGATTCTTGCCCGCAGCGAAGGGGTGTTTGTGTGAGGGTTTATACGACTACTCCCAAGAAGCCCAATTCAGCCATGCGTAAAGTAGCCAGGGTAAGGCTGACCAACACAAAAGAGGTGAATGCATACATTCCGGGCGAAGGCCACAACCTGCAGGAGCACTCGATCGTAATGATCCGTGGCGGCAGGGTTAAAGACCTTCCGGGCGTAAGGTATCACATCATTCGCGGTGCACTTGATACATCGGGTGTTGACGGCAGGAATCAGCGCAGGTCGAAATACGGCACCAAACGTCCCAAGGGCGGTAAGGCAGCTCCTGCAGCAAAAGGCAAGAAATAATTCCGGTTTCAGGTAAAAACAGTTTACAAAAATGAGGAAATCAAAACCTAAAAAAAGAATCATACTTCCTGACCCGAAGTTCAACGACGTACTTGTAACCAAGTTTGTCAATAACCTCATGTACACCGGGAAGAAGAACCTGGCCTTTCAGATTTTCTATGAAGCCATCGACCAGGTGAGTGAAAAAATGAGCGAAGACGGACTCGAAATCTGGAAAAAGGCATTAAACAACGTAACCCCTAATGTCGAGGTTCGCAGCCGCCGTATCGGCGGAGCAACGTTCCAGATTCCTTCTGAAATCCGCCCCGGCCGCAAGAGCTCAATCGGTATGAAAAATCTGATTCTCTTTGCCCGCAAACGCCATGAGAAAACCATGAGCGCAAAACTAGCCGGTGAAATAATGGCCGCATATAAAGAAGAAGGTGCCGCATTCAAACGTAAAGAGGATACCCACCGTATGGCCGACGCCAACAAGGCATTCTCACACTTCAGGTTCTAATCCGGAATAATAAAACTATTAACTGCCGCAATCAATATCCAATGTCCGTAAAACTCGCACATACACGCAACATCGGCATTATGGCGCACATCGACGCGGGTAAAACCACGACGACGGAACGGATATTGTATTATACCGGCATCAGCTATAAGCTCGGCGAAGTGCATGAAGGTACTGCTACCATGGACTGGATGATCCAGGAACAGGAGCGCGGTATCACCATTACTTCGGCAGCTACTACCGTTTACTGGGAAAGTCTGGGAGAGAAATATAAGATCAATATTATTGACACCCCGGGCCATGTTGACTTTACCGTTGAAGTGGAGCGTTCTCTCCGCGTACTGGATGGCGCCGTTGCCATTTTCTGCGCAGTTGGTGGCGTTGAACCACAAAGCGAAACCGTCTGGAGACAGGCCGACAAGTACAACGTACCCCGCATCAGTTTCGTTAATAAAATGGATCGTGCCGGAGCCGATTTCTTCGGGGTTATTGCCCAGATGAAAGAAAAACTCGGTGCCAATCCCGTTATTCTGCAGATTCCTATCGGAGAAGAAGAGAATTTCACCGGTGTGGTCGATCTTATTACCAATAAGGCCTATACCTGGGATGATGAAAGCCTCGGCGAACACTGCACCGTTTCTGAAGTTCCCGCCGATATGGCAGAAATCGTTGAAGAGTACAGACTAAAACTCATCGAAGGTGTTGCCGAAGAAGAGGAAGCCCTTTTCGAGAAGTTCCTTGCCGATCACAATTCCATCACCCCCGATGAAATGCGTACGATCATCCGCAAGGCTACCATTGAACACAGAATCACTCCGGTACTTTGCGGTGCATCTTTCCGCAACAAAGGAGTACAACCATTGCTCGATGCCATAGTCGCGTACCTTCCCAACCCTTCCGATATAGAATCCATTTCCGGAGTCAATCCGAATACGGAGAAGGAAGAATTACGCCATCCGGATGCCGCAGAGCCATTTGCTGCCATGGCCTTCAAAATCGCAACCGATCCTTTCGTTGGTCGCCTGGCATTTATTAAAGTCTATTCAGGTACACTCACTTCCGGAAGCTATGTGTTGAACACCGGCACCGGTAAAAAGGAGCGGATCTCCAGAATCATGCAGATGCATGCCAATAAGCAAACCCCCCTTCAACAGGTGGAAGCAGGTGACATTGCTGCTGTTGTTGGTTTTAAAGAGATCCGGACCGGCGATACGCTCTGCGACGAAAAGCATCCCATAGTACTGGCGACGATACAATTCCCCGAGCCCGTTATCAGCATAGCCGTGGAACCCAAAACCCAGGACGATATTGAAAAACTGGAAACTGCTCTGCGTAAACTTGCAGAGGAAGATCCTACGTTCGACGTCCGACTGGATCAGGAAACTGGTCAAACGATAATCAGCGGTATGGGTGAGCTTCACCTTGATATCATTACCGACAGACTCAGGCGGGAGAATCGTATTGAAATCAGCAAGGGAAATCCTCAGGTCGCATACAAGGAAGCATTTGTCAGCACCATCCGTCATCGCGAGGTTTACAAAAAACAAACCGGTGGCAAAGGTCGTTTTGCCGACATCCTTTTTGAGATGGGACCGGCCGATGAAGGCATCCGTGGACTGCAGTTTATCAACGACGTAAAAGGAGGAAATATTCCCAAAGAATACATACCGGCTATTGAAAAGGGATTCCGGATTGCCATGCAAAACGGTGTACTGGCCGGATTTTCTCTTGAGAGCCTGAAAATCACCCTGCTGGATGGATCGTATCATTCGGTGGATTCCGATGCTCTGGCCTTTGAGATTTGCGCGAAAGTAGCATTTCGTGAGGCTGCCCGAACCGGACGCAACGTACTTCTTGAACCTGTGATGAAGCTGGAAGTTAATTGCCCCGACGAATATGTTGGCGATGTAACCAGCGATCTGAACAAACGCCGGGCCAGTGTTGAAGGCATTGAAAACCGTAACCGTTACCAGATCGTAAAAGCAAGTGTTCCGATGGCAGAAATGTTCGGATATGTAACATCGCTTCGTACGATTACTTCCGGACGGGGAAATTCAAGTATGGAGTTTTCGCATTATGCAGAACTGCCGGCATCCATGACGGACGACGTCATTTACAAACTGAAAGGATATCTTGTTAAATAAACAAAGGAATTAATTCAATAAACCAAAGTAACGTGAGCCAAAGGATCAGAATAAAGCTGAAATCGTACGATCACAATCTGGTTGATAAATCTGCCGAAAAGATCGTAAAGACCGTTAAATCTACCGGTGCAGTTGTGAACGGCCCTATTCCCCTGCCGACCAACAAAAAGATATTCACTGTGTTGAGGTCAACCTTTGTCAATAAGAAATCGAGAGAGCAGTTTGAACTGAGTTCATACAAGCGCCTTCTCGATATCTACAGCACCACCAGCAAGACCATTGATGCGCTGATGAAGCTTGAGCTGCCCAGCGGAGTGGAAGTAGAGATCAAGGTCTGATCGTTTACCGGGATCCGCCGCAGGCGGGGTTCAGAAAAAAGAATCATCAATTTTAACATGATACTGCAATGTCAGGAATTATAGGAAAAAAAATCGGGATGACCAGTATATTCGATGCCAACGGCAAGAATATACCCTGTACGGTAATTGAGGCCGGACCATGCTACGTCACCCAGATCAAAACCATGGAAGTTGACGGCTATGAAGCCATTCAGCTTGCGTATGATGACAAGAAAGAAAAGCATACTACCAAAGCTGAAAAAGGTCATTTTGCCAAAGCCGGTGTAAGCCCGAAACGCAAGGTTGTAGAATTTACCCGTTTTGAAGCAGGACACAGGAAGCAGTTTGGTGACCAGGTACAGGTTGATGTTTTCGTTGAAGGCGAATACGTTGACGTAGTTGGAATTACTAAAGGTAAGGGATTCCAGGGAGTTATCCGTCGCCATGGTTTCAGTGGTGTAGGCGGAACTACTCACGGTCAGCACAACAGGCTCAGAGCTCCCGGATCGGTTGGTGCATCCTCATGGCCTTCACGCGTTTTCAAAGGCCTTCGCATGGCTGGGCAAACCGGCAATCAGCGCAGGAAGATGATCAACCTCCAGATCGTGAAGATCGTTAAGGAAAAGAATCTTTTATTAGTCAAAGGTTCGATACCCGGACCTGCTGGATCATATGTAATTGTTGAAAGATGGAGCTAACAGTATATAACATCAAAGGGGAGAAGACCACAAAAACGGTTACCCTTAACGACTCGGTATTCAATATCGAACCTAACGACCACGCTATTTATCTTGATACGAAGCAGTATCTGGCAAATCAGCGTCAGGGAACGCACAGCTCACTCGAGAAATCGGTTGTTTCGGGAAGTACCCGTAAACTGAAGAGGCAAAAAGGTACCGGTGGTGCCCGTGCCGGCAGCATCAAATCTCCGCTTATGCGCGGTGGTGCCAGGGTTTTCGGACCTCAGCCGAGAGATTACAGTTTTAAGCTGAACAAAAAGCTGAAACAGCTTGCCCGTATGTCGGCACTCAGCTACAAGGCTAAAGGCAATGAGATTGTGGTACTGGAGGACTTTTCCTTTGACAAGCCGAAGACCAAAAATTTCATCGAAGTACTCGAGAAGCTGCAACTTTCAGGAAAAAAGACACTTATGGTGCTGAGCGAAAGCAATAAAGCCTTATATTTGTCCTCCCGAAATCTGAAGCAGGCAAAGGTTGTAAGGGCTTGTGATTTAAATACATACGAAATTCTTCGTGCCCACAATCTGATCATTCTCGAAAGCTCGGTTGCCGAAATCGAAAAGACCTTTGAGAATTAAAAAAGAAATTCACGCTCACAGCGCTGAGATTAAGAACCATTAACACCAAAAACGATGGGAATCATAATAAAGCCGGTAGTTACGGAAAAGATGACGGCCTTAGGCGACAAGCTTCAACGCTACGGGTTTATCGTGCAGAAGGATTCCAACAAGCTGCAGATTAAAAAAGCCGTTGAGGAGATTTACGGAGTTGAAGTTACAGATGTAAACACCATGAACTATGCTGGCAAGTCCAAGTCAAGGTACACCAAAACCGGACTGGTAAAGGGACGTGCAGGTTCATACAAGAAGGCTATAGTAACTTTAGCTGAGGGTGAAACAATTGATTTTTATAGCAATATTTAAAGATAATGGCTTTAAAAAAATTCAAACCGACCACATCAAGTCAGCGCTTCAAACTGGTTAGCGCACTGGATGACATTACAGCGACAAGTCCTGAAAAGAGCTTGTTGGTGGCGAGGAAAAGCTCAGGTGGCCGAAATAACACCGGAAAAATGACCATCAGGTCGATCGGTGGCGGACACAAGCAGAAGTACCGTATCATTGATTTCAAACGTGATAAGGAAAACATACCTGCGACAGTAAAAACCATTGAATACGATCCGAACCGTACTGCCCGCATTGCGTTGCTGTATTATGCCGATGGTGAGAAGCGTTACATTGTTGCCCCCAACGGATTGAAAGTTGGACAGCAGGTGATGACCGGTAAGGGCGCACAGCCCGAGATTGGGAATACGCTTTATTTAAGTGAAATTCCGTTCGGTACTGTTATTCACAATATTGAACTCAGGCCGGGACAGGGAGCCAAGATGGCGCGCAGTGCAGGTTCATCGGCACAGCTGATGTCGCGCGATGGAAAATTTGCCGTCATTAAATTGCCTTCCGGAGAAACCCGCATGATTCTTCAAAGCTGCAAAGCAACCATTGGAATGGTTTCAAATACCGAGCACAACCTGGAAGTTTCAGGAAAAGCCGGTCGCAGCCGCTGGCTCGGACGTCGTCCGCGCACCCGTGCTGTTGTTATGAACCCGGTTGATCACCCGATGGGTGGTGGTGAAGGAAGAGCTACCGGAGGTCACCCGAGGTCGCGCAAGGGATTGCCGGCAAAAGGATACAAGACCCGTTATCCGAAGAAAGCTTCCAATAAATACATCATCGAAAGAAGGAAGAAGTAATTGAACCTTAAACAGCAATAAAGATGAGCCGTTCGCTTAAAAAAGGTCCTTATATCGACTACAAACTGGAAAAGAAAGTACTGGACGTGGTTAACTCCAACAAGAAAGTTGTTATTAAAACCTGGTCACGTGCTTCGATGATATCTCCGGACTTTGTTGGACAAACCATTGCAGTCCACAACGGAAACAAATTCATCCCGGTTTATGTAACTGAGAACATGGTAGGACACAAACTCGGAGAGTTTTCACCGACCCGTATTTTCAGGGGACACGCCGGTAGTAAAGATAAAGGTAAAAAATAAAGAAGGAAAAACCAATGGGATCACGTAAACATAACAGGGCTGAGCAGATCAATGAAGCCAGGAAGACCGCGGCCTTTGCCAGCCTCAGGAATTGCCCTACCTCACCCAGGAAGATGCGGCTGATCGCTGATATGATCCGCGGTATGAAGGTAGAACTGGCACTGAATGTACTGAAACATTCGCCAAAGGAAGCCAGCGACCGTATGCATAAATTGCTTCTCTCGGCACTCGCTAACTGGCAGGCCAAGAATGAGGGTGTGCGCATAGAAGACACCAGTCTGTATATTAAGGAAGTCGGCGTTGACGGCGGCCGCTCACTGAAGCGTATCCGTACTGCTCCTCAGGGTCGTGCCCACAGAATCCGCAAGCGTTCAAACCACGTGACACTGCTCATCGATAACAGAGTAGCACAAGAAAAATAATAATATTACTGCAAAGCAGGCTTTAACAACCAAATAATCATTTGTTGAATGGGACAAAAGACAAATCCAATAGGTAACAGGTTAGGCATCATCAGAGGATGGGATTCCAACTGGTATGGCGGAAAGAGTTTCGAAAGCAAACTGGTAGAAGATGACCAGATCCGCAAATATCTGAATGCCCGTTTATCCAAAGCCGGAGTTTCAAAGATCGTTATCGAACGTACGCTGAAGCTCGTTACCGTGACAATCCATACTGCCCGTCCGGGTATCATTATTGGTAAGGGTGGTCAGGAAGTTGACAAACTGAAGGAAGAATTGAAGAAGGTAACCAAGAAGGAGATCCAGATCAATATATCCGAGATCAAACGTCCTGAGATGGATGCAGTAATCGTGGCCAACTCGATTGCCCGTCAGATTGAAGGTCGTATATCATACCGCCGTGCAATCAAGACTGCCATCGCCTCAACCATGCGTATTGGTGCTGAAGGAATTAAAGTATTGATTTCGGGAAGGCTTGCAGGAGCTGAAATGGCTCGCCGCGAGATGATCAAGGAGGGCCGTACCCCACTTCATACGCTGAGAGCCGACATCGACTACGCTGTAGCTGAAGCCCATACAACCTACGGCCGTATTGGTATCAAAGTCTGGATTTGCAAAGGTGAAGTTTACGGAAAGGTAGATCTCACTCCTTCAGCAGAAGCCCAGGCAAGCAGTGGAGCCCGTGAGAAATCGATGCCTCCGAGAACCGGTGGAAGACCTCCGCGCGGGAACCGCAACAGGACTCCGAAGAAGTAAGAAACTGAGTAACAAAAACACGTTCAATATCCGACAATAATGTTACAGCCAAAGAAAACCAAGTACAGGAAAATGCAGAAGGGCAAAATGAAAGGCAACACCAAGCGTGGTGCAGAGATTTCATTTGGTTCATTTGCTATTAAAACCCTGGAAGAGGCATGGATCACAGGCCGCCAGATAGAAGCAGCCCGTCAGGCCATCAGCCGTTACATGAAACGTGAAGGCCAGATATGGATTCGCATTTTCCCCGATAAGCCTGTTACCAAGAAACCCGCGGAAGTACGTATGGGTAAAGGTAAAGGTGCACCCGAATATTTTGTGGCACGCATCAGCCCAGGCCGTATTCTCTTCGAAGCCGAAGGTGTACCCGTGGATGTTGCAAAGGAAGCCCTCCGTCTTGGTGCGCAGAAATTGCCCGTTGCTACCAAGTTTGTGGTAAGAAGAGATTACGTTGAAGAATCAATATAACGCAAGATGAAACAAGAAGTCATTAGAGAGCTTTCAACAGCCGAACTCATTGAACGGCTCGATGAAGAGCGCAAACAGCTAATCAAGCTTAAGCTTAACCACGCTGTTTCACCTCTTGAGAACCCCAATAAAATCAAAAATTACCGCAGGACAATTGCACGTATGGTTACCGAGCTTCACAAGCGCAACCAGGAAGCAGCATCGTCCAAGGGTACAGCTACCGCTAACAACCAATAACCGTAGGAGCTATGGAAACCAGAAATCTGAGAAAAGAAAGAATTGGGGTTGTTGTCAGCAACAAAATGGAGAAGTCTATCGTAGTTCAGGTCGAACGCCGCGAGAAGCACCCCAAATATGGAAAATTTGTGAAGAAAACTACAAAATTTTCCGCCCACGACGAGAAAAATGAATGCAACATCGGCGATACCGTCCTTATTGCAGAAACCCGTCCTCTGAGCAAAAACAAGTGCTGGAGATTAGTCGAAATCATTGAAAGAGCCAAGTAATTATGATACAACAGGAATCACGACTTACGGTAGCGGACAACAGCGGTGCAAAAGAAGTACTTTGCATCCGTGTGCTGGGTGGAACCCGCAAACGCTATGCCTCTATTGGCGATAAAATTGTTGTAACCGTAAAACATGCCCTCCCTTCCGGGAATATAAAAAAGGGTACGGTTGCCAAGGCAGTGGTTGTCAGAACCAAGAAAGAAATCCGCCGCAACGACGGCTCCTATATCCGCTTTGACGACAACGCTGTAGTATTGCTCAACAACGCTGGTGAAATGTCCGGAACCCGTATCTTTGGGCCGGTCGCCAGAGAATTGCGTGAAAAGCAATACATGAAGATTGTTTCACTGGCACCCGAGGTGCTGTAATTGACCCACAAGCATATGAGCACGAAACTTAGTATAAAGAAAGGCGACACCGTGAAGGTTATAGCCGGTGACTCTAAGGGAAAACAGGGAAAGGTCCTTGAAGTGGATGTAGAAAAAATGCAAGCCATCGTAGAGGGTGTTAACCTGATCTCAAAGCACACCAAACCCAATGCAAAAAATGCACAGGGTGGCATCGTCAAAAAAGAAGCCGGAATCCATGTTTCAAACCTTATGGTTGTCGATAACACCGGCGTTCCGACCCGCGTAGGTCGTAAACTTGACGAGAAGACCAATAAATCAGTCCGTTATTCTAAAAAGTCCGGGGAGGTAATTAAATAATGAACTATTCACCACGCTTAAAAGATAAGTACAGGCAGGAAATTATTCCGGCTCTTACGGAAAAGTTTCAGTACAAAACCGTGATGCAGGTCCCCAGGCTGCTGAAAATCAGTGTTAATCAGGGACTTGGTACAGCGATTGCCGACAAGAAACTGGTTGATGCAGGAGTTAATGAACTTACAGCCCTTACCGGACAGAAAGCAGTTGCTACAAAGTCGCGCAAAGACATTTCAAACTTTAAGCTCCGTAAAGGAATGCCGATCGGGGCACGGGTTACACTCAGGGGCGATAAGATGTACGAATTCCTCGACCGCCTTGTTTCCGTTGCTATCCCCCGAATCAGGGACTTCCGCGGAATTAATGAGAAAGGATTCGACGGACGCGGTAATTACACTCTTGGTGTTACCGAACAGATCATATTTCCGGAAATCCTGATCGACAAAGTGGCAAAGATCAATGGTATGGATATCACCTTTGTAACTTCTGCCCGTACCGATCAGGAGTGCCTGGCACTGCTTAAAGAATTTGGTTTACCATTCAAAAATCAGAAATAACGATATGGCAAAGGAATCAATGAAGGCAAGGGAACTTAAAAGAGAACGCCTTGTCGCCAAATACGCGGCCAAACGTGCTGAACTGAAAGAAGCCGGCGATTATATCGCACTTCAGAAGCTTCCGAAAAATGCTTCACCCGTGCGCCTGCACAACCGTTGCAAGCTCACCGGTCGTCCGAAAGGATACATGCGCCAATTTGGCATTTCGCGTATCAATTTCCGTTTCATGGCCCTCGATGGCCTTATTCCGGGCGTGAAAAAAGCCAGTTGGTAATAAAAACATTTGATCAATTTAACAATCAAGGATAAAATGGTAACAGATCCTATTGCAGATTATCTGACCCGCATCAGGAACGCCGTGATGGCCAACCACCGGATCGTGGAAATCCCGACTTCAAACATGAAGAAGGAAATCACCAAGATCTTATTCGAAAAGGGTTATATTTTGAATTATAAGTTTGAGGATGAAACCATCCCCGGAATTATAAAAATTGCGCTGAAATACCACCCGGTTTCAAAGATTTCCGCAATCTCCAAACTGGAACGTGTCAGCAAGCCCGGACTCCGCCGTTACGTCGGTGCAGATGAACTGCCACGCGTTCTGAATGGACTGGGTATCGCTATACTTTCTACCAATAAAGGACTGATGACCGATAAAGAAGCAAGAGTCCAGAAGATTGGCGGAGAAGTTTTGTGTTACATTAGCTAAAAAGAGGAGATTTCAACATGTCGAGAATAGGAAAAATGCCGGTTGCCATTCCTTCAGGAGTTCAGATTTCTGTATCTGATACCAATCTGATTACTGTGAAAGGTAAACTTGGCGAACTTACGCAACAGGTGGATCCCCAGATTACCTTTAAAATTGAAGATAATAGCCTGATCATTGGCAAAGCGAACGATACACAGGATGCCAATGCCAAACACGGCCTCTACCGCTCACTCGTTGCAAATATGGTGAAAGGTGTATCGGAAGGGTTTACCATCGTTCAGGAACTGGTTGGAGTTGGATATAAAGCTTCCGCTACCGGAAACCTGCTTGAACTTTCGCTTGGCTTCTCACACAACGTATTCATTGAAATGCCTCAGGAAGTCAGTGTGGAAACTCTTACCGAAAGGGGTAAAAATCCTACAATTACCCTGAAATCACACGATAAACAGTTACTTGGACAGGTTGCCGCCAAGATTCGCTCACTTCGCAAACCCGAACCTTACAAAGGTAAAGGTATACGGTTTATGGGTGAAGTGGTCAAGAAAAAAGCCGGTAAATCTGCTTCAGATAAATAACATTAAAATTAAACCAATCCCGGTTAAACGGGGTAAAATTCCTCATAAAGGATGGCTATCAAGAACAGAAAAGAATACAGAAGGCACAGGATAAAACTCAGAATCCGGAAGGTAGTTACCGGAACTGCTGAGCAGCCGAGGTTGACCGTATTCAGAAGCAATAAACAGATCTATGCACAGATCATTAACGATCTTGAAGGCAAGACCCTTGTTTCTGTATCGTCACGCATTCCTGAAGTTTCAGGTACCCCTATGCCAAAAATCGAGCAGGCTAAGCTTGTCGGAAAAATGATTGCCGAGCGCGCCAAAGAAGCGGGTATCGAAGAAGTGGTTTTTGACCGCAACGGTTACTTATATCATGGTAGAATCAAATCCCTGGCTGAATCAGCCAGAGAAGGAGGCCTTAAATTTTAAAACAGATGGCAAACGCAAACATAAAAAGGGTTAAATCCAGCGAGATTGAGTTTAAAGACAGACTGGTTAGCATCCAGCGAGTTACCAAAGTAACCAAAGGGGGACGTACGTTCAGCTTCTCAGCTATTGTAGTTGTTGGTAATGAAAACGGCGTTGTTGGTTACGGACTTGGTAAAGCTAAAGAAGTTACCGCAGCCATTGCAAAAGGTGTTGACGATGCTAAGAAAAATCTGGTAAAAGTACCGGTTCTTAAGGGAACGATCCCGCACGAACAACTGGGTAAATACGGTGGAGCTCTGGTGTTCCTGAAACCCGCTACTCCCGGTACCGGTGTTATCGCAGGCGGTGCTATGCGCGCTGTTCTTGAAAGTGTTGGTGTTCGCGACGTGCTTGCCAAGTCGAAAGGCTCTTCTAACCCCCACAGTGTTGTAAAAGCTACCATCGATGCCCTGATGAAAATGCGCGATGCATACACCGTAGCTCAGCTTCGTGGCGTTGACCTCAATAAAGTTTTCAATGGTTAAGACTAACCAATTAAAACCAACTGAAATGAAGAAACTGAGAGTTACCCAGATAAAAAGCGGCATTAAACAGCCCGAGCGTCAGAAACTTACCCTTAAAGCCCTTGGCATTAAGCGGATGAACAGGCCTGTTGAGGTGGTTGCTACCCCTCAGATCGAAGGTATGATCGCAAAGATCAACCACCTGTTGAAAGTTGAAGAAATCTAAATCGTACACTTCTAATTGTCAAGATATTATGGATTTGAGTAATCTTAAACCGGCAGAAGGATCAGTAAAAAGCAGGAAACGTATCGGTCGTGGCCAGGGTTCTGGTCGCGGAGGTACATCTACCCGCGGTCATAAAGGAGCTAAATCACGTTCAGGATATAGCCAGAAGATCGGCTTTGAAGGCGGTCAGATGCCCCTCTACAGACGCGTTCCCAAATATGGCTTCCGCAATATTAACCGCGTTGAGTACAGAAGCATTAACCTCGATGTGATCCAGGCCCTGGTCTCTGCTGTCAATGTGGAAGTTGTGGATATCGAACTGTTGATCACCAACGGACTCGCCTCCAAAAACGATAGGATTAAAATCCTTGGTCGTGGTGAGTTAACAACCAAAATCGATGTGAAAGCCAATGCGTTTTCTGCATCTGCTGTAAAGGCTATTGAATCAAAGGGTGGTCAGGCTATAAAAATCTAAACTGTAGATGAAACGTTTTATTCAGACTATCAAGAACATTTATAAGATCGAGGAACTGCGCAAACGCATTGGTTATACCATTGGCATTGTTCTGCTCTACCGACTCGGATCTTATGTTGTTCTTCCGGGAGTTGATCCAAACCAGCTTGCTAATCTTCAGAACCAGACCGGCAGCGGATTGCTCGGACTCCTCAATATGTTCTCGGGTGGAGCGTTTTCCAACGCCTCCATCTTTGCTTTGGGAATCATGCCCTATATCTCTGCATCCATCGTAGTGCAGTTGCTGGGAATGGCAATTCCTTATTTCCAGAAGCTTCAGAAAGAGGGAGAGAGCGGTCGTAAAAAGATTAATCAGATTACCCGCTACCTCACCGTTCTGATTACCGGCTTTCAGGCTCCGGGTTACATCGCCAATCTTGTTTCTCAATTGCCTGCATCCGCCATCACCCCATTTGATCCCGCTGTTACTTCGCCTTCCACTTTCTTCTGGATTTCTTCCGTTATCATTCTGATTTCGGGAACCCTTTTTGTAATGTGGCTGGGTGAACGCATCACCGATAAAGGAATCGGAAATGGTATCTCTCTCATTATCATGATCGGTATCATTGCACGTCTGCCCTTTGCTCTTTTTGGTGAACTCGTTTCACGTATGGAGCAGAAAGGCGGCGGACTGGTAATCTTTATCGTGGAGCTTGCCGTACTGATCGGTGTTATTCTGATTAGTATCCTGCTGGTACAGGGAACCCGCAAGATACCTGTACAATATGCCAAACGTATAGTCGGAAACAAACAATATGGCGGCGTTAGGCAGTATATTCCCCTTAAGGTGAATGCTGCCGGTGTTATGCCGATCATCTTTGCCCAGGCAATTATGTTTCTGCCTCTGACACTTGCCGGATTTGCCGAATCGGAAACCCTGACCGGCTTTGCTGCTGCCTTCACCAATATCAACGGATTCTGGTACAATTTTGTGTTTGCACTCCTGATTGTGGTGTTCACATACTTCTATACCGCCATCACCATCAATCCAAATCAGATGGCGGAGGATATGAAGAAAAACAACGGTTTTATCCCAGGTGTTAAACCCGGAAAAAAGACCGCTGAATTTATTGATCAGATCATGTCGAGGATTACATTGCCCGGTTCATTGTTCCTGGCATTTGTGGCGATTATGCCTGCTCTGGTCAGCAAAATCGGTGTCACGGGTCAATTTGCCCAGTTCTACGGCGGTACGTCTCTGCTGATTCTGGTCGGTGTTGTACTCGATACCTTGCAACAAATTGAAAGTCACCTGCTAATGAGGCATTACGACGGACTTACAAAATCTGGTCGTATTAAGGGGCGTTCATCCATAAGCATGGGTTGATATTGAAGTAAGGACTTCAGTGCTTGCAAATGATTTATTACAAGACAAACGAAGAAATAGAATTAATACGGTTAAGTTCTTTACTTGTTGGTAAAACCCTGGCCGAGACAGCACGAAGCATCAAACCTGGTGTGACGACTGCTGAACTCGACCGGATAGCCGAAACCTTTATCCGTGATCATGGTGCAATACCTGCATTCAAAGGTTACGGTGGCTTCCCCGGAACCCTGTGCATATCGGTTAACGATGTTGTAGTGCACGGAATCCCTGGCAATCAGGTGCTTCAGGACGGTGACCTTGTGTCGGTTGACTGTGGCGTTATCCTGAATGGATTTTACGGTGACTCTGCATATTCTTTTGCGGTAGGCACTGTGAGCGAAGAGAAGCGGCTTCTGATGCAGCGTACGAAAGAATCGCTCTATCGTGGCATAGAAGTTGCTAAGGCGGGCAAGCGTATCGGCGATATAGGATATGAGATTCAGACCTATGTTGAGCAATACGGCTATTCGGTGGTTCGCGACCTTGTGGGTCACGGACTTGGCAGGCATCTTCACGAGAAACCGGAAGTGCCTAATTATGGCAAAAGAGGCGTTGGAACCATGCTTCAGGCCGGATTGGTTATATGTATAGAACCTATGATCAATCTTGGACGCAGGCAGGTTATTCAGGAGCGCGACGGATGGACCATCCGTACGGCCGACAGGCTGCCTTCCGCTCACTATGAGCATGCCATAGCAATAATGGAAGGGAAAACCGAAATTCTTTCATCGTTTGATGAGATTGAGAAAGTACTGGAGTCACAACAATAATTTTTTGAATACATGGCAAAACAAATTTCGATAGAACAGGACGGCACGGTTACCGAATCGCTCGGTAACGCAATGTTCCGTGTTGAACTTGAGAACGGGCACATCATAACCGCTCACATTTCGGGGAAGATGAGGATGCACTATATTAAGATTTTGCCTGGTGATAAGGTAAAACTTGAAATGTCGCCTTATGACCTCTCCAAGGGAAGAATAATTTTCAGATACAAATAAACAAACCATCTTGTCAAATGAAAGTAAGAGCATCAGTCAAGAAGAGGACACCTGACTGTAAAATTGTCAGAAGGAAAGGGCGGTTGTACATTATCAACAAAAAGAACCCCAAGTACAAGCAAAGGCAGGGATAACAGAGTTTAACAAACAACAGAACAATATATGGCACGTATTGCTGGTATAGACATACCAAAAAACAAAAGGGGTGAGATAGGCCTGACCTACATTTATGGTATAGGCCGCAGCTCAGCCCAGAAGATTCTTCAGGCTGCTGGAGTGGACCTGAACAAAAAGGTTCAGGAATGGAATGATGATGAGCAGAACGCCATCCGTACGATCATCAACGATCAGTTTAAGGTGGAAGGTGCACTCAGGTCAGAAATTCAGACCAACATAAAGCGACTGATGGACATTGGATGCTACCGCGGTGTAAGGCATCGTATCGGACTTCCGCTGCGAGGTCAGAGTACCAAGAATAATGCCCGTACACGTAAGGGTAAGAAGAAAACTGTTGCCAACAAGAAGAAAGCAACCAAAGGTTAATCGTTGATTTTCCTTTAAATTAACCAAACGAATTGTCGAAAAAAAATTGTTATGGCAAAAACTGCTAAAACATCAAAGAAGAAAGTTGTTAAGGTTGATCCAGTCGGCCGCGCATACGTGAGTGCATCTTTCAACAATATCATTATATCGCTGACCAACAACAGCGGACAGGTGATCAGTTGGGCTTCAGCCGGTAAGATGGGTTTCAGGGGTTCGAAGAAGAATACCCCGTACGCTGCTCAGATGGCTGCAACCGAATGTTCAAAGGTAGCTTACGATATGGGCCTGCGGAAGGTAAAGGTTTTCGTAAAAGGACCCGGCTCCGGAAGGGAATCTGCTATCCGTACCATTCACTCTGCTGGTATAGAAGTTACTGAGATAGTTGACGTAACGCCTCTGCCGCACAACGGTTGTCGTCCTCCGAAACGGAGAAGGGTTTAATTATTTTTTAAGCTCCCGGTTTTGCTTTGTCCTGCAGGATGGTTTGATGTCAGGCTATGACCGGAGCAAAATTGAAAACAAAAACAGATACCAAATAACACGTAATTATGGCCAGGTACACAGGTCCAAGAACCAAAATTGCACGGAAATTCAAAGATCCGATCTATGGTCCGGACAAGTATTTCGAGAAGAAAAACTATGCCCCGGGAATGCACGGAAATTCGAAGAGACGTAAAAAACTTTCAGAATACGGCACACAGCTTCAGGAGAAGCAGAAAGCCAAATATACATACGGAATTCTCGAGAAACAGTTTAAAAATACTTTCCAGAAGGCCAGCCGCAAGAGTGGTATTACAGGCGAGATTCTGCTGCAGATGGTTGAGTCCAGACTCGACAATGTGGTATATCGTCTTGGAATTGCTCCGACTCGCAGCGCAGCCCGCCAGCTTGTAACCCATCGTCACATCCTGGTTAACGGTTCGCTGGTTAATGTTCCTTCATACGAACTGAAACCGGGCGATAGCGTAAGCGTAAGGGAAAAATCGAAATCTCTGGAAGTTATCCAGAATGCACTGGCTGCCAAAAGGAATACATATCCCTGGCTCGAGTGGGACAGTACAAATCTTTCAGGTAAATTTGCCAGCCTTCCGGCACGTGAAGATATTCCGGAAAATATAAAGGAGCAGCTCATCGTTGAGTTGTACTCCAAGTAACGAGCTTACGATTTTCAAACTATTTACACAAGAGGAAGAGTATATGGCAATATTAGCATTTCAAAAGCCTGAAAAGGTAATAATGATCGAAGCCGACGATTCGAAAGGTGTGTTTGAATTCAGACCCCTCGAACCCGGATTCGGTATAACCATCGGCAATGCACTGAGAAGGATTCTGCTTTCATCGCTAGAAGGCTTTGCTATCACTTCGGTGCGGATTGAAGGAGTTGATATGGAGTTCTCTTCAATCAAAGGCGTGGTGGAAGATGTCACCGACATAATCCTTAATCTGAAAAAAATCCGATTCAAACGTTTGCTTGAATCGGAAACCAGTGAAAAAATCCGTGTGGTTATTTCTGGTCAGGATGCATTTATGGCCGGTGATATCAATAAGTTCCTTTCGGTTTTCCAGGTGCTTAATCCAGAGGTTGAAATATGCCATATGGAACCCTCGGTGAAACTGACAATTGACCTGACCATTGATAAAGGGCGGGGTTATGTTCCTGCTGAGGAGAATAAGGTAGCGAATGCCCCCCTGGGTACCATCGCCATCGATTCAATCCATACGCCCGTCAAAAACGTTAAATATACCATCGAGAATTTCCGTGTTGAACAGAAAACCGACTACGAAAAGCTCATTCTTGAACTCGTTACCGATGGTTCTATTCATCCTAAAGAAGCTCTGAAAGAATCTGCCCGGATTCTGATTCATCACTTCATGCTTTTCTCCGATGAAAAAATTACCATCGATACAGAAGAAAAAGCTGTTACTGAAGAGTTTGATGAAACATCACTGCACATCCGGCAGCTGCTGAAAACCAAACTTGTCGACATGGATTTGTCGGTCAGGGCTCTCAATTGCCTCAAGGCTGCCGATGTTGAAACCCTTGGAGAACTTGTTTCATACAACAAAAACGACCTTTTGAAATTCCGCAATTTTGGTAAAAAATCACTCACCGAACTGGAAGAGCTGGTGAAGTCGAAAAATCTGGAGTTCGGAATGAATATCGCAAAATACAAACTTGATAAGGATTAATTGCAATGAGACACGGAAAGAAAGTCAATCATCTGGGAAGAACGAGCGCCCATCGCAAAGCTATGCTTTCGAATATGGCCTCCTCGCTTATCCTGCATAAACGCATCAATACCACGCTTGCAAAAGCGAAGGCGCTGAGGTCATATGTTGAACCACTGATCACCCGCTCAAAAGACGATTCAACACATTCCCGCCGAATGGTTTTCAGCTACCTCCAGAATAAGGATGCCGTTACTACGCTCTTCAGAGAGGTTTCGGTGAAAGTAGCTAACCGCCCGGGTGGTTATACCAGGATTCTGAAAACCGGAACCCGCCTTGGCGATAATGCCGAGATGTGTATGATGGAGCTGGTGGACTTCAACGAGAATATGCTTGCAGCCAAAGAGGCTCCCAAAGCTAAAACCACACGCCGCAGCCGCAGCTCTAAACCCAAGGTTGCCGAAGTTGCAGCTCCTAAAGCTGAAAAGGCTCCTGAAACCGGTGAGGTTGCCGAAAAGCCGGCTACCGATACTACTGAAAACAACGGGTAATTTTTTACCGGTGCGTGATGAGGATAAGGTAGCAAATATCTACTTTGTCCTCATTTTGTTTGTCCGGAACTTCTTATACTCCTGAGTTCATTTTTGATCACAAACTAATTTTTTTTGATATGAGCGCTATAGCCAACATTTATGCCCGCCAGATCCTCGATTCTCGCGGTAATCCAACCATTGAGGTTGATGTTTACACCACCAACGGCATTATGGGCCGTGCTGCCGTTCCTTCCGGAGCTTCCACCGGAATTCATGAAGCCGTGGAGCTGCGCGATGGTGATAAGAAGTTCTATCTCGGAAAGAGCGTTATGAAAGCCGTTCAGAACGTGAATAAAGTTCTTGCCGAAGAGCTCAAGGGATACTTTATCTCGGAGCAAAATGAAATTGACCACAGGATGATTGAAATTGATGGCACACCCAACAAAGGCAATCTCGGTGCAAATGCCATCCTCGGCGTTTCTCTGGCCGTGGCCAACGCCGCTGCTCAGGAATCCGGACAAATGCTGTATCGGTATGTTGGCGGGGTAAATGCAAATACTCTCCCCATTCCAATGATGAACATTATCAACGGTGGATCGCATGCAGACAATGCCATCGATTTTCAGGAGTTCATGATTATGCCGGTTGGTGCACCTAACTTTAACGAAGCACTCCGAATGGGTGCTGAAGTATTCCATCACCTGAAGTCGGTTCTGAAAAATGCAGGATATTCTACAAACGTTGGCGATGAAGGCGGGTTCGCTCCTAACCTGAAATCAAACGAGGAAGCGGTTACCGTTATCCTTCAGGCAATCGAAAAAGCCGGATATAAGCCGGGCGTCGACGTTTACCTCGCCCTTGATCCTGCTTCATCGGAGTATTTTATCGAAGAAGAAAAAGTTTATCACCTCAAAAAATCCACTGGCGATAAGCTTACTCCCGCTCAAATGGTAGACTATTGGAATTCATGGGTAGAGAAATATCCTATTATCTCCATCGAAGACGGTATGGCTGAAGACGACTGGGACGGCTGGAAACTGATGACCGACAGAATGGGTAACAAAATCCAGTTGGTTGGCGATGATCTTTTTGTTACCAATTCTAAACGCCTGCAGATGGGAATCGATAAAGGTATAGCAAATTCAATTCTGGTGAAGGTAAACCAGATTGGTACCCTTACCGAAACCATCGATGCAGTTAACCTGGCCTACCGTAACGGATATACCGCCGTTATCAGTCACCGCTCAGGAGAAACGGAAGATACAACCATTGCCGATCTCGCCGTAGCACTTAATACCGGACTCATTAAAACCGGATCGGCAAGCCGTACGGACCGTATAGCAAAATACAATCAGTTGCTTCGTATCGAGGATTTCCTCGGAACATCCGCCCGCTACCTCGGCAAAGACTTCAAATATGCCCGATAAGCTTCATTATGCATGAAAAAACGTCCCGGGTCCTATTATACCGGGACGTTTCGTTTTAACAGCGGATATTACCTGATCTGTTCCTTTGAGCCTTGCTGGTCTAGCACTTTCCTGAAGACCCGGTAACGTTTGGCAACAGGAACTTCCAGCCGTTCAATCACCGAACGCATGGGGGTATTTGTTTCCAGAATCAAATGCGTTTCAATCGTCTTCATTCCTGCTTTTTTTCCAGAATCCAGTAGTCTCAATCCCATGCAGATTTCCAGACCAAGGCCCTGCTGACCGTTTTTTACCGCGCCCAGCATAAGGTCGAGCTGTGTGGCATTCCGGAATCCATTCAGTATGTGTATCCATCCAAAAGGCAGCATTTTTCCTTTTGCTTTCTGTATCCCCCGTGTCATATTTGGCAATCCGACAACGAATGCTGCTATTTCATCTTCCAGTTTAATTACTTTTACAAATCTGGGATCGATAACCGGCATATACCTGCTGGCTAGGTCTTGCATCTCTGCTTCATCCATCGGGTAGAAACCGTATAATTCCTGGTAGGTCTGGTTTACGAGCCTGAGCACCGGCACAATAAACGGTTTTAGTTTTCTTTTAGTCGTGAATTCAATCACTTCGTAACGGCGACTGTTCAGCAGCCGTTGCTGAACCCGGTTGTAGATCTCGGGCAGCATTTTATGGATGGAGAAACGGTAGGTAAGACAGTCCACCAGTTTTTCATACCCGTTTTCAATCGTAAGGTCGACCATATAGGGCAGGTTGCATGAAGCATCAATCAGCGGCGTGTCGCCATATCCCTCTACGAGGAATCCCTGCGGGTCCTTGTCGGAAAAGCCGTATGGACCTGTAACCTGCGTCATTCCTTTTTCACGGGCCCAGTTTTCGATGAAACCAAGCAAAGCACGGGCGACGCCGGAATGGTTATAACACTCAAAATGACTGAACCTTGCAGTTCGCTCGTTTTTCAGCTCATTGTAAGGATGATGAATGATTCCCATAATTCTTCCCGAGGGTACGCCCTTTCGAAAGGCAATGGCCATAATTGTGTCGCAATAGCCAAGTGCTTTGTTGTAAATGGGATTAAAAAAACGATATTCATCCATGTAAATTGGAGGGAGCCAGTCCGGATCGTTTTGGTGAATCGCGGCAGTAAGCCGGATAAAAGTCTTCAGCATTTTACTGCCTTCGACAATCTTTATTTCAATATCCATACAGGTATATTGTTAGCCTTAGGATACATGTTTAGATGCCGTGCTGCATCATTAGCAAAGATGATTTATTTCCGTCTATAAAACAAGAGAAAGTATTGTAATTTAGTGGCTGTAATGATTTCCTGTTATTTCAGGAATTCATTTCATGTGAAAACAGTCTTACTAACTGATAAATATATACTTATGAACGAAGTTGCATATATTGGCGAACATCTTGCTCCTGCGATTGCTGGTCGCATCCTGATCTACCTTTCACTGCTTGCAGGAATTTTTTCTCTTTACTTTTATTCGAGGTTGTTCAAAACCGATCCTTCACAGGAAATCCGGATAAGGCTTTACGGACGCGTGGCTTACTGGGTACAGACTCTGTCGTTTCTGGGAACAGGCCTTATCCTTATGTATATCATTGTACAGCATTACTTTGAATATGCTTACGTTTTCAAGCACAGCTCGTCACTGATGCCGGACAAATACATTATCTCGAGTTTCTGGGCAGGGCAGGAGGGAAGTTTTCTTCTGTGGGGAATTTTTATTGCCCTTTTCGGAATAGGAGCCATGTATACATCGCGCAAGCTGGAAGGCGGTGTAATGTGGGTGCTTTCTCTTGCTTTGGTTTTTCTGAATACCATGATCTTAGGGATCAGCGTCTTTGGGTTATCCATTGGAAGCGATCCGTTTATTTTATTGCGGGAAGTGCCTGAAAATATGGCCAATGAGTTTTTTAAACATCCCAACTACCTCAGCTTTATCCGTGATGGTAACGGACTTAACCCTTTGCTTGAGAACCCCTGGATGGTGATTCATCCCCCTCTTTTGTTTATGGGTTATGCCTCCGCGTTGTTTCCTTATGCCTTTGCTTTTGCATCTCTGGTTCAAAAGGACAAGCGTTACTGGCTAAAACCGGTGTTGCCGTGGATTTCGCTGACGATCGGACTGTTGGGTATAGGTCTTATCCTGGGTGGTGCCTGGGCCTATCAGTCGCTTACCTTCGGTGGTTTCTGGGCCTGGGATCCGGTAGAAAATGCTTCGCTGGTTCCCTGGATGGTTCTTGTGGCAGCACTCCACTATCTGCTGCTTTCGTATAAACGCGACAAATATTACTACGGAACGTATATCTTTACATTCTTTGGTTTTATCATGGTGGTTTATGCCAGTTACCTTACCCGATCGGGTGTGCTGGGTGAAACATCGGTACATGCGTTTGGCGATGATGGCCGCAGTTTTCAGTTGATACTCTTTACTCTCACGTTTGTGCTGATGCCCGTGATTCTGCTGGTTAAAAACAGGAAAAACATCCGTGCCAACGATCTGCCTGAACTGTTTACCCGCGAATTTCTAATGATGTATGGTGCCATAGTAATGCTTCTGGCTGCGTTTCAAGTTATCAGCACTACATCGGTACCAGTAATCAACAAAGTGTTTGGTACAAACATGGCACCTCCTTCCGATGTGGTGAATTTTTATAATACCTGGCAGCTTCCGTTTGCCATCATTATGACCCTTTTGCTGGCACTTGCCCAGTATCTTAACTATGGAAAGAATGAATTTAGGACTTTTGCCCGCAACATCATATACCCGTTTGTACTATCGTTGGTTCTGGCTGTTGCCGGATTCTTCATCGATCGAGACATGAGCGTGGTACACGGGGTGTTTCTTTTCTGCATACTGTTTGCTACTTTCACTTCCATTGCATATCTCTTCCGGTTTGCTACTAAAATCAGCAATGCCGCTGCAGGAATTACACACGTTGGATTCGGGATCTTCCTTCTGGGCGTTCTGATAACGTTTGCCAATACCGAAACCCTGTCCAAAGGCAGCGTTCCGGGAATGCCGGGCGGTGGCGACAATATGATGCTCTTTAAGGACCAGATTAAACCTCTAGGCAGCTATTACGTGAATTATACCGGAAGTGAGGATGTACGGGATGAGACTTTCCATCAGGTCGATTTCCTTGAAAAAGGCCCCGATGGTCAGTTTTATCATAAATTCTCACTCTATCCATCGGTGAAGTACAATTCTATGATGGGGAATGTACATAACCCGGATACCAGAAATATGCTGTCGGGCGATATTTACATGTACGTGACGTTCGCTCAGGACAGGTCGCAGCGTTTGCCCGGAGGATTTGTGCTTTCCGGTCATACTGAGTTTTCACTGGGCGATACGCTCATGGCCGGAAATACTCCGGTTTTGTTTGATTCACTGTACATCAGCGATATGAGTTCTGATGCAGAACAGATTTCGATTGTTGCACGTCTGAAAGCTGCCGACAGCCTTGGAGCAATACAGTCGTATCCGCTTAAATATAGCGTAAGTGCAGGTCAGGCCGATATGGGGTATGCCGATATCAGCGGAACCAAATACCGTTTGCGCTTCGATGGTGTTTCGGAACGTGCCGAAACCATTCATGTTGGCATTTATGAAAAGCAACTCGATTTTATCGTTGTAAAGGTGCTGCACTTTCCGTGGATATTTATTCTCTGGACCGGTTCGGTAATTATGTTTCTCGGGCTGACTGTTTCAACGTGGAAACGGGCTGTAAAAGCACGAAAAGTTACCGGGTAGCCTCCGCGGGATTTTTGTATTTTAGCGGCATGATGGCAGAGAAAATTATTCGTTCGGTTTCTTTTGCCGGTGCCGGAAATGTTGCACACCACCTGGCACCCGCATTCAGCAGAGCTGGCTGCAAGATTCGTCATATTATCAGCCGGACTTCCGGAAGTGCTGCAATTCTGGCTGCTGCTGTTAATGCGCAGGCAGGAACGGATATTTCAGTTTTCGACGATAGTACCGATCTGCTGGTAATCGCAATTCCCGATAACTCAATTCCTGAATTTGCCGACGCACTTCAGAAAACGGGCCGGTTTCAGGGGGTAGTTGTGCATACTTCCGGATCGCAACCTCTGGATGTGCTGTCGAAACGATTTGCAAAATGCGGCGTTTTCTATCCTCTTCAGTCGTTCAGCCGCTACAGCAACCCCATGGTTGATGAAATTCCTGTATGCATAGAAGCTTCCCGGCCCGAAACTGCTGGCCTTCTGAAAGAACTTGCATCCAGAATTTCAGGAGATGTCAGGGATATCAACTCCGATCAGCGTGCAGTCATTCACCTGTCGGCAGTTTTCGCATCAAACTTTACAAATCATATGTATGCTCTGGCTACTGAACTGCTTAAGCCAACCGGCGTGGCACCCGATATCCTTTATCCGCTGATCAGGGAAACCGCCTTAAGGCTCCGCGGACAGGACCCCGCAATGCTGCAGACCGGACCTGCTGTTCGCGGAGATCAGTCTACCATACAGCGACATCTGGAAATGCTGGCAAAAAGTCCGGAAATTCAGGAAATGTATAAAACACTCAGCAACAGCATCGCTAAGTTGAAACAACGATAAGCAAAATCTGACCTTATGACCAATTTCAGGGAAGACCTTCCCAATATCACAACCTTGATTTTTGATTACGATGGAGTGCTTACCAACGGTGTAGTACTTATTACTAATTCGGGTGACCAGCTCCGTACGGGTCATGTGAAAGATGGCTATGCCCTTCAGCTGGCTATAAAAAGCGGATATCGTGTTGCCGTAATTTCCGGTGGCTACTCCGAATCGATGCGGCACCGCTGCAATGCACTCAAACTTCAGGACGTTTTTTTAGGTGTTGAGAATAAACTGGAGGTCTTTGAGACGTACCTGAAAGATAATAACCTGACACCGGAAGAGGTGCTATATATGGGTGACGATATACCGGATTACGAGGTTATGCGCAGAGCAGGGATGCCGGTCTGTCCTGCCGATGCAGCCGAGGAAATCCGTCAGATCAGCCGATATATCTCCCATTCCAGAGGAGGCGAGGGCTGTGTGCGCGATGTAATTGAACAGGTAATGAAAGTTCAGGGCAAGTGGATGAACGGCAACGCTTTCCATTGGTAACAGTGCGGATGATAGCGCGAAGATACCATTGCGGTAAACATTGCATCAAAGCAGCTTGAATTATAATTTGGCACCCAAAAATGAGCATAAGCAACCCAACCCGAATTTCAGCCTTTTTTAAACTGGTACGCTGGCCTAACCTATTGGTAATAGCATTGACTCAGTTTTTGCTAAAGTATTTTGTTTTTAATTTTTTCTTTACTGAAACCGGAATTGAATTTACCGGTACTGTGCTGGAATTCACTGCACTGGTGTTTGCTACGGTGCTGGTTGCAGCCGGTGGTTATATTATAAACGATTACTTTGATGTGGAAAATGATACGATCAATAAGCCGGAAAGAGTGATTGTTGAACGTATATTCAGCAGGCAGGAAGCTCTTGCCATGTATTATGCCTTCAATATTCTGGCTTTGCTTGCAGGGGTTTATGTTGCATATCGCACATCCTCATTAAGCATGGGGCTGATCTTTCCGGCCGTTGCTATGCTGCTTTGGCTCTATGCAGCTGATTATAAACGAAGTTTGATTCTCGGAAATGTCATTGTTGCCGGTTTGTCTTCAATGGTGCTGCTCATTGTATGGCTGTCGGGATTCTACAGCCTGAAACTGTCTCCTGAATCCTTCATTTCAGCAAGGCCTGTGCTGCCGCATATTACGCGTTTTACAATGGGTTATACCGTCTTCGCTTTCCTGGTAAGTCTTGCAAGGGAGCTGATAAAAGATATGGAAGATGCCGAAGGCGACAGGGAGGCCGGGTGTCGTACTTTTCCTGTCGCTTATGGATTGGACGCTTCCCGTAAGCTTTTTATCGGCCTTATAATTCTGGTAAACGTATTGCTTTCACTGGCAGTTGTCTGGCTGGAATTGGCATCCTACCCGCTGACAGCCATTGGTTTGGGTTTGTTTGGGATGCTGCCCGCACTTTCCATTCTCTTTGTTGCTTTCCGGGTGAAGGACAGGATGGGCTATGCGCGATTAAGTTTATCGTTGAAATTGCTGATGCTTTTAGGTGTGCTGAGTATGATCACAATCCCGCTTAATTAAGAATTCAGAGCCTTATGATAAATCCTCTGAGCAATTTTCCGTTTCGTGTAATTCTTGCATCCCAGTCGCCACGCAGGCAAATGCTTCTGAAAGAAACCGGGCTGGATTTTGAAATACAGGTAAAGCCGACAGCCGAAGATTATCCTGAAGGTTTGCAGAGAGAAGAGATTGCATTGTACGTCAGCCGCAAAAAGGCCGAAGCTTTTGACTTGTCGGAATACGGTGAAAATACCCTGCTGATAACGGCCGATACTATTGTCTGGCTTAATGGAGAATGCATTGGTAAGCCCGGGGATGAAAAAGAAGCAGTACAGATGCTTTCAAAGTTGTCGGGGAACATGCACACCGTAAGCACCGGTGTTTGCCTGGTCAGCCTTAATAAATACAGGGAATTTTATGTTAACACCGATGTGTATTTCAGAAAGCTGAAGGATGAAGAGATTGCGTATTACGTGGAAACCTGGCGTCCTTTCGATAAAGCCGGCGCCTATGGAATACAGGAATGGATAGGCTACGTTGGAGTTGACCGCATCGAAGGGTCGTATTTCAACGTCATGGGATTGCCTGTTCAACGCCTCTATTGTGAACTCCGTTCTTTTGTTGCCCAATAATAATGATTCAAGGGATAGCCATTTTTCAACCGGGGTATGGATTATCTGCCAGCGGCAATTGATATTTAACTTCTTTTCCTTACAATCGCTGCTTTTCCAAAGTCATTAGCGGTTCTTGTCCTGAACTTAACGGGTTAAAGCCCTAAAAGGATTACCTTTGTAATCCCTGACTTAAGCAGGTTTTCGTTTGTAATAAATTGACTATGAGTAAATCCGGATTTTGGGGCAAATTGCTTGCCTGGTTTTTGCAGGGATTGCTGTTTATAGCTCCTTTTGCTCTTACCGTTTACATTATTATTGTGTCATTCAACTTTGTTGACGGCATACTTACCGGCGTGATTTACGATATCTTTGGATTTAAGATCCCGGGTCTTGGGTTAATGGTTATTATCCTGGCAATCACTCTGATTGGTTTTCTTGGATCATCCATCATTTTCAGGCCAATGATGATGTATTTTGATAAGATCATCAGTCAGGCTCCTCTGGTTAAAGTTATTTATACTTCAATCAAGGATTTTATGTCGGCATTTGTCGGTAAAGAGAAGCGCTTTACCGAACCGGTTCTTGTAAAAGTGAACCGGGATTCAAACCTTGAGAAGATGGGTTTTATCACTCAAAAAGACTTGAGCAATTTGGGGATAGGCGTTGGGAAGGTAGCTGTTTACCTGCCTCATTCCTACAATTTCTCGGGAAACCTGTTTATAGTTCCCGTTGAAAATATTACTCCAATCAATGCTCCACCGGCGGAGGTGATGAAGTTTATTGTTACGGCCGGCGTTACCAGCATCGACAATAAACAAACTCCTTCTTCTGAACCATTGAATTGATGAACGGTTAATTTATAGAATACCTGAGCAACCTGAGTATTGCTCCTATTAATTGACGTTAAAACTACCGGGGGCTAAATCCCTGAACCATTAGAAATTAAATTAATATGAACAAACCTGTTATCTTAATCACCAACGACGACGGCATTCATGCTCCCGGTCTCCGGACTCTTATCCGCGTGATGCGCCAGTTAGGCCGTGTGATTGTTGTTGCCCCGGATAAACCCATGTCGGGCATGGGCCATGCCGTTACCATCAATTCTCCGCTCAGGGTGCATAAACATCATGAAGATGCCGACTACCGGGAGTATTCCTGCAACGGTACACCTGCCGATTGTGTGAAACTCGGACAGAAAGCCATCCTTGGACAAAAGCCGGATCTTATTGTTTCGGGTATCAACCACGGTTCCAATTCTTCGGTGAATGTGATCTACTCCGGAACCATGGCTGCCGTTATCGAGGGTGCTTTGGAAAACGTACCATCGGTGGGATTCAGTCTGAACGATTATTCCTATCATGCCGATTTCAGTCATTGCGAACCGTACATTAAATCCATTGCCGGTAATGTGCTGCAAAAAGGATTGCCCGATTTTACATGTTTAAATGTTAATATACCAGCAGTTAACGGCTCGCCGGTTAAAGGAATTCGCATTGTGAGGCAGGCAAAAGCATTCTGGAACGAGAAATTTGAGCATCGGAAAGATCCGCATCAGCGGGATTATTACTGGCTTACAGGCGAGTTCGTAAACTACGATTCGGGAGAAGATACCGATGAATGGGCATTACAGAATAATTTCGTTTCAGTTGTACCACTTCATTTCGATCTTACTTCCCACCCGACCATACCGCTGCTCAGGGATTGGGAAACGGAATCATTAAACTAAACCGGAAATAACGATGAAATTCTGGAAAAACGACAACTTTTTTATTGGTTTTCTCACTTCGGTTCTGCTTACAGGAATCACTGCGCTGATTGTGATTTATGCACTTCCGGCTTTCTATGGTTTGATAAGCCCTGAAAAGCCCGGTAATCAGCTCTTTCTGCTGTCGGCCATCCCCGGCATCATCCTGATGCGCTGGTATTTCAAAAAGTTACGTTTCGAGAAAGCCGGAATGGGCGCCATTGTTGTTGTGTTTGTGCTGATTCTGCTCTATTTCTTGCTGATCGAAGGGAATTCCGTTACTTTATTCCCATAATGGAGAAGCTGGCTTCAGGGTCTCAACAAATTGGAAATATTACCAAATACTTCAGAACTGCAATGAAATACTACCTGATAGCGGGGGAAGCCTCCGGTGATCTTCACGCATCCAACCTGATCCGTGAGTTGAAAGTGCTGGATGCCAATGCCCGGATTCGCGCCTGGGGTGGTGATTTAATGCAGGCCCAGGGTGCTGAACTGGTAAAACACTATCGCGATCTCGCATTTATGGGTTTTGCCGAGGTGCTGGCTAATCTTCGGGTTATCCTAGGAAATCTCCGTTTCTGTAAACAGGATATACTTAGCTTTAATCCCGACGCCGTTATCCTGATTGATTATCCGGGTTTTAATCTTCGGATTGCGAAATTTCTTCACAAACATAATATACCGGTTATTTACTACATATCTCCTCAGGTGTGGGCCTGGAAACAGTCGCGGGTTCGGACAATTCGCAAAGTAGTTGATAAAATGCTGGTTATTCTTCCCTTTGAGAAAGATTTTTATGACCGTCATGGTATTAAGGTTGAGTTTGTTGGCCATCCGTTGCTGGACGCATTGCCGGAAATATCCTCTGAGCCGGAGATGGAAACCGGAGACCACCCGCTCATCGCCCTGCTTCCCGGAAGCCGCAAACAGGAAATTAAAGCGGTACTTCCTATAATGCTGAAGATTATACCTCGATTCCCAGAGGCGAACTTCGCTATTGCCGGTGTTTCTTCAATCGATGATGAATTCTATCAAAACATCTCGAACGGTTATTCCATTCCGGTTTTCAAGGGCCAAACCTACGATTTACTAAGAAAAGCATCCGCTGCACTTGTAACATCGGGAACTGCCACCCTTGAAACGGCTCTTATCGGAACACCCGAAGTCGTTTGCTACAAAGGTGGAACCATATCATACCTCATTGCCAGGCGTTTGGTAAAGGTCAAGTACATTTCGCTTGTTAATCTTATCGTAAACAGGGAAGTTGTTAAGGAATTAATACAGCATGAGCTTACCGCCGATGCCATTGAAGATGAACTCAGATTACTGTTGTATGATAACATTCACAGGGCCAAAGTAAGTGAAGCTTATGCAGAGCTTTGCCGACTTCTTGGCGGACCAGGAGCATCGAAACGGGCTGCCGGGATTGTATTTGAGTATATTATTGGTGCTGTAAACAAGGGCTGACACATTTTTAACGATTATTCCTTTAAATTTGTCACGGTAAAAATGATTCATGGATGAAACCGACGTATAACTTTCTGCTTGGCAGCCTTATTGTCATAATTGTTTTAACAGCTTGTAATAATACCAGCAATCCGGGCGGGAATGTCGGTGCAGATTCTGCAGCATATTCTCTGACGCATGATACCCTTAATCCGGATCCGGAAGAGGAGAATTTCGATAATATTCCATTACAGGTTGGAATAGAATCGGGTAGACCTTCACTTGAAACTTCGGGTAAAAAGGATGAAGAGCTGTTTAAGGCCATCGTATTCAAAGGGAAAGGAGCCGAAGAACGCCGCAAGGGTGTCAGTCTTGCTTCTGCCGGCGACCTGGAAGGTGCCATCCGTGAATTTACCAAATCCATCGAAATACTGGAGCGTAATCCGGATGCCTACTTTTACAGAGGCAAAGCCAAATGGGAGCTTAAAGATTATAAAGGCGCCGATCAGGATTTCTCCAAAGCCATCGAAATTAGACCTTCTCAGGCACCGTATTACTACTATCGCGGTCAGATGTATAACGAACTTAAACGGTATACTGAAGCGCTGTCGGATTTCGATTCTACCCTGGCCCGTACTCCGCATTATACCGATGCCCTCAATTTTAAAGGCGTTGTATACGCCAATATGGGTAATCACGAACAAGCCGTTGCTGTATACAGCGAAGTGATAAACAGGGTTCCCGACCATGCGCTAGCATATTTCAACAAAGGCACTTCCCTGGCCAGCCTCCAGCGATTTGAAGAGGCCGAAAGCAACCTGACGCATGCACTGGCCCTTGACCCCGAATACGTTCAGGCACTTACCAATCGCGGCAACTGCCGGTTTATGCTGCGGAAGTTCGAAGAGGCCGTCGCAGACTACTCCGAGGCCATACGCCACCAGCCCAAAAATGCCGATGCCTATTACAACCGGGCATTCTCATATATGCAACTGGCCGACCAGCAAAAGGCATGCAGTGACTGGAAAAAGGCTGCAGAGCTTGGCCATTCCGGAGCCGGTACCATGGTGTCACAGTACTGCAAGTAATCCAGGGCTTTCTGACCTGCAGAGTGATTCAATGAAATTCGTCACGACTCTCCTGAAAATCAGGAGTAAGTAGCCGTTCCATTCCCGGGTTGCTTAAAGCTTTTATCCTGCCTTTCCATAAATATCCGGCGATTTTATACTGACAGTAGTATCTATAGAATTATTTCCTATTTTTAGGAGTTGAGCTACTAACTCATTTTACTACTGTAAATCTGTTTCTTACTCGTGAAACTCTGGCCGCAATTCCCCTTTGTGAGGCTAATACTGCCGTTGATTGCAGGTATAGCACTGAATCAGGCCTATGGCCGCATTTGTTCTCTTCCCCTCTGGAGCATTCTGTTGCCCCTGCCGTTTCTTATTATCCTGCACATTATGCCGGCTGCCTTTCCGGGGTACAGGAGGCGCTGGATTTTCGGAACAGTTCTGAATATTTTTCTTGTGTTGTCAGGATATACACTAATGGATTTGAATGCAGAGGCCAGGCATCAGAGGCACCTGGGCAATCTTATTGCTGAGCCTCTGGCTCTATGGTCGGGAGTTATTGCTGAACCTCCTTCCCCGCGAACAAATTCGTTACGGATGCTTATTAATACCGACAGATGCATTGTAGCCGGTGAGATCCGAAATATAAAGGGCCGCACCCTTGTATATGCGGCCATAGATTCATTAGCTCAAACACTCGCATACGGCGACCGCATAATGTTTTCTGTTGGCCCGAAGCCGATACTTCCGCCGGCTAATCCCGGCGAGTTTAACTATGCAGGCTACCTGGCAAATAAGAATGTGTACCATCAGGTCTTTCTTCGTTCAGGATCTTTTTTCCGAACCGGAACCGGTGAAGGAAATTTCCTGATGTCAATGGCGTTCCAAATGCGCGATAAATTTCTGAATGTGCTCCGGAATTATGGACTCAGCGGTCGTGAATATGCGGTTGCTGCAGCCTTGCTGATCGGGTACGACGATCACCTCAATCCCGAACAACGCAAGGAATTCTCCGGTGCAGGCGCCATGCATATTCTGTGCGTATCGGGATTGCACGTCGGAGTTGTCTTTATTATCGCCGACAAATTATTTTTCTTCCTGAAAAGGAAAAGAAATGGTAAATATCTGAAACCCATACTGGTTATACTTATAATCTGGCTCTATGCATTGCTAACCGGCCTGGCGCCTTCCGTAACCCGTGCCTCGCTCATGTTTAGCCTGGTGACTGCAGGAAAAGCCCTTAACCGGCGTTCTCACGTTCTGAATACACTGGCGGCAGCTGCTTTTGTTCAGCTTATTGCAAACCCTGCAACCTTATTTGAAACTGGTTTTCAGCTTTCTTATGCTGCCGTTACCGGGATAGTAACTCTTCAGCCTCATTTTCAGGTGTTGTATTCAGATAAACCCTCATTTGTTAAGTATTTTCTTGATCTTATTATGGTTTCCCTGGCTGCTCAGATAGCAACAGGCCCTGTTTCAGTTTATTATTTCCATCAGTTTCCAAACTATTTCCTGCTCACAAACCTCCTTGTTATTCCCTTGTCGGGAATTCTGATCTATACCGGTGTAGCGTTTTTGTTTTTTAGTCCGTTCCCGATTATTGGAAAGATCGCAGCCGTAATTCTTACCACTGAAATTAAGCTGCTGAATGAAATCGTTGGTTTTATCGAAAAGCTTCCTGGAGCTGTCAGCCGTGATTTATATCTGAGCAATTTTTCCATGACCGCCATCTATGCATTGATCGTGACATTGCTTTTGTGGTTTTTGTACCGCAGAATTACCTGGTTTCGGATATCCTGTCTACTGTTCGTTCTGATAGCGGCAGATTTTAGTGCTGTTTCCGTTCAGCGGAATAAGCGAAAGATGTTGATCGTCCACCAGATAAACCGGCATACTGCAATCAGCCAGACTCTGGGAAGAGAATACCGTCTTATAGCCGATTCTAGCCTGATCGTGAATCCTGCAAAGCTCAATCTTGTGCTTGATGGTTTCAGAATCCGGCAAGGCTTAAGCCTTGTAATTCCGGAAGGATTAAGCTCACGGCGAAACGGAGACCCTGGCAATGGATTTTTCTGTTTCCGTAACAAACGCCTGCTGGTTCTTACCCCCGAATTAAAAATACCTCCTCCGGGCAGCCGGGTCAGGCTCGATTATGTTATCCTTTCGGGAAATGTAAACGCCGGCGGCAAGCAATTGTCGGAACTTTTCCCTGGTGCATTTTTCATCATCGATGGATCTGCAAGCCAGTGGAAAGCAAAACGATGGTCTGAAGACTTTATCCGTCTGGATAAACCATTTCATTCTACCAGGGAGAATGGTGCATGGGTGCTTGAACTATAGCTCGCGGTTCTTAATCACGACACAGGGTCAGCAGTATCGGGAGATGATCGCTGAACCCGCCCAGGTATCTGATCCCGTTAAACGTGCGAAACGGCTTCGTGCCGTTAAACATCAGATCTTCTTCCAGCAGAAAGGGGAGCTTCAGGATCCGGGCATCTCCGTCCCGCAATCTGAATCCGGATCTGTGCTGAAGAAATGGGGATGAAACGATAAACTGATCAATAATACTCCACTCTTCCCTGTATTTATGCGAGCCGGTATCCCACTTTCCCGTCATACCGGCCATAAGGTTGTACAAATAAAATCCCTGTTCATCGGGGATGCTATGTTTTGCGCCCAGGTGTTCAGCGACACTTTCGTCCTGGGGCTCGTCGTTGAAGTCACCCGCAAGGATTACCAGCGCCTGAGGATCAGCCGATGCAATGGAATCTACCATGCTTTTTAGAAGTAAAGCAGCATCGCGACGCCGGGATATGGTAGCTACGGCTCCTCCGAATTTGGATGGCCAGTGATTAATGAAAAGATGAAGCGTGTCGATACCATCCGCAATCCCTTTTACATAAAGTATATCCCTGGTTCTGGCAACGGAGTCGCCGGAGTAAATTAACGGAATCGCCCTGTCGTAAATCGGTTTAAACCTGTCGGACCGGTAGATCATGCCAACGTCAATGCCCCGGGGATCGGGCGACTCGTAATGTATAATACGGTATTCAAAACGTTCGAGAGGTGTGCGCTTCAGCAATTGCACCAATGCAAATCTGTTTTCCACCTCGCAGAATCCAATTATCTCGGGAGGTCTCCATCCCCCGGCAGAAATTATGACTTTAGAGGTGTTCTGTAATTTCCGTTCAAACCGTTTCCATGACCAGCCGCGCAATCCTCCCGCTACATACTCCTCATCGTTTTTTAGCGTGTCGTCGAAGGGATCAAACAGATTTTCAAGATTGTAAAACATTATCCGGAACGGCTCCGGCTTTACGGTTGCCAGCTGTTCACCGGAGGAATGATCTGAGGGAGGCAATAGAAAAATCAGAAACAGCAAGGCTGTCAGTACAGGTCTTTGTGAGTTCATCGAGTAAGTGTTAGTGTGGCAAATCTACGTTTTTAAACCCAAAATTCTGCGTCCGGCCAGATTTATCTTTTGCCCTTGTTTAAACTCATTATGAATAAGGCCCGCAGCGATGTTTTACTGAATCAAGTCATTATTTTTGATCCGCCAACACAAACGGCTTTCCTGCTTTTCAGGATAAGATGGCATGACTCCTTTTGTGCTGGTAAAGCTGCTTCCGTTAGAGCCTTATACTGCAATTTAACATAAATCCCTGTCCCATGGCACGCAAGAAAAAGACAAACAACTATCGCCTGATCCTGCAATGGACCATAATAGTACTTTTGGTTTACCTGATTGTAAGACCGCTGGTTGATCGCTCCTATATTGCTGATTTCGAGGCATATTGTCCGTTTGGCGGACTTCAGGCCTTATCGTCTTTCCTTGCAAATAATTCGCTGGCATGTTCAATGACTACAACCCAGATTGCAATGGGGCTGGCTTTGCTGGCTGGTGTTTTTCTGTTCAGCAAGCTGTTTTGCAGCTACATATGCCCAATAGGAATTTTTACTGAATGGCTTGGCAGAATAGGCAAGCGCTTCAAAATGAATTTCGTAATCACAGGACCGGCAGATCGACTGCTCCGGGTGCTAAAATATGCCATACTATTTGTAACCTTTTATTTTTCCGTCAGCAGCAGCGAGCTTTTCTGTAAAACGTTTGATCCATATTATGCTGTATTTTCAGGTTTCGGATCCGATGTGGTGATGGGCTATGCCGTAATGGCTCTGTTACTGGCAATTCCCGGTTCATTTTTTATCCGGCAATTCTGGTGCAAGTACATCTGCCCGCTGAGTGCCGCTTCCAATATCTTCAGTTTTGGGTTTGTTTTTCTTGGCATCGTTGGTGTTTATGCTCTTCTGACTGCCGGCTTCGGCCTGCAGATCGGATGGATCTGGCTGCTGGGTGCCCTTAGCATGGCAGGCGTTGTCCTGGAAACAACCCGCCTGAAGTTTGGTATTTTCCCCATTGTCAAGGTTACACGCAATGCCGAAACCTGCACTTCCTGCCGATTATGCGATAAAGCCTGTCCTATGGCTATCAGAATTTCCGATATTCCGAAAGTGGAACATATCGACTGCCATTTATGCGGCGATTGTGTAAGCAGTTGTCCCGAACCGGAAACCCTGCAGTTTAACAAACGGAAAATAAACTGGCTGCCTGCAGCTGCTACGGTTGGACTGGTTATACTGGGTCTTGCTTTTGCTTCAGTTACCGATATACCTACAATCAGCCTTAAATGGGGCAGCAGCGGGCAAATGGAGAATGCGGCTATCTTCAGGCAATCGGGATTAAAAAGCGTGAAATGTTTCGGCAGTTCCATGTCGTTTGCAAATCATATGAAAGAGTTGTCCGGTGTTCTTGGTGTTGAGGCTTTTGTGTCCGATAATAGCGTTAAAGTTTACTACGATCCGGCCGTAACGAATGAAATGGAAATCAAAGAATTTATTTTTACTCCGGTTTCCCGGGTAGTCGCTGCACCTGCCGATGGCCTGAAACAAATTACTATTTCCGAATTCGCTGTGGATAAATTTTTTGACCCTTCGGATGCCGGCCTGCTGGCAATAAAACTTGGACAAAAACCCGGAGTTCTTGCTTTCGAGACTATGTTTGGCGAACCTGTTCATACCTTCGTATTCTACGATTCTTCTCTTGTCTCAGCTGGTGAAATCAGTAAGCTTATTGAAGAGAAAAAAGTTAAATGGGAGATTGACGGTGAGCCCGGAGAAGCGACCACCGGATTCAAGGTTGCCTCGGTTGATCCAAGGCCCGCACTAAGCCTGAAAGGATACCTTGAAAAGATGTATGAACCTGTTACAATGACATTTAACGGGTTCGAAGACTACGATTCTGTTCAGACTGCTGAAATCCTGCTTCCTTTTTCGGCAGCGGCAGAACCCTCCCTCGCGGATATGCCATGGTACCTGCTCAGCCACATCAGCAATAACCGGGGCGTCATAAAGTTTGAAATTCAGACTACCGACAGCGGATTTGCACTCAGCCTTATTTATGTTCCTGAAATAACAACCAGGGAGCAGGTCATGATTCAACTGAATGAACCTCAACTTAAAGTGCACCTGAGCGACGGTTCCGAACAAAAGCTGGAAAACCCATTCAGGTTTTAATGGCCGGGAATGGCTGCGTCTTGTTTGATTTGCTCCGTTAATTGCAGGCAAATAACTTGTATATACAAAGCCGCTGGCAATCCTGATTTTTTATGAACAGGAAATCGGTGCTGGTGCTGTATTAGCTATCGCCTATTAATTTATTACAATTTTTCCGGTGTGTAGGCCGGTAGAAGAATCAATGCTGTAAAGGTAAACACCCGACGGCAGCGACTGTACGTTAAGAGTACATGTCCGGCTGCCGGGCATTAGCACGGCTTCCCTGACTACCAGCCCTGCCTGACTGCTTAACCGTAGGATTGCCGGAGCATGACCTGCCGAAAGTGGTAAAGGGATGATGACTTCTGTGGATGCAGGATTGGGGAATGCCGGTTGCAAAAACTGTGTGGAAAATTCAGGTACCGGCTCGTCAATAGAAGTTAAAGTGCCTGGCAGGTTATAGACTCTGGTTATTACGGCGTATAGTGTCAGAGAGTAGTCGTAGCTGTATGTAAGCAGCTTTGTTCCGGATGAGCTGGTATTGTATATACTCAGATACTGGCATCCGGGAATGGTCAGTAACTCGCTCCCGTTTTCTTTTATAATTTTTGTATTGTAAGTATAGTATTGGTTTACTGCATCATAGTAATAATAAATGTATGCCAGACAAAGCGTGTTATTGGTTGTAAACAGGTTTTCACTTACAAACTTAATGTCGTACAGGTAATTTCCGGAAGGTACATTCAGGTTTATGGTTTTCCATAAGGTGTGATCGGTGTTGTATATTCTGCATTGGTTTAGTCCGGCATCCATCAGAAAAAATTTGTCTCCTGAAACGGACAGATGAGTATACGTTCCCGAATGGTTGTAGGAATTTTCGAAAACAATCTGGGAAAATGAGGTAAAATGCCCTGAAATCAGAGAAAAAAGCAGCAGGTTGGTTAACAGGCGTTTCATAAGTGTTATAATTGTGGTTATGGTTACTGGAAATTGCCTCTCCTGAACGGAGCACAAATTTACCCCGAGGCGTTCAACGTTTTTCATAGTATTATTGCTAACTTTTACAAGATTTGCCGGATGTCACAGATCTTTCAGGGTTTTATTCTAGGTTTGCTTCAGGCAAATAATTGAGCTTGCCTTATGATTGGTTTATTTGAACAGGCATAAGTGGGTAAATTAGTTTTTTCAGATGAAAATTTCACCGGAATCAGCAGCTTACGCGAAGGATATGCGGATTAAAGAACCTGACATGTTGAAAGGGCTTGCGGTAGTGCTTATGATTCAGGTACATATTACTGAATTGCTGGCAACGCCGGAGTTTTTCGACAGCTTTGCCGGGAATATTTCCCTGTTTCTCGGCGGAGTTCCTGCCGCTCCTGTTTTTATGGTAATGATGGGATTTTTTGCGGCCAGGGCCCGGGGAACCCGTCAGGGCAGGATTTACCGGGCACTAAAGCTTCTCGTTTGGGGGCTTTTGTTGAATGCCGGCTTGAATCTGCACTTATTGTTGAAGATTCTCTCGGGGGCGGTTAGTGCCGATCCTGTGGCATACCTCTTTGGGGTGGATATTCTGTATCTGGCGGGATTGAGTTTGCTCATTGCTGAATTGGTGCGTCACCTTTTTAGAGAGAATGTCTTAGCCTGGTTTGCTGCGGCTTTGTTCGCGGCATGGGCTTCCACGGTTATTCCCCCATACTCCGGTGAAACTTCTGTACTGAACTATGTAACGGCATTTTGCTGCGGTAAACAGTGGTGGTCCTATTTTCCGCTTTTCCCGTGGCTGGCTTATCCTTTTGCCGGTATTGCCGGATTTTTTTTGCTGAAAACACATGCGTTAAATCTGTCGGTTAAAAGTAACCGCTGCATTATAGCCGTTGTCACCGCTGTTATGGTAATCCTTGCATTCCCCTTCGGATTCAGGGTATCCGCTTATCTGCCCGCTTATTACCATCATGGAGTAGGTTTTTTTCTGTGGGCACTTTCATTTGTTGTGTTTATAACGACAATGGCTTCATTCATTCCCCGGCACTGGTATAACTTTTTCCTGCTCCGGTTTTTTGTTTATACAGGTAGAAAGGTTACTTCATTCTATGTCTTCCAATGGCTTATAATCGGAAATATTTCTACTTCGATTTACAGATCACAAAAGGCGGAGATTCTGCCGCTGTGGTTTTTGGGAGTTACTCTTTTGTCGTGGATTCTGGTCCTAATATGGAATCACCGGAAAAGTCTTACCGCTCCACCCGAATTCAGGTAGATTCACATACCGGTAAAGTGCCGTACCGGAGTACGTGAATGCAGATCTGTGTCCGTAAATCATTCAGCTTCTTTAAAGCTCATTCAGGCTGATAAGTTCATGCCTCAGTGCGTATAAAATCAGGTTGACGGTATTAGGTACACCGGCCTTTTCGAGCATTCTCGACTTATGGCCTTCAATGGTTCTGATTTTTAAGTTCATGCGACGGGAAATATCGGCATTTGTCAGCCCCATCCCAATATAACGGATAATAATTTTTTCTTTCTCAGTCCATTCAGGCTCTTCCCTCACATTCTCGCTTTCGCTGATTTGTTGATTCCTCCGGCTCAGGTAAGGGATTATCTCCGGAGAGATATAGATTTCTCCCGACTGGATTTTGTTCAATGCCAGGATAAATTCACTCTCATTTACTCCTTTGTGAATGATTCCGTCCATCCCCTTTTCAAATGCCATCAGCAGATCGGGATGTTTTGAATTGGTCGTCAGCAGAGCCGATTTTAATCCCGGAAATTCTTCTTTTAACGAAACCGCCGAATCGATGGCTGCTTTCAATGGCACAGCAAAAATCAGAAGCAGATCGACGCCCTGCTGGTGTAGGCAGCCCTTAAACGAATTACAATTTTGTTCCTCACCGCTGATCTCAAATTCGGGATGCCGGGACAGGATTTTTCGTATGCCTTCACGAAAAATCACATGGGGATCACTGATGTAAATCCGGTAAGGTTTATCCATAATATGGTAATTCCCTTAAGTTTATTATGTGTTGTTGAAGAGATTAAGCTGTTCCTTTGTAAGGGGGTGAACGTACTCGGAAGTACTTCGGTAACCAATATCCTCAAGGGATACCAGTTCATTTTTTAAAGCATAAAGCACAAGTCCAAGGGTGGATTTCTGGGATGCCTTGGTAAGCATATTCGAGCGGTGTTTTTCAACTGTCCGGTTGCTGATAAACAGTCGTTCCGCAATTTCGTGCAGACTGAAACCGTTGCACATTAGCTGAAGGATTTCCATTTCCCTCTGTGAAAAATCTACCAGGTGTTTTCCCGGCATATTGTGCCGGATTACCATGCCCAAAAGTTCGGGAGAGAAATACGGCGTACAGCTGGCTGCATCCGTCATGGCTCTGATGATCTGCTGAAAACCTTCGGTTTTCAATATATACCCAAAAATTCCCATATCCAGCAAGCGGGAAAGCTCTTCACGTTCTACCAGGGCACTGAATATGATTACTTTAATGGATGGCTGAAGCTCAATCGCTCTCCGGGCTACCTCACATCCGGGCATCCCGGGCATCATCAGATCCAGAATCACAAACTCAGGCGCAGTGCGCTCAAGAAGCCCGAGAAACTCCTCTCCATTTGATGCTTCCGCAACAATCTCATACAACCTTGTATATCCCAGAATACCACGAAGACCCGTCCTGACAACTACATCATCATCTACAATCACGATCCTCTTCAGTGCTGACATCTATAGGCTTGTTTGAATTTGCAGGCGTTGGCGGTGTGTTAAAAAAACTTGACACCAGTGATTTCAAATTTTGAGAAAATTCGTTCTGTCAAAATTAATGGAAATTTTATTCATATGCAACTCATACATGCGTAAAAACGCGTAGTAAAAATATAATATTATACGCTTTGAAGGGAGATACTATCCCAAAAAGTGTGTAAAGTGAGATTTTTCTAAATTTAAGGTTGCGAAACTTAAAAATTTAGAAGATGAAAAACCTACACTTTACACAAGAGCAAGTTACAAAGATTTTGGAAGAAATT
>Ga0228535_1001163_pt1 | contig 46652 bp, 45 predicted proteins | sample SJ1metagenome_FD_168457 | JGI IMG/M metagenome (GOLD analysis project Ga0228535, IMG submission 168457) | Enriched culture of PCE-dechlorinating microbial communities from Ithaca, New York, USA - SJ1 | ecosystem: Engineered > Modeled > Simulated communities (microbial... > Unclassified | place... | reverse complement strand
CGGTTTCGGCCATATAAGCGCCGGTATTGATGGAGACGATGAAGAAGGCGGCCGTCCACATGTCCATGGAGATGGAGAAGGCCATGCGGGCCCCGTAATAGATGAACACCGCCTGTACGATCATGGGAGTGCCCCGGAACAGCTCCACATAGGCGCGCAGAATGAGATTGACCACTTTCAGCGCCGCGCGCTTGGGCAGGCGGTCGCCGGGGTTGACGGGAATGGTCTGTACGATACCCACCGCGAAGCCGATAATGCAGCCGATGATCGTTCCGACCAGGGAGATGAGCAAGGTGTTGCGGGCGCCGGTCAGGTAGGTGGCGCCATACTTGCTCCAGCATTTTACCACGCCTTCCCAAAAAACGGACATGTGAAAGACCCCTTAGAGATTTTTTGCGGACCGCCTATTCGGAGAGCGGCTGGATGGAAATAGCCTGGTCCATCAGGGCCTCGAAATCGTCCACGGTCATGCCGCTCAGCACGCCGTTGATGCCTTCCAGCAGTTCGGCGCCGCCTTTCTGCACAGCGATGCCGAGGTTGATCTCCTCCTCGGATACCTGGAAATTGTTATCCGTATCGGTAAAGTCCAGGATGACCATGTCATCGTAGACCTGGACCGCGGCCATGGCCGTGGGCATGTCGCAGACCACGTAATCCACGGCTCGGGATTCCAGGGCCACCAGCATGGCCGGGGCGGTTTCCTGGGCGGGCAGGATATTGGCGTCGGCGATCTGGGGCAGGCAGACGTCATACCAGACCGTGCCCAGTTGGGAAGTGCAGGTGCCGCCGGCCAGGCCGGCAATGCCCTGGGCGGATGCGTAAGGACTGTCCTTGAGCGTTAGCGTCACAATGGAAGCGTAGTAGTAGGGCGTGGTAAAATCTACTTCCTTCAGCCGGTCGGCGGTGATGGACTGCCCGGCAATGTTCAGGTCCACATCCCCGGATATCAGGGCGGGAATCAGGGAATCCCAGTCCAGCTTGACGATTTCCAATTCGTAACCCAGTGCGTCCGCGATCTTCTTGGCCATCATCACATCATAGCCGTTGGCATACTGGGAACTGCCGGCAATGGGCACGGCGTCGTTGGAATCGTCCTCCTGGGCCCAATTGTAGGGGGCGTAGGCGCATTCCATGGCCACGCGCAGCGTTTTGCCTTCGGAACCGGCGGCCGGGTTGTCACCGCCGGAGCAGGCCGCCAGGGTGAACAGCAGCGACATCATCAATAAAATCGAGACCAATTTTTTCATTTTTTTCATCCTTTCTGAATGTAAAAAAACATGGGCGTTTCACTTAAGCAAACGCTCATGGCCCCGCGTATGATCAGCAACATACGGCATGCACAATATGATAGCGCTCCACCTAAGTGACAGTCCGCAACATATTCTGCCGCGGCCCAGCATCTCCCCTGCAGGCACAGGAAAAACACTTCGGTGAAGATCCCCTTTCCGCCGCGGCCGATGCGCTGTCGTTGCCGCCGCTTACTGATGGCCTTCACACCTCTATTTTTTTATGACCCCTGTTAAAGTATCATGGAATCAGGGCCTTGTCAAGCAGGTTAATAAAATTAATGTAGAAATATGGCGTTTGGTTCCCAAAACTACCGATCCATATCCGCTTTTCTTTTTCCAAACCGATTGACAAGATTCGCGGCAAATGCTATTTTTAAAGGAGCCGCCGCGAAAAAAGTCAATCCAGCTGATCGCGGGGCGTCCTCTTTAGGCTTTCAGGACAAGCCGTTTGTTCAAAAATCAATTGTGATCATGCCCGATAATCTTTTACCTTCCTGGTAAAAACAAATAAGCGACGGGGGAATGCTGATGTTTTCAACATTAATCGAAGCCCGGGATTTTTGCACCACGCAGGCGATTCAGATGATTGACTTTAAAATGATCGATATCAACGGCCGCTGGCGCCATGTGACGATCCCGTCCGCAAGGCTCAATGAAGACACGATGAAGTACGGGATCGGCTTCGACGGTTCGAATTACGGCTACGCGCCGGTCGAGAAAAGCGATATGGTATTTATCCCTGATCTTTCCAGCGCCCGCATCGATCCTTTTGTCGATATCCCCACCCTTTCCATGATCGGCAACGTCTATGTGATTCACCCTGAGGGAAACCTGCCTTTCGATCAATATCCGCGGAACGTGGCCCTGCGGGCGGAGGAATATTTGCGCCAAAGCAACATCGCGGACGCCATGATCATCGGCCCTGAGTTTGAGTTCCACGTGCTGGATCATGTCAGTTATGAATGCCATCCGCACCGCGTTTCTTTTACATTGGATACCGCGCAGGCCGAGTGGAACAGCGGGCTGAACGACCGCGATAATTCGGGCTATCATATCCCGGCCAAAGGCGGCTATCATATCACTCCCCCCCATGATATCACCTACGGCTTGCGCAGCAGAATGTGCCTGCTGTTGGAGGATTGGGACGTGAAGGTGAAATACCATCATCATGAAGTCGGAGGCCCCGGGCAGCTGGAAATCGAGGTGGAGCTGGGGCAGATGACCGAAATGGCTGATAAAACCATGATCATCAAGTATATTGTCAAAAACGCCGCCCTTGCGGAAGGCAAGACCGCCACCTTTATGCCCAAGCCGTTTTTCGCGGAAGCGGGGAACGGCATGCATGTGCATATGCTGTTAATGAAGGACGGCCAACCGGTTTTTTATGACGAAAAGGGCTATTCCGGGCTCAGCCGCGAAGCGCACTGGTTCATGGGAGGGCTCCTCAAACATGCCAGGTCCCTCTGCGCTTTGACCAATCCTTCCACAAATTCCTTCAAACGGCTGGTACCGGGGTACGAGGCGCCGGTGACCATCGGCTATGCCACCTCGAACCGGAGCGCCGTGATCCGCATACCGGCCTATGCCAAGTCCCCGGAAACGAAGCGGTTTGAACTGAGGAATCCGGACGCCACCTGCAATCCTTATTACGCCTATGCCGCGATACTGATGGCAGGCATCGACGGCATCGCAAATCGGATCGATCCGCAGGAAAACGGCTGGGGCCCCTATGACTTTAACCTTTACAACCTGTCGGCGGAAGACCGGAAGAGGCTGACAGCCCTGCCCAAATCGCTGGACGAAGCCCTGGACGCTTTGGCGGCGGACCATGCCTATCTGACCCAGGGCGGGGTATTTCCAGAAAAGTTATTGGACGCCTGGATCGCCAGGAAACGTAGCGAGCTGGAATCCATCAACCGCATCCCCCACCCGGCTGAATTTGCCCATTATTTCGATCTGTAACCGGGATTCAAGCATAGCATCAAATATAGGGCCTTCCGGCATCCGCGACGCCGGAAGGCCCTGACTCTTTGCGTTGAGGCGCGGCCAGCCGCCCCTCAACGGCATACTGCCGCTATTGCCCGGAAGGCAGGCGCGGGCCGGCGCAGGCATAGATCAAGCAAAGGGTGGAAAAATCTCAGCTTATCGCGCTATAATTCGGCCAGGGCCTGCAATACCTCATTGATATCCGGCAGCTGGTCGAGGGGATATACCTTAACCCACCGCACCAGGCCTTCCTCATCGATAAGGATGTTGGCCCGCTGGGATATGCCGTATTCATCGATAAAAATGCCGTATTCCCGGGCGGTCCGGCCATGAGGCCAGAAGTCGCACAGCAGGCGGGCCTGTTTGATGCTCAACACGGCTGCCCAGGCCTTTTTGCAAGCGCTGGAATCAACGCTCATGCCGAAAGCAACCGCATTCAGCGCCTGGAACTTCTGATAATTGGCCTCCAGCGAACGCATCTGGTCGGTGCAGACGCCGGTCCAGGCCAGGGGGTGCCAGGACAATAACACCTTTTTCCCCCGATAATCCGCCAAATGGACCTCTTGCTCAAAGACATCTTCCAAAGTAAAATCAGGCGCCGCCGTTCCTATTTCAACCGGCTTCATCGCTATTCCTCCCATCTGAAAATCATGGCGTTATTATATCACATCGCTTTTATTTCATAGTCCTTTTGTCGGCTTTGCTGTGATCACATAAAGAATGAATGAATATTTTTACAAATTGATGCTCCGCATGGTTGTCCTTACATAGCTGAGTTTCCTCCATCAGGGCTTTCTTTAAAATATAGTAGATGAACCCGCCTATAAAGAACGAGACGGCAATTTCCGTGTCGATATCTTTTCGGTAACGCCACTCTCTTTTTCCTTTTTCAATAGCATCGTGCAGCCAGTTCTGAAACGTTTCATCAATTTGCCTGCCGGCTTCCGGCAAATCGGGATATTGTTCCAGTATATAATATAATATGATTTTCAAGTAAGCGGGATTTCCCAGATTATGGCTTAAAAAATAATCTTCGTATAAGTTTAGCTTTTCTATGAATTCTTCCTCTGTTGACGGGGTTGTCATTTCTCCGATAAATGCGGTTCTCCTGTTCAGGATATCATTCACAACCGCGTTCATTAATCCCTGCTTGGTCGTAAAATGTTGAAAGATTAACGCCTCGTTAACTTGACACCGATTGGCGATATCTTTTGTGGTAACCGATTTGAATCCTTTTTCGCTTACCAAATCAATTGTATTTTGAATGATCAGTTCTTTTCTTTCTGTTCCGGTCAGCCTTTTTCTTGCGGTGTCGTCGGTCATATGATTCAAGCGGCTCCTTTTTTACAGACAGGCCAGTGCGGCAATCAGCGCCAGGAACGATAGTATTTGCCATACGGTACTGAAAGAATGCCAGTAGGCAAAGCGGTCGAAAGTTTTGGCAAGCGCGGTTTCATCATCGGGCGCTTTCCGGATGCGCATCACGCAGGGCAGAGCCCGCGAGGTGCCGATGAAAGCCAGCGCTGTCGCAATCATCGCAATGATTACCGGCCAGAATACCATCGGTGGGAATTCCCTGGTAAATAAGCCGGCTGTAACCGCGATTGTCAGCAGCGCGCCGATAATCGATATCGGTCCATATGTTTTGAAGCCTGACTTGAAATTAGCCCGGGCATATTTGGCATATGGGATGATTCCGACCTGCCGGCGCAGGGGCAGACTGATCCATGCCACGTCGTATATAAGGCCAGCTCCAAGCCCGCGAACCGCCGTTGTGACTGCTAACAGGACTAAAAACCAATCCATAGGCATACCTCCGCAAAATCAACTGCCAATGATAGACTTTATAAGTAATTACTTACTTATAAAGTCTATACCACAGCGCCAATTTTGTCAATCGGTTCAATTTGTTTCTCTCCACTCACTTGTCCGGCAAGGGGAATATGAGCAATGTTATAAGTACAGCATTAACCTTACTCCTCGCTCCATAAATGGGGAGTTCAACAGGGCTTTACGAAAACAAGTAAATTTTTGACCGACTCTCTTCAAGCGAGGCTCAAAAGAAACGACTACACCGAAGGATAAATTTCAGTGCAGTCTTTCTTTATGCTTTTGAATAATTTATTAGATGCGCTTACAAACAGCTTCTGTGTTTCTTTTAGGTATCCTTGTTGTTGCGATACGTATCAAAAAGGCCTCGGACATCCAAAATTGGCTCCACAAACAAAATCCCATTTCCTGGAATACCCAGTTGAAGCTCTTGGTATAAATCATTCACTACTTTATCTAATAAGTCGCTTTTTAAAAGAATCATAACCAGTTCTTTTTCCGGTTCTATTTCCATATCGAAAAGTTTTGCTTTAACCTCCGAACCAGTTCCTCGACCGTGCAGGATCGTACCACCCTTGACGCCTGACTTGCGTGCAATATCCATTACATCCTCCGCCGTACCGCGGTTGACAACTACCGTCAATTTTTTGAACATACTCTCACCCTCCATACCATGCATTGTATTCCAAGTTCCCTGCTTATTGTTAATTATCTGGCCTGCGATTATTGCAGGCGTTGTATAGGCAATTCCATTGCCGGGTTCATGAAGATGGAGCTCTTTGGCGAAATAATCCAGCATGTCTTTTGCCATTTCTTTTTCAAGCAGAATATTTATAACTTCTTTTTTTTGACTCTTTATCCCTAATAAATTTAAAGTAGCATTTTTTACTGTACCTTTACCAAGTACTATTATCCCGTCGCTAATGCCTTTCACTTTGGAAATACGAACAAATTTCTGACAATGATGTTCACTTAGAATGAGTGACAGGATCTGAAATTGCTGTTCAATGTACGGTTCCTTCATTTGTTTATCCATGATTACCTCCTATTGATCGCTCTTTTGAAATAGCGGCCTTGGGTGCCCTGCGGGATTTCGCTTGATAGAGTGCGCCAAGTAGTTCGATTGCTATAATCGGCATCATTGCAACGATTGCTATCATACCAAACCCATCTGTTACCACATCAGCTGTCGGAACTTGCGCAGCGATGCCCTGAACAAAGGCAAGGGAGAACGTGGCTGTCATAGGTCCTGAAGCAACGCCGCCTGCATCAAATGCCATACCCACAAACAAGTCAGGAATAAAGTAGGTCAGTATCACAGCGAGACCAAACCCTGGCAGTAAATACATCCATAACTGGATATCAGGTATAAGAATCCTCAAGGCAGACATAAAGATTGATAAACCAACTGCAACAGATAAAAAAATGAGAACCAAATTGCGTTTGACTGATCCTCCGGTGACATCTTCCACCTGATGGGTTAATACTTGAACGGCTGGCTCGGCCAAGACAGTGGTTAGTCCGAGTAGCAACGCTACAAGGAGAACCGGAATGCTTGAATCCATCGAAGCAAGCTGTATTCCCAGCTGTGTGCCCACTTCCATAAAACCGCCATTAACACCTAATAAAAATACTACCAGCCCTATAAAAGTTAAGACGATACCTCTAACAATATCGATTACCTTACTCTTTTTGTGTTTAAAGAAAAACACCTGAAATATTATATATGCGATAATAATCGGGAGCAGCGTCAAGAAAGACTCCCATGCAATGTGAAACAGTTTGGAGACGTATGCATCCAAGAGATTAGTGTTAGTTATCTCTGCCTCCGGCAAAGCGCCATTAAGGTTACCACCTTCAAGAAAAAGGCCTGCAATCAAGACTCCAAGGATCGCGCCTGTCGAAGAAATACCTATCAACCCAAAGCTGTCGGCTTCACTCAACTTACTATCTTTCTTCATTGAGGAGACACCCGCAGCCAAAGCAAGCATAAAAGGTACTGTAATTGCACCCGTCGTAGCCCCGGAAGCATCAAATGCTATAGCCAGGAAATCAGATGATGAGAATAGTGAAAGAATAAAGATTAAAGCATATGCACCTGTAAACACAAATTTCAATCGAATATTCTTTAGGATGCGCAGCATTCCAAGCGTCATCATTATTCCAATCCCAACGGAAACAACAATGACCATCAAGGTGTTCTCAAACTGACCGGAAGTCACTTTGTCTACCTGGTTGGCAAGAATGTGCAGATCCGGCTCTGCGTAGGAAATAAAAAAACCCAAAATCAAACTGACCGTAATGATCACTGCGTAGCTATTAGAGTGAGTAATTGCATTACCAATACTATGTCCAATCGGTTCAAGCCCCTGATCAACTCCAAACAGGAACAACGTTAGTCCGATAATTACAAGAGCAGAGCCGATTAAAAAAGCATATAGCATATTCGATTCCAATGGACTTATGGTAAAATGGAGTATCAAAACAATAAATGTAATCGGTAAAACTGACGTTAGTACTTCTTTTAATTTTGCAGTTAACTCGTTCAAATCATCACCTCTTGAAATATTATACTATACCGTGTCAATTCTGACGATATCACAACGTTCTATGTATTTTTTATCCATCCACACCCTTCCGCTGAATGATGATCTGGAACAAAATCCAATATGTCATCCACCTTACAATTAATAACCTTGCAGATACTATGGTCGTATCTATCTTCACATGACCAAGTAACCGTTGTACTTGCTCAATGGGCATTCCCTTATCAATGGCTCGCGTTGCAAGCGTCCGCCGAAATTTATGCGGATGTACCTTTTGCATATCGGCTCGCTTTCCGATTTCCCGCAGCCTCGTTTCCACGCCGCCTATCATCAGCCGCTCACGGGGCAGTGTCAACGACACGAACAGAGCGGGATTGGTGTCGTTTCTGTCGTCAAGGTAGTTCCGTAGGTGGATTTTTGTTCGGGCGTCGAAGTAGACCAACCGCTCTGTGTTACCCTTTCCGAGCACCACGCATTCCCGCTCGTGGAAGTTGATGTCCTCACGGTTCAAGCCGACCAGTTCGCCGACACGCATTCCCGTTGAAGCAAGCAGGTCTATCATCGCCAAGTCGCGGACTTCCTCGCAGGCATCGCGTAGTACTTCCAATCCCTCGTCGGAGAATGTCTCCTTGATGGTTTTGTCCGCTTTTATCTTGCGGATTCGGCGGACAGGACTTTTGAGGATGTAATCTTCATCCTCAAGCCACCCGAAGAAGCTGCTGAAGATGCGCCGTATATTGTCTATCGTGACCTTGCTGGACCCGCGCTCTTTCTGGTAGTCGGCAAGGTAAATCCGCAGGTCGTCGGTGACGATTTCCCGCACGGGTTTCTTTACGCTGTCGGTCATCTGCTGTATCGTCGAGTCATAATATTTCAGCGACTTCTCCGAGCAGCCTTCTACTCTCTTTGCGGCTATAAACACTTCGAGCAACCCTCCGTTCTCGGCGGTTTCCTGTGGGTTAGCGGCTTTGCGCTCCGTGACTTCCACGTTGTGGAGGTAGTACGTCAGTACCCGCCGTAATTCCTCCTGTTGCGCCGGATTAAGCACCGACGCCATGCTTGTCTGAATCACCGTAATTAGTTTATCTTTCATATGTTCCTCCTGCCTTTCGGTTAAAAATTTGTTCTAACAGTGGCAGGAGGCGCCGTTAAACAATCATTTAGCGTCGCCGAGGTCGGCTACGGATAGCTCTCCGGACATCAGGCGTGGCAAAAGAGCGTCGCGCATTTGCCGAAGCCGACGGTTTTCGAGGTGGTTCTGCTCAAAATGTGCATAGACAGCAGTCACCTTGTCGCAGAAGTCCTCGATGATGTCATCAGGGGGTACGATCACGGAAAACGAAAGCGTCTCGCTCGGTATTGCACGCTGCCGACTGCCCGTAGACCCCGTGATGTGTGCCAACAAGAAGTCCGTAAAAGCAGGGCTATCAATGACCGAGTAATAGAAATCCTTGTGATCACGGTTCTTTGCCCGATAGACCATAAACTCGGTCGAGCAAACAGCGTGTTGGCTAATACAGTAAGGTCGCCAGATACGCTTCGTTGTCGGATTGAGTTTGGAAATCAAGAAACAGTCTTTGTCTACGATGTACTTGTTGCTCTTGATTTCGGATGCCGCCTCGAACACAGGCAAACGAGTTTCATCGAAAGCCGGGATGCTGTAATGCTCCAAGATCGTGTCGGGGCAAGATTGCGGGTTGAGTGCTCTTGTACTCATCTCCACGACCTCACCAAGTGGAACTTCCCGCCAATCGCCGGGCATCTCCCCACCGAACGGCTCGAAGTCCACGAACCACGACCTGAAAATGACCTGCGCTATCTGCTCTAAATGATTGTTTATCGCCCTGTTTTCAGCAATCCGAGCGTCCAGAGCGGCCAGCGTGTCAGCAATCCCAATCTGTATGTCAAGCGGTAGGTCGGGGACTTCATAACGCATTATCGCACCTTTATCGCCTCTCGGCATCTTCGTTCCCTTCGCCGTAGCTGTGGCGTAGTCAAAGAAGGCGTCATCCGAGAGCAGGTAATAGAGAAAGCTCGGGTAGACATTCTCCTTTGCCCGAAACACCAGCACATCATTAGAGCAACCGCCGTCACGGTCGGCATACCAAATTTTCCTGAAGTAAGGACGTATATTGGAGACCAACACGTCCTCCGCTTGGTAGGCTTGCGTCTGGTTGACGGTAGGCAGTCCCGCCGAGCGTGTTATGCCCTCCTTGTTCTGGAGCATATTCTCCGTGGAAATATAGCTGGTCAAGTCCAAGTCGGTGACAGCGATCCGTCCGTCGGCGAAAGTGCAAATGTCAGAGAGCTTAGATGTCATACCCAATCGCCCCCAGTCTTTTTCGGATTTCGTCCTCCAGTTGGTGGGAACGCTTGAACATTTCGGAGAGTTCGTTGGTCATCCGCGTCATCTTCTCCTCGAACGGCTCGCCGTCGTCCTCCTGCTCTTCAATACCGACGTAGCGACCGGGCGTAAGAATGTAGTCATGTTTAGCTATATCGGCAGTAGTGACGGCTGCACAGAAGCCCTTCACATCCTCAAGCATTCCGTCGTCGAAGGCTTGGAAGGTTGCGGCAATCTTGGAGATGTCCTCGGTGGTCATCTCGCGCAGGCGGCGGTTGACCATCGTCCCCATCTTGCGGGCGTCGATGAACAGCGTCTTCCCCTTCTGCGCTTTATTGCGGCTGATGAACCAGAGGGACACGGGGATTGGGGTGCCATAAAATAGTTGTGTAGGCATAGCTACAATACCTTCTACAAGATCAGCATCTACAATGTTTCTTCGAACATCTCCTTCGCCGCCAGTCTGTGAGGATAGTGAACCATTTGCAAGAACAAGGCCAAGTTTTCCGTTCGGTGCAAGGTGGTAAATCATGTGTTGAATCCACGAGAAATTGGCGTTACCATCATACGGCGCACCAAACTTCCATCGTGGGTCATCTATAAGGCGGTCAGCTCCCCACTTGTCTTGATTAAACATTGGATTAGCCAATACGTAATCGGCTTTCAATGTTGGATGTAGGTCATTATGGAAAGTGTCGGCATTAGAACTTCCAAGGTCAGCCTCGATTCCTCTTAAGGCAAGATTCATCAAGCAGAGTTTCCGTGTTGTAGGGTTAGACTCTTGCCCGTAAATCGAGATGCTTTTCCTGCTTCCACTATGATTTTCAACAAACTTTGCAGACTGAACAAACATACCTCCAGAACCACAGCATGGGTCATACACGCGCCCATTGAAAGGCTGCAAGACCTCTACAAGTGTTCTTACAATGCAGGATGGAGTATAGAATTCTCCAGCTCGTTTGCCTTCCTGTTCGGCAAACTTAGCGAGGCAGTACTCGTAAGTGCGACCTAAGATGTCTTTGTCCGTCCCGTGTTCAATCATCTGAATGTTGGTGAAAAGGTCAACAACATTCCCAAGGCGGCGTTTGTCTAGCTCTCCACGTGCATAGTTCTTTGGCAGGATGTCCTTTAGCCGCTTGTTCTCTTTTTCAATCGCCCGCATCGCGTCATCAATGACCGTGCCGATTTCCTCTTCGTGCGCCGCTTCAGAGATAACGCTCCACCGCGCCGAGGGCGGCACGAAGAAGACATTCACTTCTGCATATGCGTCCTTATCTTCCACGTCGTCGTCATCGGCGAGCAACTCTTGATACCTCTCCTCGAACTTGTCCGATATATATTTAAGAAATATAAGTCCCAGCACGACATGCTTATATTCAGCAGCATCCATATTACCTCGCAGAATATCAGCTGCCGCCCAAATTTGTTGCTCAAAACCTATGCTCGCCGTATTATTTCCGTTAGCCAATTATTGTTCCTCCTTCACTGTCTCAAACAAGTCCTCAACCTTGCAGTCGAGTGTTATTGCAATTTTTATCAGTACGTCCATTCGCACCGGTTCGTTTTTACTGAGCTTAGCGATAGTGTTTGAACTGATTTCAGCAGCATCTCTGAGATCAACCTTTTTCATATTTTTATCGATGAGTATTTTCCAGAGTTTATTATATTGGATTCTCATTTTGCAGTATCCTTTCTGCCCCATTTTCGCCCAAACAGCGCTTGTTCATCAGCATCCAATTTCAGTACAGTGTTTTCTCTAATGATGGACTGTGCCATTTTGTCATATTTGCTCGCTCTATCGAAGGCTATGAATATTTGCTTTTGTTTTTCTCGCGCATACAAAGCCAAAATTTGTCCGATGGTATCATCGGAGACATTAGCAAACAGAAGGGAGTCATGTGCCAACGCAGGGAGCGCCGTACTATTAAGGATACTGATATCATATATCAGCATCCCTTTGAAATTCGTACCTGTTCCAGTATCCTTTGGTGTTTCAAAAGAGTAGCTGTTATATTCCTTGATTCCTAAAACAGGTGGATTATCTTTCCCTTGAGATACGTAATCACTGATTTCACTCATATGGCGATTAATTGTAGTTTCTATGACTTTTAGTACTGTTTCCATCTGCGACCTGAGTCTGTCGCTTGCTTGCTTTTTCTCATTTTGCAATGTGTTACGAATGTCGAAAGCTTCATTTTCATCTTCTAATTTATGAATCCGGCGGTCAAGATGAGTATAAGCGGCGAGAAATTCCTTGCTAAATATTATTGATGGATGAATTTCCTCTGCCTGCTTTTCCAGGTATGCAATCATCTGTTTTAGCGGCTTTAGTTCTTCTTCTAACCTTGCTTTGGCTGCCTCTAATTCGTCCTGCAAAATAGTCTGTATTTTATTGTGGAACCGCTCTATATCAATGAGTTTTTGCAAGTTTGCTTCCGGAAAATACTCACGTAAACTCGTCAAATCCGCTTCAGTTGGATAGACCCCTTGACTCATATTAAGCTCGATAATATGTAGATCATTTTCTCTCTGGTTCGCTAATCTGCGAGCATCCTGCATCTGTATGATTAACGCATTAGCTTGGTTGGCTTTTTCTACCTCTTCGGAATTGACCGCTTGGTTGTTCGAGGATTCTAAGTCGGCTTTTTCCTGTTTCAGCGAAGCAATAATAGAGATGTTATCCTCATATTTTTTTAACCCATCTACTGCCGAAGGGATGAACTGGTACTTACGAGCGCTTTTGAACGCTGCAATTTTATCTTCAGCCAGCTGAAGCTGCTCTTCAAACGCCAATACGGATTCGTATTGGTTGAAGAGTGTCACAAGAGCATGGATTGCTGACTCCTGCGATTCCGTCCCACCACGCATTTGTAGTGGACGCAACTCATTATAGTTGTTCTTCCCATAAATACGGAAAAATCGGCTTATTGCATTCCTAAATTTCAAACCTGTGAAATCAATCTCGTAATGTTTGCTAAGCCAATTGACATACTCATCTCTCTTTAGGGAAGCAATAACGTTTCCATTCCCAGCCAATTGAAAAATATCACCAGGTGAAGCTGTATGTCTTATAAAGTAGTATGGTTTACCATCAAATTCGAAGGTAAAACGAATATTATGATTGTCAAGTTCTCTGACGGCATCACTTTTAACATATGCATCTCCGCCAAATGCGAAATCAATGATGAGCAGCATTGTAGATTTGCCGATAGAATTTGCGCCTGCTTCACCACCAAGAACAATGTTGAGACCTTTATGAAATTGGACAGGTGGACGCATCTGCTCACCAATTTTAAACAGTTCACAACTTATTTCTTTGAGCATCGTATAATCCTTCCTTCCTCTTCGTTTAGTTCAATCTCTCTAAGTGCATATAAGCAGTCAAGAGCATCCACAAGCTCAAGTGGATTATTCACAATATTGCCAAGACTCAATAGAAGCTCGTTGGGAGTCTTCGGTTGATCCAGCTCTCGTAATATGAGAGGCAGCTTCGAAAGTACACTCTCGTTGTATGAGAATAGTTTATTTGGCAGTAACATTGAACACCTCACACGACTGAATAAAATAAGAAATCACAATGGCGCAGAAACGAATATCCTGCTTGGTGATGTTTCTTAGCCTTTCTGATAAAGCACTGTAAATCATCTCCGGGCTATTCTTTTTTTCAGCTAATTTCCTGTAAGATTCTTTTATTTGAGCTCTTAACAAATCGTCACTAAATTGCTTGCGTCTTGCCAGGTCTTGCATTGCCTTTTCTATGAATAAGAAGTACTTTGTCACATGCCCCTTAACCTCGTACACAAGAAAAGAGTGCAGGTCTTCATCAATTTTTTCCGGCACGCTCACCGCATCATAGTTAAGCTCAAGGAGCTGCCCCGGTTTTGCTTTGCTTAGATTTATGACAACCTGTGTTATTCCCTTCTCAATGGCTACTTCATCAAGAGTGCGCCGTGTGCTACGGGCATCGATCTGAAGCCTCTTTATTGTCTGAAGTTCTCTTTCATCTGCCTTCATATGATTAAAAGTATAATTTTGAAAACAATCGTGACACACTGCAACCAAGTTCTCATACGAAGAAGCCTTGTCAATATTAATACTGGCTATTTCATAATCATCGACCGCATGGTTTTTATCATTTACGACCTGTAAATGCTTTCCACAACCTGGTATTGAACAAGCGTACCTGCAATCATCCAACAAGCCAGATCCATATAAACCTTTGGCTTTTTGCGATTTTGTCTTAGCTGCAGAAAGTTTGCGGTCGTTTTCTAGTTCTGGGTTTACGATAAATTCTAAGGACTGTTTGAACAGATCGAATAAAGCCTCGCCAACATTATCTTTATCTACATCGTCAACAAAAGGCTGTATATCTTCAGCTAAGGACTCAAGAACCACATCAGTACGCTCAGCGGCATAATCATCATGATAAATTGATTCAATAAAATTATCTCGTGTTAACCTACCAAGCATCGACTTCGCTAATTTCTTTGTTGGACCCTTTGCATAGAACTTTCTCAAGGATGAATCCTTGTTTGATTGTTCTGACGAAGGGTCTTTTTTCGTTGACCAATCTTCTTCAGGGATATCGCACAGCATTTGAATCAGATTGCGCATGAAATCGGGAACATCGGCGTCCTTCATAAGATGCGGATGGATAGCGTGTACTAATTCAGTAAACAGCATGCTGATGCGCACCTCCTTAAAAACATCCAAAGTATCTCACGGTATCTCAAAGTATCTAAAATCGAGACACCCCATTTTATAAAATAAAAGGGATCAATGAGAGATTGATAAATTATAGCACACAAAACTGAAAATTTCAATCAAATGTTGCTAAACACCAATTTTTTATTGATCAAGTAAATATTCATTCAATGCCTGATTTGCAATAAGGGCAAAGGATACACAAATCGTTCAACGCAGCTACCACAAGTGGTTGTGAGCGATGAGGAGTAGCCTTACCCTTTTGCGCCCATTTTCAGGTTGCAGGGTCTGTGTGCTTCTCGCCGCAGACCCCTTTGTGTTGTCCTTTGACCCCGCACAGGCGGAAAGGACAACATATTTGGTGATGTACCGCTTGATCTGCGCCTTGACTTCCTCTGTGCCGCCATCAGTGATCAGCGCGGCATATTTGCTGGAAATGTACTCCTGCACCTCATGTAACACAGAGTTGAAATCCCTGGCAGCTTCATTGGATGAAAAAAACAGGCCCTGATTGCCTGTCATGGTGACGCTGTGCGGCCTGTCGTCTGTCAGCGGCGGTATAATCACAGCCTTCCTGCGATTCTTTCTGCTCATACGCCGAACACCTCCTTTGCGAGCCGGGCGATTTCCTTGCGGAAGCCCCTGCTGTCCTTGAGCGTCAGATCTCCCAGCATGTTCCCTGCAAGAGCCAGATTATCCAGCTCGTCCGAATGTGAAAGCTTGAAGGCGACATTGCCCAAGACCGACTCTATATGCTCTCCCGCCTGATTGGACTTGATGTTGGAGGCTACCTTGTACTGCTTATCGGCGTCCCATTTCTGATCCTTCAGGAGCGGGAGCTGGCTGGACAGGTAGCTGACGGATTTCAGGTCGCAGTTTACCAGCCGAAGAACCGAATCAGCCTCCAGCAGGGATACCGCCGACAGGATATCGTGGGCGATGGCGCTTCCACAGTCGATGATGATGTACGGCGCAACGTCCCGCAGATGGTCGATCAGCTCGGCAGCAAGCTCCTGGGAATACGGCGGGTAGGTAAACACATTCTCGCCCTTGAGCATGCCGATAATGGTCAGATAGTCCAGCTTCTTATGGGTGACGCAGTTCTGCTTGATGAGCAGGTCCGTCACATGGGTGGCTGCGAGGATGCTACCGAGGGAACGCTCGCATTCCAGGTCGCTAGGCGGACAGATGCAGGGCAGCATGGGCGTGGTCATGTCACATAATAGCAGGGCCACGTTCTTTTTCTGATCCGCCAGATACTTTGCGAGGCGAACACTCACCGTGGTCTTTCCGCTGCCGGGACTGCCCCATACCGCAAGCACCTGCACGTCTTGCGCCGGTTCCTCCAGCACGGGCTCAGCCTGCTTTCGGGAGAAGACGCTCCCTTTCATGAAATTGAGCATCTTACTCACCTCCGGCTTCCTGTACGGGATTTTCAGGCACAGCAGGCGCTTCCTGAAATGGCGGTTGTCCGGTCTGTGAGGACGTCTGCGCCGCAGGCTTCGGATAAAGGATTTTTATTACCTTGTCCTGAAGCTCTGTGAATTTTGCGGCAGCTTCTTTAGAGCCTCTGTAAACGAGGGACAGATGGAGTTTGCCGTCCGCCTCCAGCTCCGCGAGGATTTTGGCCTGCTCCGGCGAGACCAGCAGGGTGACGGTGGCGGGGAGCTGCTTCTCACTATTATCCTTTGCGGACGAATCTGTGTTGGTGTCCTGCTGATCCGTGTCATAGCCGGAGCTGGCGGTCACGCCGATGACCTCCACATAGGTCAGCTCCGGAGGGATTACGGTCAAGCCCTGCTTTTTATAATCCGGCGCGATAACCGATACAATGTCGCCGGAAATCAGCTTGCCGGACAAGCCTCCGGCAAAGTTTTTTATGCTGACGGATATGGCCTGCTTATTGTCATTGAGGTTATACAGGTAAGCGTTCTCCGACGCCGGAGTGTCCGACAGCTTGGCGGGGAGGATATAGTCGCCGGGCGCGAGATCTGCCACAGCATATTTGCCGAGCGCAGCGTCCTGCTGCTTTATTACATCCTCCGGCAGGTTGTAGCCGCCGACCTCCACGCTCTGGAGCATATCCTTGGTGATTTCGCCGCCGGCTTTTATGTCCTTAACCACACGGATGACAATCGTTTTCTGAGATACGCTCTGATTAAAGAGCGGGGTCAGTCCAAAGCAAATGATTAATGCCAGCACGATGCAGATTACTCCCAGCACCGTGCGGTTTTTGAGAAAACTCATAGGGTGTTCCTCCTTAAAATATGAAATAGGCTGCGAGGCAGCCGAGGGAAAGAAAAGGCGCGAGAGGATATGCTTTTTGAACAGTCCTCCCGCGCAGCTTTTGGATTATATGGTTACTTGCATGGAATACCAGCAGGGCGGTTAAGCCGATGAATGTGGCGGCCATGCTTTTGCTAAAACCCAGCACCAGTCCTGCCGCCGCCATGAGCTTGATATCCCCGCCGCCCATACCGCCAAAAAGCAGGGCGGTAATTAGGAAAAGCGCGGCGGCTAAAATACCAGCCAGCTTCACCGGTCCAAGGTCGAGCATTCCGATCAGAGCGATCCCAAGGCAGATGCTGTCGGGTATGATTTTCTTTCGGATATCTGAGATCGAAGCCACCAGGAGCAGGGCGGCAAAAAAGCCACCCTGCGCATATGGCGCCAGCTGGGACAGAACGTCCAGATCAACTCCCATAGTTAAACATATCCTGGATGCGCTGTTTCAGCGTCGGCAGGACAGTTTCACCGAACAGGGCGTAGAGACCTCCGAGGACGAGGGCACCGATGACGACGGCCATCAGGATTTTAATGGCGGTGTCTACGAAGCCTTCCCCGCGCTGGGAGCAGAGGATAACCCTCGATCTGATGAACATTTCCGTGGCTTTGGCAACTGCCTTGGCGATCATTTCATTTGCCTTGTTGATGATTTTTTTAACGAGCTTTTTCATTGTGATTTACCTCCAAAATATTTTTAAGTTTATGGTTGTTATGTGTATCAAAAAGGAAAGGCAGAGCTTACATCCCCGCCATCTTAATACCGGAGTCCTGCTCCGTCTGCTCAAAAGGGGGCGAATCCGCCGCCTTCTGCTGCTGGCTCTGAGTGAGAGACTGGTTATACGCCTCGATGACCGCATTGTTCAGCTGCTCCCTGAATTCCTTGGTAACCGGAAAACAGATGTCTTTGTACTCGCCGTTTCCCGCCTTATAGCTGGGCATGGCGACGAACAGTCCCTTGGTGCTGTCCATAATCTTCACGTTCCTGATCGCGAAGCAACCGTTGAGATTGACGGATGCATAGGCACGGAGATTGCCCTCCGGACGGATGGAGCTGATTTTAACGTCCACCTTCATGGGCATTGGCTGCTCGGCTGCGGTCTGTGCAGCTTCCTGTACGGTATTGGCCGCTTTCTGTGTTTTAGGCATTTGTGTTTCCTCCTTTTAATTATTTTTGTCGTATAAAAAAACAGCCTTCCAGCTGCGGGTGATAAGGTTACATGCTCATTGTCGGGCCTTGGTACAGCTCCTGCTCCGGCGGCTGGAAGGATACCTCCTTAAAGCCGAAGCGGTCTACATAGTGAAAGGTGCTGCCTGTATCGTCATATAATTCGATAACATCCGACATGGAGAGGCTATGCCCCTCATAGCCAGATGGGTGGGCGAGGTTAAATTTGGCGAATAGCTCGTCCAGATTATTGGTATTCACCTCGCCGTCATAGACTGTCCTATAATTGTCCGGGTCCGGCTCACCGAAATGTTCCAGAAGCTCGTCATATCCGATGAATTTCATCATGGGGTCAACGTCGGGTCTGAGTTGCCAGACACGGCACTTCTTCAGAAGCTGTGTATTGCCCTCCGGATCGAGCTTCCCCTCCGCCAGCCTTTCATAGGTGCCGGACGTCCACTCGATATCGAAGCCTCTGGTGTTTGAGAGATAGGACTTTAGCTCGTCATTCTCAAACATAGGGTCTACCACGGCCTTGCCCTTTTCGATATATCCTGCTGTGTTGCCGTAGTAGAGGATTCGGTTGTTTTTAATTTGAATACCGCTCATGAAAACCTCCTTTCCCGGCATTGAGATTGCCGTGTTACTCAAAATAGAAGTTAACGGAGTAAGTGATATTGCTCTTGTTGTACATGCAGTCGTGGTTGGTGTAATAGTAAAACTCCAGCTGACTGTAGATGCCTGGCGACAAGCTGCGGCTGAAGGTGATGCCGTTGGTTGTTGTTGCGTAGTCAAGCTGATCCCACTGTCCGGTCAGTACGTTATAGCCGCGAACACGTCCAAAGTCGTTGCCGCTGTGACCTGAAACAGGAGGAACAGTGAAGGTGTAATTTGTAATGGTTGCGCCCGCGATGCCCTGCTCCAGAATGACGGATTCCGGTCCGCTCAGCGTCATACCGCCGCCTCTGTTGGGGTCGGCAATAAAGAACACGATTGCAGCCCAAGGCGATTCAGCGCCAGTGGAGTCCACAGCCTTCACACGCACCACATTTTTGCCAAGCGGATAATTGGTGCTGGTCTGTGCCGGGCGGCCTTCCCATACATAGGTGATGGCGTCACCGTCAGCATCAGCGCTTGAGCCTGTGATGGTAATCGGTACGCCGGGAGCGATGCTGTTGCCGTCAGGGGTACGGGTAATCACCGGAGTTGTGGGAGCGGAGTTTGTTACTGTGAAGGTGATGGCCGTCCAATCGGAGTTCAGCCCCCAGACGTCTCTTGCTCTGACATAAACGGTGCTTGTGCCAACAGGATAGTAGCTGTCCGCTGTATTTCCTGAATACTCAAGCGTTACAGCGTCGTCATCAGGATCGGTAGCCGAAGCTGAGATGTTCACCAACAGCTTGCCGTTTTGCGCCGTTCTGGTAACCGTTGCACTGCCAGTAGGTTTGTACGGTGCAGTATTGGTGATGGTGATGCTCTGCGAATAGGTGAATACTCTGCCTGTGCTGTCGGTAGTGATTGCGGTCAGAACATAATTGCCAGGTGCATTAATGGCAATGGTGCCGCCGGTGTTTGACAAAGATCCTGAATAGCTTGCAGGAGTGCCGTCCTTTGTCAGCGACCATGTGAGGGCGCTGCCCTCCAGTCCGGATACGGACGGTAGGGATACATTGATGTTGCCGCCGATGTGGACAGAGGACGGGATGGTAAATGGAAAGCTGGCTATTGGTTTGACTGTCGCCGTGTTGGATGTGAATGTGAATTTTCTGCCGTATACGTCCGTTGCTTCCGCAATCAGCTTTACAGCAATGGTTTTATCCGTGCTGATGGTAAAACTGCCCCCTCCTGTGCCGACAGAGCCTGTGGCATATTGGGTATAGGGCTTGGCCTGACCGCCATCTACTGAAATAAGCCAATCGATGCTTGTTCCGTTAAGCTCTGAGCCGGAGGCGGTGACAGCAATAGGATCGCCGCTGTAGCTGAGTGCCGTGAGTCCGAGGGTCATCGACGGGATAGGATATACAGTGAAGCTTTGGCTCTTGGTGAAGGTGCGGCCGGTGACGTCTGTCAGAGTGAGCGTCAGCTCATACTGACCTTTTGCCTGGAAGGTGATTGTACCGCCCGCTTTAGACAGGGTTCCGTTGACATAGGTTGAATATGGCTTTACGTCGCCGCTGTCCTTACTAATCGTCCAGCTTGCGGTGAGGTTCTCCAAATCAGTGCCGCTGACACTGACCGTTCCTGCTTCCCAAACGTACCAGGGCTGTGTGCTGCTGAGAGAAACAGCCGGAATAGGATAGACAGTAAAGTTGCGGCTTTCGGTGAAGGGACGGCCGTTTACATCTGTCATCGTAAGGGTCAACTGGTACTGTCCTTTTGACGGGAAGGTAATCGTGCCGCCATCCTTGACCAAGTCGCCGGAAGCGTAAGCATAATATGGCTTCGCTTCGCCATCTCCCTGCCTGACTGTCCAGCTTGCAGTAAGGTTCTCCAAATCCGTACCGCTGACTCCGACTGTTCCGGCTTCTCCGGCGTGCCAGGTCTGCGGGATGCTTAAATTCATCGAAGGAATCGGATATACGGTAAAGCTCTGGCTTCGGATAAAGGTTCGACCTGTGAGGTCTGTCATGGTTAGTGTCAACTTATACTGCCCCTTTGCAGGGAATGTAATTGTACCGCCCGCTTTTGTGAGCGTACCGGATGCATAATTCGAATACGGCTCAGCGCCGCCGCCATCCTTTATAACACTCCAGTCTGCAGTGAGGTTTTCCAGATCAGTGCCAATGACGCTGACCGTTCCGGCTTCCCCGGCGTACCAAATCTGCGGCGCGCTGAGTGAAATGGTCGGGATCGGATAAACCGAGGTAGAGGCACTGCTGGAGAACACTCTGCCCAGCGCGTCCGTCATGGATGCGGTGAGAGTGTAATCCCCGACCTGCGTAAAGCATATTTTGCCGCCGTAAGCGTTCAGGCTTCCCTCCATTATGCCGGAAGGCTCAACCTGCTCGCCGTCCTTGGTGAGTGTCCACTCCACCGACAGCACGTTGTTATTGCCGCGTGTTCTCAGGTCGATGGTGCGGTCGGTGTGGGTCGCTTCGGGAAGCTCGAAGGAAATGTTCAGTACGGGCAGGACTTCGATGCTGCCGCCGTTCTCAAACAGGAACACCCGCCCCGTTTCATCGGTGATGCTGGCGATCAGCTCATAGGTTCCGGCGTGCTTGAAGCGGATAGCGCCGCCGGTGTTATCCAGCGTTCCGCTGACATAAGTCCCAAAATCCTGGAATCCGAAGCCGTTCTCCAACAGCCACTCACCCTTCAGGCTGCCCAACTCAGAGGTTTCAGGAACCAAGTTGACGATGGTGTCGGTATGAGCCGTTTCCGGCAAAGTATATGAAATACTCGGAACAGGATAGACCTTAACCGACGCTGTATAGCTATAGCTTCTGCCAGCAGGGTCGGTGAAGGAGGCTTTGAGAACATACTTGCCTTTATTTATAAAGCGGATGGAGCCACCCGCATTTGTCAACTCGCCCTCAATCACATCGGCAAGGTCAACAGCTTCTCCGTCCCTGGTCAGCGACCACTGGATTGCGGCGGCGCCGAGGTTTTCAAAGCGGGTTTCCACATGGATTGCTTCGTCGGTATGGGTAATCTCCGGCGCATAAAATCCGATGGAGCCTACCGGATAGATGGTGATGGTCTGGGAGGCTTCAAAGGCTCTGCCGATTTCATCAGTGAGCGTTCCGGTGAGCATATACACGCCCTTGTCCTTAAAGCGGAGCGTACCTCCCTCGTTGGCCAGTGTACCCTCGACCGCATCCGCAAGGGCGATGGCCTCACCATTTTGGGTAAGGCTCCAGTCGACATTCAGACCGTCAGCCTCCTTCAGAGTCGTTACCACATTAAGAGTTGTATCAGTGTGGGACGCAGCGGGAAGCGAAAAAGCGATTTCCGCTACAGAATAGACCTTTGAGTTTTCACTGTGAGTGAACGCCCTTCCGGTTTCATCGGTGATGGACGCTGTGAGCGTATATTCACCCTTGTTCCTGAACACAAAGGTGCCGCCTTTGTTTCCGAGCGTTCCGTCTAGAATATCAGTCGGCTGGACTGCTTCGCTATCCTTCGTCGCCGACCACACGATATCGTGACCGTAGAGCTTTTCCAAGGGGAAGGCGAGCGTTACCGATTTGTCGGTATGGGTGGTATCCGGCAGATCAAAGCTCAGGTCGATAACCGGATACACCGTGATCTGCTTCGACAGTACAGTTTCTTTTCCTCTGGCGTTTTTAGCTGTGGCGGTCAGGGTATACTGTCCGTCCTCCTTGAACTGAATGGCGCCGCCCTCCAAGCCAAGGGAACCGTTAACAGCATCCTCCAGCTCCACAGGCTGTTGGGAGCCGTCCACGGCGGTTTTGGTCAACGACCAGGTATAGCTTTTCATGTATTTCCACACGGGCATGACCTTTATCTCGCTGTCAGTATGAGCCGTTTCGGGAAGCTCAAAGCGTACCTGCGCGTCCGGATAATAATATCCGCCGCCTCCCGAACCTCCTGAACCGCCGCCCTGATTACCTGGCGTTGGCGTTGGTGTGGGAGTCGGAGTCGGAGTCGGCTGATTTCCATCCGGATTTGTCGGAGTTGGTTTGGGCTGCTCGGTGGTACCCGGCGTTGGACTCGGAGTAGTTGTGTCCGGCTCAGTCGGCTTCGGAGTGACCTTGTCAATCATATCCTCGGCGTCGCCCTTGGTAACAGAATCATTGGGACGGATTTTGTTGCCATCCGTACCCCCGATGATTCCGTCCTCACGGCCGATGATGACATATCCCTTGTCATCATCCTTGATGTCCGACTGGTCATCATAACCGCTGTGCCCCTGTGTATTTTTCGCTTCCTCATCCTTATCCTCCGCTCTCACAAGCATCTTGACAATTTCTGCGCGGGTGATGGGATCGTCAGGATGGAAGCCGTCAGGGTAATCGGCTGGATCAATGATTCCTGCGTCAATCAGCGCCTCAATGTACTTTTCCGACCAATGGCCGTCGATGTCTGAGAAGCTGGGCGGCTCTTTTTCCGTATTTGTGGTATCCAGTTGCATGTCCTTTGCCATAATAGCTGCGTACTCGCCGCGTGTGATGATGTCATCCTGCCCGATAAAGCTCTCCGGATGCATGCGATATGCCGTATAAATGCCGCCGCATATCAGAAGAAGCAGAGTAATGGCAATAATGACAATGCGCTTTCCTTTCTTTTTCATGGGTTTTCTCAATCCTTTCTTTTAAATTTGACATGAAAAAGCCGGAACCATTTTTTCTGATTCCGGCCTCAAGTCCTTATTTGTTTCATAGCTTCATCTCCATGCCGCCTTGCTCCGGCTGTTCCTTCTGCAAGGCTTCCGGCAATGAGTGGATAACCTTTCCGTCAAGCATTTCAAATACGCAGAAGTCATCCCTATCACAGATCATAACCCTGTACTGGTAGTCCTTCTGCATTTCGATGTAGTCCTGCACCTCCTTGATGCTGCACAGCCACACGCCGGAGGTATATCTGCCATTCGGCAAAAAACAATAGCCGCTGTACTGCGGCTCATGACTTTTCAGATCCAAGGCTTCAGTAGGACGGATTTGTGAAAGCTGTAGACGGGCATGGTCGGTAAGGATTTCCGGCTTAGCGACGCCAAGTATGTCGCTCCGGTTCCACCGAACCTGCTCTCCGTCAGCAAGGGAAACGGCAAAGACAGATCTGCCACTGGGATTTGGATTGCTGCCGAAGCCTCCGGTGCAGAAGTACATCTGATGCTTGGCGCTGCGGAATTCCTCCGACAGCGTTGAGGGACTGAGGACAATGACCTTGCCGCCTATAGGCATACCGTATCCGGTTTGTATGCAGTCCTCCTGTGTAAATAATTCTTTCTCAGTCAACTCAGATCGGCTCCTTTCTTTTTTCGATGATATCCAGCAGCCTTGCCGCTATGGATATAAGCGTATCCTCCGGCATATCACGGATGGCGGCACGGACGAACGCCTCTACCGCCTCCGGCGACTGGTCGCCGATTTCAATGAGGTCAACCTTTTTAGCGGTGACGACGCCCTTCTGGACGCCAAGCCTCACAATGTCGCCATGCTCCATTTCAGCAGCGGCGCGAAGTGCCTTTGGAATCAAGACGCGGCCTTTTTCGTCAAGTATTTTGTAAATGGGCTTTGCTTTCATACGAAGTAACCCTCCTTTCTCATAACCTCCCGAACCGTGTCGGGGTTGATGCCGAGTGTAGCGAACAGCTCGTGAAGCTCATCCGGCAGATTATCCAGAATATCCGCTTCCAATATAACGATGGCGCCCGGCGCGCAGACAATTTCCAGAGCGCTTGCTTCCGAAATCTCAGCCGCTTCCAGAAGCAAGTCGGGAAGGGTCAGGGAAATCTCCATGCCATCTTCTTTGCAATCACACAACGGCTCATCTGCTTCAGGCTCATTGGGGGTAAGGACAAGCTGCGGACAGGTATTTTCAGCAGCCTCATCATCTACAGCGAGAGTGACATTCACCTCATCGCCCGGCTTCAGCCCTGCGGTGTCGAGCGCCCCTGTTTGCAGGGTGATACGACCGTGTTTATCCACGGACGTAACCATTTTAAATAGCTTCATAATATAAATCCTCCTGAAAAATATGATTTGATTTTGTTATGGCATGCCGAAAAAACCGTCGACGTCGAATAAGCCCATTTGCAAAGGCATATCCCGCATGCGCTCGCCGGTATCGTAGTTGGAGATCAGCAGCTCGGCATATTCACAGCCGTTGTCATAACGTTGCGCGAGGTTGTTGATTCGGCTGACCGCTTCGATATTGAAGTCTTTATACAACTCCCGAATGAATTCGCAGTCGTTGTAGCTGACCATCCATTTGCCCAGACAGGATGCCAAGGTATCTCTCAGACGGTAGTGATCCTCTTTTCTGAACGCCACCTCGTAGTGTCCCTCCGTTTGATAATATGGGGGGTCGCAGTAAATGAAAGCGTGTTCTCGGTCGTACTGCTTTATCAGAGCTTCAAAGTCCTTGTTCTCAATGACTGTGTCCTTGAGCCTCCGGCTTGCCTGCCAAATGAGGTCAAAGGTTTTACGGATATCGAAGGGCTGACATCCATAACTGGTGCAGCCGCTTCCGTAGCTTATTCGGATGAGTTTGTAAAAGGCTGCGGCGCGTTTCACATCGTTCATCTGCGCTTTTTCTAAAAGGATGGGCTTGATTTCTTCAAACTGAAGCTCAGTGAGATGCTTCTGCGCTATCTCCAATTCCTCATGCAGATACTCGTTTGTGAATTCCTCCTTCTCCAGGAATTTTCTCAGGACATTGAATTCGTCCCGCCCATTAAGAGGAAGAAAGCCAAGCTCTTTTAGCAAAGCCAGGGGTCTGTCACGGATACAGGTGAACATATTGGCAAGGTCGGAGTTAAAATCGTTATATACCTCCATGACGGTGCTTGGTCTTCGACCGAATAACACCCAACCGCCTCCGCCAAATACCTCGATGTACCTGCCGAATTCCTTCGGCAGCCTCTGATAAATCAGATCCCGCAGAGACTTTTTACCGCCCACCCAGCTGATGGGACTGTTCATTGCATCACCTCCCTCGGCTGCGGGAGCTAATCCTTTCAACCTCGGTTCTCAGACAGGAGCCGTCAGGACTCCAGCAGATGAAGCCGACGCCTGGATATGGGCAGCCATCACACCGGGTGGTATCTTTGGGCGGGGGGACGGTAAACTTTTTAGGCAGACCGGTTTCTCCCGCATTTACTTTTGCTTCTGTGCTTAAATCATTGTTCATGGTTCAGCTCCTTTCTCGGAAAAACAAAAAAGGCGCTGCCTTTTTTGTAAAGACAGCGCCCTCTCGTTCATTTATTTAGTTGTTTGGCTCACAGTTCGGAAATAAAAATAGCGCCCTTCAGCTTCAAGAGAAACTAAAGAGCGCTACATATTCATCTGCATTCCCTGGTCGGGGTATAGGATAGCGAAGCTTTTCGTCTGCAGATGCGTGACCGCCTCGCTCAATAAAAATTCGTGATTAGCCTTAAGCCAATTGAGATTCTCGGCTGTGGCGTCCTCCGGCTTACCTTCACCATAATAGTAGGATTTGACCGTCGCCGTTATATATTCTGATTCACCGCAGTCCTCGACCAGCTCTTTATATAACTGGGACTTTTGAATGTCCTCCGCTTCGGGGATACCACTCATGAGGCCGACTGCACTGATGCCGGTATTGGTTTCCAGACCAATGATGGAGAACACCTTGCTTATTTTACATTCCTCCCATCACCGGACCGCCGTATCCAGCATCAGGCGAGCTGTTTTTCATCTCCTGCCCCAGCTTCATGGAGTAATTTTCGCTGTCCCAAAAGCTGACATAGATTTCTCTATCCGGAGTTTTGATAGGACGCTGCTCGAATCCTTCCCGTACCCATCAGAGTTCTGCCCGCACACATAATCCATAAGCGCAGCGGTTTCTTCTCCAGAGAGAGGGTTATTCAGTCCTGCAGCCATGACTCCCCACAGCTCGCCATCAACAACCTCCACTGTCGGGTACAGACTATACACCTTTTCTTTAAGAGCTTCGTCGTGAATGTACTCGGCAAGACCTCGGTCATTCTCAAAGTGCCTGTTCTCCTTTGCTATGGCGGCAAGGATTTGATCCTCATACGCCACCGCCTCTCTGGGCGAGATGTTCTCACGCTCATCCTCCGAGCAGTCATACTGAGGATAACTGAAAATCTTCAGAGGGAAAAAGATACGCATTGTTTCGTTTGCCACTTCGGTTTCCTCCATTCTTTTTCGCTACATCAGGCAATAAAAAAGAGGCCATGCTTTCTCAAAAAAAGAAAAACATAGCCTCATTTTGCTTCTGACGGTAGCTTTATTAAATTGTTATAGGATTATAATAAAACAAAGGCATCAAGATTTTTATCCCAATGCCTTTGTTTTTCTCTGGGTAATAAAGAGGTTGCTCATACCCCTGCCTGTTCAAATATTCTTAAGCACAAATATGTAAGATAAGGTGATGGCATTTTCTTTTGTCCAAAATCCCAACCTTTAAACTTTTGAAATACTGCTTCTGGTGTAAATAATCCGTTATCATCTTGCTTGTTTTTTATCAGTGAAAGCATTTCTTTGAATCGGCTGTCATTTCTAATACTTTCATATCTGCTTAACACTTCTGTCACACTTACAATATCATACCATATAGCTGGTGCTTTTAATTTACGGAAATCTGTCCCCATATAAAACATATATGGGTGCTTGTCCAAGCTGTTTTCCCACAAAGAAATCAAGGCGGTGGCAGTATCCTTTGCAATATCGCTGTTTTGATATTCGGGTATATAGGATAGCAATTTTGCCATTATGAGAGTTGCATAAGGACAGCAATCCTCTTTTTTGCCCGGACCTCTAAACTTTCCAAGTTCTGAGGACACTGTACACGGAAACCCATTCTCTTTATGAAAGGATACGAGATAATCAACCCCGTCTTTGATATGACTACTATAATCGACACCAGCTTTAAAAAGAGCAAGAAGCAGTAAAGGTGCGTCGCATAAGCACCAACTATACATATCTTCTCCACTGCCACCAAAGTGCTTTGGAATATTAATTAGTGATTGATAGACTCCATTTTCGTCCCGATGCTTCATAATTTCATCAACTGCAATTTGAATTTCTGGAACAGTAGAGTCCAAACCAATATCTAAAAGGAAGAGGAGCTTATGTATAGGCAGTTCTGGATTCTTGTGATTACTCACTAACATACTGTGAAAATTAGTAATATCACATAGGTAAGCTCGAATCTTTTCACAGTTTAAAACTTGATTTTTTAGTTCAACTGAATCGTTTTTATTTTTATGCAAAAGATTAAGCTGAATGGCATACTTCAACCAATCTTCACTCATATCCAGTAACTTTTCGTATACCAACATATCATTTCCCCCCCTGTTATTAAGATGAGATTATATAAATTAACTCACCAACAAAAGCTAATTCTCCTTCCTTCTACATACCATAATTTTAAACTATTGTCTATGTCATCTATGAAACGCCCCAAAAAACAGGGTCAAAAATCGCAGTTTTTTGCCTCAATTTTTGCTCATTTTTTGCTCCAAAACCACTACATATAGTGGTTGACCCGCCTAATTTTCCCTTAGAACCACTATTCGTCATCATTATTACGCACTCAACGTGCGCGGTCTGGCAGAACATATCCACCGGCTGCACTTGCTCCAGCCGATAGCCGCCGGCGGCCAGATATTTGAGGTCCCGGGCCAACGTGGCGGGAGCGCAGGAGATATAAACGATACGCCGGGGCATAAGCGTGACCAGGGCTGCTAAAGCCTGCTCTGCGCAGCCGGAACGGGGCGGGTCCAGCACCGCTGTTCCCGGCCTGATCCCCTGCTCCTGCAATCCGGGCAACACCTCCTCGGCCCTGCCCGCAAAAAAGACAGCCTGTTCCCTGCCGTTCAGCCCCGCGTTGCGTCGGGCGGCCTCCACGGCGGGGCCGTAGCTTTCCACGCCGATCAGCCGGGTTTCCGGCCCGGCCAGCGCCAATCCCACCCCGCCCAGGCCGCAATAGAGGTCCAGCAGATCCCCGCCCGCCTCCTGACCGGCATAAGCGGCCGCAACCCCGTAGAGCCGCGCCGTCTGCTCCGGATTGACCTGGGTAAAGGCGGCCGGAGCCACCTCCAGTTTGACGCCGGCCAATTCGTCTGAGAGGTATGCCGCTCCGGACAAATGCCGCCAGTCGGGGCCGTAGACGCCGTAAACAGGACCGCCGCTGTTCTCCCATACCGAGGCCAGCCGCGGTTCGCTTGCCGCCAGTTCCGCGACCAGCCGCGGCAGGATCTCCAGGGGCCGGTCCGCCACAAAGGACAGCAGCAGCCTTTGCCCATCCGCGGAGCAGCGCAGGGATAATTCCCTGAGGCCTGGCAGCGCCGGGGCATAATCCGGCAGCCCTTGCCGCAGCAGGGCGATCAAGTCCAGCAACGGCGCTGTCAGCAGCAGGCAGCTGTCCGCCGGAGTCAGCAGATGGCTGTCCGGCTGATAAAAACCGAAATCCGCTCCCTCATTCTGCAGTTCCGCGTGGAGCACGGCCCGGCAGCGGTAATGAAAAGGCCGCTCCGCCCCGAGCGTCAGGGGTACGGCCACCTCCGCGCCGCCGATGCGCCGCAAAGTCTGCTCCACCATACGGCGCTTCAGCTCCAGCTGGGCCGGGTAGGCGGCATGCTGCAGGCTGCAGCCGCCGCAGCGCCCGAAATAAGGGCAGGGCGGCTCCACCCGGTCCGGAGAAGCCTCCAGCACCCGCGTCAGTTCCGCCCGGGCGTAATTTTTCTTTTGCCGGGTCAGGCGGGCCGTGACCCGCTCCCCGGGCAATGCCCCGGGCACGAACACCGCCCCCTGACCGCCACGGCCCACCCCTTCGCCCCCGGAAGCGACGCCGTCGATGGAGAGCGATATTTCTCCGCCGCTCCTGCTCATTGCAGCATCACGTAGTTTTCCCGCTCGCCCAGTTCCCTGACCTGATCGGAGCAGATCCAGTTGTAAAGGACACGGGCCGGATCATCCTCGGCCAGGCCGGCGGGGATGACCACATAAAAATCATTGGTATAGGGATACTGCCCGGAAGCGATGGCGGCATTGTCGGGCGCCACGCCGTCCACACTCAAGATCTTGGTGCGGGACAGCTTATCCGTTTCCATATTGCTCAGATAATAATACACGGTATAGCCCAGAGCGTCCGCGGAATTATCGTAATCAGCCACCACTTCCAAAAGGCCGATCATGGACCCCACCACCTGGTCGGAGGGAGGTTTCATCAGCCGCTCCCCCAGGGGGAAAAACAGATCGAACAGGGTCTGGCTGCCGCTGTCCTGATTACGCTGGTAAGCGATGATCTCCCGGTCGGCCCCGCCCAGCTCCGACCACTTGGTCAGCTGGCCGGTATAGATATCGGCGATCTGCTGCGTGGTCAAGCCCTCTACCGGATTGGCGGCGTTGGCGATGAACACCAGGGCGTCCCGGCCGATGGGGGTCATCTCCCAGCTAAAGCCGGCCTGCTCCGCGTATTCCAGCGCTTCCCCGGACGGCTCGTAGGCCAGCAGGATATCGAAATTGCCGTCCACCAGCTGCTGGTAATTCCAGGTGGTGGAATTTTCGAATTGGATATACTCGTCCGTCTGCTCCCGACCGATACCCAGGGCCGCGGCGGTGACGGCCTGGCCCAAAGGCAGCGCCGCCAGGGAACCGCCCATGCGCGGATAATTGTCCGGCGTAAACACATAGCCGCCTTCCAGGGGCTGGGATACCGCCTCTTCTTCAACGGGCGGCGGCTGCTCCTCCTCCACCGGCGCTTCCCAGGAGCAGCCGGCCAGCGCCAGGGCGGCCATCGATACCAGCGACAACCATAAGTTTCTGTTCATCAGCATTTCCCCCTAATCGGTATTGGCTACGCAAAAGCGGATCAGCCATTGTCCGTTCTGATCGATCAAGCCGGCGTAGATATCGTTGTAGACGCTGTACCAGCCGCCGCCCACAGCGTTGATCGCATAATAGCTGTCCGGCAGCAGCTTGTTGCCCAGCGCGTCATAGGCGTTGCTCTGCCAATCCTGATACCGGGTCAGCAGATATCCCAGGCCTTCGCAGTAACCGGCGTAATAGCAGTCGTATTGCCGGGACAGCTCTTTCCCGGTTTCCAGGTCGAAAAAGGCCACGCTGTCCCGGCTGCTGTTATCCGCCGGATCAACGGAGTAGTAGGTGACGGCGGCAATGTTTCCCGCCTCGCCTTCCAGCATCACGCTGTCGGCGCCCGGCAGCGTGTAGACCGGCAGCGGGTCCCCCCAGCGCATCAGGAACAGCTCGCCTTCGCCCGGGCTGCGGTCGGTTGTAACCGCGAAATACCAGCCGTTGCCCAAATAGCTCAGCCAATGGTTGTTTTGCCATACCGCGCTTTCTTCGCCGGTATCCAGATTCAGCAAATAGGAAGAACTGTCCGTGGAATGATAGACGTCCACCACTTTTTCGCCGGTATATTGGTCCACACGCACGGAAAACCAGCCGTCGCTCTGATTCATCTGCAACAGGGTTGTTCCTTCGGGATCCAGCAGGCCGGATACCAGCCCGTCGGCGGAGGTAAAGCTATAGAGGCCGGTATAATCGCTGTAATAGAGATGGCTGTAGCGTTCTTCGCTGATGAAGGCGCCGCTTTCATCAGCCAGCCCCCACAGTCCGTTTTCGTCGGTGATGGCCGTCAATCCGCCGTGATCAGCGGGCAGGCCCTGATCAGCTTCTTCCGCGACGGTCTTGCCGTCCAGATCCACGATGCGGTAGACGGGCTCGCCGTCCGCTCCTCCCGGTTCGCCGATCACCAGGCAGCCGTCAGCGTAAGCGGCGATCGTGGAATCGGGCAGCGTGGCCCGGAGCTTGCCCTCCGGGGTATAGATGTAATTGGTGGTGAAAATCGAGCCCCAGTCCAGGTTGTTGCCGGCAATGATGATGGCCTGGCCGTCGGCTTCGAAAATATAGCCGTTAACCTCCTGGATCACCCAGGAGCCGTCCGGAGGCAGAATGGTGTTCAGATGATAGTAGTCGGTGTATTCGGTGCCCTCTCCCTCCGGCTGATAGGCGACAGGCTTGCTGGACAAGCTATAGAGCACCCGCCCGTCCTGCCATTCCCGTTGGGAAAAGCCGGTGTATACCGGGTCCACTACGATTTTTCCTTCCCCGTCGCAGAGGCCGTAATACAGCAGCGTGGTCTCGTAATTGCCGGGTCTGCCGACGATCCGGCCCACAAAGGGGTATAAAACGCCGTAATCGTTCCGGGGCATCAGCCCGTCCATCTCCACATTATAGTATCTGCCGCTGATCTCGGTAAAAGGCGTGAAAGGCTCCAGCTCCGGCACTGCGGTGAGCCGGAATTCACTGCCGCTGATCTGATAGGCCGGTTCCTCCGGCGCCGGCTCCGGCTGTGGCGCCGGCTCCTGCACGGCGCAGCCGCCGCACAGCAGGGCCAGCCCGATCACCAGTCCCCAAAGCTTCATCCCCATTGTGTTCCCTCCCCTGCTAATCAGGCTGCCCAGAAACTGCGCCCTAGATTGTTGTCGTCCGGCCAGCGTCGGTCACATACGTTTTGGTACGCTCCTTATCTGGCCGTTCCTCCGCCCAGTCCGGCTAATTTTTGAACAGCCTGACGAGGAGCGGACTTTGCGGACAGCCTGTAACTATTTTGACGCGCGTAAAACCGATAAGTTCCTGCCGGCATCGCTTTACATCCCGGCGACAATATGATATATTATTTTCGTTTGTTTGTCCAATAATAAATAAAAGTATTTCTATCTTACACAGCTTCGGAGCTGCCTAAGCGCAGGAGGAAAATTCAGTGGACATCTGTGTTGTCGGCCTTGGCTATATCGGTTTACCCACCGCTTGCATGTTCGCTTCCCACGGCCACCGGGTGATCGGCGTGGACAAAAATCGGGAAATCGTCGATGCGCTGAACGAAGGGCGCATCATCATTGAGGAAGATCATCTGGACGCCTTTGTGAAGGACGTGGCGGAACAGGGCGCTCTCCGGGGAGCCCTGGCGCCGCCGGCGGCCGACGTCTTTATTATCGCCGTGCCCACGCCCATTACAGAGGACAAGAAGGCCGACATGTCCTATGTGATCGAAGCCACGGAAAGCATTGTGCCTTATCTGCGTCCCGGCAACCTGGTGGTGCTGGAATCCACCTCCCCCGTGGGCACTGTGGAAGAGCTGATGCTGCCCATCCTGGCCCAAAGCGGCCTGAGGCCGGGGGAGGAATTGTTTGTCGGCCATTCCCCGGAGCGGGTCATCCCCGGCCGGATCCTCTACGAGCTGGTGCATAACAGCCGTATCGCCGGGGGGATCAATCAGGCCAGCTCCCGGCGCATCGCCGACCTTTACCGCTGCTTCGTCCAGGGCGAAATCTACGAGACGGACGCCCGTACCGCGGAATTATGCAAGCTGACCGAGAACACGTTCCGGGACATCAACATCGCCTTTGCCAACGAGCTGGCCAAAATCTGCGAAAACCTGGGCGTCAATGTTTGGGAAGTGATCAAGCTGTGCAATCAGCATCCCCGGGTCAATATCCATCAGCCCGGCCCCGGCGTGGGCGGCCACTGCATCGCCGTGGACCCCTGGTTCATCGTGGAAAAACAGCCGGAAACGGCCCGGCTGATCCATCAGGCCCGGCTGATCAACGACAGCATGCCCGGCTTTGTGGCGGCGCATCTCCGCCGGCTGCTGGAGGGTATCGAACAGCCCAGGATCGCCGTGCTGGGCGTCACCTACAAGCCCAATGTGGACGATGTCCGGGAAAGCCCCATCCTCAAACTGATGGGTATGCTCAGGGAACAGGGCTATGGGGTGAGCGCCCACGACCCCTACGCCCACGGTTATGAGCGGGACCTGCTGACGGCGGCTGAAGGCGCGGACCTGCTGCTGCTGGGCGTTCACCATCAGCAATACGCACAGCTGCCCGCGGAACAACTGTCCCGGGTAATGCGGCGGCGGCTGTTCTACGATACCCGGCATATTGCGGACGCAGCGGCGTTCAGCGCCGCCGGGTTCACGGTTTATACGTTAGGCGAGCGATGACGCGAGGCAATTATGTGGCACAGCCGGCTGTTTGACTATCACCATACCGACGATATCAAAGACCGGCCCCGGGACCAAAGAGCCGGGGCCGGTTCCCGCCTGGCCATCGGGGCCGCCGTGATCCTGCCGCTGCTGTGCGCAGTTTTGCTGCTCCTGGCGATCCATAACGCCCCCGGGCGGGATTGGACAAAGGGCGCCGACCCTCCGACGGCGGAACCTGCGGAACCGGCGGCGGCGGAGCTGACAGGGCTGACCGTCAGCCAACTGACCGCCCGCTCCTGTACGTTAAGCTGGGACAGGCTGGGGGGCTCCTTCAGTTATGAAATTTTCTGGAGCGGCGACGGGGGCCTGGCGGGCGGCGGCGATACGGTCAAAGGCACATCCTATGCGGTCGCCGGTCTGCGCCCGGGCAGCAGCTATACCTTTACGGTAACGCCCCTGAGGGAAGAAGGCCGGGGCGTTCCCGCCCGCCTGTCCTGCGTCACCCCGGAAGTGGCGGAGGTGCTGGGCGTCCGGGCGGAAGCCCTCGACGACAGCCGCCTCAAAGTGACCTGGGATTATCTGGATACCGGCCAGGAGATCGATTGGGATATTTATTACGGCCATGAACGGGATATCGGAGAAACGGCCCGCTGTTCCACCAAGGCCGGGCAGGGTCACGCCGCCATTGTCCTGGAGAACCTCTACCCCCATACCAGCTATACGGTGCGGATCGGCGACGAATACGGCCAAGCCACCACCAGGCAGGCCCCGCTTTTCAACAAATGGGGCATGGGCCTGGCCTATTTCAGCTTTTTCGACCGCCCGCAGGACGGAAGCTGGGAAACCGCCGATCAATACCAGGAAGCGCGGAGCTCTTTCCCCGCAGGCAGCGCCATCGTGGCCAAATACGGCGTCTACTGCGGCTACACCGCCACGGACAAAAACTTCGAGCTGCTGGTGATGGCCCGTCTGGAGGATGGGTATTCCTATGTGAAAAGCGAAGGCCCCCTGGTGATCAACAATGACCTCACCTGGTGGACCGGCGGGTTTTACGCCGGGGAACTGGGCAGTTTTCAGCAGGCGGGCACGTATCTCTACGATATTTATATCGACCGCCGCTATTTCGGTTCCGCCACGCTCACGATCTATTGATTGATGGAACGCATACCACATCATAACAGGGCGGCTTGAAGCCGCCCTGTTATGATGTGGTTTATGAACAGCAACGTGGTTTACTGCCGTACCGGGCCTTTTTACAGATCCCTTTTGGCAAAAATACCGTAGGAAACACGGTAGGAAATGAAGACGACCAGCGCGGTCAGGGCAGCGCCCAGCAGCAGCAGCGAGGTTGGGGAAGCGCTTTCCAGGGCTGAAAGGTCCACATTGATTACCCGGCCCAGGCCCACCACCAAGGCGTAGGGGACCAGGAAGGCCACGATCATGATCAGGCGGGCCTTTTCCACGCCCAGCTTGTAAATAAAGGGCAGCACAATGGAGGCGTAAACCAGCGAGAGCAGCAGGGAAACAGCGGTGACCATCGCCAGGTCAGCTATGGACGCCGGGATAAAAAACGAGGCAATGAAACCGATGAGCAAAGCCAGCAGCGAACCGCCCACGCCCAGCAGCAAGGCCAGCAGGTATTTGGCCAAAACCAGGTCCCGCCGGGTCAGGGGCATGGCCAGCGCATAGCGGTCCCATTTGGCGCTTTCATCGTAGCTCATGGAACCCACCGCCATCATCACCGTGAGGATGCACATCATCCCGGCCAGAAAATTCACGGAACCCTGGGGGATATAGATGGCGCACCAGATCAGGAACACCGCCGCCAGGGTCTTGGAATATTTGCGGAGATTGAGCAGGTCTTTGAAAAGCAAACCGGTCATCAGTATTCCCTCCCCTGCGCCTGATGTACATAGGCCAGCATCAGTTCTTCAATACTGCCTTCCAGTTTGGCTTTTTCCTCACAGAACACCAGCCTGCCCCGGTGGATGAAGGCGATGTAATCGGCGATCTTTTCCAGGTCGCTGGTGATATGGGAGGAGAGGAACACCGCCCGCCCCGTCCCGCCCCGGACGAAATCCTGGAACACCGCCAGGATTTCATCGCGCATGATGGGGTCCAGGCCGGAGGTGGCTTCGTCCAGCACCAGCAATTGCGGATCATGGGCCAGGGCCGCCGCGATGGACAGCTTCATTTTCATGCCCCGGGAATAATCCTTGATCTGCTTTTTCCCCGGCAGCGCAAAGTCCTCCAGGTATTGGCCGTACAAAGCGCTGTCCCAGTTGCGGTAAATGCGGCGCATCACCGCATCGATATCCGGGGCGCGCAGGGTGCCGTGGAAGAGGCTTTCCTCCAGCACCACACCCAGCCGGGACTTGATCTCCCGCTCGTGCTCCGCCATATCCAGACCGAAGAAACGGGCCGTGCCCCCGTCTCTGCGGGTAATGTTGAGCATGGTTTTGATGGTGGTGGTTTTGCCTGCCCCGTTTTCCCCCACAAAACCCATGACCGAACCGGCGGGCAGGGTCAGGTCGATATTGTCCAGCGTGAAATCAGGGTATTCTTTGCGCAGTCCTTGCAATTCCATGACCGCTTCCATCAACGCACCTCTTTCTCAGCGGATGTTCGGAAAAAACCCAGATAAATCAGCATAGCCGCCATGCCCCAGAAATAGGAGTTCATATAGGGTTCCTCGAAAATATTCTCAAAAAGGCAATGGACCAGCACGCCCAGCATGCCGGCGAAGATGGCCACGGCCGGCAGCCGCTTGTTGCCGACAGCCCTGGTCAGCGCGCCGCCATCCAGGCCGGCAAAGCTGCGGTCGCTTTGCTGCACGGCCTTGACGCCCAGCCACAGCAAGGCCAGGAGCAGCAGCGCATAGCAAATAATGCCCAGATAGCCCATTTCAACCATGGTCTTCAGATAATAATTGTCCATATAGAAATAGCGGAAGGTTTCCGTCTCGTCCAGCAGCTGATTGTTCATGGCGACCGCGCCGCCGAACCGGCCCAGGCCGTAGCCCAGCCAGGGGTTGTTTTCCGTCAGCAGCAGCCTGCCCAGCTCCCAGCGCATGGCCCGTCCTCCGACGGCCGAGGCCGCGGCGAAATCCTGGGTGAACAGATAGGTGATGCGGCTGGTGATGCTGGGCACCAGCACCAGCACCCCTGCGGCGCCGGCCCCCATCAGCGCGATCAGACGCTTATCCACAAACAGGGCGAACACAAAGATAGCCGTGATCATGCCCACCCAGGCGCCCCGGGAAAAGGTGAACAGCAGCGTCAGCAGCATGCAGCCCACCAAAGCCAGGCTGAGGAATTTCCAGAGCGGGCGCTTGCAGTAATAGATGCCCGCCGCTGCCAACGGCGCGGTCAGCACCAGCAGGGAGCCTAAAATATTGGGGCTGCCGGTCAGGGAAAAGACCCGGGTCCGAACACCCATTTCCGTCTGGCTGACCCAGTGCGCCGGTATTTCCACGCCGACGATATACTGGTAGATGCCGTGCAGGCTGACGATGGCGGCCACAGCCAGCAGGGAGAAATAGAGGACCCGGAAATCAGCCTCATCCTCCAGCAGGCGCAGGATGATGAAATACCAGAGCATATACTGGACCACGATGCGGTAGCCGGGCAGGGCCACTTCCGGATAGGGCCGCACCAGGGACATCAGCAGGAAGCCCACGGCGAAGAACAGCAGCAGCCAGGCGTCCAGGGCCGTTTCCCGATTCAGGGCCCGGGTCTGCTGCAAGGCCCGCCGCCACAGCACCAGCGCCACGGCCAAGGCCATAAACGCTTCCTCCCAGCCGGAGGCCAGCAGCGCGATGCCCAGGGCATCGCGGATCAGGTATTCGATGGGCAGGTAAAAACCGAAAGCCGCCAGCATCCACTGATGGAGGCTCAGTTTGTTGATGCGGGACAGCACCCAGCTATGGGCGCTGATCCTGAAATACCAGTCCCGGATCGCGGCCAAAACGCGGTAAAAGCGGCTCAGGCGCAGGGTCTCCCCGGCCCGCTCCAGCCATTGTCTGAACCTGCGCAGGACCCGGGCATAAACGCTCTCCCCGATCCGGGAGGGGGCCTTGCCCCAGCGCAGCCAGATTTGGTAAGCGCGGGATCGCTCATAATTGCGCTTCAGCCAGGACACGGCTTGGTAGAAGGCCCCCTGCTTCCACCAGCCGCGTAAGGAAGCCGCCAGGCCCAGGCAGACCCGGCAGACGATGCTGTTGCCAAACGATCCGCTCATCAGTCGGCGATCTCCATATAGTAGATGATGCCGCTGCATTCAAAGGTCTGCGTCTTGATGATGAACGTGCGGCCGGTGCGTACTTCCTGGGAGCCGATTTTGGGGCTGGCCGTATCCTTGGCCACCGTGGTTTTGATCTCGATCATGATATCCTGCTTCGTGGGGTCCACCGCGTCCACAATGTTCCCCGCGGCGGTGGGATTCTGCATCACGTAATCGTCGAACCACACTTTGCTGATATAGGCGTCCAGGTAGGAATTGCCGGAAACCATCCGCTCACCCACCAGGTCCTGGCGCTTGACCTCGGCCACCAGGTCCGGATGGGAGCCGGCGATGGCGATGACGGCGGTCAGCTCCGCCTGCTCGGACACGGCGTCGCTGACCCTGTCGCCCAGCAATTGCCAGACAATGGCGCCCGCCACGGCCACCAGGGCGATCAGTCCCAGCAGATCCACTACGTTGATCACGCCGAACAGCTTGCCTTTTTCATTGACGATCTTCATGGTTTCCTCCTCAGACTAAGTTTACAGTAGCGCTTTATTCCCGGGCAACAGATTGGTCCAGGAGCCCCCGCTCCGCCAGTATCGCTTCCATCTGCCGCACCCGGTTGTCCCAGCCCGCGGCTTGCCCGGCCGCCATCCGCCGTTGGCGCAGCGCCGGATCGTCCTCGGCCAGGGCCCGGCCGCATTTGGCGAGGAAATCATCGATATCCTCGGCGATATAGACGAGATCCGCGTAATCCCGCACCTGCAAGGGCTCGTTGGTGCTGACCACCGGCTTGCCGGTAGCCAGGTATTCGTAGAATTTCAGCGGGCTGACGTCTTGGCTGAGCCGGCTTGGGGCGAACAGGTTCAGGCAGACGTCGCAGGCGCTGATCAGTTCCGGCAGCTCCTGCTGTGGCCTTAAGCCCAGCAGCCTGATATTGGGCTTGGCGGCCAGCATAGCGGTATCCACCCCCGGCATCGCCCGGCCGATCAGCCAGATCTCCGCCTTCGGGAACGCGTCCGCCAGGGCCAGTAAATAATCGTAAGCGATGCAGTCCTGAAGCATGCCCACGAAGCAGAAGCGGGGCGGCCCCTCGCTTCTTTTGGGCCCGGCGGCCTGGACGAACAGCTCGTAGGCAACGCCGTTGGGGATCAGGGCGGTATGGGGGTTGTAGCGGATCAGCGTATCGTAGAGGCCGGCCGCGGTGCAGAAAACCTGGTCCGCCTGTTCGGCCAGCTTCCGCTCCATATTGTCCACCACTTGCGCGTTGATCATTCCCGGATAGGCGGAATGCCGGTCCACGCAGTCGTAGACCACAGCGCCGTGGGGCAGCAGCCCCACCAGGTCGGCGGCGGTGGGCGAATAGCACCAGAGCAGCGGCCGGCTGAAGCCCTGCTCCGCCAGGACCTGCCGGATATAGCGGGCCTGCCGGCGCTGATTGAGCCGGTTCAGCCAGCGGTACCTGCTGCCGAAGGGCAGCACCGGCGGCAGGGCGTAAACGGTCAGATGCTCCCCGACCTGTTCCCCGCCCCGCCGCCAGGCCCTGAGCCGGGGCTTCAGGGATCGATCCTTCAAAGGGGCGAGATAGCTGATCGGGGGGTCAAAATAAATGATCTCCGCATGCTGAAGCCGGTTCATCACATTCTGTTTGCGGGTGGGATAGGGATGGTAATTGGACGTGGAAAGACAGACGATGTTCCCCATGCTTACCTCTTTTTTTCAAGTGCTTCCAGCAGCTTCCGGGCGGACTGGCTGTTGACGCTTTCCCGGCCCCGCAGATTTTCCATGGCGCTCAAGGCTCGGGGGAAGCCTTCCGCCGCCAGCCTGTCGATTTCCTGCCGCAGCTTTTCCGGGGTCAGCTCCGCCAGGGGGATGCAGGCGCGGCTGCCGATATCGTGGATGAAGCTGTCTACCTTCACGTCGTAGGAAACGCCGATCACCGGCACGCCGCCGCTGGTGGCGAAAATGAGCGAATGCAGGCGCATGCCCACCACCACCTGCATGGCGCCCAGCATGCCGATGAGTTCCTCCACCTGATAGCGCAGGCGGCAGGCGCAGGAGGGCGAACGCAGCCGGTCGATGACCTTTTGGCCGGCTTCGATGTCCCGGGGCAATTCCGTGGGGAGAAACACCGGCAGCAGGCCGTAGGTTTCATAGGCATAGTCGGCGGCGGCGGCGAAATATTCCGGATGGGTAAAACTGGGCCAATTGCGAAGGCAAAAGCAGATCTTGGGCGTATCCGCGGGGATGCTCTCCCGGGCAAAGGCCGCCGCCACCCGCTCCGGCGCGGCTTTGGGCAAATTGACGGTGGGGTCGGCGGAATGCAGCAGCTCCGGCCGGTCCACGCCCATGGAGGCCAGCACTTGAAGGGACACGCTGTCCCGGAGCGTGATGATCTCCACATTGCGGTTCAGGATACGGGCGGCGATGCGGCGGTTGACAGGCTTATTGATGGGGCCGATGCCGCAGCCGTACATGATGACCCGGCAGCCGCAGACGCGGGCCGCGCAGAGCGTGAACAGATAGAAATAGAGGGAACGGGAGCTGGTGACGTCCTGGATCAGGCTGCCTCCGCCGTTGATGAAGATGCGGGAACGCAGCAAATGCCTGATGAAAGCCGGCACATTGAAGATATAGATGGAGTTGGTGCGGTTGACCAGCCGGGTTTCTTCGTTGTTGCGGCTCATCACCGTCAGCGGCATATCCGCATTGATCTCCCGCATCTGGGCCACGATGGCTTGCAGGATAGCCTCGTCCCCCGCGTTGCCCCGGCCGTAAGCGCCGCAGATCACCGCGCCCTGGCGTCCGGTCATGGCGGCGCGCTTCCTGATCACCGCGTAGGCATGCTGCTGGACCCGGCGCATCTGCTCCAGGGAGAAATCCTCCTTGGCCCGGCAATAGAGGTTTTCGGCCAGGCGGCTGCGGAGCGCGCCGTCAACGGACAGCTGATATATATAGCCGGCAAAAGTATCGATGTCTTCCGGCTCGAACAGATAGCCGCTTTCGCCATGGGCGATCAGTTCCGGGATACCCCCCGCCCGGCTGGCAATGGCGGCGCAATGCTCGTAGGCCCCTTCCAGCAAAGAATACGGAAAGGTCTCGGAAAAAGAGCTGAGCACATTGATATCCACGCCGGCGAAGAACTCCCGCATGTCCGTGATCCAGCCCACGAAATCCACCCGCTTGGCAATATTTAGGCGCTGGGCCAGGGATTTCAAAGAGGCCTCGTCCTCGCCGCTGCCGGCGATCTTCAGCCGGAGGCGCGGATTCTTGGCGTAAGCCTTGGCAAAGGCCCGGAGCAGCGTGGGGATGTTTTTGATCGGCGTCAGGCGGGCCGCGATGCCCACCACGATATCCCCTTCCTCCCGGAGGGGCCGGGGCTGGTCGCTGGCTGCGGAAAAATCCAGGCCGTTATGGATGACGAAGATCTTTTGCGGGTCAATGCCCCGCTCGATGAGGCTTCGCTCCATCCTTCCGGCCACGGCCATGTAAAAATCCATGCGCTTCAAGGCCCAGAAATTGATGGCGCCGAACGTCCACTGCTTCAAAGGCGCGCCCATATAGTCCAGGGAGGGATCGGAATGCACCGTGGTGACGATGGGCAGACGGCGCAGCTTTTTCACCAGCACCCCCATCATATTGGCTTTGGCCCCGTGGCAATGGATCACGTCGGGCTTGAAGGCGTCCACCGCCCTCAGCGCGGTCCTGAGCCCGGACAGCAGGTTCCAGGCGCTGTCCACCACGGTGACTTGCAAACCCAAAGCCTGCGCTTCCTCGGCAAAAGGGCCGGGACGGAAACTGACCAAGTGGAAATGGTTGTCCCGGGACAGCTGCCTGCCCAGGGACAAGATATGCGTTTTGGCGCCGCCGATATCTCCGCCGCCAGCGAAATGCATAATGTTCATAGCACCATACTATCACCGTTGCCGGGCAAAGTCAAACCACAAACTGCCGCGCCGCCCCGCCGGAATCAGTATGCATCATTTTACGGAAAATCCGGCAAATTTTCTGAAAACTCGCGCTTGCTTTGGGTGTTTGCCGTAGTGTATAATGAATATGCCCTTAAGCAAGCCTGACCAACGCCTGTCGGTCCGCCCTGCCGGCGGAGGCGGGGCGGTTTGGCGATTTGCTTGAAAGGCGAGCTTGTGCCCGGCCCCGGGCAGACCGAAACAACAATTATCTCTCAGGAGATTGTCCCACCCTAAGCAGCGCGTCCCCGGCAACGGGGGCGCGCTGCTTAGATGTTGAAAAAAATAGCGCTGAACACCGCCGCGGCCAAAAAACTGACCAGATCCGCCGCCAGGCCCACGGTCAGGGCATAGCGGTATTTTTTTACCCCCACCGCGCCGAAGTACACGGCCAGAATATAGCAGGTGGTATCGGTGCTGCCCTGCATGACCGAGGCCAGCAGGCCGGCGGAGCTGTCCGGACCGCAGGTATTGATCACGTCGGCGGTCAGGGCCAGCGCGCCGTTGCCGGACAGGGGCCGCAGCAGCGCCACGGGCAGCACCTCCGGCGGGATGCCCAACGCGCTGGTCAAAGGCTCCAGGATGCCGGCCAGGGCGGCGAAAGCGCCGGAAGCCCGGAATACCGCGATCACCGTCAGCATGGCCAGCAGATACGGCAGGATGCTCAGCATCAAGCCCACCCCTTCCGCCGCGCCGCTGACGAACAGCTCGTACACCGGCTTGCCTTTCAGCAGACCGTAGAGGGGGACCAGCAGCAGCATGGCCGGCACGGCGTAATGGGACAGCAGCTCCATCATCGTCCGGAATATTTGCGCCGCAAGGCCGCGTCCAGGGCCACGGCAAACAGCATGCCGGTCAAAGAGGCTAAAAAGGTGGGGAGAATGATCGACGCGGGCTGGCTGCTGCCGGCGGCCATCCTGAGGCTGATCACCGTGGTGGGCAGAAAGGTGATGCCGGCGGTGTTCAGGGCCAGCAGCGTCACCATGGGAGCGGTGGCCCGCTCCGGCACTGGATTGTATTTTTGCAACTCCGTCATGGCTTTGAGGCCAAAGGGCGTGGCGGCGTTGCCCAGCCCCAGCAGGTTGGCGGATATATTCATCACGATCAGCTCAAAGGCGGCGCTGTTCCGGGGCACGCCGGGGAACAGCCGGGCGATCAGCGGCGAGAGCAGCCGGGCCAGCTTATCGGTGAGGCCGCTTTCCGCCGCGATTTTCAGTATGCCCAGCCACAGGCAGATCATGCCGCAGAGGCCGATGCACATGGTCACCGCTTCCGCCGCCGCGGAGAAAGCCGCTTCGGTCACCGCGTCCAGGTTGCCGGCGACCGCGCCGTAGAGAATGCCCGCGCCCAACAGAAAAAACCATAGCCAATTCAGCATAAAAACACCCCCGACATACTACTATGACGGGGGCAACGTCGCTATTCATCACGGAGCGTTTAGAGAAACACGGAAATCAAAGCCTCCCAGCAATTTTTGATCACCAGGCCGAACGTATAACGGCCGGCTCCCGAAGCCGCGTAAATGGGCACTTCGGACGTATAGCCCGCCGTGTCGGTGAATGTGGCCACGCCGATGGGATCCGTGGGTTCAAAGGGCGCTTCCAAAGCCAGGGGGAAATCGTAAACCGGCCGGGGCGTAAAATCCTCGCCCTTTTCCACCGTAAGTACGGCCGCCTGGCCCAGCACCGCGTCAACGGCGGCGATATCGCCGTTGATCACCTTGACCGTGCCCACCACGTCGCCGGCCCGGCCCACGGTGACCGCCTCATAGCCGCTGAAACCGTAATCCAGGAGTTTGATCATCTCATCGTAATGGGCCTGATCCGGGCAGCCCAGGACCACGCCGATCAGCCTGAGGCCCTCCCGGGTGGCCGAGGCCACGAGGCAGGACCCGGATTTGCCGGTATAACCGGTTTTAACGCCGTCCGCGCCCTCGTAAAGATCCAGCAGCTGATTATGATTGTACAGCGTGCGGTCGTAATCGTTGCCCTGCCAGGGCATGGTCCAGCTATCGGTGACGATGATTTTATTGAACATTTCATATTGAAAGGCTTCCCGGGTGATCCTGGCCAGGTCATAGGCGGAAGTCAAATGACGGTCGTCGTCGAGGCCGTGGGGGTTGGCCCAGGAGCTGTTGACAAGGCCCAGCTCCCGGGTGCGCTGGTTCATCAGCTCCACAAAGGCTTCCTCGCTGCCGGACACGCCGATGGCCAGGGCCTGGGCGGCGTCGTTGGCGGAACGGAGCAGCAGCGCATAGAGCAGGTCCTCGTAAGTATGGGTCTCGCCGGCTTCCAGATAAACGCCGCTTTCGCCCACATTGACAAAATCCTCGGGCAGGGTGACGGTCTTGCTCAGGTCCTCCACGTTTTCCAAGGTCAGCAGCGCGGTCAGCACCTTGGTGGTGGAAGCCGGAGGCAACGGTGCATAGGCGTTCTGCTGAAAAATGATGCGTCCGGTGGCGGAGTCCATGAGGATCGCCGCTTTGGCGTCCACCGCGAAAGCCCCGGCAGGGGCCGAACAGGCCAAGAGCAGGCTCAAGCAGATCAGCAGCGCAAGAAGGAATTTTTTCATCATTCCGCCTCCTTTCAACAAATTGTTTATTTTCCGCCTGTTTCGCGATAATCCTCCTTATTGCGCGGATGCCGGCAAAGATTTTTCAGAACTGCCGGAACAGCTCAAAGCGGCAGGAAAAGCCGGGGCGGCAGAGAAATAAATTTATATGCTATTCCTTTATTTTGGTAAATTCCCGGAGGACACTGCATGGAAGCGCTGGCCGCGGTGCAGAATTATATTCTGGAGCACGATTTGATCAGGCGGGGCGACACAGTGCTGTTGGCCGTGTCCGGCGGCATCGATTCCGTGACCATGGCGGACCTGCTGGCCCGCCTGCAGGATCAGCTGGATTTCCAGCCGGTGATCGCCACCTTCAACCACCGGCTGCGGCCGGAAGCGGAGGAAGAAACGGCGTTCGTCCAAGCCTTGGCCCAGCGCTACGGCGTACCGTTTTACCAAGGTTCCGCAGATATCGCCGCCTTGTCGCAAGGGAAAAACCTGCAGGATACGGCCCGCCGGGAACGCTACGCCTTCCTGTTCAGCGTCGCCTACAAACTGGGGGCCGCTTCCGTGGCCACGGCCCATCACCGGGACGATCAGGCGGAAACGCTGCTGCTGCATTTGCTGCGGGGCAGCGGTACGGCGGGCCTGGCGGGCATGGCGCCGGCCCGGAACAAGGTCATCCGTCCCCTGCTGGCTTTGACCAGGGAGGATATCGCGGCCTACGCAACGGCGCGCGGCCTGGAATACCGGGAGGATCACAGCAACGCTTCTGTCAAATACCAGCGCAACCGCATCCGCTGGGAGCTTTTGCCCATACTCCGCCACTTCAACCCCCGGGTGGTGGAAGCGCTCAACGCCACCGCCGCTATCTGCCGGGACGAGGACGCGCTGCTCGACGATTTGGCGGAAAACGCCCTGGCCGAAGTGCTGCTCCGCGACGGCCGGGCCATCGACGCCGCGGGCTTTGCCCAACTGCCAACCGCATTGAAACGCCGGGTGCTGAAAAAAGCCTTCTGCCTGCTGGCGGGAGACGTGGCGGAGCTCAGCTTCTCCCAGGTCGAAGCCATTCTGGCGCTGAAAGAGGAACAATCCGTATCCCTGCCCGGGGGCATCCGCGCTTACCGCCGCGGCAATATTTGCTTTGGCACGGAAATACCGCCGCTGCCCGGCTTTAGCGACGCCTATCCGCTGATCGCTGACGGAGCCTGGCACGCGCTGGGCAACTGGGGCTGGGAATATACCGCCAGCCTGGAAGAAACAGAGCCTCACGCCCCTCCCCACGGGCTGTATGTGGCGGAACGGGAGCTGCCCCGGCTGTCCTGGCGCACCCGCCGGGAAGGCGACGCTTTGCCCAGCAGGGGCGCAAGCGGCCGCACCAAGCTCAAGGAAATATTCATCGACCACAAGATCCCCGCGTACCAGCGCAACAGCTGGCCCCTGCTGCTGCTGGACCAAGAGATCGTCTGGGCGCCGCTGCTGAAAAAGGCGCTGTCCCCGGCGCCGGGCCAAAGCAAGTCAATATTGATAAAAGTCAGGCATTGTGATATCATATAATGATAGTAATATATATTACAATCATCCGAAACCCGCTGGACTGAAAGGAGCGCGGATTTGAACAGACTATTAAAAAACTCCACGATCTTTATTCTTATCGTATTAATCGTACTGTCCTTCTACACCTGGGGCACGCCCACGGAAACCGTGACGCAGCTCAATTATACCGAACTCCGCTCCATGGTGGAGACCGGGCAGATTACGGAAGTGAGGATCTCCAACGATAACGATGCGGGCCGCTATACCATTACCGGCGCTCTGACCGACGGCCGGAATTTTTCCGCCACCGTGTTCCCGGACAGTTCCATCGCCGATTATCTGAATTCCTACGGCGTGGCCATCACTTACGATGCGGTAACCGCCTCCTGGTGGTCTTCCCTGCTGCTTACCGTGATCCCCATGCTGCTGATCGTGGGCCTGTTCGTGTTCCTGATGCAGCAGGGCCAGGGCGGCGGCGGTAAAGTGATGCAATTCGGCAAAAGCCGCGCCAAGCTGCAAACCGACAGCCGGAAAAAAGTCACCTTCGACGACGTGGCCGGCGTGGACGAGGTCAAGGAGGAGCTGGAGGAAGTGGTG
>Ga0228535_1001161_pt1 | contig 46731 bp, 38 predicted proteins | sample SJ1metagenome_FD_168457 | JGI IMG/M metagenome (GOLD analysis project Ga0228535, IMG submission 168457) | Enriched culture of PCE-dechlorinating microbial communities from Ithaca, New York, USA - SJ1 | ecosystem: Engineered > Modeled > Simulated communities (microbial... > Unclassified | place... | reverse complement strand
TCGTGGACATAGTGAAAAAAACAGTTGGTGAGGAAGGAGGGCTGTGGAGGAAAATCAGCATCCATCTTTGCCACCGTTACAGTGGAATGAAACTGAAGGAGATCGGCGAGAAGTTCGGCGTAAGTGATGCGGCGGTCTCCGTAACCAGCAAAAGACTGCTATCGCAGGCCACAAGGGAAAGGAAGACGAAGGAAGCACTGGAAGCGGCAAAGCAATTGTTGATTGTTGAGACCTGACCCCCACCGGATCAAGTACCGGCAGCTCACCAGGTAGAGAGAATTCCGGCGGTATGCATTGAAAGGAAAGGCGGCGTCTTCGGGTGCCGCCTTTTTTGTTTGTGCACCGGGTATGGCGCGTAGTGCCGTGACTGGCGCTGTCCGGTTCACCTTGCCCTGACGACACGCGCCGGCACCCCGTAGACAAGGGTATTGGAGGGCACGTTCTTGGTTACCAGCGAACCCGCGCCGACAACGGCGTTTGTCCCGATCACGATCCGGTCGATCACGTTGGCGCCCATTCCGATCTGGGCGCCCTCTCCGATGGTGCAGATCCCGGCGATATTGGCGCCTGGGTTGATCGTGCAGAAATCCCCTATCCGAGTATGGTGGCCGATCGACACATTCCTGTTCAGGGTGACGAAATCGCCTATCCTGGTGTACGGCGCAACGGTCACCCCCGGGCCGAAGTTGCAGCCGCGGCCGGATTTGACGCCGTTTGCCAGGGTGACGTGGGCATGACTGACGGATGCGTACATGGCCTTTTCAATCCGGAACTCGCGCAGAAAGGTCTCGTAGATCGTTCTCTTGGTGCGCGGCGACATTGCCCCCAGGATGAAATGGGACATGATCCAAGGCGTCCACGATCGGTAATGGAATTCCTCGATCCTGATGGTGTCGAGGGAATAGGCAAGATCGGCGTATTCGTTGCTCTCCGCATCGATATTGCTGATGATTTCAACGCTGAAGCCTTCACCCAGCCTGCTATGGAGGCTGTCGATGATGATGGAGAGTGCGGCATTGGCATGACCGAGAATCCGGTACGTCTCCATGGTGCAGCTACCCGTGTTGCCCAAGCGATCTCCTTTGTTCTTTCCGCATGGCGCGGAGCGTCTTTGTCAGTTCGACATACTTCTTGATGATGGACACCTTGTCCCTGATCCGGAACAACGGGAAGTTTTTGATCAGGATCCTGCGCATTTCCTGAAAATTGACGATCATCCTTTCCGGTTTCATGCAGTAATTGCCGCCATGGACCCGGTAGGCGCTGACCGGCCCGTCGGTAAAGCCGACCAGGTCGCGGGCGGCCATCCTCAGGTAGAAGTCCCAGTCCTCGATAATCCTGCGTTCGTCATAGCCTCCAACGATATCGAAAACGCCGCGACGGATCATGAGTACAGGACCGGGAACGGACCAGTTGCGGATGAACTCACGGCGGATTCCCGATTCTGTCCGGAATCTGCCGGTATTCGCACGGTACAGTCCGGTCAGTCCGCTCCCGGCAACCATCTCACCCCTGCCGTCGACAACGATGCAATCGGAGAAGACGGCCATTTTCCCGGGATTCTCCTGGAGATACCTCACTCGCTCGAGTATCCCCCCCGGCAGGAGATAATCGTCGCTGGCAAGGCTGGCAATGAACTCGCCGGAGCAGTGGGAAACGGCTTGGTTGATGGTCCTGGCGACTCCCTGGTTGGTCTTCCGTGTGAAGTATTTGACCGGGATCCGGTCGCCGTTGGCCGACAGCCATCTCCGGATTACCGTATCGGAGTCGTCCGTCGAGGCGTCATCGACTATCACGATTTCCTTGTTCGGGTACGGGTCATCCAGCACGCTGGTCAATGCCTGCTCGATGAATGAAGCGTGGTTGAACGAGGGCATGCGCACCGAAACCAGTGGTGTGCGGTCAAGGCCTTTTCCGTGACGGTCGTCCGGTCGCATGCTATCCGCCCGGACCGGTCCCCTGAATTTCCGGGGGACGGCCGTACTCGCCGGAGCCCGGCAACAGACCCATGCGTCGCCTGAATTCTCCGGGCGTCATGATCTCCCGCTCGAGCTGTTCGACAAGCAGGTGGGCACGCTTCACCAGGTCGATGTTTCTGGCCAGGCGCCTGCAATGCCGGTCGTAGTGAATATTGTCCTCCAGACCTATCCGTACTCCGCCTCCCGCGGCCAGCCCCAGCATTATCGAAGCGGTCTGTGACCGTCCGATACCGCCGACAGCCCATTCGCAACGAACGGGAAGCTTCGCCATCATTGCGCCCAGACTCAACGGGTCTGCCTGGGCGGTCGCCGGGTTGCCGAGAATCAGGTTGAAGTAGCAGGGTGGCCGCACCAGGCCCTTTTCAACCAGGTAATGCGCATAGTTGATCATGCCCCCGTCGAAGGCCTCCAACTCCGGAAGGATACCCCTTTGCAGCATCTCCGAGGCGAGCCTCTGAACCATTGCGGGAGAATTCACGGTTGCCTCGCGACTGAAATTCAACGATGACAGCGTCAGCGATCCCATATCCGGCTTGCTTGCACCGGTGAGGCGAAGGGGCGCACAACGGGAATCGAAGTTCGGCGCGGACCTCCCGCTCAGGGAAACACAGATGACGAGCTCCGGTGCGAACGAGCGGACCCTGTGGATAATATCGGCGTACAGGTCCACATCGTGGCTCGGGGTCCCGTCCGCTTTCCGTGCGTGGAGATGGACAATGGTAACGCCGAGGTGGCAGGCTTCCTGCACCTGCTCGGCAATCTCCTCCGGATCGATGGGCACGTGAGGGTTGTCATGTCTTCGGGGTACCATTCCGGTAGGAGTAAAATTCAACACCACGCTGTTGTTGATCTGATCATGCCGTTTCACGTGAATCTCCCCGGGATCTCGGGCTTGCTCCGCAAGAAAGCGATTAGGATAAACAAGGTAAGGATCTGCTTCGGTTATCGCGCCGATACAGATCGGTTGCGTCACGAAAGCGAGTATTTCTTAACCCGGAAACGCGGCATGCGTCAACAAGATAATCAGAACCCGGCACTGGGAGCGGAGCGTATCCTCGTCATTTTAACCGGCGCCGAGAACAATAACGTTTGGGAGTTGGAGCGGCTTCGTGATAGTCTGGCAATCCGCACACGGGGTTCCCTGCACCCGATGTACAACGGAACCACTATTTTGACACGTCTGCCTATGTGTGACGAACAAGGTGCAATCATGTCTGTTATCATCCATGAACTCTCAGACGTCCAAAGCACAAAAATCGGAGACGCTACAAAAATATGGCACTATGTTGTTGTCATGAAAAACGCTGTAGTCGGAAGTGATTGCACCATATGGCCCCATTGTTTTATCGACAATGATGTCAATATCGGCGATCGTGTCACCATTAAATGCGGCGTACACATAGGCAATGGGTCACTCATCGAAGATGGCGTATTTATCGGCCCGAATGCAACCGTGGGCGCCGCCCCCCATCCACCGGGTGATCACTGCCCCGGGGAACCTGGAAAGACCATTATTCACCAAGGTGCTTCCATAGGTGCAAATGCGGCAATACTCGCCGGCACGGTGATCGGCAGGTATTCCATGGTAGATGCGGGCGCTGTCGTAACGCACAATGTGCCACCCAATGCGATTGTAGCCGGGAATCCCGCGCGCATTACCGGCCCTGTAGCAACGACTGCCGCAAGGGCAAGGGAGAACCATGCCGGCACCCTTCGAGCCTCATCAATCCCCGGCGTGCAGTTTTTCCGCCTGCCTGTCATCCCGGACATGCGCGGCAGCCTCTCCTTTGCCGAATACGGTCAATATCTCCCCTTCATTCCGAAACGCTTTTTTCTTGTTTTCGATGTACCGAGCCGTGAAATACGCGGTGAGCACGCTCACAGAAAATTGCACCAGTTCCTCGTTTGCGTGAAGGGAGCCTGCTCGGTCATGGTTGACGATGGACGCGTGCGGGAAGAATACGTACTGGATACGCCGGGATATGCGCTGCACATTCCGCCGATGGTGTGGGGCGTACAGTACGAGTACTCCCGTGATGCCGTCCTGTTGGTGCTTGCGTCGGATATCTACAATCCGGATGATTACATACGGGATTACGATCAATTCCTTGAATTGGTAAGCACATGAATATTCCATTCCTGAATCTCAAGGCGGCCTACCTCGAACTGAGAGAAGAGCTGGATGCCGCGTATCATCGCGTCATGGAATCGGGCTGGTACGTATTAGGCACGGAGGTGGCCGCGTTTGAAGCCGAGTTTGCCGCCTATTGCGCCACGAGGTACTGCATCGGAGTCGGTAACGGTCTTGAAGCTTTGTACCTTATTCTCCGGGCGTACGGAATCGGTCCGGGTGATGAGGTGATCGTCCCGGCCAATACCTATATTGCAACCTGGATCGCGGTAACGCAAAGCGGCGCGACACCCGTTCCCGTTGAACCGGATGAAAGCACCTGCAACATCGATCCGTCTTTGATCGAACAGGCCGTAACCCCGAGGACCAAGGCGATCCTGGTCGTGCATCTCTACGGTCAGCCGGCGGATATGGAGCCTGTCAATGACATTGCCCGCAGGCATACATTGACGGTGATAGAAGATTGCGCTCAAGCACATGGTGCGCGGTACAAGGGGCGGAGAGTAGGCGGGCTCGGTGATGCGGCGGGGTTCAGTTTCTACCCCAGCAAGAACCTCGGAGCGTTCGGCGATGGCGGTGCGGTGACGACAAACGATCCGGTGATTGCCGGGCGAATTGCTGTACTGCGCAACTACGGTTCGCACCTCAAGTATCATAACGAGGTGGCAGGCCATAATTCCCGTCTCGACGATCTGCATGCCGCCATGTTACGGGTAAAGCTGACAAAACTGGATGACTGGAACTCGCGCCGCAAGAAGATAGCCGGATACTACCTGCACGAGCTTGCAAACAGACATGACGTCATCGTGTCGCACGTGCCTGATTGGGCTGACCCGGTCTGGCATCTGTTTGTCATCCGCACCTCGAAACGCGATGCCCTGTTCTCGACCCTGGCCGGCAAAGGAATCGACTCAATGATCCATTATCCGATTCCACCTCACCTGCAGCCTGCCTATGCACACCTGAACCTGGCAGAGGGTGCTTTCCCCCTTACCGAACAACTGGCACGTGACGTGATCAGCCTGCCGATGGGACCTCACCTGTCGCAATGTGAGGTAGCGGAAGTCGTCAAGGAAATTGCCCGTTTCTTCAGGCTGAAGGGACTAGACTATCAGCCTCCGGTTAAATAAACAGGTTATTGTCGGCCTTCTCCGACGCCTCGAGGTAGGAGGCCACGCCGCCGACCTCAATCCCGTCGATCAGCTCTTCCCTCCGGATCCCCATCAGGTCCATGGACATCTGGCAGGCCACCAGCCTGGCGCCTCCCCTGACGGCCTGTGCCATCATCTCTTCCAGGGCGGGTACGTTCTTGCGCTTCATGATCCCCCGGATCAACAGCCCGCCCATGCCGCCCATGTTCATGTTGGACAGGGCGAGCTTTCCGCTGCCGCGCGGCATCATCCAGCCGAAGGCCTTTTCGATCAGGTTCTTGCCCGGAGCGCCGACCTTCTCGGGCCGGCGCAGGGCGTTCAGGCCCCAGAAAGTGAAGAACATGGTCACCTGGCGGCCCATGGCCAGGGCGCCGTTGGCTATGACGAAGCCGGCGATGACCTTGTCCAGGTCGCCGGAGAAGACGACGATGGTCTTGTCGTTCCCCGCCGCTGCCGGCAGCTGCGCGACCGCCGGCTCACCCTTCTCGATGACCGCCTTCACGATCCCCTTCTCCACGCTGATGTCGCGCACCAGGTTGCCGGTGGCCCTGGCCCAGGACGGAGCGTCGCTGAAGAAGCCCGGGTCGCTGGCGGTGATGGCGACCGCATCGCCCGGGGCCAGCTCGTCCATCTCCTGCTTGAGCCGCATCACCGGGCCCGGGCACTGGAGGCCGCAGGCGTTCACCTCAATCACCCTGGAGGATTTCCCACCGGCCTGTTGCACGGGGATGACCTTTCCCGTGTCGGTGGTGTTCGCCGGTCGGGCCGCCGCGGCCGACTCCTGGGGGCCGGTGGCGATGTGCCAGATCTCGTAGCCGCCGGACAGGTTCATGTAATCGGTGATCCCGTTGGCTTCCAGGACCCGGGCCGCGTTGTAGGCCATGTGCCCCACCTTGCAGTAGAGGAGGACCTTCTTGTCACGGGGAACTTCGTTGATTCGATCCCTGATCTCGGCCAGGGGGATGTTGACCGCCCCCGGGACGGCGCCGGTGGCGAACTCGGCCGGGGTGCGCACGTCCAGGATGAACAGCTCCGCCTTGTCGATCTTTTCCAGGCGGTCCCAGGAGGTGCTCTTCACCAGGCCGTCCAGGATGTTCTGGGCCACGAACCCGGCCATGTTGACCGGGTCCTTGGCCGAGGAGTAGGGGGGCGCGTAGGCGTGTTCGATTTCGGTCAGGTCGTCCACGGTCATGTTTCCCTTGATGGCGGTGGCAATCACGTCGATGCGCTTGTCAATCCCGTCGTAGCCGGTCGCCTGGGCGCCGAGAACCCGTCTGGTCTCGGGGGAGAAGACCAGCTTGAGGCACATCTTCATGGCGCCCGGGTAGTAGCCCGCCGCGTCGTTGGGGTGGATGATCACCGAATCGCACGGGATCCCCTTTGCCCTGCAGAGCTTCTCCGAGGCCCCGGTCATCCCCACGGTCAGGTCGAAGACCTTGGCGATGGCGGTCCCCATGGTACCGTCGTAGCTGCGCGGGGTCCTGGCGTGCATGTTGTCCGCCGCGATACGCCCCTGCTTGTTGGCCGGCCCGGCCAGGGGGATGGCGGTCTTCTGCCCGGTCAGGGGGTGCATGACCTCGATGGCGTCGCCCGCGGCATAGATATGTTGGTCGCTGGTCCTGAGGAAGTCGTCCACCACGATGTGCCCCTTGAGGCCGAGCCCGATGCCCGAGTCGGCGATGAAGCCGGTGTTGGGCTTCACGCCGATGGAGAGGAGCACCAGGTCCGCCTCAACGGTCCGGCCGCTGGTGAGGCGGGCGGTCACGCCGCTGGCAATGCCCGGCTCGAAGGCGGCCACACCGTCGTTCAGGTAGAGCCCCACCTGCCGCATGCGCAGCTCCCGGTGCACCATGGCCGCCAACTCGAAGTCGAGGACGTTCATGGCCTGGTCGGCCATCTCCACCACGGTCACGCCGATGCCGCGGGCGTGCAGGTTCTCGGCCATCTCCAGGCCGATGAACCCGGCCCCCACCACCAGGGCGCTCCTGACCCTGCCGTCGTCCACCATGGCGCGGATCCGGTCCGAGTCCGGGATGGTCCATAACGTGTGGATGGCCGGGTGGTCCGAGCCGGGGATGGTCGGTTTCACCGGTGAGCCGCCCGGAGCCAGCAGGAGCTTGTCGTAGGTCTCTTCGTACTCGCGGCCCGACTCAAGGTCACGTGCTCGAATGCTCTTCGATCCGGGATTGACGGCCAGCACCTCGTTGCGGGTGCGAACCTGGATGTTGAACAGGCTCCTGAACCCTTCCGGGGTCTGCACCAGCAGCCGCTCCCGTTCGGTTATGGCGTCGCCGATGTAGTAGGGGAGGCCGCAGTTGGCGTAGGAAACGTACTCCCCCCGCTCGAACACGATGATCTCAGCCTGCTCGTCCAGCCTTCTCAGGCGCGTCGCTGCGGACATCCCTGCCGCCACGCCTCCTACGATGAGGTATCTAGACACTTTGTCCCTCCTGGTGATGGTAATTTGAATTTGCGGGTTTTGAAGAGGCGGATGGTTTTTTTGGCCTCTTGTGCAAGAAATATATTGTGATTTGTATATACAAAAAATTGAATATATATGTCAATCTTTTTTTGAGGATGGACCAGAAAGCAAGGTAATAGCGCAGCCATTTCCTTTTATTCGCCGTTATGCGCCTGAGGGATATTTCTGGATTTGAGGAGGGTAACATTCTCGGTGATGATGGCGTCAGGAATTCTGCTTTGACTTCAATCATGAGCAGGGGTATGTTTTTGGTGGCTTTGAAAGCAAAAAAAGCTGCGGTGGAATAGTGATTTTGAAACGCTCAACTGCCTGTTGGGCATGTCAGGCACTTATAAAATATTATAAAAATCAAATAATTATGTCAGCATAAAAAATATGTCAAAAAGGGTGGGGGAGCAAGGGCTCACCAATAACGAGTTGAAATTACGGAGCGAAACATACAAATTGGTAACAGTGAGTTCATGCGGAGGTGATTATGCTTTCGACGGAAGACAAGATGTATCAGATAGCAAAGTATCTCGGTGACTTGAACAGTAAAGGCAAAGTCAAAAGGTTTTGGCCAAATGAAAGAGGGTATGCGAAAGTCAAGGACATAGTAAGAGGGTGTCCCCTACTTGTTCTTCATACGAACGATGCAGAATTGATAGTTACCCTTTTGGTAACTCCGACCGCACTTTTAAGATACGGGACAACTTGCCAGAGGGCAGTAACAACCTTCAAGAGCTTCTTCGGCACTGATGTGAAACAAAGAAGGTGGACACACGCATTGGACAATGATGAGCGAGACCAGTACTTGGCTGATGTAACTAATCGCGATCTACCTGAAATATTTAAGCTGATCGATGAGTTGAAGGAGAAGTTGTCTTCCGTGTAGGGAGTTCAAGTTTAGGGGAATTTCAACCAGCGGCACGACCGGCCCTTAAAAAACTGGGCCGGTCAGCCTTACTACGTTCTGCGGTCGCTGCGCGCCCGGAGAACGGGGCCGTTTAGCTCGCGGCCCCATTGGCCTGAATGAAAGGATAACGGAAGAATGAATTGGTCGCTCCTCGCACCAATGCTGGTCACAACGATTGTAGCAATCGTCGGATGGCTTGCGTTGCACAGACTATCTGCTGCTCGTGATCGGGCGAACAAGCGACGAGAGTTGCGAGTTCACTACCTCATCGATGCTTATCGAAAACTGGAAAATGCCGGCAACCGCGAAGCAAGCATACGAGATTATGCCGATGCGTTTGAGTCTGCTGTTGCTGATATTCAACTCTTTGGCTCCCCTGAGCAGGTTAAGCTCGCTCGCAAGTTTGCACTCGATTTTGCAGCGCAAGGAGCAGCTACACTCGACCCACTACTAAACAGTTTACGGGCAGATTTGCGGCAGGAGTTGCAACTTCCACCACTGGAAGAGTCAATCACGTATTTGCGGATAACAGACAAGAAGAACAAATGACAAGTCGTTGTGGTAAATGAGGAACAGGTAAAAGGGTCAGGTCTCAATATTTGACAAAACTACAATCTGTTGATTGTTGAGACCTGATCTTTCAAGAGTGTGGAGTGGATAGAGATTAATCTTGGAGGAGGAGACGATGACTAAAAACTTGATCCAAGTCGCTCAGCTTTTGCTAGAGCATCGCCTTTCAGCACATCTCCTTTTTCTTGAACCCCCGGGACGGCCAAAACCCCCATATTTCGCCATTTCAAGTAGTCCAGTATGTTTTTATAGGTTGCAATGACACCATCAAAAATGTGCTCATCTTTCCCGGCTCCACAAACAAGCAGGGCGCTTTCTCGTGCTTGCAGCGGGCGCAAGGTTTTTTCTGAGTCGTAGGCGTTCATTCTATCGATTGCCGCTTTGATTTGAGTTGAGAAGCTGAACCAATAAAGAGGGGAGGCAAAGATAACAGCGTCTGCCTTTTCAAGCATTGGCTCCAATTCCGAGAAGCCATCGGTGAATGAACAGGCGCGGCCTTTATTCCAGCAGGCGCCGCACGCTTTACAACCGCTGATAACTTTTGCTGCTGCGTTAAACATGGTTACGCTGTGCCCTTTGACTTGAGCTCCTTTAGCAAACGCTTCCGCCAGTAATTCACTATTTCCACCTTTTCTTGGGCTTCCGGTAATAACTAAGATGTTTTTGCTCATATTAGTACTCTAATGCAGTATGATCATGACCTCTTGAAAAGTAGTTGCGCGCATGTTTGTATTGTAAAGTGAGTATACTTGTATTGTAAAGTATGCACTTTTTTTTCATGTACTCACTAAAAGGAGAGCGTTTGTGCCGATAAATGACTGTGTTTCAACAAGAACCGACGTTAAAAATACTGATTTTGGTTATACGCTTTCACTCATTGGTGGGAAATACAAGATGCTTATCATGTACTGGCTGGTGGCAAAGAAAGTTGTGAGGCACAATGAATTGAAACGTCTAATTGGGAGCATATCTTTCAAAATGCTTAGTGTCTCTCTCAAAGAACTTGAAGCAGATGGATTGATCGTCCGGAAGGAGTATCCTCAGGTACCGCCAAAAGTAGAATACAGCTTGTCGGAACGTGGTAAGTCCTTAATGCCCATCCTTGACGCCATGTGTGAATGGGGTAAGAAAAATAGAGTGAGTGGCGGGTCAGGCTTATAAGATTGAAGAAAAATCACAGAGGGATCGCGTCTCAACTCCAGGCAAAAAACGGTCGGCAATTGGGTCTCCAAAAAGTGCAACTGCTAGGGTCAGGCTTGTATTACTGGAATTCTTTGGTAGGTTAGAGACATGGCACAAAAACCAAAAGTCCACTATCCTGGAGTTTTCCGGATCAGGTTCTTCGTTAGGAGGAAAGAATGAATAATCAACCGCAGCGGCGTTCGTCAGCTACTCAGATGCGCGCCATGGCGCGCGTGCTCATCCTGCTTATCATCTCCGCGCAGGCCCTGTTGTCGTTGTCCGGTTGCGTGACGACGCGGCCCGCGGAGCTGGCAGGGATCGCCACCTACCGTGAACGCATCGCACTGCCGCCGGGCGCGGTATTCGAAGCGGCGCTGCAAGAGGTCTCACAAAACGGCAAGACGGGCAAAGTCCTCGGGCGCACGATCATCGACCCGGCGGGGCAGCCGCCGTTTCGTTTCAAGATCGCGTACGACGAAGCTGCTATCCGGCCGCAGGAGCGCTATGCCGTGACTGCCACCGTCAAACGGGACGGACAGGTGCTTTTCACCACCCACGGCCATAAGACGGTCCTTGCCGGAGATAAGACTCCCCTCAACATCATGATGATATCCGCGCACGGTCAGAAGCAGCCGGCGGTCTTCGCGTATCTGCCGGCTTCATACGAGCGCGAGGTGCCGGGGGCGAACAGCCTGATCCGCTGGCACCTGGATTTGCTGCCCGGCGGCCACTACCAGTTGCGCATGACCTATCTGGACAAACCCGAACCCAATCAATTCGATCAAATCGGGCGCTGGCAGTACGATCGCGAACACGGCGGATTGACGCTGTTACAAAGCGGCCAATCGCCTTTTTATTTCGCAGTGGAAGCCGACGGTAGCGTCCTGCGGCAGCGGGATTCCGATGGTACACCCATCGAGTCTCGCCATGACGCGCCATTGCAACGCCTGCCCGGGCCCGCGCTTATCGAGCCCCGCCTTAAACTGACCGGCATGTTCACCTACATGGCGGACGCCGCCTCGATCACCCTCTGCGACGACGACAGGCGGCTTCCCGTCGCAATGGAGGCCGATTATCGGGCGCTCGAACGAGCATATACGCAGACAGATCCCCAACCGGGCCAAGCACTGCTGGTTACTCTGGACGGCGAGATTGCCTACCGCCCTTCGCCAGAGGAAAGCCAGCCGCCACGCGCCACGCTGATCGTGGAACGCTTCGTGGACATCTCGTCGCGTGAAACCTGCGGCCAAGCTCCGGCCGACAATCCCCTGCGGGGTACCTATTGGAAGCTGGTAAGCCTGGAAGGAGAACCCATCCAGGTGGCCGATCGGAAGCGGGAACCACACCTGATCTTTGCAACGGAGGAGCAACGTGTTTCCGGCAGTGGGGGCTGTAACCGTGTCACGGGCGGTTTCGATCTCGGCGGCGATAAGCTGCGCCTGCGTCAGATGGCCGGCACCATGATGGCCTGCCCCGCCGGCATGGACCAAGAAAGCCGCTTCCTGCAGTCGCTAAGCAAAGTAGAGCGCTACCACATCAGTGGTGACCATCTTGAATTGCTGGATGCGTCTGGTACGGTGTTGGTGCGCTTCGAGGCAGTGACGTTGCCATGACCCCCGGCCCAAACCGCTCCATCCGACCGCTCAACCGCTGAGCGGTTTCACATCGGCTGAGCTTGGACGTTTTTCGGCCGATAAACTCGCGGCTCCTGTTTAATGAAAAATGGAAGAATACAGAGTGTTTAGTGTTTAGGGTCAGGCTTGTATTAATGGAATTCTTTGACAGGTTAGGAACATGGCACGAAAACCACGAGTCCACTATCCTGGAGCTTTGTACCATGTGATGCTGCGTGGCAACGGTGGACAGGACATATTCTTCGAGGATGCCGACCGTTATCGCTTCTATCTCCTGCTACAGGAAGGGACGGCGCGTTACGGACACCGCATTCATGCCTTCTGTCTTATGTCCAACCACGTACACTTGGCGATCCAGGTTGCCGATGTTTCCTTGTCCCGCATAATGCAGAACATCGGATTCCGGTACACCCGCTGGATTAACTGGCGGCGTGGAAGCAGCGGCCATCTTTTCCAGAGTCGGTTTAAGGCCGTGCTGGTCGATGCGGATTCCTATCTCTTGGAACTAACACGCTATATCCATCTCAACCCCGTTCGAGCCGGCATCGTGCAATCGCCGGAGAATTATCCCTGGAGCGGCCATCGCGCATATCTTGGTCATGATGCAATCCCTTGGCTGACCACAGATTGGGTCTTGTCGCAATTTGTCGCAGATCCCGCTCAAGCACGCGGAGCCTTCCGTGATTTTGTCGAAGAGGGGAAAGCAGAGGGACATCGGCGGGAGTTCCACAGCGGTGGAGTAAGCGAAAGCCGTATTCTTGGGAGCGATACTTTTATCGACAGTGTATTGATGCAAGCCGAGGGAAGGCCGACGCAACGGATACGTCTGAAGGATATCCTCGCGGCTGTTTGCCGTGAGTACGGAATCGAGGAGACGGATCTGACGATTGCCGGCAAATACCGAAACCTTTCGGAAGCGCGCGGTATGGCAGCATGGCTTGCCCTGGAACTGGGATGCGGCACTGTTGCCGAACTGGGAAAAATCACCGGCAGGGACGCAAGTACGTTGAGCACCGTGGCCAGGAAGTTGCGGGAAAGGGCGAAACGAGACTCAGCGCTTGCGGAAAAGATGATCGGCTTGCTTAAAGTGTTTAGCAAAATACATTAATCCATGCCTGACCCCAGAATTGACCTATATTGCCGGTTGCCGGCCGCTGCGCACCGAGCATAGTTGCTCGACATGGCTTGATACTTTTATGGATTTAGGATATGGTTGTGCCATGAATCTGGCGCTAATTCATTTTCTGAACAAGTCTCGTTTGAAGTCGGCGATTTCCACGGCTCTCGCGTTCGTCATCGCCCAGGGGATATTTGTATCCTATGCATCATTTTCGTCTTCTGCCACATTACAATCGTGTCTTTTTAAGGAAAAAAGCGACAAATCCAGCTCTCATGCAAAAAAAACTATCAGATTTCTCGCGTTACTGAAAGGCGCTTTATTCGTTGAATCTATGACCGTCTTACAATCCATCATGTCTTCATACTATTTGTTTCAGCCGTTCCTGGCAGGCCACCACCCGTGTCTCATTCCTGACATACCCTCTGCTTAACCATAATCCCAGGCCTGAACATCGTTGGTTGTTCGGGTCTTTTGCGCCTGTTTCCGCATAATGGACTATGACGGTCTTTACTTGCCATAGTCGCTGCGGCACCATTGTATCCCGCCTCTCTTTCCTTGTTCACATCCAGGATCGGGTGCATTTGTGCGCCTAAAGTGGAAGAGGTTGGTTTTAATTAATAATTTGATTAAATAAGAATTTCCCATTTCAACAATAATCACCGGAGGACTTCGATGAAAAATTCTACCGATATGAAAAGGATTTATATAACTGAAAATGATATGGATCGACTAGAAGAGCTGCTTACAGTGGCCGTAAAGCTCTCCGTGAGAGACTTCCATCATCTTGAAGATCTCGCGAAGGAACTGATGAAAGCCGAAATCGTTAAGGCAACCGATGTCCCGAGCAGCGTTGTGACAATGAACTCCAAGGTGCTCCTGAACGACCTTGAGAGAAACGAGCTTAAAGCGTACGCCCTCGTGTTCCCGAAGGAAGCAAACATTGAGCAGAATAAGTTATCAGTTCTCTCACCCATCGGAACAGCGATGCTAGGATGTCGTGTCGGCCATGTTCTTAAGATCAAAACTCCGTCAGGGGAAAGGCGACTCAAGGTGGAAAAAATTCTCTACCAGCCGGAGAAAGCCGGTGACTTTCACCTGTAGCCGGTTTCCATCCGGAAACCCTGGGAAATGTTATGAGGGAGGGGTCGGGACTTTCACGGAGCAAGTGAGTGTCACTCCTAAACAAGAGTTTATAGAAGGTACGGCCGACGAAAATGGTCTGCCCGGATAAAATATGAGTATGTATATTGTTCAATTTTTAATAAATAATGCTCTTGCTCTGTTCCTTGGAGCAATTATCGGTCTAGAGCGTCAATGGAGACAGAGGAACGCGGGCTTAAGAACTAATGCCCTTGTGTCATTGGGGGCAGGACTATTCGTATCTCTTTCTATATTGGTAACCGGCGTAACCGATCAAACCCGAATGGCGGCACAGGTGGTTTCAGGCATAGGATTCCTCGGTGCAGGTATCATGATGCGTGAAGGGTTAAATATTCGCGGGCTTAATACCGCTGCAACACTTTGGAGCGCTGGAGCGATCGGGACACTCGCAGGATCGGGATTCACTTTATACGCTCTTTCGGGAACGGTATTAGTTGTTTCAACTCATTTTCTCCTGAGACCTTTGGGAAACAGCTTAAACCGCTGGCTGGCTCGGCAGGAACCAGACGATATATTATATATTTTACGTATAGTTTGTCGTAGCGGCTCAGAACAACACGTGAGGACACTTCTGCTGCAACAAGTCCTCCAGGAGTCGCTCCTCTTGCAATCAATTGAAAGCACGAATATTCCCGATACGAACAAAGTTGAAGTATTGGCGTGTATATTTACAAATGAAAGGCAAGATAATTTAATGGAAAAGGCAGTTGGGATGCTGAGCCTTGATGAATCTGTTACTGCTGCGGGATGGAAAAATCTTCCCAGGCAGTATGATGAGTGAATCGGTTTATGGTCATAACGGCTGTTGTAACGGCCAGGGTCATGGGATCGTTGGGCCTGCGCCCCGGATCGACCCGCCCGTCGCAATTGACAATCCCGATGCGGCGCTGGAAAGCCAGGATCGTGTTTATCGTCGCTGGTCCTGATAGCTGTCCACTTTAGGCAGCCCGACAGGCGGAACGATATGCCGGTTCAATAATCCCTGAACGATTTCCACGTCCCTCTTGTGATTTGCCATGAATGGCGATATTCATTATATGGGGACGGGATGCCTGTCTGCTCGGAAACAGGCGCGACGATAGTATTGCCACCGCGGGTTTCCCGGTCACGGGATTGTGAGCCGGCGGAGCAAGGAGAGCGGATAACGTGGAAATTATTACGGTGTACTCGTGGGAAGAGCTTCAGCGGGAGCTTTTCGCCCATTCCTGGAACGACAAGATAGGAAGATTCCGCTCCCGGTTCGCTTTCCGTGGGCTTTCGAGCGCGGAGTACCGGCTGGAAACGACCCTGATGCGGCTCGGAGGGGATTACGCCAGGCTGGAACGCCACCTGCTGCGCAACTTCAGAAAATACGCCCACCGGAGCGTGGTGGAGCGGGACTCGCTCTGGCACTGGCTGTCCGTTGCCCAGCACTTCGGGCTCCCTACCCGTATCCTCGACTGGACCTATTCCCCGTTTATCGCCATGCATTTCGCCACGGCGAACATCGAGAAGTTCGACCTGGACGGGGTCATCTGGGCGGTCAACTACGTGAAGGCTCACGAGCTGCTGCCGCAGTTCCTGAGGGACCGGCTGGAGGAGGAGGGGGCGAACGTGATGACCCTTCAGCTCATGAACGAGTCGATAAATTCCCTGAACGCCCTCGATGCGCTCGACGTCCGGTCGGGCGAGAAGGTCGTGATCTTCTTCGAGCCCCCCTCCATTGACGACCGGATCGTCAACCAGTTCGCCTTCTGTTCGGTCATGTCCGATCCCGGCCTGGCGCTGGACGACTGGCTGAAAAACCATCCGGCACTGGCCCGCAAGATAATCATCCCCGCCTCGCTGAAATGGGAGATACGCGACAAGCTCGACCAGGCAAACGTGAACGAGCGGGTGCTGTTTCCCGGGCTGGACGGCCTGAGCCGCTGGCTCAAACGGCATTACAGTCCCAGTACGTGAAGCCGGGGGGCCGGGCTAAGCCCGCCCCCGGCTGTCGACTCCCGTCCCGCCGATGGTCTCCTTCACGAACAGGCTGGCGGCCAGCGCCGTCAGCGCGCTCAGGAACAGGACGAAGAACGCCTCCCGGTAGCCCGCCACGGTGAATGCCTGGCCGACCTTGCCCCGGCTTTCGAGTATGGAGCCCAGCACGGGCTGCAGCAGGGCACCCCCCGCAAAGGGGAACAGGTTGAGCAGGCCGAAGCAGGTCCCTGCTATCCGGCCGGGAAAGATTTCCCGGGCGCTGGCGAAGCCGACCACGGCCACGGCGCTGGCAAAGACTCCGAACCCGAAGCAGATCAGACCGATGACGGCTGGCGGCAGCTCCGCGGTGAAAAATGCCAGCAATGCGGTAAGGGCGACCATGGCGCTGCTGGCGAGGACGAGGGTCGGCTTGCGCCCCTTGAGGATGCGGTTGGAAACGAAACCGAGCAGCGGGCTGCCGACGATCATGCCGACCGCCACCAGGGAGAGGATGCTGCCGGTCTGGGCCTTGGTCGCACCGTAGACGTGCATCAGGTACGGTCCCCCCCAGAGGCCGGCAAAGGAGGTGAAGATCCCGTATTTGCAGAAGAACCAGATCGCCAGCGGCCAGAAGGCGGGCCGGGCCAGCACCAGCCGGACCCCCTCAGCCAGCCTGATAGGCGGATCCACGACTGCGGCATGCTCGGCAGGGGAGGGCCATCCCATCTCTGCGGGCCGATCCCGCACGATGCGCCAGACCAGAGCCGCCAGCAGTGTGGTCAGCACGCCCACCAGCATGAACGAGAGACGCCAGCCGATGTGGCTGCTGACCAGGGCCAGGGGGGTGGCTGCGGACAGGGAGCCGACTCCGCCCATGGCCATGAGGATGCCGGTCATGGTGACGAACTCTCTGGCGCTGAACCACTCGGCCAGGATCTTCAGGGTGCAGACGAACAGGGTCGAAACCCCCAGCCCCACCAGCACCCGACCGGAAACCGCCCAGACCGGCGATTCGGCCATCCCCAGCAGCACGGAGCCGATGGCCGCCAGGCAGAGAAAGAGCGTGATGGTCCTGCGGGGACCCCAGGAATCGGACATGAGCCCGGTGGGAAGCTGCATGAGCGCGTAGGGGTAGAAATAGGCCGAGCTGAGAAAACCGATCAGCGCCCCGCTTGCGTGCAGGTCGGCCATCATGTCGGTAGCGACCACCGCCGGGCAGAGCCGGTGAAAAAACACCAGCACGTAGCCGATGGCCAGGCTCCAGAAGATGAACCAGCGGTAGCGCAGTGTCCTGCTCATTTCCTTGGGCGGCATGTTTCCTCCGGCGGGGTGGATATCCTGGTGGCCTATTCAAGCATGTCCGGGATGAAAAAGCACGCGGTAACTCGGCCGGCGTGCAAAAAAAAGGGCGCGGAACGCGCCCATACAGCGAAAAGGAGGATCTTCGGCCGGCAGTTGTCGTCATCTGCAGGTCATGGATGCAGCTCCTTGGCTTTTGTCCCCTGCTCCACGGTAAATTCGGCGCCGCATGAAGGACAGCGGAGGGTCTCTCCCTTGCGCAACGGCCGGACCCCGCTGCATGCCCAAAGCAGAAGGCAGGCTGCCAGCAGGAGGCCCCCCAGCGTGTACAGTTGTCTCATGGTGTATCTCCTTTCCCACGCCGCGGCACGGGCATCAGAAGAAATATGCCCAGCGCAGGGCCAGCTTGTTGGTTCCCGGGCCGCTGCGGACTGAAAAATCGTCACGGTATTCTATCATGAGCTGATTATTGCTTCCGATGCCCCAGAACAGCGAAATACCCAGGCCGTGATTGCTCATCCGGTCGTTCTGGGGGATCCCGGCGACCTTGGTTTCTCCGCCATAGACGTAGTAATAGTCAAGGGAGACGAACCACTGCTTGGTGATGTCGTAGCTCAGGTGGGTTTCGAAACCGACCGTGGGGTCCTGTTCGAGCCTGACCGGCAGGAAGCCCGACCCGAAATCGTCGTTATCGGTATAGAACTCTCCGTTCACTATCAGGTCCACATAGAATTTCTCTCCAAAACCCTTCACCAGCCCGACTTCGGGCTTGACGGCCCAGCGGTTCGCACCCAGATTCAGGACCCTGTTGCGGTCGTACTCGCCGAGGGGTAGGGTGATCCAGGGGGTAAATCCCACCCAGAGCTTGTCCTTGGGATCGTTTACGAACCAGAGGGTAGCCAGGACGACCGGGTCGGCGAAACCGGTTGCGGAATACTGGTTCCCGCCGACGGCGGCGCCGTCGAGCGACACGTCGCCGTAGGGGATCAGCGCCTGGGGATCGATGGTGAACGGGCCGATCTGGGTATAGTAGACCGGCCTGAAGATGCCGATGTTCTGGCTCAGGTTGAAGTCGTTGCTGACCTTCTCTCCGTTCTTGTACAGTTTGTTCGCGGTAATATGGTTGAAGTAGGCGCAGAAGAGGAACGTTCCGGGTGGGGCCGGAATGTAATCGCGGGCGTTCGCCGCCAGCGAGACCTCCGGCAGGGCCAGCAGCAGACAAATGGCCGCGGCGCTCAAAAGTTTCTTCATGGTATCCACCTCCGTCATTGCATGGGAATGGTGATGCGTGCCGTGCGTCGTGACGTATGTGCACTGCGCTCACAGGCGCGGCTTACCGGGGCGTTCCCGGCGGAACGCCCCGTTGCCCGGGCATTACATGGCCTTCTTGTAGAGTGCGATCATGTCGTTCACGGTGGTGATGCGGGGATTGGTCGGGGTGCACACTTCCTTCATGGCCCATTCGGCCATTTTTGGTATATCCTCGGCTTTCATGCCCAGTTCGGCCAGGCCCGACGGGATGCCGATATCCGCGGACAGGTTCTTGATGGCCTCGATCCCCATGATGGCGGCTTCGCGCGGGGTGAGGCCGGTGATGTCCACACCCATGGCCGCCGCCACGTCGGCGTAGCGGTCCATGCAGGCAATCATGTTGAACTCGCATACCAGCGGCAGGAAAACGGCGTTACAGACGCCGTGCGGCAGGCCGATGAAGCTGCCGGGCTGGTGCGCCAGCGAGTGGGCGATGCCGAGTCCGGCGCTGCTGAAAGCCTGGCCGGCGATATAGGCGGCATAGGCCATGGCGGTCCTCGCTTCAATGTCGGTGCCGTTTGCCACCGCTTTGGGAAGCCAGGTGGCGATCAGCTTGATGGCATGGAGGGCCAGGCCGTCGCTGATGGGGTTGGCGAAGGCCGCTACGTAGGCCTCCACCGCGTGAGTCAGGGCATCCATGCCGGTGGCCGCGGTGAGTCCCGGCGGCATGCCCGCATGCAGCTCGGGATCGTCGATGGCGATATTGACCGGGACGTTGACGCTCCATATGACGAATTTTACGTTGTTTTCGGTATTGGTGATGACCGCCGCCGGGGTCATTTCGCTGCCGGTGCCGGCGGTGGTGTTGATGGCGATGAACGGCGGCATCGGCTTCGGAACCGTGTCGATTCCCTTGTAGTCGTGGATGGTCCCGCCGTTGGTGGCGACGATGCCGATCGCCTTGCCGCAGTCGTGCGAGCTCCCTCCCCCCAGGGTTATTATGGAGTCGCAGCCGTTGTCCCTGTAAGCCTGAAGACCGTCCGCCACGTTCTTGTCGGTCGGGTTGGGTTCCGCCCCACCGTAGATGATCGCCTGTCCGCCCGCATCCTCCAGGATCTTCTTGATCCTGTCCGCCAGACCATTTGTGGCAAGAAACTTGTCGGTAACGATCAGGGTTTTTTTCCCGCCTATGGCCTTCATCTGCTCACCGGCGGCTTGCACCGCCCCACAGCCGATCAGGGTGACCGGCGGCACGAGGAATCTGTTGATGCTGGTTGGAATTCCCATGGTTGCCTCCTTGTCCGAAATGGTTTGCCCGGCAAGGTGGGCCGCCTCCGGCTGCGGACGGAACCACCGCGGGTGTGTTCCCGTCCTTAGCAGGAGGTATGCCGACGGTAAGTGGATGAAAATCTGTTTGATATTAAGGGGTTTGGCTTGGTGTCGAGGTGGAGGGGTGTGCGGCGTGCGATGCAGATCTGTCTGTCGGGCCCGGTGCCGTCCCGGTTTGCAGTGGATTGGAAGCGTGTGAAAATTCGCCCAGGTGTGAAAAACGTCACAGGCCGGCGCGGCTAGCTTTTCCGGTTCAGCCGCTTGTTGAGGGCGGTCCGGGAAACCCCGAGCAGGGAGGCGGCGATTCCCTGGTTGCCGTTGGAACGTCTCAGGGCTTCTTCCACGAGCCGAGCTTCCATCTCTTTCAGGCTGGGGAGGTTGTCGGGGAACAGCAGCGTGACCGGGGCCTCACCATGCCTCCCGGGCGGGAGAAGCGGGGAGTCGGCGCTTTCCTGACGGATGACTTCCCGGAAGCTTGCCATGGACAGGACTCCCGAACCGTGGCGGGCCACGGCGTCAAGCACCATGGCCTCCAGCTCGCGCACGTTGCCGGGAAAGTGGTATGCCCTCAGCAGGCTCAGCAACTCCGGAGGGTAGCTGGGCAGAGGTTTGCCGAGGCCTGCCGCCGAGCTGCGCAGGAAATGTGCCACCAGGAGCGGTATGTCCTCGCGGCGTTCCCGCAGCGGCGGGATCAGGACCCGGTGGGCGCAGAGCCGGTAAAACAGGTCGTTGCGAAAGGCCCCCCGCTTTACTGCCGCTCGAATGTCCTTGTTGGTCGAGGCGACGATGCGGGCCGCGCTCTTCTTCGGGGTATCCGAGCCGAGGGGATAGTATTCATGGTCCTGCAGCAGGCGGAGCAGCTTTACCTGGGAGCTTTCCGACAGGTCGCCGATCTCGTCCAGAAACAGGGTCCCGTCCGCGGCGCACTCGATGAGTCCCCGCCGGGCCTCGTCGGCCCCGGTAAACGCGCCCTTGCGGTGTCCGAACAGGGTGTCGGTGAAGATGGTGTCGTCAAGCCCGGCCACGTTGACCGGCACGAACCTGCCCGGTGCCCCGCTCAGCTGATGGATCGCCCGCGCAACCAGTTCCTTGCCGGTCCCGGTTTCTCCGGTGACCAGGACCGGTTGCCGTGAACAGGCGATCACCTCACAATACTGGAACACCGCCTGCATCTTTCCGCTCGCCCCGACAATGGCCGCAAAGGCGTCGGGCCGTTCGACCCTGCCGTCGAACAGGTTCTGTTCCAGATGCGCCATCTGGTGCTTCAGGGTGAACATCTCCAGCGCCTTGGAGACGCTGGAGATGAGCCTGGCGTTCTCCACCGGCTTGACCAGGTAGTCGAAGGCCCCTATCCGCATGCACTCCACGGCTGTTTCCAGCTCGTCCGCAGCGGTCATGACGATCACCTGTATCTGGGGATGGTCCCGGCACAGCCCGGCCAGCAGCTCCTTGCCGGACACGTGGGGCATGAACAGGTCCAGCACCACGGCGGCAACATTCTCAGCAGCCACCAGCGGAAGCACGCACCGGCTGTCGGAGAGCGTCCTGACCTCCCTGATGCAGGCCCGGCGGAGCAGGGCTGCCGAGGAGAAAAGGATGTGCTCCTCGTCGTCCACCAGGAGCACGGTCGGCTGAGCGCAGTGCCGGGCACGGTTCATGGGCAGCCTCCCTTGGGGGTATAGAGCGGGATCCGCACGTAGACGCTCGTCCCGCCGCCAGGCTCGGATTCGACCTCGATGCCCCCCCCATGCTCCTTGATGATGGCGTAGCAGATGGAGAGTCCGAGGCCGGTCCCGCCGCTGTCGAGGCGGGTGGTGAAGAACGGGTCGAAGATCTGCTTCTGGACCTCCGGCGACATGCCGGTCCCCTGGTCCCGGATCTTGATGATCGCGTTGCGGGCACGCCTGTCCCGGTATGTGGACGCATAGATCCCGCAGTTCCTGTCCGGAAGGGCCTGAAGTGCGTTCATGGCCAGGTTGATGACGACCTGCTCCAGTTGCTGGAAACTGCCCCGCACCAGCGGGCTGCCGGGGTCCATGTTGCAGTGGAAGTGGTTCGTGTGTTGCTTGATCTGGTTGCGTATGATGGTGAAGGCCTTTTCCATGACCATGTTCAGATCCACTTTCTGGTCAAGCGGGGCCTTCTCCTCCCTGGCGAACTCCTTTAGTCCCGCGAGGATGCTGCGGATGCGGTGCGACCCTTCCACGATTCCGGTCAGCAGCTTCGGTATGATCTCCCGCGCCTCACCGTAGAGGAAGCCGCCGAGGCAGGGCTCGCCGGCCTCCCGGGAATACTCGGCGAGGATCGTGTCGATGTCCTTCCAGGCGTCGCTGAGCATCTGGGCATTGGACAGGATGAAGTTGACGGGGTTGTTGATCTCGTGGGCGATTCCGGAAGAAAGGGTGCCGAGGGCGACCATCTTGTTGGTCTGCAGCAGCTTGGTATGCATCTTCTTCGCCTCCTCGCGGATCCGGAGCCGTTCCGTGATGTCGCGGAACGTACAGTAGGCGTACGCCATCCCCCGGGCACGGATCAGCTTTGCCTTGAAGACGGTAATGATCCGTTCGCCGTCCCTGCCAAAGGTGTTCAGGGGGGCGATGGTGACCTGGCCCGTCCTGGAGATCTCCTCCAGTGCCCAACTGATCCGATCCAGTTCCGGCTGATGCAGAAACAGCGCCGGACCCTTGCGGCGGAGTCTCTTGTCACCGTGTCCGTAGCGCCGGACCAGCGCGGGATTCACATCCACCACCATGAAGGTGTCCGGGTTGATAATCAAGGCGGGGTCTTCGTTCTGCTCGAAGATCTGGCGGAAGCGCTCTTCACTCTCCCGCAGTTCTTCCTCGGCCCACTTGCGTTCGGTGATGTCGCGCACCGCGGCAAGGGCGCGGGGCACACCGCCGAGCATGGTCTGCTTGATGTTGACCTCCACCCAGAAGATCCGTCCGTCCTGTGATTTGGCCATCCATTCGAACAGCTGGCTCTTTCCCATCACTGCCTTGCGAATGTAGGCCACGGCAGATTCCTGGGTATAGGGATGGCTTCCGGAGCTGAAAGCCTCGATATCCATGAGACGGGCCTGTTCCCGGGAGACGCCGTACATTTCGCACATTTTGGTGTTGACGTCAATAATGGCGCCGCTGTCCGGGTCGAGCACGAAGATGGCGTCGTTGGCGGCGTTGAATATGGCCCGGTAATTGGCCTCTGACGCCTTGATCTCGTCCTCGGCCCGTTTACGCTCGGTTATGTCCTCCATCACGGTCATGGTCCCTGTGACGCTGCCGAAGGCGTCCCGCAGGGGGGCGGAATAGCGGCTCACCGGCAGGGTCGAGCCGTCTTTTCTGGTGAGAAGCACCGTATCCCCCAGCATCGTCTCACCCTTGTTGAGCCGCCTCAACAGGTTGCGGAATTCCCGCTCCCTCTGGCCCAGCAGCAGCGGGTAGGCATGTCCGACTATCTCCCGGGCCTGCCAGCCGAACACCCGCTCGGCGGCGTAATTCCACAGCTGCACGATGCCGTCCTTGTCCATGGCGCAGATGGGAAGCGGCGACGCCTCGATTATCGCCTTGAGCCGTTCGTTCGCCTCGCAGAGGTCCTGCTCGGCCCGCTTTCGGTCCGAGATGCTGCGCACGTGTTTCGCCACCATGACGACGGCGCCCGCTTCGTCGCGGATGGGAAAGGCGTGGACCTCCACGTGGCCGATTCGGGGGTTGAGCTTTTCGGCAAGGACGGGTTTGCCGGTTTTGAAGACCTCCTGGACGTGGCAGGGGGTGCAGGGTTTCCCCCGACCGGGGTAATAGGCCTCGAAGCAGTATGGCTGACCCGCGCGCAGCTCCTCGGCCACGTATTCGTACCCGCCGTGCCAGTTGCTCTGCAGCACGCGCAGTCCCCGGTCCTGTACCGACAGGAGGTCCGGAATCGCCTCGAAGACATTGAGGAGCACTTTCTGCGATCTTGCCAGCTCTTCCCTGGTGCGTTCCAACTCGGTGACGTCGGTGATGACGCCGACTATCCCCTGATGCAGGCCGTGCAGGTTGAGGATGCTCCGGTTGACCAGGACGCTCCGACCCCTGCCGAACCGATCGGTATAGCTGGTCTGGAAGCTCTGGTGCAGCGAGCCGCTGCGCAGCAGCCGGCAGTCCATCTCTTCCAGCAGCTCGGCGGTCGGAGCCGGCAGCACCTCCCGTGCCGAACGCCCGGCCAGCTCGTCGCCGGAGATGCCCATGAAGCGTTCGAATGCCTGGTTGAAAACCCGGTAGCGCCCGGAAACGTCCTTGAAGTAGACCGGGCCGGGGACGGTGGCGATCATCTGTGAGAAGACTTCCATCCACGCCCGCAACCTGTCGGGCAGGGCATTGTGATGTCCCCTGCCGGTGCGTGCCGTCCATCCGCTTTTCATGATGGCTCCCTTCCAGCCGAACGCGGTGGTTTTGCCGTGCGTTACGTAACCGGGTATCCGGTCCGGCTACTTCACCAGTGCCCCGAACTCCACCCTGCTTCCATTCCGTCCCTCTTCAGGCTCCTTGTAGATGTCCCCGCTCTTCAGGAACAGCCGTTCCCGTCCGAGCTTCCCCTGTTCCACCAGGAAGGCGTGCACCGTGGCGGCCCTTTCGCGTGCAAGGGCCTGCAGCTCCGCGTCCCCGACCACCGTGTGGGTGAAGATGAGCTTTCTCATCTCCTCGTCCGGAAGGTCCTTCTGCATCCCCACAAGATTGCGCGGCTTTGGAAATTTCTCTTTCCGGTAAACGGCCTTCAGGTATGAGGAACTCTCTTCCGGCAGGATCTCGGTGGTCTCGGGTGTCTGGCCCGGGGTGTTTTTTTTCTGCTTGACCATGTCCAGGAATTTCTCGGCCCGCATCTTTTTTGCCAGCAGTTCCCGCCGGTACCCCTCCGGGTCCTTTTCCCGGTCGACGTGACCGGTTATCTCCATGCTCAGCTCGGGTCTGTCCTGGATGGCCTTGGCCAGATTCATGAGTTTGTCCCGCTCCTGGGGCGAGAGGTCGGCCGAGCCGGGGGCGAAATTCACCCCGCTGAAGTCCTCCTTGCCGCCGAAGGCGGCCTGGAGCAGGGTGAAGGGTGAGGTGGCGGCCTTGACCAGCAGGTTCTTCAGCACCTTGAACACCAGCCCCCAGATGCTGAACTGGGGGTCATCGGTCCTGCCGGTGACCGGCAGGTCCAGGTGGATCTCCCCCTTGCGGTCCTTCAGCAGGGCCACGGCCAGCCGCACCGGCAGGCTGGTGGCCTTGTCGCTTTCAACCTTTCTGCCAAAGGTCAGCTGGTCGAAGAATATCTTGTTCTCCGAGACGAGCTCCTTGTTTTCGATATGGTATTTCAGGGCCAGGAACAGCTTCCCCTTGTCTATGGCGTAGCCCAGGTAGGTGCCGGTATAGGGGGTGGCAGGGGTAAGCTCGATGTCGGAGAAATTGATGGTCAGGTCAACGAACAGGTCCTTGCGGAGCGGGTTTATGGAGCCGGTAATGGATATGGGGGAGCGGTTCTCCAGGTTGCCGCGCAGGTCCACCCCGGCGGTCTTGCTCTCCTCGGAGGAGAGGCCGCTTATCCTCCCTCCAAGGTTATAGAAGGTGGTGGTGAACGGGGTGGGGAGATGGCGGTCGCCGAACACCATGGTCCCCCCCTGGAGGGTGACCGTGCCGATGCGGATGTTCGGCTGTTTCCCGGTCGGCGCGGGTTTCGGAGCGGGGGGGGCGGTCTGCGCGGGTTGGGCGGGGTCGGCCGGGGCCGGTTTTTCCGCCATCAGGTTCTGCAGGTTGAGGGTCCCGTCCTTGGAGATGATAATCCGGGAAAAGTAATTGCTGAGCGAGATATCGCCGATGCTGAGGCTGAAGGGGCTTATCGCTCCCTTGATAGCGTTCAGTTGCAGCCGCTCCCATTTCAGCAGGTCTTCGTTTTCGCGCGTATCGAGGCAGTAGAAGGAGCGGACCCCGAGCGAGCCGCCGAAGGCGCCGGTGAGTTTTCCGGAGTCCCGCGCCAGGTCGAAGTTCAGCCGGGAGTCCACCGACCCTCCGGCGATGGAGACGGCAAGATTGGCCGGGAGATAGGCGTCGAAGTCCCGCAGCGGAATCCTCTTCAGATCAAGGTTTCCGCTGGCCTTGAGCGGAGAGGGGAGCAGCGCGCCGGAAGCGCCGATGCTGCCGTTCCTGCCGTAGGAGGTGGCGAGAGAGAAGGGAATCCGGCCCGACTTGGGCCCGGTCACGTCCTGAAGAGCAAACTTGAGCCGGCGCAGCGGGAAGGTGGGGTTCCCTTCCCTGGTCCGGTCCCTGAAGGTTATGTCCAGACGCTCTCCCTCGACCCGCTTGATCCGGTAGCCGAAGGGGGGCGAAGCCGACGCCCCGGCCGAGGGCGCGGCCTTGGTCACCGGTTTCCCGACCAGCAGACGTTCGAACGACAGTCTGCCCTCCTGATCCCGGGAGAGGCGGATGTCGCCGCCGGAAAACCTGACCGACTCGAGTTCGGCCCGGTTTCCCTTCAGATCGACCTTTCCCCCGGTCAGAGAGACCTCCGTGAGTTTTATCCCCTCCCTGTTGCCGAAGTCGGCCGCAAGGTCGTGCAGCGCAAGGGTCACGTCATCCAGCAGCAGGCCGCTCTCTCTGCCGAACAGGACGGAGGCGGCCGCGTCCAGCCTGCCGGTTATCGGTGAGGCCAGTTGCCGGGCCAGGTAGGGGTGGTATGCCTTCAGGTCGATGGACCGTGCGTCCAGTTGCGCCTTGAAGACCGGCGGGGAGACCCCCAGCTCGCCCTTGACCGCGACCGATTCGTTGCGGGCCGAGCGGAGCGAGAGGTCAAGCGAAGCGGTCTTTCCCGGCTCGGTCGAGAACCCGTTCAGGTCCAGGTTGATTGATCCCAGATCGGTGGCGAAACCGCCGGCCGGAAGGCGGTCATTGAAGAATATTTTTCCTCCCCTGCCCCTTATGCGTGCAATCTTCAACAGCGGCATCCCACTGTCTTCCTTTTTGCCCTTTTCGGCAACCGCCCCATCCCGTGGGAAGAGCCTCTGCCAGGTCCACAAACCCTTTTCGTCCCGTGTGGGGTGGAGCGTCAGTCCTGCCGTTTCAACGGATGCCAGGTCGAAGTTTCGCGCCATGATATCAGCCCGGTTCACCCTCGCCATCCCCATGCCGAGGCCGATGAGCGGGACGCCTCCCCGGTCCTTCACCAGCAGGTCCTTCAGGGCGAGCACCCCGGTGACGGTCAGCTCGGGCCGGGCCTTTGCCGAGACCCGGTAGGTCGCCTCGACGCTGGTGGAGAGACTTCCCGATTTAACCTGGATCGGCAGGGTGACGGGAAGGTAGGCCGCGTAGAAGGGGAGGTCCGCGTCCTTCAGGTTGACGATGAATGATGTCTCCGCGGCCTTTGCCAGGGGCCTGAGTCTCCCCTGGGCGTTGAACCGGGCCCCGTTGATGAGGGCGCCGAACCTGGGGGCCACGTGGATATCGGCCAGGTACGGGATGTTGCTGATGAAGGGGACCGAGAGGTCCATTTCCCTGACCGTATGGTCGGTCGGGGCCGCGGCCGCCTGATCGCGGAAATCAACGGCGCCGTTGCCGATCTCGATGTTGTTGATCGAGAACAGGAGTTTCCCCTCCTTGTCGGACTTCTTGGCCGAGATGAGGTCGGAGAAGTTGTAGGTGTTGGGTGCGGTGCGCACCAGGTGCACATAGGGCGAGGCGACCCGGAGCCGGGAAACGATGAGTGCCCGTTTCACGACCGAGGCCGGGCTGACCTTGAGCCGGACGCTGCTGAACGAGGCAAAGGTCCTGGTCCCGTCCCTTTCCGTGAGACGGAAGCCGGTGACCTCGGTGCTCATGGTGAAGGGATTCAGGGTGATGCGGCCGATGGCCGCCTTCCTGCCGGTGGCCCGCTCGATGCGGTCCACGGCAATGTTCCTGACTATGCCGGGGAGGATCAGGATAATGAACAGCAGAATTGCCGCCGCCAGGCCGGCGTACCAGACGACAGGTTTGCCCGGAAGTCTCACGTTGGGCCTCCTTTGGAGGATCGGCGCACCGGCTGAAGGAACCGGACGCTACGCCATAGTTTATTATAAATAATACGCCAATGGAGAAAAAAAACGGGCAGGCAGATCCGGGGTCACGGTCTATTGTATCAATTTCCTTGTCAAAGCGTGGAATGCATCTAAACTTTTACAGTTGAAAACGGTCCCCTGGAGTCCCGTTATGCAGGCCCGACTCAAGCCCGGTGCCGGGGTACTGTTCATCAGCGGGCATACCCACGATTATGACAGGGAGGTAGGAGCATGCTGTGTCACCGCTGCGGAAAGGTTCTCTTCGAAGGTGCTCCCGCCTGTCCGGCATGCGGCCCGGACCTTGTCGGCGGAACGGGAGGGGAGGGCCGGGGTGTGGCCGGAAACGAGACCGGTTCAGCTTCAACTGTCGGTTACGCGGGTTTCTGGCGCAGGGCGGTCGCCCTGCTGATCGACAAGTTCCTGCTCTGGTCGGTCAACCTCTGCCTGACCCTCGTTTTTCTCATTGCCTCGGGGCGGAACCGTGGGGACCACGGGCTGCTCACCCTCACCCTGGCGAGCGCCCTGTTCGGTTTCCTCCTCCAGTGGCTCTATTTCACCCTGATGGAGAGCTCGGGCATGCGCGCCACTCTCGGTAAGGCGGCCGTAGGTATCATGGTTACCGATTCCCGGGGGGCGGGGATCTCTTGGCCGCGGGCCAATGCGCGCTACTGGGCCAAGCTGGTCTCGGCCCTTCCCTTCGGGTTCGGCTTTCTCATGGCGGGATTTACCGCAAAGAAGCAGGCGCTGCACGATTTTATCGCCGGGACACTGGTGGTGAGGGTGGTGAGAAAGTAGATAGTTTCCATCCGGAAAGTGTCGACAGGGGACGGGTCGGAACTTCCCCGAAGCCCCTCGTAATCGGACGCGGGACAGCACCGGGCCAATGGCCTTTTTGCCTGAACAGGCTGTCATCCCTTGAACATGCATGGGTTCCGTACGAGAGACTCCGTGAAAGTCCCGACCCGTCCCTCACAATATTTTCCCGGGGTTTCCGGATGGAAACCAGATAGATAAAGGGGGTACCCATGGACAGAAGACGGTTTCTCAAGATTCTCGGGCTGTCGTCCCTGTTTTCCCGGTTGTTGATCCGGGACCTGTGGGCTGCCGAGGGGCCGGTCGTGGCGGTCGCCGAGGACCGGGACTACGCCGCCGCGACGGTCAGGGCCGTGAACGCCCTGGGAGGGATGCGGCGCTTCGTGGTGCCGGGAGACACGGTGGTGGTCAAGCCGAACATCGGCTGGGACCGCCGCCCGGAGCAGGCGGCCACCACCCATCCTCTGGTGGTGCGGGCCGTGGCCGCAGAGGCGTTGCGCGCCGGGGCCAAAAAGGTGAAGGTGTTCGACCGGACCTGCAACGACCCGCGCCGCTGCTACGTCGCCAGCGGCATCCAGGCCGCGCTCAGCGGGATGAAGGGGGTCGAGTTGAAGCACATCGAGCCGGAGCGTTTCCGGAAGGTGCGTCTCAATGGCCGGACCCTGAGGGAATGGGAACTGTACGACGAGGCGCTCGGCGCCGACGTGTTCATCAATGTGCCCATCGCCAAGCACCACGGTCTCACCGGGCTGACCCTGGGACTGAAGAACGTCATGGGGGTGATGGGCGGTGACCGGGGGGTCGTCCACCGCCACATCGAGGGCGCCCTGGTTGACGTGAACTCGTGGCTGAAGAGCAGGCTGACGATCATCGACGCCACGCGGGTCCTCGTAGCCCACGGCCCTCAGGGGGGAGACCTGAAAGACGTGAGGGTGCTCAACAGGGTCATTGCCTCTGCCGATATCGTGGCGGCCGACGCCTACGCCACCACCCTGTTCGGCAAGAGGCCGGAGGAGATTGCCGTAACGGTAGCGGCACACCGCAGCGGGCTGGGGGAGATGGATATACGTAAAATGAAGATCGTAAAGGCCTGAAGGGTATGAAACCGGCAAAGGTCACCTGGGCGCGCGTCTGCCAGCTGTTCTTCCTGCTCCTGTTCCTGGTGCTGTTCATCCTGACCGAGTACCGGGGGAGCGACCGGATATCACTGGCGGTAAACAGCTTCTTCAGGGCCGACCCCCTGGTGGCGCTGAGTTACCTGCTGGCGGAGAAGTCGTTTACCCTGCTGCTCCTGCCGGCCGCCTTGCTGGCCCTGGCCACCCTGCTGTTCGGTCGCTTCTTCTGCGGCTGGATCTGCCCCCTCGGCACCATCCTGGACTTGGCCACATCCCGGATCAAAAAAAGCGCGCCGCTCCGTTTCCTGCAAGGCAACGTCAAATACTGGCTGCTGTTCCCCATCCTGTCGGCAGCTCTGTTCAACATAAACCTCGCCGGACTGCTCGACCCGATCGCCATCCTGCTGAGGGCGCTCACTCTTGCCGTCTACCCGGTTTTCGGCGACAGCGTGCGAAGCGTGTGGGCCGGTCTCTACCGGCTGCTGGGGGAGGGGAGGGATGTGCTCGCCCCGGGCTATGCCCTGCTGCGGGATAATCTCCTGCCGTTCCGTGAGACCTTCTATCCGCTCGCCTTTCTCTCGCTCTTCCTCTTCGCCGTCATCCTCTTCCTGGAGCGTTTCGAGAGCCGGGCCTGGTGCCGGAGACTCTGTCCGTTGGGGACCCTGCTGGGCCTGCTGGGGCGATTCTCCCCGTTCCAACGCGTGCCGTCCTCCCTCTGCGCCGACTGCGCCGATTGCCGCGAGCTCTGCCCCACCTCCTTCGACCGGGAGATCCTGCAACAGGACGAGTGCATCCGCTGCATGGCGTGCAGCCTGCGCTGCCGTTTCAGCAGGGCCGGGTTCCTTTTCGCCGGACCCGGCGCGGATGGGCCGTACCTCCCCGGGCGCCGGGTGTTCCTGGGCGGGCTCGTGTCCGGGTTCCTGCTGGCCAGGCTGTTCCGCTTCCGCGCTCCGGAAGCACGGGCCCGCCTGCTCCGGCCGCCGGGGGTCAGGGACGAAGAGGAGTTCCTGAAGAAGTGCGTCAGATGCGGGGAGTGCATGAAGGTCTGCCTCAGGAACGCACTGTATCCGGCCCTGTTCCAGGCCGGCGTTGAGGGAATGTTCACCCCTCTCCTGGTGCCGAGGCTGGGCTACTGCGAGTACAACTGCACCCTGTGCGGCCAGGTCTGTCCCACCGGCGCCATCCCCGACCTGCCGGTCCGGGAAAAGAGGCTGGAGGTGATAGGGAAGGCGGTCTTCGACCGGAACCATTGCCTTCCGTTCGCCAATCGTGTCAATTGCATCGTCTGCGAGGAGCACTGCCCCATACCGCGCAAGGCCATCCGCGCCGAGGAAGAGAGAGTGCTCGACGCCGCCGGAAATCCCTTTGTGCTCCGCAAGCCTTACGTCGTGGACGAACTGTGCAACGGCTGCGGCATCTGCGAGCAGGTCTGTCCCCTGGAGGGCAAGTCGGGGATCGAGGTGTTCGGCGTGAAGCACCGTACTCCACTCCTGGAGGAGCCGCCGGTTTGACAGTCACCCCCTTGCTGCTATCATGGATAGCACCGATGCGGGTTTGTCCGCCCGTCATCTAACCGATCTCCCGGGTGTGCGGAATGAAGAAATCGTGGCTCATTGCCGGTTTGCTGGTCGCGGTACTGGCCGTCTGCGGCGGCCTGGCGCTCCTGTATCACCTCCCCCTGGACCTCAGGGATCGATCCCCGAGGCAGCCCCTTGCCTTCAGCCACAAGGTCCATGCCGGTGACAACGGCATCCACTGCCTGTTCTGCCATCGCGCGGCCCCGGGCTCGCCGGTCGCCGGCATCCCGCCGGTGTCTGCCTGCCGTTCCTGCCACCTGTACATCTCTCCCGACGCTCCCGAGATCGTCAGGTTGATGACGTACTGGGACGGGCGGGAGCCGATCCCCTGGGTCAGGGTCTACAGCGTGCCGGACCACGTCTATTTCCCCCACATGATGCATGTCCGGGCCGGGCTGGATTGCGGGCAATGCCACGGAGGGGTCGCTGCCATGGACCGGATTACCCGATACGCCAACCTCAAGATGGGGTGGTGCATGGAGTGTCATAGACGGAGCAGGGCAAGTATCGATTGCTGGACGTGTCACAAATAATGGAGTCCCCATGAAGCGGCGAACCTTTCTGCAGCTTACCGGCATGATTACCGCAAGCGCCTGGCTTTCCGGGTGCCGGCAGGGGAACGAGCGGCTGATCCCCTACCTGGTCCCACCCGACGAGGGGGTGACGCCGGGCCGGGCAGAATACTACGCGAGCTCCTGCCGTTCCTGCCCGGCCGGTTGCGGCATCCTGGTCCGGGTGTCGGAAGGGAGGGCGAAAAAGATCGAGGGAAACCCCCTCCATCCGGTCAACCGGGGGAAACTGTGCGCCAGGGGGCAGTCCGCACTGCAGGAGCTCTACCATCCCGACCGCGTGACACGGCCCCTCAGGCGTACCGGCCCCCGCGGCTCGGGGAAATTCACCGGCATCTCATGGGAAGAGGGCCTGTCCCTCCTCACCTCGGACCTTGCGGGTTTGCTCCGGCACGGGACCGGGGATCGCCTGGCCCTGATCACCCCGGAACTGCGGGGTACCCTGGCGGAGTTGACCGCGGGTTTCATGCGTTCCTTCGGCTCGTCCCGACGGCTCGCCTTCGAGCTCCTTTCGCCCGACTGGCTGAGCGAGGCCAACCGCCGCGGCTACGGCCTTGCGGACCTCCCCTGGTACGATATTGCCGAGACCCGCTACCTGCTCAGCTTCGGGGCGGATTTCGTGGAAAGCCACCTGTCGCCGGTCCAGTACGGTAATGCCTTCGGACGGATGCGACAGGGGCGGAATACGGTACGTGGTCACTTCACCTACGTAGGGGGGCGAATGTCACTGACCGGCGCATCGGCGGACCGCTGGCTGCCGGCCCGGCCCGGAAGCGAAGGGGTGCTGGCGCTCGGCATGGCCCGGCTGATCCTGGCCGAGTCTCTGTTCGACCGGGATGCCCTGGCCGCGAATGGGGTACAGGCCGAGCAGCTGCTGCGCCGGCTCGACGGATATCAACTCCCGCGCGTGGCCGAGCTGACCGGCCTGCCGCGGCATGTCGTCGCGGAAGTGGCCAGGGAGTTCGCCGCCACCCGTCCGTCCCTGGCCATGGCCGGAGAGTCGGTCGCATTCCAGAGCAACGGCAGGGAATCTGTCCGGGCGGTGCAGTTGCTGAACCTTCTGGCCGGAAACCTGAACCGGCCCGGCGGGGTCTACCCGTCCACCGGACCGGTAAACGGCGGCGCAGGCTCACTGGCGGAGCTCCTTTCACTGATCGGCGACATGGACTCCGGTCGTATCCGGACGGCGCTGATCTACGGTAATCCGGTTCATTCCGTCCCCCCCTCGACCGGCTTCCGGCAGGCCCTGCGCAAGGTTCCGTTTATCGTCAGTTTTTCACCGATCCTGGACGACACAGCCCTTGAGGCCGACCTGGTCCTTCCGGACCATGCGGCCCTGGAGAGCTGGGGGGACGTTGTCCCCCTTGCCGGCGCCCGACGGGAGGTGGTCGGCCTGATGCAGCCGGTGGTGGCGCCGCTTCACGACACCCGCCCGTTTCCCGAGGTGCTGATGGCGGTGGCCAGGGGACTGGGAGGAGGACCCGCGGCCGCGTTCCCCTACCAGTCCTGGCCGGAGATGCTGAAGGGCTCAACGGCGAGACGTATGGGACTCCCGGCCGACGAGAATTTTGAAGGGGTGTGGGCGGGACTCCTCCAGAGGGGCGGGATGTTTGAAACCGGGAGCGGCCCGACAGAGACGTATCGCCCGGTCTTCGGACCGGAGCCGCCGCAACCCGCGCCTCCCCGCTTTGCCGGAGCCACCGGGGACTATCCCCTGCATCTCCAGGTATACCCATCCACCGCCTTCCATGACGGCCGGGGCGCGGCCCTCCCCTGGCTGCAGCAGCTCCCTGACCCCCTGACCACGGTGGTCTGGGGGAGCTGGGTAGAGATCAACCCCAGAACGGCCGCCGGCCTGGGAATCAGGCAGGGCGACCTGGTGGAGGTGACCTCTCCCCGGGGCTCGTTGCGCGTTCCGGCGGTGATCTATCCCGGCATCCGTCCCGACATGGTCGCCATCCCTCTGGGCCAGGGACACCGGGGCATGGGGCGCTATGCACAGGGGAGGGGGGTGAACCCCCTGGAGCTGGTGGAGCTGCTCAGGGAGGGGGAAGAGCCGCTGCCCGCCTGGAACGCCACCCGGGTGCGGGTGACCAGGGTCTCCGGCAGGGGGGAACTGGTGACGGCCGGGCATCCCGAGGGGAGTTACAGGAGCGATCTGGTAGGGATATGACATGAAAAAACTGACCAGTCCGTACACGTGGGGAATGGTGATCGACCTGGACCGCTGCACCGGCTGCGGGGCCTGCGTGGTGGCCTGCCAGGCGGAAAACAACGTTGCCGTCTGCGGTAAGAAGGAGATCGCGGAGGGGCGCAACATGCACTGGCTGCGCATCGAGCGCTTCTGGGTGGGGGAGTACCCGGACGTACGGGTTCGTTTCCTGCCGGTACTCTGCCAGCACTGCAAGGACGCCCCCTGCGAGCCGGTCTGCCCGGTCTACGCCAGCTACCATAACCCCGACGGACTGAACGGACAGGTCTACAACCGCTGCGTGGGCACCCGCTACTGCGGCAACAACTGCCCCTACGCGGTCAGGGTATTCAACTTCTACAGCCACGAATGGCCGCCGCCGCTGGACAACCAGCTGAGCCCGGACATCACGGTACGCAGCAGGGGGGTCATGGAAAAGTGCACCTTCTGCGTCCAGCGCATCCGAAGGGCAAAGGAGGAGGCCGGGGGAGAGGGGAGGATGATCCGGGACGGCGAGGTTCAGCCGGCCTGCGCCCAGACCTGTCCGAGCGAAGCCCTGGTATTCGGCAACCTGGCCGATCCCAAGAGCAGGGTGGCCCGGCTGACGCGCAGCCCCCGGAGTTTCAAACTGCTGGAGGACCTGGGTACCCATCCGTCGGTTACCTACCTCAAGGGGGGAGGACGGGAGCATGTCTGAGTTTTCCGGGCAGACACACGGGGATACCCCGGCCGCCAAAAGCGCCGCGCGATTGAACGACGAGATGCTCTCCTCCATGGCCCCGCCGACCTGGCGCTGGTACGCCCTGGCGTTTGTTCTCGGGGCGGTGGTGGCCTGGGGGCTCTACGCCTTCAGTTATATGGTGGCCACCGACATGAGCTGCACCGGTCTGAACCGCCCGGTCATGTGGGGGCTCTTCATCGTCAGCTTCGTTTTCTGGGTCGGCCTGTCCCATTCCGGGACCATGGTGTCGGCCATCCTGCGGCTCTCCAGGGCCGAGTGGCGCCGACCGATTCTGCGGGCCGCCGAGGCCATGACGGTGTTCAGCATCACCGTGGCCGGCCTGTTCCCAATCATCCACCTGGGCCGCAACTGGACCTTCTACTATCTGATCCCCTATCCCAACCAGCGGGGACTGTGGCCCAATTTCCGCTCGGCGCTGCTGTGGGATGCGGTGGCGATCACCACCTACATAATCGGCAGCACCCTGTTTCTCTACCTGGGGATGCTTCCCGACCTGGCTATTGCCCGGGATCGCTCCAGCGGCTGGCGCAGGAGGGTTTACGCCGTGCTGGCAATGGGGTGGCGCGGCAGCGCCCACGAGTGGTCGGTCTATCGGAAGGCCTCGACCCTGATGGCGGCCCTGATCATCCCGGTGGCGGTCTCGGTCCACTCCATCGTAGCCTTCGACTTCGCCGTCACCCTGGTGCCCGGCTGGCACAGCACCATCTTTCCCCCCTACTTCGTCATCGGCGCCATCAATTCCGGCGTAGCCGCGGTTATCACGCTGATGATTGTCATCCGCAAGGCCTTCCGTCTGGAGGAGTACCTGACCCCGCAACACTTCGACAACATGGGAAAGCTGCTGCTGGTAATCTCTCTGCTCTGGTCCTATGCCTATTTCGTGGAGGTCAACATAACCTGGTATGCCCACGAGCCGATTGAGTGGGAGGTCTTCAGCTTTATGGCCAACAGGTACACGCCGATCCTTGCGCTGATGATTCTGGCCAACACGGTGCTCCCGATCTCCACCCTCTGCTTTAAACGTCTGCGCCGCTCCATCGGGGTGATGCTCACGGTTTCGGTGCTGATCAACGTTGCCATGTTCATCGAGCGTTACCTGATCATCGTGCCGACGCTCTCCCGCAAGAACATGCCCTTCATGTGGGGGAGCTACTTTCCCTCCTGGGTGGAGATCTCGATCGCCGTGGCGGCCTTTGCCGGATTCGGCCTCCTCTACCTGCTGTTCGCCAAGTGGTTCCCCATCATGGCGGTGGCCGACGTGCGGGAGCTGAAGGAGAGGGAAGCCGAGGTGCGGCTTGGACGTGCAAAGCTGCCGGCTGATGTCAAGGATGAATTATGAAGTATGAAGGAAAGGCTGATGGCGGGGAAGTTCGACCGAAGGATGATGTTTCATGTCTTTGCTCAAGGTTTGTCAGTTTATTGGTTTCAAGGTTTTTTCATAATTCGTCCTGAAGGTGTGTTATGGAAACTCTCGGTATATTCAACGATGTCGATACTGCCGCCCGGGCCGTTGAGGAGCTGATCCGGGCCGGTTTCGCGGAGGATCGGATCACTTCCCTCACCTCGGTCCCCTATCCCGACGGGGTGCTGGTGAAGCGCGAACCGCGCTCATGGTTTCGCTGGGTTTCCCTGGCTGGCGGCATTGTCGGGGCGGCGACCGGATTTCTCCTGTCCGCCGGAACCTCCTGGGTGTATCCGGTGCAGACCGGCGACAAGCCGATCATCTCGCCGTATCCGACCGGGATCATCACCTACGAGTTCGCCATGCTGTTCGCCATCATCGGCGCGATGGTGGGGATGTTCCTGGAGATGGGGCTGCCGCCCCGGGGAGGCCGGCTCTACGACCCGTCAATCTCGGACGGGTGCATCGGCGTCGAGGTGTCGGTCGCCTCTCGCGACGAGATCGGGCGGGCCGAGGAGGTCATGAAGCGGGCGGGCGCCCTCAAGACGATCTCGGAGGGGACCGTATGAGACGCTTGAGCGGACTGCTGATCCCGGTTGTCGTCCCCCTGCTGATGGCTGCGCTCTGGATGGACGAGCAGCCCTCCTACAAACCTTACGAGCCGCCGGTCCTCTCGTCACCGCCCGGATCCGTGCCCATAACGGGAAAAGAGACCGTGCCGTCCGACGCCGAGTCGAAGAACCCGGTCCCCCGGAGCCGGGAATCGGCAGCCCGGGGGGAAAAACTGTTTGCCGTCAACTGCGCCATGTGCCACGGTCGGACTCTCACTGGGCCGGGTCCGGTGGGCCGGAAGCTCAATCCCCCCTCCCCGGTTCTGGATCCCCCGCTGGTGCGGAACCGGAGCGATTCACACATCTTCAGGGCGGTCACCTTCGGCTTCGGACGCATGCCCTCCTTCAGGGAAAGCCTCGCGCCCCATGAACGGTGGGATCTGGTGAACTACCTGCGGAGCAGCGGATAGAGAAAGCCGGCAGTGAAGCCGGTCCTTTCGTTTCCGGCAGGCCCGTCGTCTTCCACGCAGAGTGTCGGGATGCGTTCTTGCCGCTGAACACCGGTATCCACGTCATACCTCTATCCTGAACTCGGCCCCGGCCCCGGTATTCCTGGCGGTTAGTCGGCCGCCCATACTCTTCTCTATAATCCCCTTGGACATGAAGAGTCCGACGCCGGTGCCGTTTTCCGGGCTCTTGGTGGTGAAATAGGGGTCGAATATCTTGTCGATGATCTCTTCCGGAATGCCGCCGGCGTTGTCGGCCACCGTCACCACGGCCCTGTCCTGCTCGTCGGTCATGCGGATGACCACCCGCGGGCTGCTGACCCTGCGTTCCGTGATGGCGTCCCTGGCATTGAGGAGGATGTTGAGGAGCACCTGGGAGAACTCGTTGGGATAGCCGTTGATGACCGGGTCCGTCTCGGCGTCGACCTCAATGGCGATCCCGCGGTTCGCGAAGCTGTCGCTGATCAGGTTCAGGGCCTTGGCGACCGCCTTCCCGGCATTGAACGGCACCTTCTCCTTGTCCGGCTTGAAGTAGTTGCTGAAATCGTTGATGGTCTGGGACATGTGCTGGATGATTCCCATGGCCTTTTCTTCCATGGAGACCATTTCCTCCAGGGACAGTTCCCCTCGCTCAAGCAGCATGGGGAGCGTCCCGATCAGCAGAGCCAGCGTATTGAGGGGCTGGCGCCACTGGTGGGCGATGTTGCCGATCATCTCGCCCATGGCCGCCTGGCGGCTCTGCTGCAGCAGGAGCTGGTTCTTTTCCCTGATCTCGGCGGTCCGCTTCTCCACCTTGGCCTCCAGTTCGGCGCGGGCCTTCATCAGAGCCTCTTCGGCAATCTTACGCTCGGTTATGTCGTGCACCATACCCACGGATCGGATGATACGGCCGGCGTCATTCCTGAAGTGCTCGCACTTCTCATGGACGACGCGGACCTCGCCGGTCCCCCTCCTGACGATGCGGTGCTCGGTCTCGTAAGAGCCCCTTCCATCGCGCAGCGATTCGGAATATGCCGCGTCAACCGCTGCGCGGTCGTCCGGGTGCGTGGCTTCGAGGAACGCCTCGTAGCTTGCGTCGAACTCTCCCGGTTGCAGTCCGAAAATCCGGTACACCTCGTCCGACCAGGTGAGGCGGTTGTTGACGAGATCCAGCTCCCAGCTGCCGAGGTGGGCAATCTCCTGTGCCCTGGCAAGACGCGCCTCACTCTCCCTGAGCGCTTCTTCGGATTTCTTGCGCCTGGTGATGTCGCGCGCCACGTGCACCGCTCCGACCATCCGTCCCTGGTCATCGCAAAGAGGGGTCGTGCTTACCAGGAAGTAGCCGCCCAGATGCTCCTCGCGGATCTCGGCCACGTGTTCCCTGCCGTCCGCCAGGGTCTGGACGTGCGGGCAGAACAGGGGGGGCTTCGTTGTCCCGTGAATGCTCCGGTAGCAGGGCATGCCGGAGCACTCGTCAGGGGTCATGCCCAGCCGCGCGGCCATTGCCCGGTTGACCCGCACGATGCGGTGCTCCCTGTCCATGATGGCGATAAGGTCCGGTACGCTGTCGAAGGTCCGCTCCCACTCCGCCCTGGCCCGGTGCGCCGCTTCCTCCGCACGTTTCCGCTTGGTGATGTCGCGGCCGTAAAGGTTTGCGTAATTCCTGTCCGGAAATGGGGTCACCGCGAAGGAGATTGTACGGTCGTCCGCTGTTATGTCCAGTTCCCGTGATACGCCGTCCGCCAGGGCGTCCTCGATGCACCGGAGAAGCGGGCCGGGGATGTCCTGCCCTGAATCCGTGCGCCACAACGACAGCAATGGTTCGGCGGAGCGGTTGATGAAAAGGATGGTCCCGTCACCGCCGACCCTCAGCACCGGCGATGGGTTTTCCAGCGGGAACAGCGCAGCGCTGCGGACCCCCTCTTCGGCGCGTCTCAGTTCGGTGATGTCCACCAGGATGACCACGATGCCGTCGATGTTGCCTTCCATGGTCTGGTAGGGGAGAACCCTCATGATAAAGCGCCTGCCGTCCTTGGGGGAGGCGACCTCACGTTCGACCGGCGTGAGCGATTCCAGCACATCCCGCGCGTCTTGCAGGAGATCCGGAGGATCTATGACCCCGGTCGGCTGGCGAAACGGCAGGCCGATGTCGGAGGGGATCAGGTTCAGGATCCCTGCCATGGCCGGAGAGAAACCCTTGACGGTGAGGGTGCGGTCCAGGAAAAGCGTGGCGATTCCGGAGCTGGCGAACAGGTTTTTCAGGTCGCTGTTGGCCCGGTCCAGCTCCTCCACCTTTCCCTGGAGCTCGGCGTTGGTTGTGACCAGTTCCTGGTTGAGCGCCTGGAGCTCCTCCCTGGATGCCTCAAGTTCCTCGTTGGTGGACTGGAGCTCCTCGTTGGCGGCCTGGAACTCCTCGTTGATGGACATCAGCTCCTCGTTGGACGCCATGAACCCCTCGTTGGAGGCTTCGAGCTGCTCCGTGGTAAACCTGAGCTGCTCCTGGGCAATCCTGAGCTGCTCTTCCAACTGGCGGATCAGCCGTTCCCTGGAGAAAACGTCCTCGGGAACAGCCTCTCCGGGGGGAGGGGGCTGGACGGCCGCGGGGGAACGGACCGGCTCCAGGATGACCAGCGCCAGCCTGCCGAACGTCGGATGGACGGCAAGCGGTTCGACAACTACATTGACCGACGGGTCGTCTCCACCGTCCTCCAGCCTGACCCCGTCGAACACTACCTGCTTGTTTTCAGCGAGGGACTTGTAGATCGCCGCCCGCAGGGCGGGCCTGAGCTCCTCCCTCGCCATTTTCAGGATGTCCATGGAGGGGGTCCCGACCGGGACTTCCAGGTAGCCCCCTGTCCGGGTGGAGATGTGGAGCACCTCGTACCTGTCGTTTACCACCACGCCCGGGGGGGCGTACCGTTCCAGGAGGAGCCTGTCCGCCGCGGGCCCCGGCGCCGGCCCCTCGGCATCGGCCGGGAGCCTCGGGATCGAGCCCCCGGCCGGTCTGCGGATCTGGACCTTGAACGGGAACCGGCTGTCGTCGCGTCTGTCGCTCTCCAGACGCCGGTATATCTTATACTTCTTGTTCAGCGGCGCGAAGAGTTCCGAGTCGCGCCCCACCGCCTCCGATGTACCGAGAAACAGGATTCCGCCCGGTTTCAGCACCAGGTGGAACAGGGATATGATCCGTTTCTGCATGTCCGGATTCAGGTAGATGAGAAAGTTGCGGCAGACGAGGAGGTCAAGCCGGGAAAAGGGAGGGTCCCTGAGGACGTTGTGGCAGGCAAACAGGATCATCTCGCGGAGTTCCTTTCCCACCTGCCAGCGGCCCAGGGACCTGGTGAAGAAGGTCACGAGTCGCTCCTCTTCCACGTCATGGCCGATATCCTCGGGGTAGAGCCCGCTTCTGGCCCGGGCAACGGCCGCTTCGTCGATGTCTGTGGCGAAGATCTGCACGCGGGTGTTCAGCCGCGCCGTTTTCAGGTGCTCCCGGACCAGCATGGCCACCGAGTACGCCTCCTCTCCGGTGGCGCAGCAGGCGTGCCATATCCGGACCGGGTCCTCAGGGTCCCGGTTTTCGAAGAGCATCGGTATGACGTCCGTCCGCAGTGCTTCGAACGCCTCCGGGTCCCGGAAAAAGCTCGTTACGCCGACGAGTATCTCCCTGGCGAGCGTCTCGGCCTCTTTCAGGTTCTGCTCCAGAAAGGAGAGATATTTCCTGAGCCCGCCCGATTCGTTCACGGTCATCCGCCGCTCGAGCCGCCGCATGACCGTGTTCCTCTTGTAGGAACTGAAGTCGTGGCCGGTCCTGGCCTTCACCAGCGCGAATATGGCATCCAGCTCTTCATCGACCGTGGAGGCAAGACACGACCGTTGGGGGAGGTTGCAATGTCCCTTGGCGATCTCGGCGATCGTCAGCGGGATCTCTTCCATGGTCAGAACCATGTTCGCGGCGCCTGTGGCAACGGCGTTTCCCGGCATGGACGGGTTGAGGGCGGTCTCCGGAACCTGGACCAGGACCACGCCCCCCTTCTCCCGAATCCTCTTCACCCCTTCGGCCCCGTCGGTACCGAAACCGGAGAGGACCACGGCGATTGCCCGCTCCCCGCAATCAGCCGCCAGGGCGGTGAAAAACCGGTCGATGGGATGACCCGCTCCCGGCACCCTTTCCCCTGACCGCTCGATGCGGAGCTTCCCGTTGGCCACGGTAAGACCGGTTCCGGGGGGAATGACATATACCGTATTGGGGAGAAGGCGGGACCCGTTTTCGGCGGACAGCACATCCATCGCGGTGTAGCGCCTGAGGAGTTCGGTGAGCAGCGAGGGGCCGTCGGCAGGGAGATGCATTACCACGACAAAGGCGAGATTGCAGTCGGAAGGCAGGGTGGCGAAGATGTGCTCCAGGGGCTCCTGCCCCCCCTCTGACGCACCGATGCCGACCACGAAGCAGGGGCCTCCCGCCGGAGTGTCCCGGTCCGCGCAGGATTGCAGGTCACTGGCGGTTCCGCGGGGCGTCTTCCCGCCATCCCCTGTTATTCCGGAAGTCTCCATCTCGGTCTCCGTTCTTCTTCGGCGCTTCCCGGCTGTTTTTTCTTCGCCTCCCAGCAAGCCCCGGGCCGTCATTCCAATACGGCCGGTATCAGGCCCGATACACAGCGACCTGTGCCGGCCGCCTCCGTCACGTTATCCCCGGTATATCGCTGTATTGATATACCATGAATCGGCTTTGGGTTAAACAGGGAATTCATGGTCTTGCAGACCCCGGCCAGGCACTCTCCCGATGTTTCCGGATGGGTGCTTAACAGGCCGTCCAAGAGAGGTGCCCCGCAAAAGAACGGGCCGGCGTTTCCGCCGGCCCGTCGGTACACTAGTGTCCTGTGCGGCTAATTCCTTCCTTACAATTCCGGGCCTTCTGGTCCCTGGCCGCGTTCCGGCTCCTCGGCTTAGACCCGGCTAGGCCTGTGTCGCCGCGCCTTGCCAGGAACCAAAATTCCTCGGAATTCTTGCGGTGAACGAACCGCACAGGACACTAGAGGACTTGTCCGAAAATGGAAGCGTTATGTGCGGCTGAGCTTCTCGGCCCCTACCGTTCCCTGCGGTAGCTCCGGTATATCAGCAGCGCCAGGACCGCGCCGAGCAGCAGCAGGACTACCACTGCTCCACCCCAGAGCTTTCGGTGGTTCAGCTCCAGTTGGATTGCGTCGACACGTCCCTTGATCCTGTCCAGTTCCTGCCGGAAGGCGGCGGTCCCGGCGCGGACCTTGTCAACGTCGACGCTGTGAAACAGGCGGTGGAAGCGGTTGCGCAGGTCGAACAGCTCGCCGTCCGTCTCTTTCGTGGTGACGCCGATCCTGCGCAGGTCCGCCAGTGTCCGTTCCAGTGTCGCGATGCTCCCATCGGTTGCGGCAAGCGCCGACTTGATCTCCTCGGCGCGGCCGTACTCGTGGCAGCGGGTGCAGTCACGGCGGTTGATCAGCTCAATGGTGGCCGTGACCACCCGGTGACTGCCGTGACAGGTGACGCAGGTGGGGCCTCCCGAACCCAGAGCCCTGCCGTGGGCGCTCTCGAGGTAGTCCTCCCTGACCCCGACGTGGCATCGGCCGCAGAAGTCGGGGATATCCGATTCCTTCGGGACGCCGATGAAGCCCCGCTCCGGGCTCATGGCCATGGCGACGTCGGTGGGGTCGCCGCCGTGGCAGCCGTGGCAGGAGACGCTGTTGGCCTCGTGTACGCTCCCCTTCCAGAGCGTTACCGGTTCACCCAGACTCCCGGTCTGCGCGCCGTGACACTGGAGGCAGACCGTCCCGGACGGTAGGGCCGCGGACGGGACGAGAAGGACAAGCAGCAGGAGCGTGATTGTCGCTGTCGCAGGTTTCATGAGAAGTGCCCCCAGATGGAAAGGCCGATGAAGGCCATGAGCCCGAGAAAGAAGCAGGTGACGAAAACCGGCCTCCTGCTCGGGCGGCGCTCCCTGGATCGGTCGATGAAGGGGAGCAGCAGCAGGAAGGTAACCGCCGCGCCCTGCACCGCCAGTCCCAGGAATTCGTTCGGGAAGATTCGGAGCGTCTGGTAGGCCCAGAGGAAATACCACTCGGGCTTTATCCGCTGCGGGGTGACAAAGGGGTCGGCCGGTTCGAACGCGGCCGGCGGGAAGAACAGCCCCGGCACGAAAAAGATCACCGAGGCCAGCAGGGCGAGAAACAGGAAGATAACGGCGATGTCCTTGGCCACGTAATGGGGGAAGAACGGGATGCCGCCGGGGTGCTCCTCGTGGTGAAACGTCCGCGGCGGCTCGGGGGGCTCATACCCCGGTCCGAAAGGTGGTCGCGAGATCCCGGTCCGTCGCACGCAGAACAGGTGGAAGGCCACCAGGAGGCCGAAGACGAACGGAAAACCCATCACGTGGAGGGCGAAGAACCTCCCCAGGGTCGGTTGCCCCACCTGGGCACCGCCGCGAAGGAAACGGACCACCGCGTCGCCGATGAGCGGGATCTCGTCCGGGCTTTTGGTGGCGACCGTGGTTGCCCAGAAGGAGAGCTGGCTCCAGGGGAGGAGGTAGCCGGTCAGGCACATCCCCAGCGACAGCAGCAGGATCAGGAACCCTGCCACCCAGGTAAGCTCCCTGGGGCTTTTGTAGCTGTTCATGAAGAGCACCGAGAGCATGTGCAGCAGCAGGGCAAGGACGATGAAGTTGGCGCCGACGGCATGCAGGTTGCGGACCAGCCAGCCGAAGGGGACCTCGTTCACGATCCGCTGGACGCTGGCGAATGCGTGCTCGGTATTGGGGTCGTAGTAGACCAGCAGCAGGATGCCGGTGATGAACTGGATCGCGAACAGGGTGAGGAGGACCGCTCCCAGGGTGTACCAGACGTTGATGTTGCGCGGGAGGAGGTATTCGGTGAGATTGCGTGCCAGAAGGTCCCTGACCCCCAGCCGCAGGTCGAGAAAGTCGAGAATCCTTTTTTTCAGTTCCATGTCTCGCTCCTGTGCTTCATTGTCCGGATTGAAACTATCCCAGCAGCACGCGGTCCCCGTCCAGGGTAACCGTGATCGGATCCAGGGGACGGGGGGGCGGACCTCCCAGCACCTTCCCTTGCGCGGAGAAGCGTCCGCCGTGGCAGGGGCAGAGAAACTCGCTCTTGTCGGCGTGCCACTGGATGATGCATCCCAGGTGGGTGCAGATGGCCGAGAAGGCGAGGAATTCACCGGGTGCGTACTGAACCAGGACGGAAGGGTGCCCCTGGTGCTGGATGAACAGGGCTCCGCCCACCGGCACCCGTTCACGCGGGACGGCCGTCTTTTCCCGCGCCCCGCTCTCCTCCCCGGGCGCCAGGTACCTCCACACGGGCCATAGCGCCGCCGCAGCCAGGGTCGCGGTTATCGCGCCGAGACCGAGACCCAGGAATCGCCTTCTGTCGAAGTTCACCATGCATCCTCCCGAAGCGTTTTGGTAGTCAGTAAGTATAAACATCCCAGGGACCTTTGCAAGAGCCGGTTTTCCCCAACGACGCTCCGCCGCGGGTCTTTTCACTTGCTTTGAGGGGCCGATTGCATTACCCTGTAACGGTATTCAGGGGGAGGGACGACCCGTATTCCGGAGGATTCAGATGCAGCACGAGCCCGGCACGACGAAATTCCAGATCGACCTGCGTCGCCATCTGCGGGAACAGAATATCTGCGACAACCTGGTCCATCTCATCTGCGAGATAGCCGAAGCGGGCAAGTACGTGATAAACGCCGTCAGGACCGGCGATCTGGGCGTTGCCGGTACATCCAACCTGTACGGTGAGGAGCAGTTGGCCCTCGACGTGCTGTCCGACAGGATAATCAGGAAGCGCCTCATCCACTCGGGCGTGGTGTGCAACGTACTTTCCGAGGAGATGGACGAGGTCCTCCAGGTGAAGCCGGAGGCTGCAGGGCTCTACTCGGTCGCCTACGATCCGCTGGACGGCTCGTCGCTGGTGGACGTGAACCTTGCGGTCGGCACCATCGTCTCCATCTATTCCGGCTGCGACCTGCTGCAGGTCGGGCGGAAACAGGTGGCGGCCCTGTACATCCTCTATGGGCCGCGGGTGTCTCTGGTCTATTCGGTGGGCAAGGGGGTGCACGAGTTCACCATGAATCACCTGATGGAATACACCCTGACACGGGAGAATATCACCATGCAGCCCGCCGGGAACATCTATGCTCCCGGCGGGCAGCGCAACAAGTACTGCGAGGGAGTGGAGCGTTTCGTCCGCTACCTGGAGGCCAAGGGGGCGAAGCTCCGCTATTCCGGCGGGTTCGTGCCCGACATCAACCAGGTGCTCCTGAAAGGGAAGGGCATCTTCATGTATCCGGCCCTGAACGGTTCGCCGGACGGCAAGCTGCGGCTCCTGTTCGAGCTCAACCCGATGGCCTATCTGGTGGAGCAGGCCGGCGGCGCCGCCAGCAACGGCAGGATGCCGATCCTGGACATCAGGCCGGAAGGGTATGATCAGCGAGTCCCCATATTCATCGGCTGTCGTGAGGACGTGGAAAAAGCATTGGAGTTTGTCAACGAAGCGTAGCCATCCCGGAGGGAACCCGTCCTCCCGGGAAGAGAGGCCCCTGAGAGATAGAGTATGGCAGCCGAAGAAAGACCCAGAAGACTTTGCAGTGAAATCCAGTTGTTCGACCTGTGCGAGGAGACTAGGTGCGCCAGCAGGGACGGGCGTTTCTGTACGGACGAGAACATGCTGAACAGGTTCGAGGCCATCAGCCAGGAGGAGGATTTTCCGCCGGACCAGTACCTGGAGGACGAGCCCGAGGAGGATGAAGAGGAAGGAGCGTACCCCGGTTTCGGCAACGGCTACGACGAGGATGAGGACGACGAGAACGAGGAGTACTGAGAGCACGCCGCCGTAATTTGCCGCATCATCCGGTTTGGACAATGAAGGCCGCTTCCACGTGAAGCGGCCTTTTTTCATAGGTGCGCCGTCTCTGTCCCGGACTGGTTTCCATCCGGAGAATGTCGCCTAGTGTCCAGTGCGGCTAATTCCTTCCTTACAATTCCGGGCCTTTTGGCCCCTGGCCGCGTTCCGGCTCCTCGGCTTAGACCCCGCTAGGCCTGTGTCGCCGCGCCTTGCCAGGAACCAAAAT
>Ga0228535_1001160_pt1 | contig 46738 bp, 48 predicted proteins | sample SJ1metagenome_FD_168457 | JGI IMG/M metagenome (GOLD analysis project Ga0228535, IMG submission 168457) | Enriched culture of PCE-dechlorinating microbial communities from Ithaca, New York, USA - SJ1 | ecosystem: Engineered > Modeled > Simulated communities (microbial... > Unclassified | place... | reverse complement strand
AGGCCGTCGTCATCGACCTCGACGGCACCCTCATCGATACCGCGCCGGATCTGGCCTATGCGGCCGAGCGGATGATGGCCGACCTGGGCATGCCCTGCCCGAGCCCCGAGACCATCGCCACCTACATCGGCAACGGCGTGTCGCGGCTGGTCAAGCGCGTGCTCACCGGCGACATGGACGCCGAGCCGGACGCGGCCCTGTTCGAGAAGGCGCTGGCGCTTTACCAGACGCACTACGGCGCCAACGTCTCCCGCGCCTCGCGGCCTTTCCCGGGCGTGGTCGAAGGTCTGCGGGCCTTCAAGGCGATGGGTCTGCGCGTGGCCTGCATCACCAACAAGGCCGAGCAGTTCACCCACCCGCTGCTCAAGGACACGGGGCTCTTCGACTTCTTCGAGCTGATCCTGTCCGGCGATTCGCTGCCCAAACGCAAGCCCGATCCGCTGCCGCTGCTGCACGCCTGCGAGGTGTTCGGCATCTCGCCGAACGCGCTCTTGCTGATCGGCGATTCGCTCAACGACACCCAGGCCGCGCGCGCCGCCGGCTCGGCCGTGTTCTGCGTGCCGTATGGCTACAACCGCGGCCGGCCCGTGGCCGAGCTCGACCTCGACGCCGTGGTGCCCAGCCTGGCCGACGCGGCGAAGATGGTGGCGAAGGCATGAACTGCAGGGGTCGGGATTCAGGATTCAGGGATCAGGGGACGTGCCGCCGATGGCGGCGCGGGCATTGACGGCGCGCTTGCGCGCAACCTTCCCTGACCCCTGAATCCCGACCCCTGACCCCTGCCATGAAAGAACAAGACTTCTTCGACCTCGCCCGCCAGGGCTACAACCGCATTCCGCTGGTGCGGGAACTGCCCGGCGATCTGGAGACGCCGCTCTCCGTCTACCTCAAGCTGGCCAACGCGCCCTATACCTACCTGCTCGAATCGGTGGTGGGCGGCGAACGCTTCGGCCGCTATTCCTTCATCGGTCTGCCGGCGCGTACCGTCATCCGCGTGCGTAACCACGTGCTCACCGTCGAAACCGACGGCCAGGTGGTGGAGGAACACAACCTCGACGATCCGCTCGCCTTCATCGCCGACTACCAGACGCGCTTCAAGGCCGCGCCGGTGGCGGGGCTGCCGCGCTTCACCGGCGGTCTGGCCGGCTATTTCGGTTACGACACCATCCGCTACATCGAGAAGCGATTGGCGGCCGCGCGCAAGCCCGACGCGATCCACACGCCGGATATCCTGCTCATGCTTACCGAGGAGCTGGCGGTGTTCGACAACCTCGCCGGCAAGCTCTACCTCATCACGCATGCCGATCCCATGCAGACCGACGCCTACGCCGACGCCTGCCTGCGGCTGTCGGCGCTGGCCGCGCAGCTCGACCGGCCGGTGAGCCTGCCCGTCGAGCCCGTGCCCGAAACGGCCGACCCGGCGTCCGAATTCGGCGAGGCCGAGTTCAAGGCCGCGGTGCAGAAAGCCAAGGACTACATCGCCGCCGGCGACGTCATGCAGGTGGTGCTGAGTCAGCGCATGGCGCGGCCCTTCGGCGCGAGTCCGCTGTCGCTCTACCGCGCGCTGCGCAGCCTCAATCCGTCGCCGTACATGTTCTATTACGATTTCGGCGGCTTCCACGTCGTCGGTTCGTCACCGGAAATCCTGGTGCGGCTGGAAGGCGAGACCGTGACGCTGCGGCCCATCGCCGGCACCCGTCCGCGCGGCCTCACGCGCGAGGACGACCAGCGCCTGGCCGAGGAACTGCTGGCCGATCCCAAGGAATGCGCCGAGCATCTGCAACTGCTCGACCTGGGGCGCAACGACACCGGCCGCGTCGCCGTCACCGGCAGCGTCAAAGTCACCGAGAACATGAGCATCGAGCGCTACTCGCACGTCATGCACATCGTCTCCAACGTCGAGGGCAAATTGAAGCCGAACCTGTCGGCCATCGACGTGCTGCGCGCCAGCTTCCCCGCCGGCACCGTGTCCGGCGCGCCCAAGGTGCGGGCGATGGAGATCATCGACGAGCTGGAGCCCAGCAAGCGCGGCGTCTACGCCGGGGCGGTGGGCTATCTGGGCTTCACCGGCGACATGGATCTGGCGATCGCCATCCGCACCGCCGTGGTCAAGGACGGCATGCTCTACGCCCAGGCCGGCGCCGGCATCGTCGCCGACTCCGTGCCCGCGAGCGAATGGATGGAAACACTGAACAAGGCGCGTGCCGTGGTGCGCGCCGCCGAATTGGCCCAGGCGCGCTTCGGCGGCGGCGAGGCGGTCGAGTAAACCGCGTGCGCTTCCCAGCGTCGGTTCAGTTCACGGCGCGGGTTTTCTCGAAACGGTAGAAGAGGTTGGGCTCCGAAATCACGTACAGCGCGCCGTCCGGCCCCACGGCCACGCCTTCGGGCTGCGGAATCGTGCGGCTCAGCCCCTGGACGCCGCGCCACAGCGGCATCATGCTCACGAAGCGGCCGTCCGGCGTGTATTCCGCGAGCAGGGCGGATTCGTCGCTGAGCAGCAGCAGATTGCCTGTGCGCGCGTCGACCGTGATCGAGGAATAGTCGCTCATCGGAATCGCGCCACCGCCCGCGCTTCGCCATTCGCGGAAGACGGGTGCGGTATCCGCCTTTTCGACGATCAGTATCTGGCGCGGCCATTTCTCCCGGGTCACGAAAAGCCGCTGCGTCGCTTCGTCCCAGGAGACGCCCTCGAAGCCGAAGTTCTCGATGCGTCCGCGCGGCAGCGCGATCTTCGCGGCTTCCGCGCCGGACAGTTCGCGCGTATCCGCATCGATGCGCACCCAGTAGAGCCGGCCGCCGCGTTCGTCGGCGATGGCGAACAGCGTGTCGCGGACGTGCGTAATGCCTTCGGGGTCCCTGAAACCCCGCAACGGCAGCGTGCGCAGCAGCGCCCCTTCCGGGCTGAGCTCGGCAACCGCCGCCGGGCGGTTGACGACCGTGAACAACGTACCGCTGGCGCGGTTGAAGGTCAGACCGGACGCGTTGTCCCGCAAGCCCTCGATGGCGCGCGCCTCGACCGCGGCCCGGTACTGCGGCAGCCAGAGCGACGCCGGCGCCCGGTCTCCGGCGTCGAGCCGCATGTCGACCCAGTGGCGGGCGAGCGACGGCAGCCGGTAATGCCAGGCCCAGGCCGCGGCCGCGAGCAGGCCGGCGACCAGAACGCAGCCGCGCCAGCCGGGGCGGCGCATTACGGCAGCACGACCAGACGTTTCACGTCGATCTCGGGCGATTCCAGGAAATCCTTCTCGACTTCGCCGCTGATTTCGACGAGCGTGTCGGCGTCGATCGCGCGGGCGGGGAACGTCTCGCTGTCGATTTCGACGCGGATCCGGTTCTTGCCGTCCGAGAACAGATACTTGTCGCTCGACACCTGTTCGATCAGGCGGCCGCGCAGCACCACCCACTGATCGTCGACCGGGTTCTTCAGAACGTCGGCCAGGCGCGTGGCGGCTTTGGTCGCACCCGGTCCGGCGTACTGGGCGCCGGCCGTGCCGACCCAGATCGACAGGCCGGCCGCCGCGAGCAGCGGCCAGAGAAGGCGGCGAAACGGTTTGGCTGCGTGCATGGGAATCTCCTTTGTTGAACGCGATACGACGCATGCTGCGCGCCTGCGCTTAAACCGGGTATGAACGGCCTGTTCATCCCCCGTTCAGAAAGGCTGGCTTATCATGCGCGCGTGAACCGCGCTGTCGTCCTGCTTCTCCTGCTGTCGACGTGGGCTGCCGATCCGGCCTGGGCCCAGGTCGAGCATGAGCGGGTGCGCCGCGACGTGCAGTCCGGCAAGCTCAAGCCGCTGGCCGAGATCCTGCAGGGCGTGCAGCAGCGCCACCGGGGCCGCATCGTCGACATCGATCTGGAGCGCGGCGCGGATGGCCGCAGTTGGTACGAAATCAAGATCCAGAACGGACAGCGCATGGCGGTCTACGTGGACGCCGAAACCGGGCGGGAAATTCCCCGGCCCGATGCGTTCGGGCGCGATCTCATGCCGATGGCGGCCGTCGCGCGGCGCGTGCTGGACGCGCATCCCGGCCTGGTGCTGCAGGTGGAGCTGGAAGACGCCGCGAGCCCGCAGCCCTATTACGAATTTCAGCTCCTGGGCCGGAACGGGCGGGAACTGCTGGTGCGCGCCGATGCCCGCACGGGCGGGCTGCTCGCCGAACCGCCCGTTCAGCCCGCGCTCGCCGCGCGGCTGCTGCCGCTGCCGCAGTTGCTCGAAAGCCTGGAGAAACGCTACGACGCGCGCGCCACCGAAGCCGAGCTCAAGTTCGGGCGCAATCGGCGCGGCTACTACGAAGTCGAGCTACAGACCCGCGCGGGACGCAGCGTGGAGGTCCACGTCGACGCGCTGAGCGGCGATCTCGTCGACGAAGCGGAATTGCGCTGATGCGCGTGCTGATCGTCGAGGACGACGCGGAACTGGCCCGGGGCCTGGCGGAAGTGCTGCGCGAAGCCGGGATGGTCGCCGAAACCTGCGCGGACGGCCGCGAAGCCCAGGCGCTCGGCAGCGTCGAGCCCTACGCCGCCGCCGTGCTCGATCTGGGACTGCCCGGCCAGGACGGACTGTCGGTGCTGAAGCATTGGCGCGAACAGGGGCGGAATTTTCCCGTGCTCGTGCTCACCGCGCGCGGGCGCTGGAGCGACAAGCTCGACGCCTTCCAGGCCGGCGCGGACGATTACCTCACCAAACCCTTTCTGCACGACGAGGTCGTCACGCGCCTGCGCGTGCTGCATCGCCGGGCGACGGGCGGCGCGTCGGCCGCCATCGAGGTCGGCCCGCTCCGCTACGACACGGTCGCCGACCGCTTCAGCCTGGATGGAAAGCCGCTCGTCCTGACCGCCCAGGAGCAGCGCATCCTCGCTTTCCTGATCGGCCGGCGCGGGCAGGTGGTGAGCCGCACCGACATTTCCGAGCACGTCTACGCGCGCGATCTCGATCCCGACTCCAACACCGTGGATGTGCTCGTCGGCCGCATACGCCGCAAGCTGACGCCGCACCGCCTGATCCATACCGAGCGCGGGCGGGGCTTCCGCCTGTGCGACGAGACCGATGCCGCGCCCCGGATTTGAACGGCTGCCGCTCGCGAGCCGGCTGATCCTGTTCGGCCTGACGGCCGGATTGCTCATCGCCGGCCTGGGCGGCTGGCTGCTGCGCGAAAGCCTGCACGACGCCGTCCTGCGCAGCGCCGAGCACACCCTCCATGAACGCTCGGAACGGCTCCTCGGCGAACTGCGCGCGCAGGGGGGCGGCGCCGTTCGCAGCGTCCGCATGGAATACGCCGAATTCGGCCGGATTTTTTCCGGGTGGTACTGGGTGTTGCAGCACGGCGCACGCACCTGGCAGTCGCGCTCGGCCTGGGACAGCGCGCTGGAGCCGTCGCGCGCGCGGCCGTTTCCGGGCAGGCCCCGTCTGCTCGCGATGGCCGGCCCGCAGGGGCGCAGCCTGCTCGGGCTGCGCGAAACCGTCGTCGTCGACGGCAAGCCCATGCAGTGGCACGTCTTCATCCCGATGGACGAAACGGCGCAGGCGCTGCGCCGCATCGACCGCATCCTGCTGCTAACGCAACTGGGCCTGCTGCTGGCGTGGGGGCTGGCGACCGTCGCCGCCGTGCGTTTCGGGCTCGAGCCGCTGCGGCGTCTGAGGGAGAGCCTCGCGCGCATCGAATCGGGCGCGCAGGCGCGCGCCGGCGGCGGCTTCGGGCCCGATCTCGATCCCGTCGCCATGCACCTCGATCAGGTGCTGCAGCGCAACGCCGAAATCGTCGAACGCGCGCGCAACCGGGCCGCCGACCTCGGCCACGCGCTCAAGAAACCGCTGGCGGTGCTGGGCATCGAGGCCCGCAAGGCCAGCGTGCCGGGCGAGCGGCTGCAAGCTCAGGTGCGCGCCATGTCCGACACCATCGATCGCCATCTGGCGCGCTACGGCAGCGGCGCCGGCAGCGCCGAGACGGTCGACGTCGGGCAGGCGCTCGAACGCGTTCTGGAACTGATGCGGCGCATTCACGGAGCGCGCGGCATCGCGTGGGATTGCGACTGCACACCGGGCGCCGCCGGCGCGTTCCGCTGGCGGGGCGCGGCATCCGACTTGGAAGAAATGCTGGGCAACGTGCTCGACAACGCGGGCAAATGGGCGCGCAGCCGGGTGAAAGCCGGCATCCGGCGCGAACACGACGGAAGACTCGACATCCGCGTCGACGACGACGGGCCGGGCATGACGCCGGAACAACGGGCGCTGGCCGCGGAGCGCGGACGGCGTTTCGACGAGCGGCCGAACGGCCACGGGCTGGGGCTCGCCATCGCGCAGGACATCGCCGAAACCTACGGCGGGCGGCTGACCCTGTCGGACAGCCCGCTGGGCGGCTTGCGCTGCGTGATTTCGATCTGATCGATCCAGTCCCGGATGCGCGCCGCTGCGCAGATCCGGCAGGAACACCGCCAACAGACCGATCAGTGGCAGAAACGCGCACAGCCTGTAAACGGCTTCGGTTCCCCATCGGTCGGCCAGCAGGCCCATGACCGCCGCGCCGATGCCGGCCAGCCCGAACGCCAGCCCGAAGAACAGCCCCGACACCGTGCCGACCTTGCCCGGCATCAGCTCCTGCGCGTAAACCACCATCGCCGGGAAAGCCGACGCCAGCATGAAGCCGATGACCAGCGTGAGCGCCGCCGAGACGCCCAGACCCACGTAGGGCAGGGCCAGCGTGAACGGCGCCACGCCCAGGATGGACAGCCAGATCACCCGCTTGCGGCCGATGCGGTCGCCGATCGGGCCGCCCAGCAGTGTGCCGGCCGCCACCGCGAATAGGAAGTAGAACAGGTGGTACTGTGCCGCCTGCGCGCCGATCCCGTAGTGCTGCATCAGGTAGAAGATCAGATAGCTGCTGATGCTGGCGAGGTAGAAGAACTTGGAGAACATCAGCGCCATCAGCACGCCCAGCGCGCGCAACACCTGGCCGCGCGGCAGACTGTGGCCGGCGGCGTGCACGGCCTTCTTCGGCTTGCGGTGCTGGTCGCGGTACCACACGCCGACGCCGGCCAGCACGATCATCGCCAGGAGTGCGATCAGCGAAAACACGGCCAGGCTTTTCTGCCCGTGCGGCAGCACGATCCAGGCCGCGAGCAGCAGGCCGAACGCGGCGCCCGCGTTGCCGCCGACCTGGAAGATCGACTGCGCCAGACCGTGCCGCCCGCCCGAAGCCATGCGCGCCACCCGCGAGGCTTCGGGATGGAAGATCGACGAGCCGCTGCCCACCAGCGCGGCGGCCAGCAGCAGCAGCGGAAACGTGGTCGCTTGCGACAGCAGCAGCAGGCCGGCGAGCGTGAAACCCATGCCCACCGACAGCGAGAAGGGTTTGGGGTGGCGGTCGGTGTAGGCGCCGACCAGCGGCTGCAGCAGCGAGGCCGTGAACTGGAAGGCCAGCGTGATCAGCCCGATCTGCGCGAAGCTGAGATCGAGCCCCTGCTTGAACAGCGGGTAGCTCGCGATCAGCAGCGATTGCATCGTGTCGTTCAGGAAATGCGAGAAGCTGATCGCGCCCAGCACCTTGAAGGCGGTGCGGTCGGCGTCGGTGTGCGCGGTCGTCATGGTTCCGGTTCCGGGGAATGCGAAGTGCCAATTTAAGGCTAAGATGGCTGTCCGTCTCTCTGGATTTAGGCATGCATCTTCTTGAAACGGACATCGTCGAGCTCGACAGCCGGGGGTTGGACCTGGGGCGTGTGCCCGTCAGCGGCAAGGCCGTTGATTATCCGCCCGGCCACGTGGTGCCCCGCCACAGCCATCCCACCTGCCAGCTCATCCACGCGGTGCGGGGCGTCATGGTCGTATCCGCCCAGGGCGACCAGTGGGTGGTGCCGCCCACGCGCGGCCTCTGGATGCCGGCCCGCGAAGCGCACGGCATCCGCATGGTCGGCGACGTACAGGTCCGCACCGTCTACATCCGGCCCGACGCCAGCGCGCATCTGCCGGCGGGCTGCCAGGTGGTCGGCATCTCGCCGCTGCTGCGCGAGCTGATCCTCGCCGCCATCGACGTGGCGCAGCCCTACGGGCCGGACACGCGCGACGGCCGCCTGATGCGGTTGCTGCTCGACGAAGTGGCCGTGTTACCTAGCCTGCCGCTGCGCCTGCCGCGGCCCGCCGACGCCGGCCTGCGCGCCATCTGCCGCACCCTGGCCGACATGCCCGACGACGCCTCCACCCTGACAGACTGGGCAGGCCGCCTCGGCATCGATGCCAAGACCATCCAGCGCCGCTTCGTCCGCGAAACCGGCATGACCTTCGGCCAATGGCGCCAACAGGCGCGCCTGATCGCCGCGCTGGAACAGCTCGCCTCCGGCGTCAAGGTCGTCGACGTCGCGCTCAACCTCGGCTACAGCAGTCCCAGCGCCTTCGCCACCATGTTCAAGCGGCAGTTCGGTGCTTCGCCCAGCGCCTACTTCCGCTGAATCAGCTTCGCCACCGCGCGGTGGCGAAAGCAGTCCGTCGTGTGGTCGTTCACCAGCCCCATCGCCTGCATGTGCGCATACACGATGGTCGAACCCACGAACTTGAACCCGCGCTTTTTCAGGTCCTTGCCGATCGCGTCCGACAGCGGCGTGCGGGCCGGCACCTGGCGGATGTCGGTCCACGCATTGGCGATGGGTCGGCCATCGACGAAATTCCAGAAATAGGCGTCCAGCCCGCCGCCCGATTCGCGCAACGCCAGCGTGGCGCGTGCATTGGTGATCGTCGCCTCGATCTTCAGCCGGTTGCGCACGATGCCTGCGTCCGCCATCAGCCGCGCCACGTCCGTCTCGTCGTAGTGCGCAATGCGCTCGGCGTCGAAATCGTGGAACGCGCGCCGGTAGCCCTCGCGCTTTTTCAGGATCGTGAACCACGACAACCCCGCCTGCGCGCCTTCCAGCGTCAGCAGTTCGAACAGCGCGCGTTCGTCGTGCAACGGCACGCCCCATTCTTCATCGTGATAGGCGCGGTAGAGGGGATCGGGGCTGCACCAGGCGCAGCGGGTTTTATCGGTCATGGGCGTAAGAGTAAATGCTCGGGGATTTTGACACCATGGCCCAATGCGGATGCCGGTTAGATCGATTCGGGCCGGAACGCCAACGACCTTGTCGGCTGCTAGCGGTGGGCCGCAAAGAAACTATGCGATGAGTCGGCCAGCGTAAGGGAGGAGCGCGGCTGCAATTCGGCCATCACGGACCTTCGCTCTCATCTCACCGAATGACCGGTGAGCGAATCTCTGCAGTCATGTACTGATACCCGGTCTTTAGTGATTGTCACGCTGCGAGCGTGTTTGGAACAGGACTGAACGGTTCAACCTTCTCGTAAAGAAATCTCTTCTCGAGCATAGGCAAGGCTTCACGGGCGCAGGCTTGCCCTAACCCTCGTAGGCGGTTGATCATATCCACGCGATCCAATAAGAACTTACCGGCTGCAACCTGTGGCTGATAGCGGAAATAGCGCGGGTCGGTCTCGGAGTGACCGGACAGGAGTATCGCAGTGCCAACCGCCGCACGAGATTGCCCCTGCATGAACAGGGCGGTAGACTTGCGCAGCAGCCCACTGTATCCCGCATCCGTGGGAATATCGATTGCTTCTTCGGTACACCCCAGACTGAGGATGTACAAATCATCATTGGTCCAGCCCAGCACACCGCGGGCCTCGACGGCAGCGAGACCTGACGGGTTGTTGGCCCATATGCCACCATCAATCAAAGGTGCGCCGCTAGGCATTTGATGGGCAGCGAAATACGTCGGCGCTGCAGCGGTCGCTAAGGCTACATCAACAGCACTGACACGCCAGTCCATTTGCAGCCGCTCGTGATGTCGTGTCTTAAAAACGTATACGTCTTCCTTGTCGGCATGGTACGCGGGGATCACCAGGCGAACCCGACTATCGCCCAGACGTGCCGAATTAAATGCACGCTCAAGTGCTTGTCGTAGCCCCTCCGAATGGTATTTCGGAAGCCCAATCTGCCTTGCTTGGTGCCCAGCGCCCTTTAACGTGGAAAGCATCCAACCCAACACTCCCGGACGATCAAGCGGGTTAACCTGATCGAAGATGCGTGGACCGTCGTTGACGTAGAACTGCACAATTTCCCTGGCGGACATGCCGAGCCCAAGCCCCAGCGCAATGATGCCACCCGTCGAAGTACCTGTGACAAGGTCGAAATGCTCCGCGATCCGCTTGCCAGTTGCCTCTTCAACCGTTTCAAGAAAGGCTGCGGCGAGCACGCCTTTGATTCCACCACCATCCAATGCCAGGATTCTGCGCTTACGATTCATCTTCTTCTCCGGGATGTTTACCGCCGCCCTTCCATTCGTCACTTAGCAGCCAGTCCTCAAAATATGTGAGCCACAGATATGCCCATGGGACTATCGTGTCAGCAATGGAATGCGCTGGTGACCATTCCTCACGCTTCGGATAATGCAAACACAACTTGACAGGCTTGTTCGAGTAAACATGGGGCAACCGTCGACCTTCAGCCAAAATATTCAGATCAGGTGCTAGCACGTACACCTCAGGCGACCCTTGTTTTCTATACTTGAGAAGCATCGCGTAAGTCCGGCTCAACGGGGTCGGGCGGATGTCAAATTTCCAAGTCAGGATCCCACGCCGTACAAGGCCTTGGCCGTGACAAATCGGGCTCGCTCGGAGCCGCATCCATTGCTGCTCCGGGCTAAGCACCGATTGCCGCACTCGCATACTACCGACCGAAAAAGGTGTTCTGGCGGACAGCGACACCGGCGCGCATAGCGCTTGTGACGACGCCCAATGATGGGGCTACCTGGAGCGTACCTGCCGCTCGCGCCACACTGATCGCGTTGGTGAGCGGTTCGAGGGAACGTCTCGCATATTCAAGGGGAACGCCGAACGATTTCGACAGATGTGTTCCGATCGCATCGACGCCTTCCGCTCTAATCAGCATATTAAAGGCGCTGAGGGCATTCTTGTGCCAGGTGAAGAACGCAGTTGCCAGCCGTTCGTCCCGAGTCCACTTCTCGGCGAAGTTTTCGCCGATGGTTGTCTCGTTTTCTACCACGTAGAACTTGTGGCCACCCACGTCTTCGATCTGAATGAACTTGGGCATGCGAGCGATGACGTCGATGATCAGTTCGAACGGATTGGCGTATTGTTGCTTCGCAACACATTCGGCGTAAGACCACGCTGCAAGGGTGGTGATGATGATGGAAATCGGGGCGAGATCCTTCCGCGTCGGCGCAAGAAACTCGTGATCTCGATGGCGTTTCAGGAGTTGCACGATCCGCTTCAGCAAAGGTTTGCTCATTTCCTGTCCAGGAAATGGCTCTACATCGGCCCGCGTTGCTTTCGCCAGTGCCTCCCCCAGATAGAAAACCGGACGCAAGTTGGAGTAGGCCTCGAACCGGTTCATGTAGCCTTCAGGATTGGTCGGCTTCCAGGTCGCAAGTTTCTTGTCTGGCACAAGTTCGCCGCCAGACATGCACTGGGGGTTCGGGACGGACGGTGTGATGTCGAGGTGAAACTCGTTGGCATAGTTGATCCGCCAGCAGCGGGGCTTTTCTTCGAGCATTTCCCGGTACTTGCCGTGCTCTCGAAGGCGTGTTCCGACTAAAGCTTTGACGGCGGCAGCGCTTGTTGCTGGCCCGAGGGCAGGTAGGTGACACATCAGGTCCACATCGAACTCGTTGCGCCCGACCGGTTTGTTGGCGGTGCCCAAACCAATAGATCCGTGGGCGTAGATATTGGCGTTTTGGAGGTGCGGTGACTCCCCTGCTGCCAACCAGTCACCAATTGCCTTGTAACGTTCCCTGGCTGTTTCATATTGGGTGTCGGTCAGGTCAAGTTGCTGGCACAACTGATCGAGCACCCCGATCAGGGCCCACTTCTTATAGGCTTCCGCCAAAGGGGCGGTTACATCGTGGTTCATCAATCTGTCCTTTCCCGAGCGGCCGCTCGTGCTAAACTGACTTTGTCGAACTCGACAAGTTTGTTCATTCTATGAACACTTGTCGAGTTCGTCAATTATTATCATTCGAAGGCGACAAATGGAAAAATCAGGCAGGACCATCTTTGCGCGACGATTGCGGCATGCGCGCGAGGAAATGAGGAAGTTAACGCAGGCGCAACTTGGCGAACTGGCCGGGTTGCCGGCTACGTCGATTTCCCATTTTGAAAATGAGGAAGGAACTCGGAAACCCTCGTTTGACAATCTCAGATCCATTGCTAAGGCTCTCGACGTAACGACCGACTACCTCCTAGGTCGAGCCGCAGAGGCGCACGGTATCGCGCTCGACGAGCAACTATATCGTGATGTCAAGTCGCTTACCGAAGCGGACAAGAAGTTCGCCGAGGATCTAATCAAACAACTGGTTGAAAGAAACAAACCCAAAGGCTAGGCATGAGTGATCGGAAGCTACGCGATGCAGTACTGATGGCAGAAAAGATTGTTCGTGATGAGAAACTCTCGCTACCGGTCGACATTCTGTCGATTGCTTCAAGACGTGAAATCCTCGTCGAGGCTAAGCCTGCTAGTGCGACGGGCGTCTCCGGAATGCTCATTCGAGTCGGTAACGGATTCGCGATTGCTTACGCGACTCACATCAAGAGCGAGGGATTCCAGCGGTTTAGTATCGCCCATGAGCTAGGGCACTATTTTCTAGAAGGCCACTTCGAAAACGTCTTCCAAGGTGGCCAACTTGTTCATGAATCCCATGCTGGGTTTGCTTCGGGCGACCAAGTCGAACTGGAAGCAGATCATTTCGCGGCGGGGTTGCTCATGCCTAGCCACTTGTTCAAGGCCGAAGCCGGGAGACACTCTGACGGGTTTGAAGCCATCGAGAAGCTTGCCAATGTGTGCAAGACATCTCTAACCGCGTCGGCGATTCGTTATGCTGAGCTTACGGATGCAGCCATCGCGATCATCATAAGTTCCGGCTCTACAGTCGATTATTGTTTCTCTTCGCAAGCCATGCGACGCGCAAAAGGGTATCGACATTTAAAGAAAGGCACGGTACTGCCAAGGGATTCCCTGACCCGTGCGTTCAACCAAGACCTGTCGAACATTGAAGCAGCCAAACGAGATGCCGACGATACTGATGTCATGGACTGGTTTCACACTGACACGGAAATCGATGCTACGGAAGAAGTTGTCGGCCTCGGCGAGTACGGTAGAACACTTACAGTCATCACCGCCGAAATCCCGGATGACGAGGACGAAGATCAGGAATGGGCTCCCCCTCGGTTTCGGTAACTTTTCCACAAAGAGGCTCTTTTCCACATGGCCGCCGACAAGACAAAGCTCTCATCGACCGTTACGGTCGCACGGTACAGAGAGCTAGCACAGAACGACGACCGACAGGCACTAGCGCAGTTCGTATGCGAGCGGTTTAATGAACGGTATTTTCGTCCGATCGAATCGACTCCGGCGGCGGATAAGCATGGTTTCATGATCATGGCCGTGTGCTGCCTCGTTATCGAGACCCTCGAATCTTTCTATCAGGGCAAGGAGGACACAAAGGGCCGCTCAAAAGAAATGTTCGACGCCTTCTTCAAGCGCGACACACCGCTCAAAGTGTTCGCAGGAGGTGACGACTGGTTTTACAAGGACATTCGCTGCGGCATTCTTCATTAAAGTGAAGCGCGGGGTGGTTGGCGCATTTTCCGACAAGGTCCACTTGTCGACATGCCAACAAAACGCATCAACGCGACAAGATTCATCAGGGAACTGCGTAAAGTCGTTGATGCTTACGCGAATCAGATACAGCACGATGATGACTTAAGGGCACAGTTCAAGAAGAAGATGGAGGTGGTATGCACAACTGCGTCTAGTGCGGAGCAAAAGTTGGTGGTCGCCAGCGGTAGTCTAGTCAGAGTTAGACATAGAGAGTTTCTTGGCCGCAGTTGTCCGGTCAGAAACTTGTAGCAGACGGATCCCTGTCAATGGGCATATTTCCGCTTTGGCCGAAATCCCGACACTGTCGAAATCCTTCACTCTCACCCGTCGTACAGTCAGGGCCTGCACTCCCGCAGCTTGCCTCTTTTGATCAGGAGCCTGACATGTCCGACGTACCGTTCGCCTGCATCGCGTTATCCGCGCCACCCCCGTAAAGCTCTACCGCGCCTTTACCGAGGCCGAGGCGCTGGCCAAGTGGCTGCCGCCGTATGGCTTTACCTGCACTGTGCATCATCTCGATGCAACGGTCGACGGGTCGTTCCGCATGTCTTTCCGCAATTTTTCCACCGGCAATGGCCATGCGTTCGGCGGCGAATATCTGGCGCTGGAGCCGCATCGCCTGATCCGCTACACCGACCGTTTCGACGATCCGAATCTGCCCGGCGTGATGGAAGTTACGGTGCGGCTGGAGCCGGTGTCGTGCGGCACGGCGTTGTGGATCGAGCAGGCGGGGATTCCCGAGGCGATTCCGTTGGAGATGTGTTATCTCGGCTGGCAGGAATCGCTGGCGCAATTCGCCGCGCTGGTGGAGCCGGATATTCCCGGCTGAACCGGAGACTCAGCCGGCGCGTTCGGCCACGATGCGCAGCCGGCGGTAATCCGCCTGCCATGCGCCGTCGCGCCACAGTACCGGTCTGAGTGCGGTTTCCGTGTCGGCGAGTACGGCGTCGTGCGTTGCCGCGTCCAGTCCGTCGAGATGCTGCGGCAGAAATTGCAGCAGCCAGTGGCGCAGGCCCTCCTCACCCTGCAGCGGCGTGGGCCGCTCGTAGTACCAGGCGGCGCGGACGACGAGGCCGTGCCGTTCCAGCAGGGCCGCGTAGTCGGGCAGGCGGGGAAAGAACCAGGGGCTGCGGTAGTCGCGGCGGGCGATGCGCTGCAGCGCGTCGGCGAAGGCGGTTTCCAGCGCTTCGCAGTTGCGGTGGCCGCCGAATTCGGCGACGAAGCGTCCGCCGGGTTTCAGTGCGCGGGCGATGCCGCGCGCCGCGTCGTCCGCGCGCGGCACCCAGTGCAGCGCGGCGTGCGAGAAGACGGCGTCGAATGCGGCGTCGAACGGCAGTTCGGCCGCGTTAGTCACGCGGAAATCCAGCGCGGGAAAACGCGCGCGGGCCGACTCGATCATGGCGGGCGAGGCGTCGACGCCGACGACCTGCGCGCCGCGTTCGGCCATCGTCGCGGCGATGTCGCCGGTGCCGCAGCCGAGATCGAGGATGCGTTCGCCGGCTCGCGGATCGAGCAGGTCGACGAGGGCCCGGCCGCGTTCGATGATGAAGCCGTGGCGGTCGAGGTAGCGTTGGGCGTCCCAGTGCATGCGTTCCGCCTCAGCGTGCGCGCACGGCCAGGCCGGACAGCGCGCGCCACTGGTGCACGGAGAGGCCCAGCCCGATGAGCAGCGTGCCGGCCCACACGCGCATGCCGACGTGCTCGCCGTTGAGCGCGCTGCCCAGCAGCAGGGCGAGCACGGGCGTGACCAGGGTGATGAGCGCGACCTTGCCGGTTTCCATGTGCTTGATCACGTAGTAGTAGAGCGCGAAGCCGATCACCGAGCCGAACACGCCGAGGTAGACGATGGCGGCACCGGCGCGCGGCGGCACGGCGGCGGGCACGCGGGCGCCGGCGCTCCACCACCACACCAGCGCGAACAGGGGCAGGGCGATGGCGAGCGCGCCCACGGTGGTGGCGAGCGGCGGGCTGTCGTCGCCGATGCGCTTCATCCATACCAGACTGCCGGAATACAGGACGACGGCGGCGAGCAGCGCGAGCACGCCGGCCAGCGCGTGGGCGCCGCCCATTTTGTGACTGTCGCCGAAGATGATGGCGAGGCCGGCCAAGCCCAGCAGCATGCCAGCCAATTTTGCCCGCGTCAGCGTTTCATCCTTCAGCCACAGCAGCGCCATCAGCCCCGTGATCAGCGGCGACAGGCCGAACAGCACCGAGATCAGCCCGGAGTGGATGTACTGCGCGCCCCAGTAGGTGAGCGTCATCGCGCCGAACATGCCGAAGCCGGCGGCGGCGTAGCTGGCGCGGGCGCGGCGGTGCAGCGGCAGGCCGATGCGCCAGGCGACGAGGACGAGCGCGGCGACGGCCAGGCCGATGGCCATGCGCGCGGCCACAGCGAAGGCGAAGTCGGTGCCCTGCGCGCTCCATTTGATGGCGAGCGGCGTGGTGGCCCAGATGAGGATGACGCCGAGGTAGGCGATGGGGACGGACATGAAGGGCTCCAGGAGCAAGGGGCAAAACGAAACGGACAAAACAAAAAGGCCGCGAACCTGTTCGGGTGCGCGGCCTTTCGGGGAAATCGGACGTCTACTGCGGAATCATCCTCCCTCCGGCCGGCGCGCGCGCATGGGTACCCACATGCACAGCGGCAGTCGGCGAATGATGGCGGGGACGGAGACGTTCAGATGAGGCATGTCCGCATTCTGGCCGCCGCTCCGGCGGGCTGTCAATCGAAGCGTGCGGTTTCGCGCCATCAGCGGCCCAGGCCGTGTTGTTTCAGCTTGCGGTAGAGCGTGCGTTCGGTGATGCCGAGCGCGGCGGCGACGCGCGCGCGGTGGCCGCCGTGCGCATCGAGCAGACTTTGCAGGTGGGCGCGCTCCAGATCGCGCAGCGAGGCGGACGAGGCGTGCGGCGGAGGCTGCGTCGCCAGGGCGGCCGCGGGATGGATCACGGGCAGCCGCAGATCGGCCGCGTGGATGAAGCCGTCGCGGCAGCGCAGCACGGCCTGCTGCAGCAGGTTGCGCAGCTCGCGCACGTTGCCGGGGAATTCGTAGGCCTGCAGCGCGGCCAGCGCGTCGGGCGCGAGCCGGCAGGCGGGCTGGCCGCCGCCCAGGCGCTTGAGCAGGAAGTCGGCCAGCTCGGGCAGGTCGGCGGCGCGTTCGCGCAGCGGCGGCAGCACCACGTCGATGCCGGCCAGCCGGTAGTAGAGGTCGAGGCGGTAACGGCCGGCGTCCACTTCGTCGAGCAGCTTGCGGTTGGTGGCGGAGACGACGCGCACGTCGGCGGCGAGGCCCTGCGTGCCGCCCACGCGGCGGAATTCGCCGGTTTCCAGCACGCGCAGCAGCTTGGGCTGCAGCGCGAGCGGAATCTCGCCCACTTCGTCGAGGAAGAGCGTGCCGCCGTCGGCCAGCTCGAACAGGCCTTTCTTCAGGCCGCCGCTGCCGGAGAAGGCGCCGCGCTCGTGGCCGAAAAGCTCGCTCTCGAACAGGCTCTCCGGCACCGCCGCGCAGTTGATCACGATGAAGGCCGCGCCGGCGCGGTCGGAGCGCGCGTGGATGAAGCGCGCGGCGAGTTCCTTGCCGACGCCGGATTCGCCGTAGAGCAGGATCGAAGCCGCGCTTTCGGCCACGCGCGCGAGATGGTCCACGCAGCTCAGGAAGGCGGGCGAGCGGCCCACCATCTGCAGCGTGTCGCACGCGCTGCCGGGTTCGGTCTCCAGCGGGAACATCTGCTCGCCCAGGTAGGTCGCGCCGTCCGCGCCGCGCAGGGCGTGACCGCGGATGCGCGTGCGCTCGGGCTGGTCGTCGGCGTGGAAATGGGTGTGCACCACCTCGACCGCCTCGCCGCGCCCGAACAGCGCCCGATGCGGGCAGGCCTCGCCGTTCTCGTGGCAGGGGCGGGCAGAGTGGTGCGACACCTCGTGGCAGCGCCGGCCGACCACCTCCGCCGGCGCGACGCCGTGGCTGGCGCAGTAACGCTGGTTGGCCGCGACGATGCGGTAGTGGCGGTCGATCACCACGAAGGGCTGGTCGTGCGTGTTGATGAGGCTTTCGAGGTCGATGTCCATGTCCCGCTCCGTCATGACAGATAAGCCAAATTGTCATGACGAACCTGGCATGTCAATCCGGGAATTCCCCCGGAACCCGCATGCGCCCGTGCCCCGTGCGATGGCACGGGCGTTGCTCACAAAGGCCCATCACAACAATCCCAGGAGAAAGTGCAATGGCTCATATCGTGATTCTCGGCGCCGGCGTGGGCGGCATGACGATGGCGTACGAAATGCGCGAATCGGCGCGCAAGGAGGACAAGATCACCGTCATCTCCAACCTGCCGTATTTCCAGTTCACCCCGTCCAACCCCTGGGTGGCGGTCAACTGGCGAACCCGCGACGACGTCACCCTGCCGGCGGGCACCTATCTGAACAAGAAGGGCATCGACTTCATCCCGGTGGGCGCGGCGCGCGTGCATCCGGAGCGCAATCAGGTCGCGCTCACCGACGGCCGCAACGTCGATTACGATTACCTCGTGATCGCCACCGGGCCCAAGCTCGCCTTCGACGAAGTGCCGGGGCTGGGGCCCGAGGGCCACACCCACTCGGTGTGCCAGGTCGAGCACGCGGTCTCGTCCGGCAAGGCGTGGGAACGCTTCGTCGAAACGCCGGGGCCCGTCGTCGTCGGCGCCGTGCAGGGCGCGTCGTGCTACGGCCCGGCCTACGAGTTCGCCTTCATCATGGACACCGACCTGCGCAAGCGCAAAATCCGCGACAAGGTGCCGATGACCTTCGTCACCGCCGAGCCCTACATCGGTCACCTGGGCCTGGGCGGCGTGGGCGACTCCAAGGGGCTGCTCGAATCCGCCATGCGCGAACGCCACATCAAATGGATCTGCAACGCCAAGGTCACCAAGGTCGAGGCCGGCAAGATGTTCGTCGCCGAGCACAACGAGAAAGGCGAGGTGATCAAGGAGCATGAGCTGCCCTTCGCCTATTCGATGATGCTGCCCGCGTTCAAGGGCATCGACGCGGTGTTCGGCGTCGAGGGGCTCACCAACCCGCGCGGCTTCATCACCGTCGACCCCTACCAGCGCAACGCGACGTTCAGGAACGTGTTCTCGGTGGGCGTGTGCGTCGCCATCCCGCCGGTGGAGCCGACCCCGGTGCCCACCGGCACGCCCAAGACCGGCTACATGATCGAGTCGATGGTCACCGCCACCGCGCACAACATCCGCGCGCTGCTCGACGGCCGGGAGCCGGAGGAGAAGGCCACCTGGAACGCGATCTGCCTCGCCGACTTCGGCGACACCGGCGCCGCCTTCGTCGCGCTGCCGCAGATTCCGCCGCGCAACGTCAACTGGTTCAAGCAGGGCAAGTGGGTGCACCTCGCCAAGGTGGCCTTCGAGAAATACTTCATGAACAAGATGAAAAAGGGCACGACCGAGCCGCTCTACGAGAAATACGTGCTCGGCATGATGGGGATCAAGAAGCTCAAGTAGCCCGAACAAGGCGTCTTCGGGCGCACGGCCGGCATTACATGAAGTCGGGCGGCGTTCTGCTCGCCCGGCACCTTGCTTGCGGCGAGAGGATTCCGCCCGTCAGGCGATCATGACGTCGCAGGCGCTGTTGTGCAGAACGTACCGGATAACGCTGCCCAGTCGGCCGCCATGCTTTCCCATCACGATCAGGTCGAAATGAAGCTTCTCCGTCCATCTCAGTATCATGGCCGTCGGATGATCCATTTCGACCACGCGCGTGATGCGATCGTTTTGCCTTTCGGCCGCCAGCTTGTCGATTTCCCGGGTGGCGTGTTCGTAGAGATCGGTGCGGTAATGCTTGATTTTCGCCTCGGGCACGCCCAGCCGGCGGAGAAGCTCGGGGTTCGGAACCTGGAATGCGTGCAGCAGGCAGGTCATCGCGTCCGGAGCCAGCTCGCCCGCCTTGCGGATCGCGGCGGCCGACCGCTCGGTGAAATCGACCGGCACGCCGATCTTGCCGTAGGGCGCGGTGGCTTCTTGCTTGACGATCAGGACCGGCCGCATGCCTCCGGCGAGAACGGTCTCCGCGGTGGTGCCGACGAACAGCGCATTCGCGGAATGCTCGCCGTGACTTCCGAGAACAACGATATCCGCATTGCAGGACTCCGCTGACTCGATGATGCACGCGACGATTTCGGCGACCTTGACGCGGGGCCGGATCGTTATGGGCAGCTTCGGTTCCAGCCGGTCGACAAAATCGTAAAGCTGCGAGAAAAAGGAATTGACGAGCTTTTCCTCGACGACATGCCGGGGATCGGGCAAGAGATCGCAGAGCGCGTCCACCGACGACGGCGTGACGACGTGCAGAATGTCGAGCGCCGCCCGATGCTCGGTCGCCAGCAGCAGCGCCCGGCCGAGCGCCTTCTCCGCGCGTTGCGAGAAATCCGTCGCCACCAAGATATGTTTCATGCCCTGACGACGCGCCTCCTCGTGTCGCAAGTCAGCGATGCGCTGAACATGCTTGCCGTGTCCATATTACGAGCCTGGAATAATTATGCAAATCCGGCGCCGGTGCTTACTCCGGCAAGGTGTAGCGCGCGTGGATCAATTCCTGGACCATCTGCCGCGTTTGCCACGGGGGGAGATCGGCGCGGCCTTCGATGCGCGTCGTTTCGTCCGCGAGATAGTCGTCCTTGATCACGTGGCGGAACCAGCGCGAGTAGTCGCCGCGGCGCAGATGGTACAGCCAGGTCGACTCGTCGATGCCCTGGGCGATCTGGCAGAAGACGACGAGGTTCTGCGCTTTCAGGTTATGGCGATCGTCCGGGCCGCGGAAATAGAAACTGTGCCAGCGCAGGTTGCCTTCCGCGTATTTGCGGTGGTGGCGGATGCGCTCGGCCCGCCCGGGCAGCGCTTCCATCGAGAACGGCGCCTGCCCTTCTCCGCTGAACCATGCGACGACGCGATCGGCCCGGTAGGCCAGGTCCGCGGGCCATTCGAACGGCCTCTTCGTCGCCCGGGCGAATTTCTCGAGCGTTCGTTCGGGCGAATGGCCGATGGCGACGACCACGTCGATCGGATCGAGGATGGCCCGGGCCACGTGGTCGGGATGCACGGTGACCAGGATGGTTTCGTGAAGTTGCTGCGGCAGCACGGAGGCTGCGTGTCCCCATATGCTGGGCAGCATGTGGTGCGCCTCGTCCACGACCAGCCAGTGGGGCCGCCCGGTGCGCGCGCGCATGGCTTGCAGGTGCGGAATGAGGCTCGCGAAGAAGCCCGGCCGGTCATCCAGCGGGATGCCGAGCAGATTGACGCTCAGATTGATCTCGGGGTCGCCTAGGATAGCCAGCACCTCGTCGACGCTCGGCGCGCGCCACGGGTTGCCGAGCGCCACGACGTCGCGCAGGGCGCCGTAATCGCCTTCCGGATCGACGATGCAGACCTGGTAATCCTTCTCGATGAGTCGTTCGACGATGCCGGCGGTTAGCGTGGATTTGCCGCAGCCGGAAGGGCCGGCGACGAGCAGGTTGTGGCCGTAGGGCGAAATCCGCACGGCGCTGCCGTCCGTACGCTTGCCGAGCAGAAGGAAATTTTGCGGAAGCGCGCCTTCCAGGCGGCGCAGATCGTCGGCGATCAGCGCGTCGATCAGTTCGACGACGCCGTCGCCGTTTTCGGCGGCCGTCACGAAAGCGGCCGTCTGCTTGATGGACGGCGTCGCGTTGGCCACCGCCGCGGCACATTCGCAGTGCGCCAGGAACGAATGATCGTTTTCCGCGTCGCCGATGCCCACGACCTCGTGGCGCGAAAGGCCCAGTTTGCGCAGCGCGTGCTCGAGCCCCGTCGCCTTGTTGATGCCGGCCGGCAGCACCATGACCGCGCCGCGATTGCCGATCACCTGGGCTTCGAGACCGAGTTCCCAGATGACGTCCTGAACGGCCGCGCGATGCGGCGCGTGCGTCGCCACCAGAACCTGTCCGATCTCGAGCGGCGTCACGCCGCGCGCCTGCAGGCGCTGCACCAGAAGTTTGGACGGCGGATTGGCCAGCCGCGTTTCTTCCCGGCTTGCGGGGTCGTAGACGATCGCCCCGTTCTCGGCGACGACGAGGTCGAACAGCAATGCGCAAGGGCAGATCGCCAGCAGATCGTCGAGTCGGCGGCCCGTGACCAGGATCGCCCGTCTGCCGGAGACGCGCAGGCGCTCCAAGGCACGCACCGCCTGCTCCGACACGCCGCCGTCCGAAGACAGGGTGCCGTCGTAGTCCGTCACGAGTGCGAGGTAACGCATGTCGTTCACCCACCTTGTGTCTGATGGAACCGCGCGCCAGAAGGCAACGCGTTCAGGGTGGCCAGTGTGTCGATGCGGGCCGGAACGCGTCGAGCCTCTTGAGGGCAGCATACCCCATATGCTCGAATCGCCGGCCTGGAATGCCGGCGCGAAGACGGCGCGGCTCAGCCGGAATCCTGTTTTTTCAGGCTGGCCGAAAGGGCGCCGCGCTGCATGAGTGGACCGCATTGGCCGCCGCTGTGAATCCGCGCTACCACATATACATGCTTGCCATCTTGTTCATGACAGTGAGATCGAATCGTTCCATGCAGCGGCGTTGAGAAATACCGTAGCACACGTGAAGCGGTAGAAGGTGTTCCTCTCTCGGGTGGCAGAATCGAGCGCCCGGAGCCTCGCTCCAGCGAACCAGCAGATCCCGCCTCATCTCCTCGGAATATCGATCTCCGGCGCAAACGTCCTGCAACCACTTCTCGAACGCGCGGTTGAGTCCTCGCGATTCGGCACTGTCGGGCGAGAAAAACGCCTTCATGTTGTGAAATGAGAACCCGGAACCGATGACCAGCACGTTCCGGTCTTTCAGACCCCGGAGCGCTGACCCGATCCCGATATGCAATGAAGCATCCAGAGAGTCCACCAGCGACAATTGGACGCACGGAATATCAGCCTCGGGATACATGATCTTGAGAGGCACGAACACGCCGTGGTCGAAGCCTCTCTCTTCGTTCAGTCGAGCTTCTATTCCGGCGTCGCCCAGCATGCGATGGATGTCGGCTGCCAGGGAAGGATCGCCAGCGCAGGGGTACTTGATTTCGTAGGACGCCGGCGGGAATCCGTAGTAGTCGTAGATCAAAGCGGGTGAGCGGCCTGCGGTAATCGTTGGAATCTTTTCTTCCCAGTGGGCGCTGACGACGACGAGCGCATCGGGTCGAGGCATGGCTGCGGCGATACTCCGCAGGCAGGACACCATTTCGCTATGTCCCGGATCGCCCAGCAGCGGCAGCGGCCCGCCGCCATGCGAGACGAACAGGGATTGGGGCAACTGCATCATCGTCCGCTCCACGGCTGCGCGTGCCCCGCATCGGCTGCGATTTCACCCTGTCGAGGCGCAAGAAAATATATTGCTACGAATCGATCTCCGAATCCGATGCCGGCGATTTCAGATTTGCATCCGCCGTGCCCATCCGTCGAAACGAGACAGGCAGCGTGCTTCAGGGCGTCATGCCGCACTCTTTCGCTTTCTCAGCACCTCGTCCAGACTCCACGCGCCTGGGCCGGCAAACACCAGAAGCAGGAAGACGAAGCAGAAGAGGATGGCCGCATCGCCGCCATTCAACACCGGGTAGAAACTTGCCGGGGCGTGGAACATCCAGTAGGCCACCGCCATCTCGCCCGAAACGATGAACGCGGCGGGACGTGTGAAGAGCCCCAGCAGCACGAGGGTGCCGCCGACGACTTCGAGCCAGGCGCCGGCCCAGAACAACGACCCGGCCGGCGGCAGGCCGCCCTCTGGCGGCGCGGGAAAGCCGAACAGTTTTTGCGTGCCGTGCTCGATGAAAAGAAGCGCCGCGGCGATGCGCAGGGCCATCAAGACATAGGGCGTGTAGCGTTCCAGTTTTTCCACGGCGATGCTCCTTGGTTGGACGACAACGAAAGCGACCAGCGCCGGCACCCATATGGAATGGGTTCCGGCATCGGGACATCAAATTCGCGGACGGCGCGCCAGGTGTCCGAGCTGCCCATCTCGCCGTCAACCGTGGAGAAGCGCAGCAACAGGCCGGTCTGCGTGCTCGGCTGGATCGGACCGTCGGGGCCGACCGTGAGCGAATTACGGTTGCTGGGGGCGGGCGTGCCGGCGCCGGCAGTGGATTGCTGCGGAGGCTTGTCGACCGGAGCGGTCATCCGGCGATTCGGACAAAGGCGATGCCTTTCGGTGTCCCGACCGTCGCCTGCGATCGAAGCAACTTTACCGTTCTCTGCATGTGCCATGTCGGTTTCTCCCGTTTCCAGAGGAAAGGAAAGCGGCGCGCAAGGCAGGCATGTCGAATGCCTTGCCTGCGAACCGCCGAAATGCCCTGTGGCAGGAAGGGGCTTTTTGCCTTGTCCGTGTCGTTTCAAAGCTTATAGCATGGGCCACGCCGTCTCGCCATCTCGCCTGGGACCCGTTTTGGCAATGCGCTGCCAGGTGGCCTGTACGGCGGCGAAGCGGCGCGGGGGTTGAGACACGGCCGATATGGAGGACAATAGCGGCTTTCGTGCATTCGGTTCCAGACCATCGGCGCGGGGGTATCAAAAGAAATAGCGGTTATCTCCGAGCGGGTATCGCGGCCAATTGACTGGAGCCATAGCCATACGGAACAAAAGGATGGTCGCGACATGCTGCTGATGATCGACAACTACGACAGCTTCACCTACAACCTCGTGCAGTATTTCGGCGAGCTGGGCGAGGACGTGAAGGTCGTGCGCAACGACGAGATCGACCTGGCCGGCATCGCGGCGATGAAGCCCGACCACATCGTCGTCTCGCCCGGGCCCTGCACGCCCAACGAGGCCGGCGTGTCGGTGCCGCTGATCCAGGCGTTCGCCGGCAAGACGCCGATTCTCGGCGTGTGTCTCGGCCACCAGAGCATCGGCCAGGCTTTCGGCGGCCGGATCGTGCGCGCGCGCGAGTTGATGCACGGCAAGACTTCGATGATCCATCACGCCGACGCCGGCGTGTTCCACGGCCTGCCCAATCCCTTCCGCGCCACGCGCTATCACTCGCTGGTGATCGAGCGCGCCTCGCTGCCGGACTGCCTGGAGATCACCGCCTGGACGGACGACGGCGAAATCATGGGCGTGCGCCACAAGACGCTGACGGTGGAAGGCGTGCAGTTCCACCCCGAATCCATCCTCACCGAACACGGCCACGCGCTGCTGCGGAATTTCCTCGGCCAGGCCGTCCCGGCCTGAGAACGCGGCGCGGTTTCGGGCCGGCCGCAGTTCGCGCCATAATGGCGGCTTCGATTTTTCAGCGGTCGGCGGCCGCGCCGCGACCCGATCAGGCCCAGCCATGTCCATCACCCCTCAGGAAGCGCTGAAGCGCACCATCGAGCACCGCGAGATCTTCTTCGACGAGATGGTCGCGCTGATGCGTCAGATCATGGCGGGCGAGATTTCGCCCGTGATGACCGCCGCGATCCTCACCGGCCTGCGCACCAAGAAGGAAACCGTCGGCGAGATCGCCGCCGCCGCGACGGTGATGCGCGAACTCGCGACCAAAGTGGCCGTGCCGCCGCCGAACGACAACTTCCTCGACGTGGTCGGCACCGGCGGCGACGGCGCGCACACCTTCAACATCTCCACCGCCACCATCTTCGTCGCCGCGGCGGCCGGTGCGCGCGTCGCCAAGCACGGCGGGCGCAGCGTGTCGTCCAGTTCCGGCAGCGCGGACGTGCTGGAGGCGCTGGGTGTGAATCTCGCGCTCAGCCCCGCGCAGGTCGCCGAGTGCATCGAGGCCACCGGCATCGGCTTCATGTTCGCGCCCAACCACCACAGCGCGATGAAGAACGTGGCGCCGGTGCGCAAGGAGCTGGGCGTGCGCACGATCTTCAACATCCTCGGCCCGCTGACCAACCCGGCCGGCGCGCCGAACACGCTGATGGGCGTGTTCCATCCCGATCTGGTGGGCATCCAGGTGCGCGTGATGCAGCGCCTGGGCGCGAACCACGTGCTGGTGGTGCATGGGCAGGACGGCATGGACGAAGTCTCGCTCGGCGCCGCGACCCTGGTCGGCGAACTGAAGGACGGCGAAGTGCGCGAGTACGCGATCCACCCCGAGGATTACGGCCTGGCCATGATGTCGAGCCGCAATCTCAGGGTCGGCAACGCCGAGGAATCGAAGGCCATGCTGCTCGGCGCGCTCGACAACCAGCCCGGCCCGGCGCGCGAGATCGTGGCCTTGAATGCCGGCGTGGCGCTCTACACCGCGAACCTCGCGTCCGACATCGGCGACGGCATCGCGCGGGCGCGCGAGGCGATGGCCTCGGGCGCGGCGCGCGCCAAGGTCGAAGCCTTCGCCGCTTTCACGCGGCGCTTCCTGTGAGCCGCCGATGAGCGACATCCTCGAAAAGATCCTCGCCACCAAGCGCAGCGAAATCGCCGAGGCGCGCACCGACGTGCCGCTCGCGGAAATGCGCGCACGCGCCGAGGCCGCCACGCCGGCGCGCGATTTCGTCGGCGCGCTGCGAACCAAGCACGCAACGGGCAAACCGGCGGTGATCGCCGAGATCAAGAAGGCCAGCCCGAGCAAGGGCGTGATCCGCCCCGATTTCCGTCCGTCCGAGATTGCGGCCAGCTATGAAAAGGGCGGCGCGGCCTGCCTGTCGGTGCTCACCGACGTCGAGTATTTCCAGGGCAGCCCCGGCTATCTGATGCAGGCGCGCGCCGCCTGCCATCTACCGGTGCTGCGCAAGGATTTCATGATCGATCCCTACCAGGTCTACGAGGCGCGCGCGATGGGCGCCGACTGCATCCTGCTGATCGTCGCCGCGCTGGAACCGAAGGCGATGCAGGATCTGGAAGCGCTGGCGACGGCACTCGGCATGGCGGTGCTGGCGGAATCGCACGACGCGGCGGAACTCGACGCCGCGCTGCAGTTGAAGACGCCGCTGATGGGCATCAACAACCGCAACCTGCGCACCTTCGAGGTCAGCCTCGACACCACGCTGGATCTGCTGCCGAAGATCGGCCCCGAACGCATCGTCGTCACCGAGTCCGGCATCCTCGCGCCGGCCGACGTGGCGCGCATGCGCGGCAACCGGGTGGACACCTTCCTGGTGGGCGAGGCCTTCATGCGCGCCGACGATCCGGGGGCGGCGCTGGCGCGGCTGTTCGCCTGATCGGATACAAGACGCAAGATTTTCTTGAATCCTGCGTCTCGAATCCGCGTTGAGCGCGTCGCGTTCAACGCTTCCCGCCGAACAGACTGCCCAGCACGCCGCGCATGATGGCGCGGCCGACCTGGCTGCCGATCGAGCGCGCGGCGGATTTGGCCAGCGCTTCGACCGCGCCCTCGCGGCGGCCGACGCCGCCGAGCACGCTGCCCAGTACGCCGCCTACGCTGCCGTCGCCCGATTCGGCCTGTTTGGCCGTTTTGGCGTCCTCTTTCGCCTGCGCCTCGGCCGCGGCGGCCTGCGCGGCCTGTTCCGCGCGCGCCTTCAGCGTTTCGTAGGCGGACTCGCGGTCGACGACCTTGTCGTACACGCCGGCGACGAGCGAGGTCTGCACGATCCGGCGGCGCTGCGCGTCCGTGATGGGGCCGATCTGGCCCTGCGGCGGCACGATGAAGGCGCGCTCGACCACGTTGGGACGGCCCTTGGCGTCGAGGAAGGACACCAGCGCCTCGCCCACGCCCAGTTCGGTGATCGCGGCGGCTTCGTCGAGGTCGGCGTTGTCGCGCATCGTCTCGGCGGCGGCCTTCACGGCCTTCTGGTCGCGCGCGGAGAAGGCGCGCAGCGCGTGCTGCACGCGGTTGCCCAGTTGCGACAGCACCTTGTCGGGCACGTCGGCCGGATTCTGCGTGACGAAGTAGACGCCTACGCCCTTGGAGCGGATCAGGCGCACGACCTGTTCGATCTTGTCGACCAGCGCGCCGGGGGCGTCGTTAAACAGCAGGTGCGCCTCGTCGAAGAAGAACACGAGCTTGGGCTTGTCGAGATCGCCCGCTTCGGGCAGCTTCTCGAACAGCTCGGACAGCAGCCAGAGCAGCAGCGTGGCGTACAGCTTGGGCGACTGCATCAGCCGGTCGGCTGAGAGGATGTTGACGACGCCGTGCCCGCGGTCGGTCTGGATGAGGTCGTCGATATCGAGCATGGGCTCGCCGAAGATCCGTTCGCCGCCCTGCGACTCGAGCGCGAGCAGGCCGCGCTGGATCGCGCCGATCGAGGCGGGCGAGACGTTGCCGTATTCGGTGGTGAACTGCCTGGCGTTCTCGCCGACGTAGGCGAGCATGGACCGCAGGTCTTTCAGGTCGAGCAGCAGCAGGCCGTTGTCGTCGGCCACCTTGAACACGAGATTGAGCACGCCGCTCTGCGTTTCGTTGAGGTCGAGCATCCTTCCCAGTAGCAGCGGGCCCATGTCGGAGACGGTGGCGCGCACCGGATGGCCCATCTCGCCGAAGGCGTCCCAGAAGGTGACGGGGTAGCCCTTGTGCGCGAAGCCTTCGAGGCCGAGCAGGGCGACGCGCTCCTCGACCTTGGCGTTGCCGCCGCCGGGCTGCGAGAGGCCGGAGAGATCGCCCTTCACGTCCGACAGGAAGCAGGGCACGCCGATGTCGGAGAAATGCTCGGCCAGGGTCTGCAGCGTGACGGTCTTGCCGGTGCCGGTGGCGCCGGTGACGAGGCCGTGGCGGTTGGCCATCTGCGGCAGGATGTGAAGCTCGATGGCGTCGTGCTTGGCGATCAGCAGGGGTTCGGTCATGACGGCGTTCCTTGGGCGAACATGCCGGAATTCTAACGGCTTGGCGTATTCCCTTATAGAAGCGTTCGCCGATGCGCGCGTATCATCGCGCCAGACAAGGCATTCGGGAGGATCCGATGGCCACGGGCAGGCAGATGCGCGAAATCGTCATCGTCGGCGGCGGCGCGGGCGGGCTGGAACTGGCCACCCGGCTGGGCGACAGGCTGGGCAAGAAAAAACGCGCGCACATCACGCTGATCGACGCCTCGCCCTCGCATCTCTGGAAGCCGCTCTTGTACGAGGTTGCGGCCGGCAGCCTCGACTCCTACGCCGAGCGGCTGGAATACCTGGCGCAGGGCCACTGGCACGGCTTCACCTTCCGCCTCGGCCGCATGGACGGCCTCGACCGCGCGAACAGGCGCGTCAGCGTCGCGCCCACGCTGGACGAGCACGGCGACGAGATCATTCCGCGCCGCAGCTTTCCCTACGACACGCTGATCGTCGCCGTCGGCTCGGTCGCCAACGACTTCGGCGTGCCCGGCGTGGCCGAGCACTGCATCATGCTCGACACGCCCGAACAGGCGCGCGAATTCCACCGTCGCCACATCAACGCCTGCCTGCGGGCGAACACGCAGACCGAGGCCGTCGCGCCGGGCCAGCTCACCGTCGGCATCGTCGGCGCGGGCGCAACCGGCGTCGAGCTGGCCGCCGAACTGCACGACACCACGCGCGAGCTGTCGGCCTACGGCATGGACCATATCGAGCCGGATAGAAGCCTCAAGCTCCTGCTCGTCGAGGCGTCCGACCGCATCCTGCCCGGCCTGCCGCCGCGCCTGTCCGCGGCGGCGGCGGACCGGTTGAAGGAACTGGGTGTGGAGATGCACGTCGACGAGCGCGTCGTCGAAGTGCGCAAGGACGGCCTGCTGACCGCCTCCGGCAAATTCATTCCGGCGAGCATGATGGTCTGGTCGGCCGGCATCAAGGCGCCGGATTTTCTAAAGGATATGGCCGGTCTGGAAACCAACCGTATCAACCAGCTCGTCGTTCGCCCGACGCTGCAGACCACGCGCGACGACGACGTGTTCGCGCTGGGCGACTGCGCCGCGCTGGCGATGCCCGACGGTCGCAACGTGCCGCCCCGCGCGCAGGCCGCGCACCAGCAGGCCGGCACGATGGCGAAGAACATCTGCCGCCGCCTGGCCGGCAAGCCGCTGAAACCTTACGTCTATCGGGATTACGGTTCGCTCGTCGCGCTCGGCCGCTTCTCCACCGTCGGCAATCTCATGGGCGGGCTCACCGGCGGCAGCATCATGATCGAGGGCGCGATGGCCCGGCTGGTGTACTGGTCGCTGCACAAGATGCACCAGATCGCCCTGCACGGCTGGTTCAAGACCGCGCTCACCGCCTACGCCCATTTCATCAGCACGCCGACGCGGGCGCGGATCAAGCTGCATTAGGCCGTATTCCACAGCCACGCCGCCCCGCGCACGCCGCTGGAATCGCCGTATTTCGGCGGCGTCAGCCGCGTGTCCACGCGGTCGGAGAACACGTAGCGCCGCCACAGCTTCGGTACGGTGTCGTACAGCCGCGTGATGTTCGACAGGCCGCCGCCGAGCACGATCACGTCGGGATCGACGAGATTGATGACGCCGGCCAGCGCGCGGGCCAATCGTTCTTCATACCGCGCCAGCGTGGCGCTGCACGGGCCGTAGCCTGCATTCGCCAGTTGCGCGATCTCGTGCGCGGGCAGGTCTTCGCCGCCGTAGCGCACGTGGTCGGCGGCGAAGCCGGGGCCGGACAGCCAGGTTTCGATGCAGCCCTTCTTGCCGCAGTAGCAGGCGGGCGCGGCGTCCAGTTCGCGCGGGCCGGGCCAGGGGTGGACGAGCGCCTCGCCCGTGGCGGGATGCGCGCCGGTCGGCTCGCGGTCGGACGGGGCATGGGCGAACTGGAAATAGGGCAGGGGGTTGTGGCCCCACTCGCCGGCGATGGCGTTGCGGCCCGCGAGCAGTTGCCCGCGCACGACCACCCCGCCGCCCACGCCGGTGCCGAGGATGACGCCGAAGGCCGTATGGGCCCCCGCCGCCGCGCCGTCGGTCGCTTCCGACAGGGCGAAGCAGTCGGCGTCGTTGGCGAGCCGGATGTCGCGGCCCAGCGCGCGCTGCAAATCCTGTTGCAGCGGCCGGCCGTTGAGACAGATGGAATTGCAGTTCTTCATGCGCCCCGTGGCGGGCGAGATCGCGCCGGGCGTGCCGACGCCGATGCTGCCGGTCGCGCCGAGTCCGGTTTCGGCCGCGCGCACCAGATCGGCGACGGCGGCGACCGTGGCGGCGTAGTCGCCCTGCGGCGTGGCCACGCGCAGGCGCAGGATTTCCCGGCCGTCCGCGTCGAATCCGGCCAGCTCGATCTTGGTGCCGCCGAGGTCGACGCCGAGGCGGAGGACGGGGGGCGCGGTGCTAAAATCGCGCATTCACTTTGCGTCGGAAACGGACATGGCAGGACATTCCAAGTGGGCCAACATCCAGCACCGCAAGGGGCGCCAGGATGCCAAGCGCGGCAAGATTTTCACCAAGCTTATCAAGGAAGTCACCGTGGCGGCCAAGATGGGCGGCGGCGATCCCAATATGAACCCGCGCCTGCGGTTGGCGATCGACAAGGCCAAGGCCGAATCGATGCCCAAGGACAACATCGAGAACGCGATCAAGCGCGGCACCGGCCAGCTCGACGGCGTGAACTACGAGGAAGTGCGCTACGAGGGCTACGGCATCGGCGGCGTCGCGGTGATGGTCGACTGCCTCACCGACAACAAGACGCGCACCGTCGCCGACGTGCGCCACGCCTTCACCAAGCACGGCGGCAACATGGGCACCGACGGCTGCGTGGCCTTTCAGTTCAAGCACTGCGGCCAGATCGTCCTGGAGCCGGGCGCGAGCGAGGACGCGGTGATGGAAGCCGCGCTCGACGCCGGCGCCGACGACGTGATTTCGAGCGAGGACGGCTCCATCGAAGTGCTGACCCCGCCCGATCCCAAGACCTTCGAGACGGTGAAGCACGCGCTCGAAGCGGCCGGCTTCAAGCCCGCCGTGGCCGAGATCACCATGCGCCCGGAAGGGGAGACCGAACTCGCCGGCGACGACGCGGCGAAGATGCAGAAAATCCTCGACGCGCTCGAAAGCCTGGACGACGTGCAGGACGTGTACACCAACGCGGTGTTGCCGGAGTAAGGTGGGCCTGCTAGAGTGGTCAGAATAAAATGACCACTTTGAGGTGCGAGATGGAATTGTCCGCCACCGAGTTCAAGGCCAAATGCCTGGCCTATCTGGATCAGGTTTCGCGCACGCGCGCGAGCATCACGCTGACCAAGCACGGCCGCGCCGTTGCGCGACTGGTGCCGGTGGACGATGCCGCCCCCGGCGTGTTCGGCAGGTTGGCGGGCACCGTGCAGGTTCGCGGCGACGTGGTCGCCCCGATCGAGGCGGACTGGAACGCCGATGCCGCAGACTGAAGGCGGGCTGCTGCTCGATACCCATGTCTGGCTGTGGGTGGAGGGCGCGCCTGAGCGGCTGGGGCCGGCCGTCCGGGGGCGTATCGAGCGCGCGGCGCAAGCCGGCCGGCTCTGGGTATCGGTACTGTCGGTCTGGGAAATCGGCATGCTGGTGGCCAAGGATCGCATCCGGCTGTCCATGCCGGTCGACGATTGGGTGCGCGAGGCGGCGGCCACGCCCGGGATGCAGATGCTCGGCCTGATCCCCGAAATCGCGCTCGAATCGACCCGCCTGCCGGACAGCCCGCATGGCGATCCCGTCGATCGCATGCTGATGGCGAGTGCGCGCGTGCACAATCTCACCCTGGCCACGGCGGACGAGAAAATCCTGGCCTACGCCGACCTCGGCCATTTGAAAGCGCTGGCCGCGTGAGCGCGCATCGCATCCTCGGCATCGACCCCGGCCTGCGGCACACCGGCTTCGGGGTGATCGAGCAGACGGGGCAGAAGCTGGCCTACGTGGCGAGCGGCGTCGTGAAAAGCGGCGACGGCGAATTGCCCGCCCGGCTCGGCGTGCTGTTCGCCGGCCTCAACGAAGTCATCGCACACTACCGGCCCGATACCTGCGCCGTGGAAATCGTCTTCGTCAACGTCAACCCGCAGTCGACGCTGCTGCTGGGACAGGCGCGCGGGGCGGCGATCTGCGCGGCGGTGTCGAACGAGCTCATGGTCGCCGAATACACCGCGCTGCAGATCAAGCAGGCCGTCGTCGGCCACGGCAAGGCGGCGAAGGAACAGGTGCAGGAGATGGTGAAACGTTTGCTCGGCCTGCCTGTTGCGCCCACGGCGGACGCCGCCGACGCGCTGGCCTGCGCGATCACGCATGCGCACGGCAGCCGGCTGGGCGCGCAATCCACGGCGGGCTACCGGATGAAAGGCGGGCGGCTGGTATGAACCGGGACAGAACATGATCGGCAGGATCACCGGACTCCTCGCCGCCAAGCAGCCCCCGCAGGTGCTGGTGGATGTGAACGGCGTCGGCTACGAGATCGACGTGCCGATGAGCACCTTCTACAATCTGCCCGCCGTCGGCGAGAAGGTGAGCCTGCTCACGCATCTGGCGATCCGCGAGGACGCGCACCTGCTCTACGGCTTCGGCAGCGAGACCGAGCGCGCGGCGTTTCGCGAATTGCTGAAAGTGTCGGGTATCGGCGCGAAAACCGCGCTGGCGGTGCTGTCGGGCCTGTCGGTGAACGATCTGGCTTCCGCCATCGCGGCGCAGGAAACCGGGCGCATCGTGAAGATTCCCGGCATCGGCAAGAAAACCGCCGAACGCCTGCTGCTGGAACTGAAAGGCAAGCCGGTGTTCGCCGGCGCGATCGCCAGCGCCGCGCCGGCCGGCGTGTCCGACGACGTCCGGCAGGCGTTGCTGGCGCTCGGCTACAACGACAAGGAGGCCACGGCGACTTTGCAGAAACTGCCGGCCGACCTGCCGGTGTCGGAGGCGATCCGCCAGGCCTTGAAGCTGCTGTCCAAGGGTTAAGATAAGCCCATGATCGAAACCGACCGCCTCATCGCGCCCGCCGCCGCGAGCCCGCAGGAAGAGCAGCTCGAACGCGCGCTGCGGCCCCGCTCGCTGGCCGAATACGTCGGCCAGGCCAAGGCGCGGGAGCAGTTGGAAATCTTCATCCACGCGGCGCGCAAACGCAGCGAGGCGCTCGACCACGTGCTGCTGTTCGGCCCGCCGGGACTGGGCAAGACGACGCTGGCGCACATCATTGCGCGCGAGATGGGCGTGAACCTGCGGCAGACCTCGGGCCCGGTGCTGGAACGCGCGGGCGACCTGGCGGCGCTGCTCACCAATCTGGAACCGCACGACGTGCTGTTCATCGACGAGATTCACCGTCTGTCTCCCGTGGTCGAGGAGGTGCTATACCCCGCGCTGGAGGATTTCCAGATCGACATCATGATCGGCGAAGGCCCGGCCGCGCGCTCGGTCAAGCTCGACCTGCCGCCGTTCACGCTGGTCGGCGCGACCACCCGCGCGGGCATGCTCACCAACCCCTTGCGCGACCGTTTCGGCATTGTCGCGCGGCTGGAGTTCTACACGCCCGAGGAACTGGGGTTGATCGTGCACCGTTCCGCCGGCCTGTTGCAGATGAACCTGGACGAAGCCGGCGCGCTGGAGATCGCCCGCCGTTCGCGCGGCACGCCGCGCATCGCCAACCGCCTGCTGCGCCGCGTGCGCGACTACGCCGAAGTGAAGGCGGGCGGCGAAGCGAGCGGCGCGGTGGCCGACGCCGCGCTCTTGATGCTCGACGTCGACCGCGCGGGGCTGGATGTGATGGACCGCAAGCTCCTGTCCGCCGTGGTCGAGAAATTCATGGGTGGGCCGGTGGGCCTCGACAACCTCGCCGCGGCCATCGGCGAGGAGCGCGACACCATCGAGGACGTGCTCGAACCCTTTCTCATCCAGCAAGGCTATCTGCAGCGCACGCCGCGCGGCCGCGTCGCCACGCCGCTGGCCTACCGGCATATGGGGCTGGCCGCGCCGGCGGAGCCGAACGCGGGCCTGTTCTGATGGCCTTCGTCTGGCCGGTGCGCGTCTACTGGGAAGACACTGACGCCGGCGGCGTGGTGTATTACGCCAACTACCTGAAATTCCTCGAACGCGCCCGCAGCGAATGGTTGCGGGCGCTCGGCTTCGAGCAGGACGCGCTGCGCGACGACGACGGCGTGGTGTTCGTCGTGCGGCGGATCGAGATCGATTATCTGGCGCCGGCGCGCTTCAACGACCGGCTCGACGTGTCGGTGGCGCTGGCGGAACTGGGCCGCGCCAGCCTGGACATCGAGCAGGCGATCCTGCGCGGGCCAACCCGGTTGGCTTCGGCGCGGGTGAAGCTCGCCTGCGTCGACGCCCTGCGATTCAAACCCGTTAAAATACCCGCGCCCATCCTTGACGCCGCAGGTCGCGCAACGTGAACCCCGATTTGACCCAAGATCTTTCGTTCGTCCACCTCGTCCTCAACGCGTCGGTGCCGGTGCAGATCGTAATGGCGCTGCTGTTGGCGGCCTCGCTGATGTCCTGGTGGTTCATCTTCATCAAGCTGTTCGCGATCAAGCGCGCGAAGCGCATCACCGAGCGTTTCGAGCGGGAATTCTGGGGCGGCGGCGACATCAATGCGATGTACCAGCGCATTTCGGCCGAGCGCGGCTCGGCGGGCGAGATGGAGCGCATCTTCGAGGCGGGGTTCCGCGAATTCATGAAGCTGCGCCGGCAGGCCGGCCTGTCGGTCAACGTCATCATCGACGGCACGCGGCGCGCGATGCGCGCGACCTACCAGCGCGAGCTCGACGGCCTCGAATCGCATCTGGCCTTTCTCGCCACCGTCGGCTCGGTGTCGCCTTACGTCGGCCTGTTCGGCACCGTGTGGGGCATCATGATCGCCTTCATGGGCCTGTCCAGCGTGGCGCAGGCCACGCTCGCGCAGGTCGCGCCGGGCATCGCCGAAGCCCTGATCGCCACCGCGATGGGCCTGTTCGCCGCGATTCCGGCCGTGGTCGGCTACAACCGCTACACCCACGACATCGACCGGCTGGCCAACCGCATGGAGAGCTTCATGGAGGAGTTCTCCAACATCCTGCAGCGGCAGGTCACGAAGGCCGCGTAGAGCCTGCCTCGACATGGCGCGCACCCGCAAGCAGCTCGCCCAGATCAACGTCGTGCCGATGATCGACGTGATGCTGGTGCTGCTCGTCATCTTCATGGTGACCGCGCCCTTCATCAATCCGGGGCAGGTCGAGTTGCCCAGCGTGGGCAAGACCGCGCAGACGCCGGCGCAGCCGCTCGAGATCATCATCAAGGAATCGGGCGACTATCTGCTGCGCGACCGCGCGACGGGCGGCGAGCCGCGTACCGTGCGCAAGGCCGATCTGGCCGATGAAATCGCCGCGCGGCATCGCGCCGCGCCCGACCAGCCGGTGGTGATCGCGGCGGACAAGAACGTGCGCTACGAGGAAGTCATGAACACGATGTCGCTGCTGCAGCGGGCGCAGGTCGGCCGCATCGGCCTGCTGGCCCGTCCGGCGCCGTGATCGCCGTTGCCGACGCGCCCTATCTTTCGCGGCCGGGCCCGAATCTCGCCGCGGGCCTGCTGGCGCTCGGCGTGCACATCGTCTTCGTGCTGCTGCTCGTCGTCGGCGTCTCCTGGCAGACCCGGCATCCCGCGCCGGTGATGGTCGATCTGTGGACGGCCCTGCCCGAGACGCCGCGCCCGCCCGCGCCGCCGATCGAACCGCCGCCGCCCCCGCCCAAACCGGCGGCGCCCGAGCGTCCGCCCGCGGAGAAACCGGTCGTCAAGGAAGCGCCGCCGCCCAAGCCGCCGGACATCGCGCTGGAAAAGGAAAAGGCCCGCAAGAAAGCGGAGGCGGAAAAACTGGAAAAATTGAAGGCCATGCAGGCGGCCGAGGAGAAGGCGCTCGCGGACGCCGCGCGCGAGGAAGCGGCGGCGGTGAAGAAGGCCCAGGAAAAGCAGCTCGCGGAAAAGGAAAAGAAAAGACGCGAACTGCTGCGTCAGATGGAAGAAGAGGACCTGATGCAGCGCATGGCGGACGAGGAGGTGCGGCAAAGCGCGGCGGCGCGCGCGGCCTCGGCCAGGCGGCAGACCGAGATCGACCGCATCCAGAGCCAGTACCAGGACATGATCCGCGCGACCGTGCGCGGCAACACGCGCCTGCCGCCCGATCTCCAGGGCAATCCCGAGGTGCGCTTCCTGGTCAAGCTGCTGCCCACGGGCGAAGTGGTCGATGTCAAGCGCACCAAATCGAGCGGCAACGCCGCCTACGACGAAGCCGTCGAGCGTGCGATCCGCAAATCGTCGCCGCTGCCGCTGCCCGCCGATCGCGATGCGCGCGCGGCTTTCGTGCCGGAACTTTCCTTCGTGCACCGCCCCAAAGAGTGATGCCGTCGCACGCATCCGCGCCGCGAGCGGCGCGGGGGCTATGTTAAACTCGCTTGCTAATCAAGCACTTTCGTTCGAGAACGCTTTACCCATGTTGCGTGCTGTCCTGCTGTTTCCGCTGTTGTGCCTGTCCCTGCTCGGCGCGACGTCCGCCGCCTGGGCCGCGATGGAAATCCAGGTGATCGGGGGCGCGGCCAACAAGATCGCGCTGGCGATGGTGCCGTTCCAGGCGGCGTCCGGCCAGCCGTTGCCGGCGCTCACCCAGATCGCGGGCGACGATCTCAACCGCACCGGCCAGTTCAAGCTCGTCGACGCCAGCGGCACGCCGGCGCCGTACGAGCCCGCGCAGGTGAATTACGGCGTGTGGCGCGGCAAGGGCGCCGAAGCGATGGTCATCGGCCAGGTCGTTTCCCTGCCGGGCGGGCGCTTCGAGGTGCGCTTCCGCCTGCTCGACGTGGTCAAGCAGACCCAGATCGCCGGCTACAGCTACAACATCGCGCCGGGCCAGTGGCGCGCGACGGCGCACCAGATCGCCGACATCGTGTACGAGAAGCTCACCGGCGTGAAAGGCGCGTTCGGCAGCCGCATCGCCTATGTGCAGAAACAGGGCAAGCGCTACGAGCTGCGGGTCGCCGATGCCGACGGCCAGAATCCGCGCACCGTGGTGCGTTCCGACGAGCCCCTGATCTCGCCGATGTTCTCGCCGGATGGCGCGCGGCTGGTCTACGTCTCGTTCGAGGACAAGAAGCCCGTCGTGTACGTGCAGTCGCTCGCCGACGGCAACCGCCGCAAGGTCGCCGCGTTCAAGGGCTCGAATTCCGCGCCCGCATGGTCGCCGGACGGCCGGCGGCTCGCCGTGGTGCTGACCCGCGACGAAGCCTCGCAGATCTATCTCATCAACGCCGACGGCAGCGGCCTGAACCGTTTGACGCAAGGCGGCAATATCGACACCGAGCCGGTGTTCTCGCCCGACGGGCAGACGATCTTCTTCACGTCCGACCGCGGCGGCAGTCCGCAGATCTACCGCGTGTCCGCGAACGGCGGCGACCCCAAGCGCGTGACCTTCGGCGGCAGCTACAACGTTTCGCCGGCGATCAGCCCGGACGGCAAGCTGCTGAGCTACATCAGCCGCGACGAAGGCCGTTTTCGCGTGGCGCTGCTGGACCTGGCGTCCGGCCAGTCGCGCGTGCTGACCGATACCGCGCGCGACGAATCGCCCGCTTTCGCGCCCAACGGCCAGTCCGTGCTGTACGCCACGGTTCAGGGCGGGCGCGGCATTCTGGGCACGGTGAGCCTGGATGGCCGGACCCGCGCGCGCCTGTCGGAATCGGGCGTCGATGCGCGCGAGCCCGCGTGGGGGCCGTGACGGCGCCTGATCTGTTGCGAATGATCGATTAATCAAGGACAGGAAACCTGATCGTGAATCGAATGCTTGTTTTGATGGCGGCGCTGGCAGGCCTCGCCGGGTGCGCGGGCACGCAGCAGGCGGCCGTGACGCCCGAGAAGCCTGCGGTGGCCGTGACGGCGGCGACGTCGGCGCCGGTTTTCGTCGAAGACAGCGCCGCCGCCCAAATCGACGCATTGCCGTCCATCGTCGCGCAGTCCGGCCTATCTGGCCCGCATCAATGCATGCTGGCCTGGGCGCAAGGCATGCAGGATGCGCTGAACCCCTGGACGCATGCCATGCGGGTGTGCGACGCCCGCACCGTCGCGCCCTGAATCGGATATCACATCAAAGGCAAAGGAGAGAGTCGAGATGAAAACGCAGAACATGCTTTGGCCCCTTTTACTGGCCTTGGTCGTTTCCGCCTGCAGCACCACGAGCGGCACGGAAGCCACGGTTGAAGACCGTACGGGCGGCAAGAGCGCCGCCACGGCGGCGCAGACCGGCGCGGACGGCAAGGCCGCGACGGCCGGCGGCGCCGAAACCACCGGACTCGGCGGCGCCGGCGTGAGCGGGAGCGCCCTCGACGGCGGCAGCGGCAGTTCCCTGGCCGACGAGCGCAAGAACCCCGCCAGCCCGCTGTCGCAGCGCAGCGTCTACTTCGACTTCGACAGTTTCACGGTGAAGGACACCTACCGTTCCATGCTCGAAGCGCACGCGGGCTATCTGCTGGCCAAGCGCGATGCCCGGGTGATCCTGCAGGGCAACACCGACGAGCGCGGCAGCCGCGAATACAACCTCGCGCTCGGCCAGAAGCGCGCCGAGGCCGTGCGCAAGGCGCTGGCGGTCCTGGGCGTATCCGACGCGCAGATGGAAGCCGTGAGCTTCGGCGAGGAAAAGCCGCGCAAGGAAGGCGACAGCGAGGAAGCGTACGCCGAGAACCGCCGCGTCGACGTGGTCTACACGGACGAATAATTCCGCCCGATGCCCGCCGTCCGCCGCATCTGCCTGATCCTGGCGCTGGCCGCGCCGCTGCCGGCGTCGGCGCAACTGTTCGGCGGCAATTCCGCCGAACTGAGCGCCCAGGTGCAGGTCTTGCGGCAGAAGGTCGATGCGCTCGACGTCCGCCTGCGCAAGCTTGAGGGCCTGATCCAGCAGAATCAGGAACTGCTGGGCCTGCTGAAGGAGGTCGAGACGCTCAAGGCCGACGTCGCGAAGATGCGCGGGCAGGGCGAAATGCAGACGCATCAGATCGACACGCTGGGCAAACGCCAGAACGATCTGTACGTCGACCTCGATCAGCGGCTGAGCGAACTGGCGAAAGCGGCGAAACCGTCCCCCGCGCCGCCCCCGGCGCCCGTTGCCGCCGCGCCCCAGGCCCCCGCGGCCGATGCGCCGGCAGCCGCGCCGGCCGTGGCTGCCGCGCAGCAGCTCGATCCGCTGGTCGAGTCGCGCACCTACGAAGCGGCGCTCAACCATTTCCGCGAGGCCAACTACGCAGGCGCGATCGCGGGATTCAAGGGTTTCCTGAAAGCCTATCCCGACAGCGCGCTGGCGCCGAACGCGCAGTACTGGATCGGGTATTCCTACTACGCCTTGAAGGACTACAAGACCGCGCTGGCGCATCAGCAGAAGCTGGTGGCCGCCTATCCCGGCAGCGCCAAGGTGCCGGATGCGCTGCTCAACATCGCGACCAACCAGATCGCGCTCGACAATCTGGATGCCGCGAAGAAAACGCTCGAAGAACTGGTGGCCAAGCATCCGGGCACCAATGCCGCGACGCTGGCGAGCCGCCGACTGGCCGCGCTGAAGTGAATGTGAGCGAGCCGGTTGCCACGCTCCACCCGCAAGGAGTAGGCCGTGGTTGTCCCCGCGAGGGGGAGGCCGTGGTTGTAAAGCCGACGAGTCGGCAACAACCACGCTCTTCAGACGCTGAAGCATCAACAACCACGCTCCGCCTGACGGAGGTGTTCCTGTCCCTGCAGGGCGAAACCAGCCGCACCGGCCTGCCGACCGTGTTCGTCCGTTTGGCGGGATGTCCGCTGCGGTGTCGCTGGTGCGATACACCTTACAGTTTTCAGGGCGGGGAGACCGTGGCGCTGCCCGATTTGCTGGCGCGCGTCGCCGCATACGGCGTATCGACGGTCTGCGTGACCGGCGGCGAGCCGCTGGCGCAGAAGCATTGCCCGGCGCTGCTCGCCGCGCTGTGCGACGCGGGGTATTCGGTCTCGCTCGAAACCAGCGGGGCGCTGGATGTGTCCGCCGTCGACCCTCGGGTGTCGCGCATCGTCGACATCAAGCCGCCGGCGTCCGGTGAGGCCGAACGCAACCGCTGGGAGAATCTCGGGCATCTGACCATGCGCGACGAGATCAAGCTCGTGCTGGCCGGTCGCGACGACTACGAATGGGCGCGCGCGCTGCTGCGCGAGCGGAATCTGCCGGGCATCGCGCCCGTCCTGTTTTCGCCCGTGCAGGGCGAGCTGGCGCCGGACGCGCTGGCGGAATGGATACTGGCCGACCGCCTGCCGGTCCGCATGCAGATGCAGTTGCACAAGATCCTGTGGGGCAACGCTCAAGGCCGATGAGCGGTACGCGTCGTCCGGCCATCGTCCTCCTGTCCGGTGGACTCGACTCCGCAACCGTACTCGCGATCGCGTGCGCGGCCGGCTTCGACTGTCATGCCTTGAGCCTGGATTACGGCCAGCGGCACTGCGCCGAACTGGCCGCCGCGGCCCGCGTTGCCGCCGGCCTGGGCGCCGTCGAGCACCGGGTGATGCGGCTGGGGTTGGGCGAACTCGGCGGCTCGGCGCTGACCGACGTTTCCATCGCCGTGCCGGAGTCCCCCAGCGACGGGATTCCGGTGACCTACGTGCCGGCGCGCAATACCGTCATGCTGGCGCTGGCGCTGGCCTGGGCGGAAGTACTGGACGCCCGGGACATTTTCATCGGCGTCAACGCCGTCGACTACTCCGGCTATCCGGATTGCCGGCCGGAATTCGTCGCGGCCTTCGAGCGCATGGCCAGGCTCGCAACCAAGGCCGGCATCGAGGGCAAGGCGCTGACGATACACGCGCCGCTGCAGCATCTGACCAAGGCCGACATCATCCGGCGCGGCGTCGCGCTGGGCGTGGACTACGCGCGCACGGTGAGCTGCTACCAGGCCGATCCCGAAGGGCGCGCCTGCGGCGTCTGCGACGCTTGCCGGCTGCGACGGCAGGGATTCGAACAGGCGGGGGTGCCCGATCCCACGGTATATAGCGTATATGCCTGATTGATTAAGCGTCTTCGCTGGGGAATAATCGCCGGGCCTGCAACGAGGCTGTAACCATAAAACTTTTTTCAGGAGGCGTGCTGTATGGAAGGACTCGATCTGATCGGTCAGGCGGTAGCCGCGCTTGGCTGGGACCCCAACGACGCATTCGTCAAGATCCGCACGGTCGCCTGGCTGGCTTTCGCCCTCGCCTTCATCTTCGGCTACGTAGGCAACAAGACGCATTTCTGCACCATGGGCGCGGTGTCGGACATCGTCAACATGAACCAGTGGGATCGCATGCGCGCCTGGCTGCTCGCCATCGCCGTCGCCATCATGGGCACGAGCGCGCTGGTCTATCTGGGCGATCTCGACGTGTCCAAGACCATCTACACCGGGTCGAACTTCTACTGGCTGGCCGCGCTCGTCGGCGGCCTCACCTTCGGCATCGGCATGACGCTGGCCGGCGGCTGCGGGCAGCGCACCCTGGTGCGGCTGGGGGGCGGCAATCTCAAATCCGTCGTCGTCTTCCTCTTCATGGGCTACGCCGCGCTGGTGACACTGTCGGGCATCTTCGGCGCCTTCCGCGTCAACGTGCTGCAGGCCGATCCGGTGACCGTCCATCTCGACGGCATGCAGACATTGCCAGCCCTGTTCGGACTGCATACGCCCGAAAACACGCTCGCGGTCGGCCTGTCCATCGGCGTGCTCCTGCTGCTGTTCGTATTCCTCAATAAAGATTTCAGGGCGAATACCGATAACATCCTTGCAGGCATCGTGGTTGGCCTGATCGTGGTGGCGGGTTGGTACGTCACCGGTCGCTTCGGCTTCGGCGAGGATCCGGATACGCTCGAAATGGTCTACCTGGGCACCAATTCCCATCTCGCCGAATCGATGACCTTCGTCGCGCCCCTGGGCTACACCATGAACCTGTGGGCCTACTGGACCGACAGCGCCACCATCGTCACCTTCGGCGTCGCCAGCGTGTTCGGCGTGATCGTCGGGTCGCTGGTCTACGGCGTGACGCACAAGACCTTCCGCTGGGAAGCCTTCAATTCCGCGCAGGACATGTTCCGTCACATCGTCGGCGCCATCCTCATGGGCTTCGGCGGCGTCACCGCCCTGGGCTGCACCATCGGCCAGGGCGTCACCGGCATCTCCACGCTGGCCGTGTCGTCCTTCATCGTCCTGGCCGCCATCATCGCGGGCGCGGCCGTCACGATGAAGATCCAGTATTACCTGCTGATGCGCGAAGCGTGACCCGGTTGCAACGCCGTCAACAAAATTTACACGCGTTGGTTCATATGAACCTTGACCCGGCCGGGGGCCGTTGTTACGGTCGAAGTGCCAAGGCTCGCAGCCGAAAGGAACGATTTTGAAGAAGTGGTTCAGCACCCTGTGTTTCGCTTTCCTGGCCGCTTTCGCCACGCAGGCGTACGCAGCCAAGGCGGTGAATTTCCAGTTCACCGACAGCAAGGGAAAAACCATCCGCCTTTCGGATTACAAGGGCAAATGGGTCCTGGTCAATTTCTGGGCGCCCTGGTGCCCGCGCTGCAAGATGGAGTTCAACGAACTCAACGATCTGGACGCGCGCAACGATTTCGTCGTGATCGGCATCGCAATGGATTACGGCATCGACGAAGGCTCGGTCTATACCACCATGCAGCGCTTCAACCTGCGCTACCCGCAGATCATCGGCGGCAACCGGCGCGACCCGAATCCGCCGTCGCTGCAGGTCGGGCCCGTGGATTTCTATCCCACCTCCTACCTGTATTCGCCCAGCGGCGAGATCGTCATGTTCATCCCGGGCATCATCAGCAAGCAGAAAATCGTCGCCTTCACCGAGCAGTATCGGTCGACGGGCGCCACCGAATTCGCGCAGAACGATTTCATCCCCGTGTCGCCAAAGGCAGGCGTCCAGCCGGCCAGCATGGCCAGCAAAAAGCCCGTCAAGGCGAAGCCGCAAGACAAAAAAAAAGTAACAACCACTTACTGAAGAACTGAGTCGCGCAGACGTGCGAGATCGCCCGCCCGGTCGGCCATGCCGCCGGGCGCGGACGAGAAAAAACGCGATCCGGTCTTTACCCGCGCAAACACGTTCGGCTATAATTTCACGCTTTCTTGGGCACGGGCTCCGGTCGTGTCCAAGGGTCGGTAGCTCAGCCGGTAGAGCAGCGGACTTTTAATCCGTTGGTCGCGAGTTCGAATCTCGCCCGACCCACCAGACAGACGCAGAAAAAGCCGCCTCGAAAGGCGGCTTTTTCATGGCATGACCAGCGTCATTTGGGCTTTCGGGGTGACATAAATGGTCATCTCCATGCTGTTGAGCGGCACCTTGGCTTCAGCCGGCTTTCCCTTTCTGGCTAGGGTCTCTTGGGCGTGTATCGGAACATCGGAACGCCAAACCCAGTAAATTCAGACCCTTGTGGCTCTTTTCAGTTGAAAATTGCCGGCACAACCTAAAGTTGGCACGTCCAATGCACGTTAAAGGCTCCAGACAGGGCGACCTGTTGGACCCATCAACCTGTGCATGACTTTAGGAGAAGCGAAATGATGAAAAAAGCTCAACAGGGCTTTACCCTGATCGAACTGATGATCGTTGTGGCGATCATCGGTATTCTGGCGGCGATTGCTGTCCCAGCGTATCAAAACTATATTAAGAAAGCAAAATTTACTGAGGTGGTATCGGCAACAGCCCCGATCAAATTGGCTGTAGAAGAGTGCGTAACCGATGGGACTTGTGTTTCGGGCACTACGGTAACAGGTATTACTGCAGGCTCGAATGGATTTCCTACCATGCCTACTACTTCAGGTTTCCTGCAGACGATGGTTGTTAGCGCTGCGGGTGAAATTACTGCAACTGGCACCTCAGTGGTGGATAGCAGAACTTATGTTATTACGCCGGCGGTTTCGAATGCTGGTGCTGGCGGTTCAGCAAAAGTGACATGGTCCACCAATTCTTCCTCAACTTGCTTGGCTGCAGGCCTGTGCAAATAAGCCCAGCTAGCTTAGCTTGAGCAAAAATGCCTCCCCCGGGAGGCATTTTTTATGCCATCCAGATTGAGTGAGCATGATGCCAATTCCACGAAAATCCGCCGTTTTCGCTTTACTCGTCGTGCTTTCCACCCTGTCGGCTTTCGCTTTAACCGGGGCGGCGACTGCGGGCATACTTTTGGTCTGGTTCGGCGCAGCGGCATGGTTGACGGCGGGAAGTACGAGCTGGCCTAAGGCGGCTTTGCCGAATTTCATGCTGGTATTCCTTGCCTGGATCGCCGCCTCGCTGTGGTGGAGCCAAGCGCCGTATACCAGCTGGTATACGGCGCTGATTCTTGCGGCGTTACCGCTCAGTTTTTTTGCATGGCACTTGATGCCCGACCCCGACGAGGTGTGGCGGTATCTCAAGATGGCGTTTGTCCCCGCCGTTTGGGTGGTGTCGGTCTGGGGTGTATACCAAGTGGTCTTTCTCGGGCTACCGCGCGCTTTGGGCCCAGTCGCCGACCCGAATGTATTTGCCTGTCTTCTGAATCTAGCCTGGTTTCCCCTATTGGCGGCCTTCTTCAAGACTGATTTTGCTGCAGCCGGCCGATCGCGCTCGGCGCATCTCTTTATCGGCCTCACCCTCATGGTGGTGGCGCTTGCATTCTCCGCTGCCGGCTCAAGGGGGGCGATGTTCGCGTGGCTAATCCTGATGTCAATCGCATTCTGGGCGTTTAGAGGATTGCCAAACTTCCGGGTGAATTTTGCGATTTCCCTGCTAATCGCCTTCGCGAGCTATTTGATTATCGCAGCAGTGAGCCAGGTTCAGCTGGCTGACAGAGTTGGTGCTGATTATCTCGCGCGAGATGCTTCAGTCTCGCTGCGGCTCGTCATATGGCGTACTACTGTGGAGATGTACCTAGCGCATCCGTGGCTTGGCACCGGTCTGGGAACCTGGGGAGATATCTATCCTGCTTATCGGCAGGGCGTGGATAACAGCACTGCCGGGTATTACACGCATAATGATTATCTGCAGATCGTCCAGGAAGGAGGCATCATTGGTATTGCCCTGTTTTTGCTCGTCTTGCTCGCGTTGGCCGGGCTGTTGCGCCGTGCAATCGAGTCAGGAAAGACACAGCCGGGATGTACGGAGAACGTGGGTTTAATGCTCGCTGTGAGCGCAGCTGTCCTGCACGCCTCAGTCAACTTCATCTTCTATCTCATATACATCAATATCTTCATCGGGCTGTACGCAGCGCGTGCCTGGCAATCGGACGTGCGAGTGTCAAACGCCTTCATTATGCTGAGATTGAGTTCCCACATGCAACGAATACTTATCCTATTCGTTGTTGCGATCCCAATTGGGCAGATCATTCTGCACGAAACCGGGCAGGTCTTACTCAACGGGCAGAGCAGGACGCTTTCCTTGTTGAGAAAACAGTATCCTGAACTAACGCCTTACAAAATTGCCCACGTGATAGCGGCCATCCGGCCTAATGAATACATTGCCCAACGGTATATCTTGGAAAGCGCCGTGCAATCACTGGGCGAAATCGAGCCACGCGACGTTTCGTTGCGGCGCGCCATTCTTTCCGAGACCTTGGAGCGATTTGAAGCATTACGGCTGCAGTTGCCAAACTCGGCGGAGCTAGGGGCGGAGGAAGCACAACTACTGTTGAAGTACGAGGTACTGATGCCGAGAGGCGTGGCGGTTCGAAAGGCACGGGATATTGCGCAGGCAGCCCTGAAGGATGACCCGAGACACGTAGACGCGATCATGGCCTTGGCCAATACCTATTTTGCGGAAGGATCAAAAACCATTGGCTTTGCTATCCTTTCCAGTGGCGTATCGCGAATGATCTTTCTGAGAGATCGGCTGATCCTTCAGGCAGAAGTACTAAAGCATCTGGGTGGCTCGCTGAAGGATCTTGAGAAAATACAGACGGGGCTCAGGGCAATTCGATTCGCCTGCAAGATTGGCGATTGCGCGGAAAATGCGCTGATACAGGAATCTTTCGTGTTACGCCTTCAGAAGCTGGCCGTAGCCGTGATACCGTCCGATGATCCGCTTGCTGAAGCGGCGCTCGCTTCTCTTTTCGATGCATAAGAGTTATGGGGTTGGCAGGCTGATGAGTCAGAAAATGGGGTAGAAAACGAATTATGGCGAATTATGGGGTTAGACACGATTAATTCCTGCTACGCTGGGTAACTTCCCTCGCGCCGCACACCCTCATGGCCTGACTCCCCCGCCACGTCATCCCCGGCCAGCCCCAGCACATCATCCAGCGCGGCAACAACCGCCAGATCATCTTCGCTGCCGAGGCAGACTATCAGTTCTTCCGCGATGCCTT
>Ga0228535_1001158_pt1 | contig 46767 bp, 40 predicted proteins | sample SJ1metagenome_FD_168457 | JGI IMG/M metagenome (GOLD analysis project Ga0228535, IMG submission 168457) | Enriched culture of PCE-dechlorinating microbial communities from Ithaca, New York, USA - SJ1 | ecosystem: Engineered > Modeled > Simulated communities (microbial... > Unclassified | place... | reverse complement strand
CAGCGACGAGCAGCTGGATTTCGCCATTGTCTACACCAGCGCCAAAATGGGCTACGCAAAGCTCGCCATGGAGGACGAGTCCGACGACATGGAGCCGCTGTTCCAGGCCATCGTCAGCAACGTGGCCCCGCCGGAAGGGGATCCCGGGGCGCCGTTCCAGATGCTGGTCACCAACATCGACTACAACGACTACATCGGCCGCATCGCCACCGGCAAGATCTTCAACGGCAAAGTCACCGCCGGGGAGACCGTGGCGCTCATGAAACGGAACGGTGACGTCCGCCGGGGAAGGATCTCCAAGCTCATCGGCTACGAGGGTCTGCAGCAGGTGGAGATCGGCGAGGCCATGACCGGCGACATCGTCACCATCGCGGGCTTCGACGAGGTGGGCATCGGCGAGACCATGGCAGCAGCCGACAACCCGGTTCCCCTCCCCTACGTCTCCATCGACGAGCCGACCATATCCATGAACTTCATCGTCAACAGCTCCCCGTTCGCCGGCCGCGAAGGGAAGCTGGTGACCTCGCGCAACATCCGCGAGCGGCTGGAAAAGGAGCTCCGGACCAACGTCTCCCTCAGGGTGGAGGACACCGGCAATCCGGATACCTTCCTGGTATCGGGCCGCGGAGAGCTGCACCTGTCGATCCTTATCGAGAACATGCGCCGCGAGGGGTTCGAGATGGCGGTTTCCAAGCCGGAGGTGATCCTGCGCGACATCGACGGCCAGAAGCAGGAGCCCGTCGAGTACCTGGTGGTGGACGTCCCGGCCGAGCACCAGGGGACCGTCATCGAGAAGATGGGGCCGCGCAAGGGTGAGATGGTGGCCGTCCACCAGTTGGGCGAGATCGTCCGGCTCGAGTTCGTGATCCCGGCCAGGGGACTCATCGGCCTGCGTGGCGAGCTCCTGACCGAGACCAGGGGGACCGGCGTCATGACCCACACCTTCCACGGCTACGCACCGTACCGGGGGGACATCCCGGGCCGGAAAAACGGGGTGCTCATCGCCATGGAACAGGGGGAGACCACCGCCTATGCCCTGGACGCGCTGCAGCCGCGCGGGGTGCTGTTCATCGGATCCGGCGTCGAGGTCTACGGCGGGATGATCATCGGCCAGCACGCCAAGGACAACGACCTGGACGTGAACCCGTGCAAGGGGAAGAAGCTGACCAACATCAGGGCCGCCGGCTCCGATGACGCCATCAAGCTGACCCCGCCCCGGGTCCTCTCCCTGGAGCAGGCCCTGGAGTTCATCGACGAGGACGAACTGGTGGAGGTGACCCCCACCTCGATCCGGCTGAGGAAAAAGGAGCTGGACCCCAACAGGAGAAAACGGCCCGCCCGGTAACGACAACTCGCTGAATTTCCAGGTAGTTCCCCACTTCCCTTGGCGGTGGGAGGGGGAAAGGGTTGCAAATATAACCGACAGGTTATGCTCGTAGATTCCATCCGGAAACACCGGATGAATAACAAATGGTTTCTGGTTCGGAACGAGGGGATTTTTCGCTCTGGCAAGAAACTTTTCCCCGAAAAGTTGACAGCGAAGGCTGACAAAATCAAGGGGTTACGCGGAGGCGTACACGAAGTACGTCACACAGGCAATTCCGCGGATTGACACAGCCAGGGCGACAATCTGCCTGCAAATTGGACAGCGAAGACTGCCCGAAGTACCCGGCAGCACGCCTGAACAGACGGTCAACTTTGCATTGACAAACGGCCGCATTTTCTCTACTTAAAGTGGATGCAGTTCGACCATTTTTCCAGCACGAACGAACAAGGAGCTCGTATGTTCCGCAGACTTGCCGCAGCCCTCTGCATCATGGCCCTTGCCTCATCCTGTTCTCTCTTCCGGAAAGAGGTCAAGGTACCGCCCGAAACGCTCTTCAAGGAGGGTGAAAAGCTGTACGCCAGGAAGAAGTACAGTGCGGCGTCCGAAAAATGGCGCACGGTAAAGGAGAAGACCACCTCGCCGCTCCTGAGGACCGCGGTCGAAATCCGTCTGGCCGATGCGCTGTTCTACGACGAGCAATACATAGAGGCGGCAGTCGAATACGAGAATTTCCGCAAGCTCCACCCGAAAAACTCCAAGGCCCCGTACGCGCTGTATATGTACGGACTGAGCAATTTCAAGCAGGCGGAGAAGCTCGATACCGACCAGACCCCGGTCAGGAATGCGGTAAACATCTTCGAATCGTTCCTCAAAGAGTATCCGGATTCGGCATTGGCCAAGGAGGTCCGCGAAAAGCTGGCCGAGTGCCGGACCAGACAGGCCGCCAACGAGATCTACGTCGGCAGGTTCTACTTCCGCACCGACCGGTACGCCGCAGCAATCGGCCGGTTCAGAGAGGCGGTTGAAAAATATCCGGGCGCGCCGGTCAACGACGAGGCACTGTTCCTCCTCGGCAGCTCCTATCTGCGCACCGGAAAAACGGACCTGGCAAAGGATGCGCTGAACCGCCTGGTCAAGGAATACCCGAAGAGCGCCTTCTCGGACCAGGCGAAAAAGTTGCTGGCCGGGATTTCCTGAGCTGAACGGGGCCTGGCCTTCAACCGGATTAGAGGAGTCGACCATGCGCACGTTCATACCGCTGATTCTCATCGCACTGGCATCAATCGCCTCAGGCTGCAAGGGAAGCGGGGACCGGGCCTCCGGGGCGGAACTGTATGCGCTCCATTGCGCATCCTGTCACCCCGGCGGAGAGAACACCATTACTCCCTCCAAGACCCTCCGGCGGGATGCCCTCCGTGCCAGCAACATCAACACGCCGGGCGACGTCGTTGAAAGGATGCGCAACCCCGGTCCCGGGATGCCGAAGTTTTCTCCGGCCGTCATTCCCGACAGGGACGCCCTGCGGATTGCCGAGTATGTTCTGGCCTCCTTCCGTTAGGGCCGGTTCCCGCCAGACCCCGTCCAGCCTGACATGACCCTCGCACTCCTGGTCGCTTATCTGCTGATCGGCGCTGCCGGCTGGCTCCTCGGCTGGCTGAATCTCCGGCATCTCCGGCATAATGCCGGGCTGGTCCCGGAGGGATTCGAGGGGGAACTGGATTCCGAGACCCTTGCCCGGAGCGCGGCCTATACCATCGAAAACAACCGCCTGGACCTAATCGAGTCGCTTGCCGGCACCGTCGTCCTCCTGCTCTTCCTGTTCGGCGGCCTTCTGGAGATCTATGACCGCTGGACCGCGTCCCTGAGCGGCTCGTTCGTCCTCCGCGGGGTGCTGTTCTTCCTCTGCCTGTCGTTTGTCCAGACAACCATCGACATCCCCTTCAGCCTGTACCGTAACTTCCGGGTCGAGGCCCGCTACGGCTTCAACACCATGACTCCCCGGCTCTGGCTGACGGATCTCCTCAAGTCCCTGGCCATCGGTATCGTCCTGATCGCCCTGCTGACCTCCGGCGCTCTGGTCCTGGTGCTCCTGAGCCCGTACTGGTGGTGGCTCTGGGTATGGGGTTTCTTTGCCGCGGCCTCACTGTTCCTCATGTACCTTTCACCCTATGTCATCGAGCCGCTGTTTCATACATTCGAGCCTGTCGACGCGGAAGATCTGGAAGGGGAAATCCGCGCCCTCCTGCAAAAGGCCGGGCTGGAGGTGAGCAGGGTGCTCCGGGTGGACGCCTCACGCCGCAGCCGCCACTCGAACGCCTATTTCACCGGCATCGGCAGGGTGAAACGGATCGTGCTTTTCGACACCCTGCTGGAGCGGCTGGATACCCGCGAGATCCTGGCGGTCCTGGCCCACGAGGTCGGGCACTGGAAGCGGCGCCACCTGCTGAAGCGCCTGGTCGTCTCCGAGGCCGCTGCGCTGCTCTGCTGCTATGCCGCCTTCCGGCTCATGGACGCCGGTGTCCTCCCCCCGCTCCTGGGGATGGAGAGCGCGTCGTTTTACGCCCAGTTGGTGATCCTCGGTTTTCTCCTCTCGCTGGCGTCCTCACTTCTCACCCCGATCGCCAGTTTTCTGTCCCGCAGGCATGAACAGGAAGCGGACCGCTTCGCAATCGAGCTGTCCGGCATGCCCGACGCCCTTGCATCGTCCTTGGTCAAGATGAGCCGGGACAACCTCTCCAACCTGCATCCCCACCCCCTGTACGCAGCCGTCTATTACTCCCATCCGCCCGTGGTGGAGCGGGTGCGGGGGTTGAGGAAGGAGAGCTAAGGGGGCAGGGGGTAAAAGACAAAGACCTGCCAGGTTTTTCGAAACCTGGCAGGTCTGCGGTACCATTCGAATATACTTTCCTCAGTCAGGCGAGACGGTTCACTGAATTGCCGGCTTCAACAACGTTCCACCGATGGGAATCCGGTAGACGCCCGGGCTGGTCTGGTATCTGGCCAGCACGAGGAAGACCAGCTTCTGGTTCTCCAGAAAAGCGGGCTTGGGCATCAGCTCCATGGTCAGGTCCAGCGGCGCCTGGGCCGGCGGACCCGACACCGGCACGTCACCCTTGAGCCTGATGTAGATCCCGTCCCCCTGGAAGGCCAGACTCTCCAGGGTTCCACTCCCATCTTTGGCGCGGAACATGCCGCGAACGCTCTCGTAGGACGCGTCCGGCAGGGGAAACTCACCTATCCTGACCGAACTGAGCTCCGCCCGCCTGACCTCCAGCTTCACTTCGCCCCGGGTCCGGCTCCCCCTGCCGCTGAACGACCCCTCCAGGAACAGTTCACCCTTGCAGTTGGCGCCGGTCGCGGTCCGGAGCAGCGGGACGTCCTCGAGGCGAAGCTTATCGGCCTGGAAAGAGAATGAGCCGGAGCGCGGCTCGAACCGGGCCAGAACCTCGCCGGGTCCGATATCCGCCCGGAAGGCGATCACGACCCGGCCGATGAAGAGGGGGAAGAGTTTCACGCCCAGACGGGTGTCGTCCAGCTTCAGCAGCGCACCCCGCTCGCCTGAAACCAGCACGTTGCGCGCCTTTATCCCCAGGGGGAAGGACTTGCCGAACTCGTCGGCCTGGAACCGGTAACCGTTCCGCTGCAGTCCCCTGGTCAGCGCGCCGCGGATCTCGTCGGAAGGGACGAGCATGAGCGTGAGGAAGGGGAACAGGACAAGGGATATGCCCGTGGCGACGACGATGTTGAGCAGTGTGCGGCGTTTCACCTCTGCCCCTGCGCTGTGGCCTTGATGAGGGCGATGGTGAGGGTGAGGTCCATACGTGACGGATCGTCGTAGCGGGTCTTCAGGTTCGCCTTCTTCACCAGGACCGGCCGGCTCCCCAGTTCCAGGCGGTGCAGCAGGTTGACGGCCTCGTTGGCCGTAAGCCCTTCCAGTTTCACCTCTGCCGCATCCTCCGCACGACCTGCCGTCTGGTCCCCCTTCAGCGGGGTCACCCGGCTCGATTTCCCCTTGATGCCGATCTCCTCGATGACCCTGGCGGGCGTGTCGTCACCCCGCACACCGGAAAGCCGGCCGGCAAACCGCTGGGACGCCAGCCGCGCCGCCAAAAAGCGCTGCTTGAGGGTCATCATCTCCACCAGGTCGGTCTCCCTGGCCCTGCGTCGCTTCTCCAGGGCCGCGATCCGCTCGTTGGCCATGGTGAACAGGATGGTGACGAACAGGACCACGGATATGCCGATGCCCCAGCGCAGCCGGGTCCGGCTGTCCATTTCGGCGTACCGTTCCCTGAGGGATGCCACACGGTCCGCGACAAGCTGGTTCAGCCTCATTTACCCCCCTCCTTCAGCGTCCCCCGGAAGGTAAAGGAGACGCTCCCGTCGGGCCGGGATTTCACCTCGGCCATATCCACCGGGTCGAAGTCGGCCGAGAGGCTCGACTTGAAGTCGTTGACCGCCTGGAAAGAACGGGCATCGCCCTTGATGAGCACCTGGGCGCCTTCGATTTCAGCCTCGTACACCCCCAGGATCCCTTCCCCCTTGGCCCCGGCGATCAGGTTCAGCGCATGGAGCACGCCCGGACCGGCGGAGCCCCCACCAAGGCGCCGGATTTCCGATTTCAGCTCGGCCACCTCGTCCACCGGCTTGGTCCGGGTGGGAAAGACCTCGCGGTAGATCTGGAGGATGGACTTGTCGAGGGAGGCCAGGTCGCTCTTGACGAAATAGTAGCGGAGGCCGGTTTCTCCCACCAGCAGGAGCAGCGCGGCCCCCCCCAGTATCGCGGTCAGGCGGAGCTTTTTCCTGAGCCGCTCCCTCCCTGCGGTGTAGGCCAGCCTGCCGTGCCGGAAATTGACCGGTTCGGCCTTGAGCGAGGCCGCTGCCATGGCCCAGGCGCCAGCGTACTCCAGGGCGGTGTTTTCGCCCGCGAATGCATCCGACAGGGCGTGATCCAGCGGCAGTGGAGCGAACAGAGGGCCGTCCGTTCCCGTGGATTCGGACGGAAGCGTGGAGCAGGACGCGGCCGGGCCGTGCAGCAGAACCCGCTCCACCCTGACCCCCCTGCCGGCCTCCAGCAGCGCCAGGGTGCGGGAGATCTCCAGGCGGTAATCCCCCTCCCCCAGGGCGCGGAACAGCAGCGGCTCCCCATCGGCGTAGACCGCGAGGGAGCGGCCGTCCGACAGTGCTGCGGTTCCGCTTCCCTTGGGAAGGAGCAGGTCCCAGTGGTAGAGCGCGGAACCCGCCACCCGCGGCTCCAGCCCGGCATCCTTCATGGCGGCGATACCCGTCTCCAGATCAGCCGCGACCCCCCAGATCGCCATGACCTTCCCCCCCCCCAGCGGGAGGGCGTCGAAGGCCAGGTCCTCGGGGGGGAGAGCCGTCTCTCCCTTCAACTCCAGGGGGAGCACCTCGCGCTGTTTGCGGCGATCGGCAATCGGCAGATCCAGGATACGGGAAAAGAGTTTTGCCGGATCAATGGAGAGAAGCACCCGTTCATCCCGTTCACCGGCCGCCGCGAGCTCCCGCAGCAACCGGCCGAAGGCATCGGGGTCCCCGCAGGGTCGGCGCTCGGCGCCCGTAAAAACCAGCGCCCCCCCCTTTTTCCGGAACCGGGCGAAACCCAGGGAACCCCGGCCGGCTTCCACTATCAGAATGTCCATTACAATTCTCTCCAGTACAGAACCTTCGGCTGTGTGCTATCGAAACGGACTACCGCCTCCACGATCCGGACGGTGTCGCGGACCTGTGCCCGCGACTGAATCCGGAACACGGACCCTTTTACCGAGATCTTTCCCTGCAGCGCGATCCCGACGCTCTCAAGACCGGCGATCCCGGTAATTTCAGCGGGGCTCCTGATGGGGGTCTTACGCCGGTACTCCACGATGCGCGCCGCCAGGTCGTTGTTCATTCCCTCGTGGAGGACGGCCAGCAGCTCGGCCGGCGCCGCATTGACGTTCACCTTGGAGAGGCCGCTCCCGGCCACGTCCGGATAGACCGTTATGAACGGATTCAGCTTCCTGAGGTTGGTCTCGTTGAAACCCGCCACCATCCTCAGCTCCTCGTACGATTCAAGGGGACCGTTCTTGGCGCTGTACGGGGTGGGCAGGGCACGGTAGAATCCGCTCTCGGCCCCTCCCGACCGCTGGGAGTCGTCCGCGTCTATCCAGTCCGCCACGGCGTCGCACAGGGCATACGGCAGCCCCAGCCGGTCCATGAGGCGTCGCGCCGTTGCGTAGTACTCCTCGTTGACGGTGCCGTTGGGAAAAACCAGGGAATTGATGTCCAGCTTGCCGCTTTCATCGCTGATGCCGACCGTCAGCGAACCTCGTTCATCCTCGATTGCCTGCGGAACGGCCCACGGGTCCAGCGGCGAGGTGTAATCCTGGGTGTCCAGGGCAAGCCGGATCACCTTGACGGCACCGTCCACCCCTGAAGCCGCGATCAGGCTGGCCTGTTGGGCGTCGGCGAAACTGTGGCTCAGGGAAGTCTCGACAAAGACGTCCTGGATGAACTCCGTGGTCAGCGCCACAAGCAGGGCCGTCACCACCAGGGTTATGACCAGGGCAAAGCCCTGTTCCCCCTTCACGGTTCCCTCATCCGCGGAACCACGATGGCGGTGAAGCCCGCCGGCTTCCCCTCCTGGTCCCCTTCCAGCTGCAGTGTAACGCGAACCGCCTTCGGCAGGGCTTCGTTCAGCCGGGTGTCCCAGCTCTTTACCCACGTCGAGCCGTCGTAGCATTCGACCAGAAAACCTTCGATCCGTCCCGTGAAGGGATAGGGTCGGGTTTTTGCGTCCAGGTAGAGGTCGCGGCTCTCCCGGGAGAGGATGGGCCGATCCTCCTCGTCCCTGACCGGCCGGTAGCGGACCACCATGGCATCCGATGACGGGACCGATCCGGACCGGGGGACGGTAAAGGCGGTGAAATCCAGGACGGATGCCGGACTGCCGAACAGGTCGCGGTCCTCGACGATGAAATGCAGGCGGTCATTGTCTTTGGAGTAACAGGCTGACGACAGCTCCCTGCGCAACAGGTCAAGGACCATGCGCGCGTCCCGGAGCGGCTCGGTCCGCTCCCGGACGGTCTCGCTGCCGCGCACCACCGAAAAATAGGTCCCGTACAGGGCGCCGCTCAGGAGGGCGAGCAGTGCCACGGCGATCAGGACCTCCAGGAGGGTGAAGCCCGCCTCACTTTTTCTGGACCAGGTATTGTTCAAGAGACAGCGTTCTCCCGCCTTCATCCCAGGTGACCGTGACGGTAAGGGTTTTGAAGAAGGCGACCGGCATCTCCCCGATCTCGGCCTTCCATGAGTAGCCAGGCCGCTCGGGGCCGAAGGTCCCCTCCATGGGCCGATCCTTCGGCGCGTCATCCTGGTACGTCAGCTCCTCCAGTTTTGAGCGCGCCAGCAGCAGGGCCACCGTGTCCTCGTTGTCGCGCGCCGCCAGAGCAAGGTGATGGTTCACCGAGGAGATGACCGTCAGGACCACCCCGGCCAGGATGGCCAGGGCCACCATCACTTCCAGCAGGGTAAAGCCTCTCACCGGACCGTCTCCCTCTCTCCCCCCGGCGCCTTTTCCCCCTCGTCATCCCCTGGAAGGGTACCCTCCTGGTACCCCTCCAGGACCGAGACCCTGCCGCTGCCGGGATAGAGCGCCACGGTATAGTAGACCGGCTTCTCCCCGGACTTCAGGTGGATGACCGTAAATTCCTCGGCGCCGAGGGGAGTGAAGTTCAGGACCGCCTCGCCGCCCGCCGACACGGTGCCGAGCCTGGAGGTCACCACGTCGGCGACCTCTACCCCTTCCCTGAGGGAGAGACGTTTCAGCATTGCGTCGGTTACGGCTACCTCGTCCCCATCCTGGATGACCCTGGTGACCGTCATGTCCCGGTCGATGAGGCTGATGCGCAGCCGGTAGCGGTTCTTGTCGGCAATCGCCAGGTTTCCCAGGTAACGGAGGGTGGCGGCCAGGGTCCGGGCCGAGGTCCTGAGGTCCCTCTCGCTGGCGATGGGGAGGCGCGGGATGACCAGCAGCGCCACCACCGACAGGATGACGATCACCACCGTCAGCTCGATGAGGGTGAACCCGGCCCGGCCGGAACCGTATTTCCCACCGGGCAGAAAGCGTATTTTCGGCGAATCTGCCATCGTAAACCCGGAATCCCCTGGAACCATGAGGTGCGCCGGAGCAGGCGGAAAGCTGTTTGCACCGGCAGTCTTCAACGCTCAACCTTCCAGCCCGAATACCTCAAGCCGCACTACTGCATGTTCCAGCTCTCGATATCGGCCGCCTTCTTCCCCTCCCCTCCCCTGGCGCCGTCAGGGCCGAAGGAGTAGAGGTCGTAGTCACCGTGCTCTCCGGGTGAGAGGTAGATATAGTCGTTGCCCCAGGGGTCCGTGGGTATGTTCTTGCTCTCCAGGTAACCCCCTTCCCGGTACTTCTTCGGCGTCGGCGGCGTGGCCGGCATGGTCAACAGGGCCTGCAGCCCCTGCTCGGTGGTCGGATAATCGCCGTTGTCGAGCTTGTACATCTTCAGCGCCGTCTCCAGGTTACGTATCTGCACCTGGGCGTCGGTTATCTTGGCGTCGTCGGAGTGGCCCACGATCTTCGGGACCACCAGAATCGCCAGCATGCTGAGGATGGCGATGACGACCATCAGTTCGATCAGGGTGAAGCCTTTTTCACCATTGCGGAATCTTCTCATATAGTCCTCCATAAAATATTACCTTACCAGTTGATTCAACTGGAAGATCGGCAGGAGCACCGCCACCACCACGGTCCCGACCGCGACCCCCATGGCCAGCACCAGCATCGGCTCCAGCAGTGCCATGAACCGGGTGACCGCCGTAACGAATTCCTTCTCGAAGGCCGCGCCCGCCTTGGCCAGCATCTCCTCCAGGGTCCCCCCCCGCTCGCCGACCGCAACCATGTGCACCAGCATCGGGGGGAAGAGCTCGGGGTCGCGCAGCGACGACGACAGGCTCCCCCCTTCGGCCAGCTCCAGCCGGGCGCCGGCCAGGGCGGTGCGGTAGCGCCGGTTCACCACCACTTCCCCGGTGATCTCCAACGCCCGAATCACCGGCACGCCGCTGGCCATGAGCAGTCCCAGGATCCTGGCAAAGCGCGAGAGTACCAGTTTGGACGTCAGGGGGCCGATGAGCGGCAGCCTGAGCAGCCAGGTATCCCGCCTGAAACGGACCGTCTCGCGCCTGATGAGCTTCCGATAACCGTACACCGCGGCAGCCCCCGCCGCCAGGAGAACGGGCCAGCCGGTGCGCAGCAGGGTGCTGGTCTTGATGAGCAGGACCGTGATGAGCGGCAGCGCGGCCTTGTTCTGTTCGAAGATCACCACTATCTTGGGGATGACGAATGCCAGGAGGAACAGCATGATTCCCGATCCCACCAGCACCATGAGCGCCGGGTAGGCCAGGGACGAGATGATCCTGCTCCTGACCGCCTCCTGGTCTTCGAGGAAGTCCGCGAGACGGTCCAGGATCACCTCCAGGGCACCGCTCGCCTCGCCGGCCGCCACCATGCTCACGTAGCTCTCGCTGAACACGGCCGGCTCCCCGGCCAGGGCACGGGCAAGGTTGGAGCCCTCGGCAAGCCTGGTGCGGACCCGGTACAGGATCTCCTTCAGCTCGCCGGGGGCCTCCTGCTGGTGCAGGGTGGTGATGGCCTCGAACACCGGCACCGAGGAGCCGAGCAGCGTGGAGAGTCGCCTGGTCATGAGGGCCAGGTCCGGGAGGGAAACCCGTTTGCGCCGGAACACTCCCACCCTTCCCCCGGTGGAGCCGTTGGCCTCAGTCAGCTCCTTCGGATAGAGCCCCTCCCTTTTGAGCAGTTGCCGGGCGTCCTGGAGGCTGTCCGCCTCGACGCTGCCGGAGGCCGCGGAACCGTCGCCCCTGAATGCGCTATAGCGGAAGGTCGGCATAGTCCTCCTGGGTCACCCGCATGACCTCCTCGATGGTGGTGATCCCGGCGGCCACCTTGGCCAGGCCGTCTTCCCGCAGGGCCTTCATCCCGCGGCCGACGGCGTACTCCTTGATCTCCCCGGCCGGGGCGCGCCGGATGATCATGGAACAGACCTCGGGATCGATCAGCAGGAGCTCGTAGATGCCGGTGCGCCCCAGGGTCCCCAGGCCGAAACAGGCGTCGCACCCCCTGCCGCGGTAGATGACCGGCGGCAGGGTGATGCCGGGGTATTCCCGGTCGGCCGCGTACTCCTCCCGGCAGTGGGGACAGATGACCCTGACCAGCCGCTGGGCCAGCACGGCCGAGAGGGAGGAGGCCACCAGGAACGGCTCGATACCCATGTCTATCAGGCGGGTGACCGCGGTGGGCGAATCGTTGGTGTGGAGGGTGGAGAGCACCAGGTGGCCGGTAAGGCTCGCCTGGATGGCTATTTCGGCGGTCTCGGCGTCCCGTATCTCGCCGACCATGATGATGTCCGGGTCCTGGCGGAGGATGGAGCGGAGCCCGCTGGCAAAGGTCAGCTCGATCTTGGGGTTCACCTGTATCTGGCCGATCCCTTTGAGCTGGTACTCGATGGGGTCCTCGATGGTGATGATGTTCTTTTCCGGGGAATTGAGCCGGTTGAGCGCGGCATAGAGGGTGGTGGACTTGCCGCTGCCGGTGGGGCCGGTGACCAGGATGATGCCGTTGCTGCGGCCCAGCAGCCGCTCCATGGCCCTGACGCCGGTCGTTGAGAGCCCCATGTCCTCCAGGGTGATGAGCCCCTTCTTCTTGTCCAGCAGGCGGAGCACCACCCGTTCGCCGAAAAAGGTCGGGATGATGGAGACGCGGATGTCCACGTCCCGTCCGGCCACGATGACCCGGATGCGGCCGTCCTGGGGGAGCCGTTTTTCGGCGATGTTGAGCCCGGCCATGATCTTGACGCGGGAGATGATGGCCTCCTGGACCACCTTGGGCGGGGTGAGCATCTTGTAGAGGATCCCGTCGATCCTGAAGCGCACCTCCACCTCCCGCTCGTAGGGCTCTATGTGGATATCGCTGGCCCGCTCCTTGACCGCCTGGAACAGGATCGAGTTGAGCAGCCTGATGACCGGGGCCTCGTCGGTCAGGTCCAGCAGGTCCCGCGGCTCGTTCAGCTCCGTGGCGATCTTGGAGAGGTCCTCCCCTTCCAGTTCCTCCACCACCTCCTGGGCCGAGCCGCCTACCCTCGAATAGAGGTGATTGACCGCCTCAAGGGCCGCCTGGGGAGTGGTCAGCGCCAGATCCACCGGCAGGCCGAACAGGCCGCGGACCTCGTCCAGGGCCGGGAGGTTGGCCGGGTCTCCGGCGGCCACCAGCAGCCTGCCGTCCCGCTCCTTCAGCGGGAGTATCAGGTTGGCGCGGGCGAATGCCAGGGGGAACCGTTCCAGCAGGGCCGTGTCCACTGCCGAGTCGTCGATCTTCTCGTAAAACGGCAGGCCGAGCCTGGCGGCAAGCGCTTCCATATCCGCGGCCGAGGTCATGGGGTTCCTTTCAGTTCCTTGTCGAGGTCTATGGTCCGCTCGGACGACACCGCTCCCTGGAACCGGTCCTTCTGCTGCCTGGACACGGCCGCCATGTCCGCGGCGTCCCTGATGATCCTCGGGGTCAGCATGATCATCAGGTTGGTCTTGGTGCGCTGGGTCGACTTGGTCTTGAACAGGTAGCCGAGCAGCGGGATGTCCCCCAGGAAGGGGATCTTGTTGATGTTGTCCTCGTCGCGGGTCTGGATGAGCCCGCCGATGACCACGGAGTCGGTGTTCTTGACAACCACCGAGGTCTTGGCGGAGCGCTTGGTGGTGACCAGGTCGGTGGCCTGCCCCTTGTTGGCTTTCACCGCGGAGATCTCCTGGTAGATGTCCAGTTTGATGTACTCCCCTTCCGTGATCTGCGGGGTTATCTTGAGCGTGATGCCGGTGTCCTTCCGCTCGATGGACTGCTGGGAAAGCCCGGTGGAGGAGAGGTTGGTCTGGGTCAGGAAGGGAACGTTCTCACCCACGAAGATCTCGGCCTCCTTGTTGTCGGAGGTCATGATGTTGGGGGTGGAAAGGACGTTGATGGCGCCGTTCTGGTCCAGGAGCTTCAGTACGGCGGAGAAATTGACGTTGTTGGCCAGCCCCTCCAGGATCTTGACCACCGCCTGCTGCTGGGCATTGGCGGCACCAAGGAAGTTGAACGGATCGAGAAAACCGGCCGCGGCGATGGTGCCGTCGCTCCCGGCCCCCCCCACCCCCAGCTGGGTGCCGATCTCGCGCAGCTTGTCGATGGAGACCTCGGCCACCAGCGCCTGGACGAACACCTGGCGCCGCCTCCGGTCCAGCTTCTGGATGACCTGGAGCAGGTTCTGGTAGTCGGTGGGCGCCGCCATGATCACCAGGGAGTTGGTCGCCTTGTCGGCGGTTATGCTGACCTTGGCCCCCTCGAAGGCGGACTGCTGCAGCGGCGTCCCGGTCGCCTGGGTGCCGGTGGAGGTGGTCCCCTTGATCATCCCCTCCAGGACCTTGGAGACCTCGGTGGCATCGGCGTTCTCCAGGTAGTAGACGTTAATCTTGCTGCTGGAGGATGGAGGCGGAACGTCGACCAGGGCGATGAGCTTCTTGATGTCGGCCTTGTCCTTGTCGGTGCCGAAGATGATCACGGCGTTGAGGCGGGTGTCGGGCACCAGCAGGCCGCCGAGCCCGGTGGACTTGCCCTGGGAGGAGCCTGCCTGCGTCCCGGGCCTGGCGGTCGACCGGTCCCTGCCGAAGAGCCATTCCCTGACCACGTCCGCCACGTTGTCGGCGGCCGCATGCTTGAGGAACACCAGTTCCGCCCCGTCGCGGTGCATGTCGCCGTCGATGGCCTTGACGATATCGTGAACCTTGTGGATATTGAGGGCCGAATCGACCACCAGCAGCATGTTGGCCGGCCCGAACGAGGCCACGTAACCGTCCTTGGAGACCACCGGCTGCAGAAAGGAGGCCGCCTCCTGGGCGGGGATGCGGTCAAGCGGGATGACCCGGGCCACGTAGGACTCGTTGATGGGCCCCTTTTCCGAGCCGGTGAACAGCCTCATCCCTTCCTGTTTGGCCACACTGGTGGGGACGATCTTGTAGACCCTGCCGGCCTGCACCACCGTGAAGCCCTTCAGCTCCAGGACCGAGGTGAAGACGTTGAACGCCTCCTCCACCGAGAGCTTGGACGGTGAAAATATCGATATCTTCCCCTTCACCCGGTCGTCCATGATGAAGTTCCTGCCGGTCAGGTCGCTGATGAACTTGACCATGGTCGAGATATCGACGTCGCTGAAATTCAGCACGATCCCCTTTCCATAGCCCGGGCACGGCATCAGGAACAGGGACACGAGGCATACCGTTACCACCGAGGTGAGAATTCTCTTCTTCAAGGATAACCTCCAACGGATTTCACAAGACCGGCGCTCAAGCCCGGCATACGGTCCCGGCGGACATCGTCTCACCGTATTTCATAATTCAGGGTGACCGGCCGGCCGTCACGGATCAGATCGAGCTTGATACGGTTCTGGCCCTTGAGGGCGATGAAGGACTGCATCGCCTTGTCGGGCGAATCCAGATTGATCTCGTTGATCCGGAGCAGCGTATCGCCATTCTTCAGGCCCACCATGCCGAACACGCCCGCCGGCTTGACCTCCGAAAGGTTGAACCCCTCCACCTTGCCGTCCTTGGCATTGGGGAGGAGCCGGGCATCGGTCATTGCCTGGCCGATATTGTCAAGGGCCGCCGCGAGCGCCCGCTGGTCCACCACATAGGAGCCGGGGGCGACCTGGCTGGCAAGCCCTCCCTGCAGTTTCCCCTGCGGCCCGGTCTCGGACCCGCCGGGCACCGCGGTGGGTGTCAGGAGCTTCACGGTCGAGCCGTTACTCCGGATCTCCACCCCTTCCTTGCGGACGGACAGGAGGGTGCCCATATCGAACACCCTGTCGCCGAGCCTGAAGACCTTCTCTTCATGGGTGCTCTGGCGCTGGATCAGTGCGAAGGTTTCCCGGTAGGAGCCGATTGCCGTGCCGAGCAGCACCAGGTCACCCGGTGAGGTGGCGGCAGGCCCCTGGGTCGCGACGACCGGGACGAGCTTCCCCTGGGTTGCCTTGCCGAACAGCCCCTTTTCGAGGATTGGGGAAAAAGAGGAGAGGTCGTCCCTGCGGGCCGTTTCCGCCGGTGGTGTCTCCTTGCCGGGTGAGACGGGAAAGGTCCTGGAAAGCCGGTAGGCAATGCCATCGGAGGCTATCATGGCTAAGAGCACCAGGAGGAGAACGGAGATTCCGATATTCAGGGCCACTATTTTCTTATCCATGAAATACCCGGTTCCTGGAGCGGAAATAAAGGTAACTATAATCAAAAAAAAAAGGTGAGGCAAGGAAAAACGGGACTTGTTCCGGGTCCTTACGGGCCTTGCGAAGAAGGTTTGCTATTACCGGGAATCGTGCTACCATGTTCCACCTCTGTCAACTCGTCTGTCCTTTTTTACATTAAAAACGGCTTTCGGATTAGTTATAACCCTATGAAAACCATTGCTGTCAGCGCGGCGACCTACGGCGAGCTGTCCGGACTGATCGAGGCGTTCAACGCAAGGCGTGACCAATGCGATGCCCCGTGGGATTTCCTGGTTTCCGGCCTCGCCCGCACCAGGATCATCTTCGCCGTGACCGGAATCGGAACCGCCAATGCGGCGTCTGCGACCACGGCGCTGATCCACCTCTACTCGCCGGATCTCATCATCAACACCGGCTGCGCCGGCGCCTACGACAGGGCCGGCCTGGCCGTGGGCGACCTGGCCCTGGCGACCTCCGAGCTGTTCGCCGACCTGGGCGCGGCCGGCCCGCACGGCTGGCTCTCGCTGGAACAGATGGGATTGCCGCTGCTGGACCGGGGGGACGGGCGCTGCTTCAACGAGGTGCCGATGTCCCTGCCTGCCGTCGAAGCGGCGCGGGCGCGGGCCGCCCTGCTGGGGACCCCTCTGCGGGCGGGCAGGTTCCTGACCGTTTCCGCGTGCAGCGGGACCCGGTCCCGCGGCGCCGAGCTCCAGGACCGCTTCGACGGCATCTGCGAGAACATGGAGGGGGCCGCCGTTGCGCTGGTGGCGGCCCGCTACGGCGGAGCCTGCCTTGAGGTGCGCGGCGTCAGCAATCTGGTGGAGGATCGGGACCCGTCCCGCTGGGACATCCCGCTGGCCGCCGCCGCGGCAGGAAGGTTCATCGAGCTCCTGATAAGGGGATTATGACCGTGAAGACCCTCACCCTGGGCTTTTCCCCCTGCCCGAACGACACCTTTCTCTTCTATCCGCTGGTGCACGGTCTGGTGGACACGGCCGGGTTTGCCTTCAAGGGGCGGCTGGAGGACGTGGAGACCCTCAATCACCTCGCCCTGGAAGGCGTTCCGGACGTCTGCAAGGTCTCCTGCCACGCCTTCGCCTTCCTGCGCGAGCACTATGTCCTGCTCCGCTCCGGAGGGGCCATGGGGAGGGGGTGCGGCCCCCTGGTGGTCTCGCGCGAACCGGTGACGCCGGAAGATTTGAGGCAAAAGAGGATCGCCGCGCCGGGCCGGTACACGACCGCCCTGCTCCTCTTCAACATGCTGCAGGTGAATCCGGGCGAGATCGTCCTGCTTCCCTTCCATGAGATCATGGACGCTGTTGCGCGGGGAACGGTCGATGCCGGTCTGGTGATTCACGAGTCCCGCTTCACCTACCCTTCCTACGGCCTGCACCAGGTCATCGACCTGGGTATCTGGTGGGAAGGGCTCACCGGCCTCCCGCTCCCCCTGGGCGGAATCGCCGCGCGAAGGAGCCTGGGCACCCCGGTCCTGTCGGCCCTCGACCGCATCGTCCGCTCCAGCGTCCGGTACGCCCGCTCCCACCCGGAAGCATCGGCGCGCTACGTGCGCTCCCATTCGCGGGAAATGAGCGACGAGGTATGCGCATCACACATAAGCCTCTATGTGAACGATTTCTCCCTCGATCCGGGCCGCGAAGGGGAACAGGCCCTTGAGACCCTGCTGTCGCTGGCTGAGCGGCGCGGCCTGATCCCGGGGTCGACCACTGACAGCTACCTCCCCTGCCCCTGACGGCCGTCCGTCCATCTCCGGCGGTTCCGGCGCCACCCCCCACAAAGATCGCTCACCCATAGTAACCAATAATAATTTCAATATGTTATATTCAATACAGCCATTTCGGACTTGACTTACATCGGGTTCATATAGTATATGAGTGCCTCGCCCAAAAAGGAGGTGCCGATGGCATCGCTGAACCGAAGGGGCAAACTGGCGATTCTATTTTTCTGCCAAGCCCTGTTCCTTCAGATCCAGACACTTCCCTTGCAAGCAGAAGTATTATTGTCGGACGAGAATAAGGTGAACAATGAGCAAAACCTTTCTTCTTCCGTGCACGCCAAGGGGAAAAAGGGGGTTGCGACTTATTACGCAAAGAAGTACGAAGGAAAACGCACGGCATCAGGAAGCAGGCATTGTCCGCGGAAACTGACCGCGGCCCACCAGAGTCTCCCTCTGGGGACAAAGGTCAAGGTTGTCAATCTTGTCAACCGAAATGAGGTGTATGTCACCATAAACGACCGCTGCCGTAAAAGAAATTATCCTTTTATTGATCTTTCACGGGAGGCGGCAAGACGACTGGGGTTTCTCGGCAAAGGGACCGCCAAGGTGGAAATCGTTCCCGTAGGCAAGGAATCTTAGAAAAAATCTTGGGCGAAAGAACACAAAAGGCCGGGTCTCCACCCGGCCTTTTGTGTTCTCGATTTTTCAGTCCGCGCTCTTTTCTTATTTCTTTTTCTTTCCCTTGGAGGACTTTTTAGCCTTCCCTCCGCCCGATGCCTTCTTGGACTTGCCGCCCTTGGTCAACTTCTGCTTCGAATCGCCCTTGCCCGGCTTCCGGTAATCTTTCCCGGCCGATTTTTTGGACTTCTTTTTCCCGACGTATTTTTCCCGTTTCCCTTTTTTCCCTTTTGACTTGGCATAGGACTTCTTCCGATACACCTGGGGCTCCGGGGAAATCTCGTCACGTATGTTGCCCAGCAGGACATTCGTCTCTTCGAGGTTGGGATCGGCCTGTTTCGCGGCCTCAAGGGTCTCCCTGGCCTCGGCGAAGCGTCCGGTCTTCATATAGACCCGGCCGAGCGCATTCAACGTCTTGGCGCTGTCGCCCTTGAGATCCACCGCCTTCTTGTATGCATCAACGGCTGCATCGTAATCTTTGCTGAACTCGTAGATGAGCCCGAGCTTGTAATGGTTGACCGGGTCGGCAGGGGCCAACTCCACGTTCTCCTTCAGCAGGGCTATGACCTCGTCGTATTTCTTTTTCTTGACGTAAATGGCCAGCAGGGCGTTACGGGACTCGGCGTCGTCCTTCCTGATACGGAGGACCTCCCGGAAGCGCTTCTCCGCCTCGTCGTCCATGGAGTTCCTGCGATAGAGATTGGCCAGCTCGCGCTGGGCCTCCACGTTGTCCGGCTCGAGCTTGACGGTGGCGAGGTACTCGCTCAATGCCTCCCTGGGATTCTTGTTGTTGGCGTAGGCCCGGGCCAGCCGGAGATGAACCTGGGGGGTGTCCTTCTGCATCCTGACCAGTTCCCGGTACTGCTCGATGGCCTGGGGATAGCTGCCGCGCAGGGAGTAGATGTCCGCCAGCAGCCGCCGGCTCTCGGCGTCGGTGGAATCGTACCGTATGGCCTCGCGGTACTCCACCACCGCCTCATCGAGCAACCCCTTTTTTTCGTACAGGACCCCGAGACTACGGTGGACGGCCGCGTTCCCCCCCTTCATGCGGATCGCCTCACGGTAAGTGGAAACGGCCTCCTCGTCGCGGCCGGCGGCCATGTAGACGTCGCCCAGCTTCCTGAGGGTCTGGAGGTCTCCGGGCTTTTCCTTGAGCGCGGTTTCCAGCTCGTTTACCGCCTTGTAATAGTCTCCGGCCTGCAGGTACTCGTTACCCTTGCGCAGCTGCTCCATCAGTTCCACGGAGCGGGTCCTGCCCCCCAGCAGATACTCGTACTCCGCCGACTTCAGGTCCCCCTTCCGTTCGTAGGCCTCTGCGAGGAGGAGATGGATCTTCCTGTTCTGGGGATTCACCGTCTGCATCCGCTTCAATTCATCGAGGGCCTTGTCGACACGGTTCGTGTCCAGGTAGAGCGCGGCCATTCCCAGCCTGGCCTCTTCGTTTGCACTGTTGATGGACAGGACCTTGAAGTACCCCTGCCCTGCCTGCTCCAGTTGCCCCTGCTTCCGGTGGATATCGGCGATGCTCACCAGGATCGATTCATCGTTGGGCGCCGCCTTGTGGGCCTCTTCATAATGGTAGAGGGCCATCGGGTACATCTTCTTGTCGGCGTAAATTCCGGCAAGCCCCTTGAGGTAACGGGGATCCCGGTCCGTGGCAAGCGCCTTGGTCAGCTCAAGGGCCGCCTCGTCCAGCATGCCCTTCCGGAAGTGGAGCAACCCCAGATTTCCGCCCGCCTTGGGAAAGTCCGGCTCATCCTTGAGGCACTCCTGGTATTCGGCAATGGCGTCATCGGGCCTCTCCGCCCGCTCGTACCTCAACGCCCTGACGAAATGCCCGGGAGCCCCGTCCGGGCAGAGAGCCAGCACGCGCTTTTCGTTCTGATCCCGTTCCAGGTCATTCTTCTTTTCCGCCAGGACGGCGACTATCTTTTTTGCCTGGGAGCACTTGCCCGCCAGGCCGAACGTCCAGTCAAACCCGCAAATCAGGGGAGCAAGGAACGCCAGGTAGATAAGCAGTGATTTTTTCATCGTCATCCCCGCTGAGTGCTCAAGTACTTGAAACAAGGAGCAGATTATACACACCGCACCGCAAAAATTCAAATAATTATCGGTAACTGGACGGATTTACAGCCGTTTGGGACCGGTTGCGGCATATCACCACAGCAGGTGGAGCCGGGCGGGCGGTGCTGCCCCCCTCCTCTCCGGACCAGCGTTTTCAAGGTGTTTCCGGACGGAAACTATTTGGGTTGACGCCGCACGGGGAGATATCTTACAGTGCCTGCGGAGGCAAAACGCCCCTTGGGAATCGGCTGCAAGTAGTGTACACTTGACAGTTGTAGCCTCCGATGATTATCTGGAACGAAAGCCGATACGGACAAACAGCTTCAGACGGGTCCGGGCTGATAAGGAGAGAGCGCATGGAAAACAACCAGGAAAAGGAAGAGTTGAAGATACCCGAAATACTGCCTCTGCTCCCGGTGCGCGACGTGGTGGTGTATCCCTATATGATTATCCCCCTGTTCGTGGGGAGGGAATTGTCAATCAGCGCGGTCGATTGGGCGCTGTCGCGGGACAGGCTCATTTTTCTCGCGACCCAGAAGGACATCTCCGACGAAGAGCCTTCGCCGGACGAGATCTATTCGGTGGGGACCGTGGCGATGATCATGCGGATGCTCAAGCTTCCCGACGGCAGGGTGAAGATCCTGGTGCAGGGACTCGCCAAGGGACGGATAACCGAGTTCGTTGAGACCAAGCCGTTCTTCTCGGTGCGCGTAGACAGGATTGTGGAGCCCGCGGTCGCCGAATCGTCGCTGGAGACCGAGGCGTTCCTGAGGACCATCAAGGAGCAGATCGCCAAGATCACCTCCCTGGGCAAGAACATCTCTTCCGAGGTAACGGTGATCCTCGAGAACATGCAGGACCCGGGGAGCCTGGCCGACCTCATTGCCAGCAACATAGGGCTGAAGGTGGAGGAGGCCCAGAGCCTGCTGGAAACCATCGATCCCATTGAGCGGCTCAAGAAGGTGAACGACTACCTGAACAAGGAAATCGAGCTCCTCTCCATGCAGGCCCGCATCCAGTCGGCCGCCAAGGAGGAGATGGGCAAGACCCAGCGGGAATACTTTCTGCGCGAGCAGCTCCGCGCCATCCAGCAGGAGCTGGGGGAGACCGATGCCCGCTCCGAGGAGATGGCCGAGCTGAGAAAGGCCATCGAGGACGCCGGGATGCCGGAGACCGTGGAAAAGGAGGCGCTGAAGCAGCTGGGTCGGTTGGAACAGATGCACCCGGACGCGGCCGAGTCCAACATGCTCCGCACCTACCTGGACTGGATGGTGGAGCTCCCCTGGAGCAAATCCACCAAGGACGTGCTCGACATCAAGCGGGCACGCAAGGTCCTGGACGAGGACCACTATTACCTGGACAAGATCAAGGAGCGGATCCTGGAGTTCCTGGCGGTCCGGAAGCTGAGAAAGCAGATGAAGGGGCCGATCCTCTGCTTTGTCGGACCTCCGGGGGTGGGGAAGACCTCTCTGGGCAAGTCCATCGCCCGGGCCATGGGGCGCAAGTTCCTCCGCATCTCCCTGGGTGGGGTCCGGGACGAGGCCGAGATCCGGGGCCACCGCAGGACCTACGTTGGCGCGCTCCCGGGACGGATCATCCAGGGGCTGAAACAGGCCAGCTCCAACAACCCCGTGTTCATGCTGGACGAACTGGACAAGATAGGCGCGGACTTCCGCGGCGACCCCTCCTCGGCCCTGCTGGAGATCCTGGACCCGGAACAGAACCACGCCTTTTCCGACCACTACATCAATCTGCCGTTCAACCTGTCCAACGTCATGTTCATCGCCACGGCGAACCAGATCGATCCGGTGCCGAGCGCTCTGCGCGACAGGATGGAGGTCATCAACCTGTCCGGCTACACCGAGGAGGAAAAGCTGGAGATAGCGAAGCGCTACCTGATCCCGCGCCAGATCAAGGAGAACGGCATCACCGAGAAGATCGTATCGTTCTCGGACGAGGCGCTCAAGACCATCATCTCCAAGTACACCCGCGAGGCCGGACTGAGGAACCTGGAGCGGGAGATAGGCTCCATCTGCCGCAAGATCGCCCGCAAGATCGCCGAAGGGAAAAAGCAGCGCTTCGTGGTCACCGCCTCGACCGTGGCGAAATATCTGGGGCCGCCCAGGTTCATCCGTGAGGGGGAGATGGAGGCCAACGAGATAGGCGTGGCCACCGGGCTCGCCTGGACCCCGGTGGGGGGAGAGGTCCTGTTCGTTGAGGCCACCACCATGAAGGGGAAGGGGGGGCTCACCCTCACGGGCCAGCTGGGGGACGTCATGAAGGAGTCGGCCCATGCGGCGCTCTCCTTCATACGCTCCAAGGTCGCCGAGTTCCGCCTCCCCGAGGACTTCTACACCAACCTTGAGATCCACGTCCATGTCCCGGCCGGGGCGATCCCCAAGGACGGACCCTCTGCCGGTGTCACCATGGCCACCGCCCTGGTGTCGGTCCTTACCAGGATACCGGTCCGGCGCGACGTGGCCATGACCGGAGAGATCACCCTGCGCGGCAGGGTGCTCCCGATCGGCGGGCTGAAGGAGAAGATGCTGGCCGCCATCAGGGCTGGCATCACGACCATCCTCATACCCGAGCAGAACAAAAAGGACCTGGAAGAGATACCCAAGCACATCCTGAAAAAGATCGAGGCGGTCCCGGTCAGAACCATCGACGACGTGCTGAAGCTGGCCCTGGAACAGTACCCCCCGCCGCCGGCCACTGCCGAGAGCGCTCCGGTCAAACCCAAACCGACCCACCGCAGGGTCGCCCACCAGCCGAAGGTCGTCTCTTGAGGGGCGGGGTGAACCTGCGGGAGATTGGTGAATTCGGTTTTATCGACCGGATCGCCGGCCGGATCGTCTCCGGGACCGGCGTCGTGATCGGCATCGGAGACGATGCGGCGGCCGTGGAGCCGGTTCCCGGACGTCTCGACCTGGCCACCTCCGACATGCTGGTGGAGGGGGTCCATTTCGATCTCTCGTTCTGCGATCCCGTCTCACTTGGAAGGAAGGCGTTGTCGGTGAACCTGTCCGACATCGCCGCCATGGGTGGAGAACCGCGCCACTTTCTGCTGTCACTGGCCGTGCCGCCGTCGATCCCGCTCGAATTCCTGGACGCGTGTGTCCAGGGGATGCTGCAGCGGGCCGGGGAGTTCGATGTTGCCCTGATCGGCGGCGACACCTGCTCCTCGCCGGACCGGCTGGTCATCTCCATCACCCTGCTCGGAGACCAGCTGCCGCACCGGATAATACGCCGCTCGGGCGCCCGCCCGGGTGACCGGGTCTGCGTCACCGGGACCATCGGTGACTCGGCCCTTGGCCTCCGGCTCCTGCGGAAAGGGGAGCGGTCCGGGCCCGCGCTTGACCGCCACCTGGATCCGATGCCGCGGGTCAAGGAAGGAAGGGCTCTGGCCGAGGCCGGCATCCCTTCGGCCATGATCGACATCAGCGACGGACTGCTGGCCGATCTCGGCCACATCCTGGACCTCTCCTCGGTGGGGGCCCGTCTGTATGCGGACAAACTCCCCCTCTCCACCCGCTTTCGGGCGCACTTTCCGGTCACCGACCGGGAATCGCTCTCCCTGGCCGTTGCCGGCGGGGAGGATTACGAACTCCTTTTCACAGCCCCTCCCGGAAAAATGCAGGAGTTGTTCGGACTCTTCGAAGGGCTGGGAACCCCGGTCACGGAGATAGGCGTTATCACGCAGGAGCCCGGACTGTCCCTGCTCGGGGCGGACGGCGCTGAATTGCGCCTGGACGTCGCGGGATTCGATCACTTTGCCGCATCGGACGGGACAAAGCCCTGTGCAACGGGGCATGGTCGGCCGGCATGCGGCGTACACCGCTGAGAACCGCTGCCGGCCAGGACGGCCCGGCTGAAATCCGGGGAGCCGCCTTCGAACGGATACGCCGGATCCTGAAAACCTTCGGGGGCTTCCAGCTTCACGTTTACAAGGACGCCTGCGTAAAAAGGCGGCTGGATGCCCGGATGCGGGCGGTCGGCTGCGCGACGGCCGAGGAATACGCGGATCTCCTCCTGCTGGACAAATCCGAAACCGATGCGCTCATCAAGGCGCTCACCATCAATTTCAGCCGGTTCTTCCGCAATCCGGCCACCTTCGACAGGCTGCGCGACGAGGTCCTGCCGTCGCTGTTCTCCGGGTGCGCCCTCGCCGGCAGGGACTCCCTGAGCATCCGGAGCGTCGGTTGCGCCGGAGGGGAGGAACCTTACACCCTGGCGATGATCCTGCGGGACTCCTTCGCGGGTGAGCTGTCCCGTCTGAAGGTCTCCATTGTCGCGACGGACGTGGACCCGGAGGTGCTGCGGACCGCGGTCCGCGCCAGCTACGGGCCGGAGAGCCTGGAAGACACGCCCCCTGCCATGCGGGAACGCTTTTTCTCCTTCAGGGAAGGGAGATTTCTGCTCGATCCCGGGATACGGGACATGGTCTCCTTTTATCGCGAGGACCTCATGCTGCCGCGCGCCGGCGGTGAATTCGACCTGATCCTCTGCCGCAACGTCCTGATCTATTTCGAGCGGCGCCATCAGGAAGCCGTGCTGGCCGGTCTGGAGGGCACGCTCCGCCAGGGAGGAGTGCTGGTGCTGGGAAAGACGGAGACCCTCCTGCCGGCAGCGCGCAGGATGTTCCGGGTGGTCTGCCCGATCGAGCGGATCTATCGGAAGATTTGAGGCGGGAAGAGAAGCATTCCCTCGTCCGCCGATACACCGCCGTTCACTATCGTTGAAGCACCGCCCCGACCCTCCCCCACCGGGCGGGAGGGGACTCTATGGGTCATACAAAGGATTTGTCCGGACACAACGGAGTTTTTCCTGATCTTAAACGGTGTAAAGGAGACTCTCATGTACATACCGATAGGATACAAGTTCATCCTCGGCTTCGTGGTGGTGGTGGCAGCGGTCGCCTTCGCCCCCGGGGTCATCCGGCTGCTCGGTTACTCGCCGGAGGGGACCGCTCTCTTCTCGTACGCCGTTGCGCTCACCATCGGCCTGATTCTCGGCTGGGTCTTCTCCAAGACCTTTACCAGGAACATATCCATGCTGAACGAGTCGGCCGATGCCATCAGCAGGGGAGACCTGAGAAGGGACGTGCCGCCCGTCAGGTCCGGGTGCCCCGACGAAACCGTGGACATGGGGCTGTCCATCCACCGGATGATGGAAAACCTCAGGGAACTGGTCAGGAGCATACGGGAGATATCGGAAAAGGTCTCCGAATCGGCCAAGACCCTCTCGTCGACGGCCCTGGAGATCAACGCCTCCACCGAGGAGGTGGCGCTGGCCGTGGAGCAGATCTCCCGGGGCGCCGAGAAGCAGGCGGATATGGTCGGCAGGAGCTCCAAGGTAATCCACGAGATGGCCATATCCATCGAGTTGGTGGCGAAGCGTGCCCGGGAGGCGGCGGGCACCGCCAGGGAGACCAGCAGCACTGCACGGCGGGGAGGGGACCAGGCCGGTGACCTGCTGGAGAGGATGAGGGCCTTTTTCGATCGGGTCGAGCAGAGCGGCAAACAGTTCATGGAGTTCAACGCCAAGCTGCAGCAGGTCGGCAGGATAGCCGATTTCATCGGCGAAATCGCCCGTCAGACCAACATGCTGGCACTGAACGCATCCATCGAGGCGGCCCGGGCCGGCGAATACGGAAAGGGATTCGCCGTGGTGGCCGAGGAGGTCCGCAAGCTCTCGGAGGGGGCGGGCAGATCGGCGGACGATATCAGCGGGTTGATTAGCGGCGTGCGGGAGGAGAGCCACCGGGTCCAGGACACCATCCTGGCGGTCTCCCGGAACATAGGCGAGGGGAAGAGGAACCTCGACGTCACCGCCGACTCCTTCAGGGAGATACTGACCACGGTCATGGAGACCGAGCGCAAGGCCAACAGCATCGCCGACCTTGCGGCCATGCAGACCGAGGGGGCCGGCCAGATGGTGAAGAACGTGGACGAGATAGCGAAGGTGGCCGAGGACAACGCCGCCGCAACCGAGCAGGTATCCGCCGCCACCGAGGAGCAGACCGTGGCCATGCAGGAGATGGCCCAGGCGGCCCGCGAGCTGGCGGTGCTGTCGGATGACCTGCTCCGGAGCGTGGAGCGCTTCATGCTTCCCCCTAAGGAGGAACCGGTCCAGTGAACTCCCGGGGCAGGCGTTTCCTCATCTTCACCCTGCGGGGAAAGCAGTATTCGGTAAACGCCGGAGACCTCTCCGAGGTCATGGAAACAGCCGCCACCTTCCCCATACCGCGGGCGCCGCGCTGCTACCTGGGAGTGATGAATTTCCATGGGGTGCCTACGCCGGTGCTGGACCTGGCGTCCTTTCTCTTCGGCGACCCGCCGACAGGCCCGGGGAATCTGCTGGTTCTGGATCACAGGTTCGGCTCGCTGGCGCTCCGGATAGACACGGTGGTGCGCATCGTCTCCGACATACGCGACCTGCGGATCCAGCCGGACGAGGGCGCCTTCGTGCGGCATTCTATCCTGTTCCACAACGAGAGGATCCCGGTGCTCGCCCTGGACATGCTCGTGGATGAGCTGGAGGAAGAGGCCAGGACGGGCCGCCCCGGGAACGGAGGAATCGGCTCAGACAAGACGGGAAGGGAATGAAACGGAGAAGCTGCTGAATGGACATGTCCCAGTACAAGGATCTGTTCATTTCCGAGGTCAGGGAACACATCCAGGGCATGAACGAGGCAATCGTCGCCCTGGAGGGAGCGCCCGAAGATCGGGAAAGGATAGACTATCTCTTCAGGATGGCCCACTCCATCAAGGGGATGTCGGCTTCCATGGGATACGGCGGGATGGCCGGACTCGCCCACAAGATGGAGGATCTCATGGACCGGGTCCGGAAGGGAGCCATCGGCTTCGCCTCCGGCGTTGCGGACCTGCTCCTGGAAGGGAGCGATTTCCTGTCACATATGCTGAACGACGTGGATGCCGGGGGCGACGGACAGCGCGACATCGACGACCTGGTGAGCCGCCTCGCCGGCTACGCTCCGCCGCCCGCCGCAGAGCCGGCCCGGACGGACGGAAGCGAAACCGGGCCGTCCGACGGTGAGACGCCGCTTCCGGGGAGGCTGCAACAGCCGGCGGTGTCCGACAAACCCGACTCCGTCCACAATGTCCGGGTAAAGACCGAGGTCCTCGATACCCTGGTGAACATTACCGGGGAACTCCTCACCCATAAAAACCGGATGGTCAGCATGTCCCGGGAGTTGGGGAGCCCGGCGCTTACCGAGGCGATCAGCGACCTCTCCCGGCTCGTCCGGGAGCTGCAGAACGAGGTATTGAAGGTTCGGCTCATGCCGTTCGGCTCGGTTGCCGACCGCCTCCCCCGGACTGTCCGCGACCTGGCCAAGAAGAGCGGCAAAGAGGTCGTTTTCCGGGTTTCCGGCAAGGAGATCGAGCTTGACCGCGGGATCCTGGAGGAACTGCCCGACCCTCTCCTCCACCTGCTGCGCAACGCCGTGGATCACGGTCTGGAAGCGCCGGCGGATCGGGTCGCGGCCGGCAAGAATCCCGCAGGTACCATTTCCCTGGAAGCCCGGCGGGAGAAGGACCGGTTTCTCGTGACCATAAGCGATGACGGCAGGGGGATGGACCCTTGTCTCATTACGGCAGCGGCCGTGGGAAAGGGGCTTATCGCCCCCGCGGAAGCCGCCCTGCTGTCGCCGCAGGAGTCATTGATGCTCATCTGCCTCCCCGGCTTCTCCACGGCGGCCGCGGTTACCGATGTCTCAGGCAGGGGGGTAGGGATGGACGCGGTCCGCGCCTCGGTTCAGGCCATCGGTGGAGGCCTGGCTATTGAATCGGCCCCGGGGAGGGGGAGCCGCGTCACCCTTTCGCTTCCCCTGACCATTTCCATTATCCAGGTCCTGCTGGCCGTCTGCGGCACCATGGTGGTCGCCGTTCCGGTAACCAGGGTCGTGCGTACCGTTGACCTGACGCGCGACGCCGTCATCAGCCGCGGCAAGAGAAAGCTGTTCCTGCTGGGAGAGGAGGAGATACCCCTCATGAGCCTCCATCGCTTCCTCGGCATCCGGTTCCACCCCATCAAGGGTCCGAGCGTACCCGCCGTAGTGGTGGAGATGAAGGGCCACCTGGTGGGACTGGTGGTGGACCGCTTCCTGGGACAGCAGGACGTGTTCGTCAAGCCCCTCGGCCGGCCCCTCAACAGGATGCGTGGTTTCTCCGGAGCCGCCGTTCTCGGTGACGGACAGGTGATATTCATACTGGATCCGGCCAACCTGGTCTAGTGTCCTGTGCGGTTAGTTCACCGCAAGAATTCCGAGGAATTTTGGTTTCTGGCAAGGCGCGGCGACACAGGCCTAGCGGGGTCTAAGCCGAGGAGACGGAACGCGGCCAGGGGCCAAAAGGCCCGGAATTGTAAGGAAGGAATTAGCCGCACTGGACACTAGGACAAATTGGTTGCGCCGCCACGGGAGTTGTGGCACTATCACCCCCGCTTTTTGAAAGGAAACCGACATGAAACGATATATTCTGCTCATTCTTTGCTGTCTGGCCCTCTCTTTCCAGCCGGTCAACCCCGGCCGGGCGCAGGCGGAGGCGGACCTCAAGGATATCGTGGCCGCGGTGGAGCGCAGCTATGAATCCCTCACGGATCTGCAGGCGTCCTTTTCGCAGAAGACCTACATCGCCTCCATGAAAAGGGAACAGACCGGAAACGGGACCCTCTACATCAGGAAAAATCCCGGAGCTCCCGCCATGTTCCGCTTCGACTACACCAGACCGAAGCAGCTGATCGTGTCCGACGGCTCGTCGGTCTGGTTCTACCTGCCGGAGAACAGGCAGGTGATGGTGACCGACGTCAGGAGCATGTTCGAGGGAGGGAACGGCGTAACGCTCAATTTCCTGACCGGTATCGGCCGTATCTCCCGGGATTTCTCCATCACCAGGCCCAACGACGGCCGCGACGCCGAGGGAAACTACCTGCTGGAGCTCGTGCCGAAGAGTTCCAGCAAGAACCTACAGAAGCTCCGCCTGACGGTGTCCGCCAAGGTAGTGGACGAGTACCTGAAGGGAGCCAAGGGGGGAGGCGGCTTCCCCATCGTTTCGTCGGTGGTGGACGATCACTTCGGGACCAGGACGACCATAGACTTCGGCAACGTCCGTATCAACCGGGGGTTGAAGGCGTCCCTGTTCTCCTTCAAGGTCCCCAAGGGGGTCGAGGTGATCAGGCAGTAACAGCGGTGACACCATCTCTCTGGTTTCCATCCGGAAACCCTGGAAAATGTTATGAGGGGCGAGTCGGGGCTTTCACGGAGCCTCTCGTACGGCTTGAGTGCAATCAGGTGACTCACTGGAAAGCACCTGAATCCAATAGAGTATTGGATCCAGGCGAGGGATGGCGACCGATTACGAGGGGCTTCGGGGAAGTTCCGACCCGTCCCCTGTCGACACTTTCCTGATGGAAACTATCTATTCAAGGGAGGGCATACCATGCCGTCATTCGATGTCGTCTCAAAGGTCGACATGCAGGAGGTCGACAACGCGGTAAACCAGACCATAAAGGAAATAGCCCAGCGCTATGATTTCAAGAATACCAAGAGCAAGGTCTCGCTCGAAAAGGACGCCATCCGGATCCTGGCCGATGACGACTTCCGGCTCAAGGCAATCGTCGACATCCTCCAGTCCAAGTGCCTGAAGCGGGGCATCTCGCTCAGGTCGCTGCAGTACGGCAAGACCGAAGACGCCTCGGGCGGCATGGTCCGCCAGCTGATCACCGTCCAGCAGGGGGTCTCCAAGGAAAAAGGGAAGGAGATCATAGCCGCCATCAAGGACACCAAGCTCAAGGTGCAGGGACAGATCCAGGAGGATCAGGTCAGGGTGACCGGCAAGAACATCGACGACCTCCAGGAAATCATCAGGCTCCTGAAGGGGAAGGACCTGGGAATAGATCTGCAGTTCATCAATTTCAGGCAATAAAAACCGTAAAGGGCTTTTCAGAGGTGCATTTGAACGAAAGAATCAGGGAAAAAATAAGCATGGTCAGCCTCGGCTGCCCGAAAAATCTGGTGGACGCCGAGGTGATGCTCGGCTTTCTCGACAGGGAGGGGTACGAGATAACCACCGACGAGAAGGAAGCGGACATCATCATCGTCAATACCTGCTCCTTCATCAAGGAGGCGAAACAGGAGAGCATAGACGCCATCCTCGACCTGGCGGACCGGAAGCAAGACGGCAGGTGCAGGCTGCTTATCGTGACCGGCTGCCTCCCCCAGCGCTACCAAGAGGAGCTCTGCCGGGAGCTGCCTGAGGTGGACATCTTCATCGGCACCGGCGATTATCCGCGCATCGCCGAGATCATCGCCGAAAAGCGCGGCACCTCCGGGCAGTTGCGCTACATCGGCGATCCCAATTTCGTCTACGACGAGGATTCGCCCAGGCTCAAGTCCACCCCGGTCTACTCGGCCTACCTGAAGATCGCCGAGGGGTGTTCCAACTGCTGCTCCTACTGCGTGATACCGAGCCTGCGGGGCGGATTCCGTTCCCGTCCCATGGACGCCGTGCTGGCGGAGGCCGGAAGGCTCGTGGCGGGCGGCGCCAGGGAGCTGAACCTGATAGCCCAGGACGTGACCCGCTACGGCAGCGACCTGGGGGAGGGGGCCTCGCTGGAGGAGCTGATCCGGAGGCTGGCCGGACTGGAGGAGCTGCGCTGGATACGGCTCCTCTATGCCTATCCGGACGGGATCACCGACAGCCTGATCCGCGTCATCAGGGACGAGAAAAAGGTCTGCAAGTACCTGGACATTCCGCTGCAGCACATCAGCGACCCGGTGCTGTCCAGGATGAACCGGCGCGGCGGCGCGGCCGAGATACGCGCGCTCATCGCCAGGCTCAGGGCGGAGATCCCGGACATCGCCCTGCGCACCTCCCTCATAGTCGGCTTCCCGGGCGAAACCGAAGACGACTTCAGGAAGCTGCTCCAGTTCGTGGAGGAGGCACGTTTCGACAGGCTCGGGGTGTTCTGCTACTCCCGGGAGGAGGGAACCCCGGCGGCCGGGATGGAGGGCCAGATCTCGGAACGGATAAAGCGCGAGCGCTACAAGAAGGTCATGACCGTCCAAGGCCGGCTCTCCTTCAAGCAAAACCGGAGCCTGGTCGGGAGGATAGAGGAGGTGATCGTGGAGGGGTACAGCGAAGAGACCGAGCTCCTGCTCAAGGGTCGCTCCTCCCGGCAGGCGCCGGACATAGACGGCCAGGTCTACATCACCGCCGGCCAGGCCGACGTGGGCGACATCGTCCGGCTTAAGGTAACCGACTCCTCGGACTACGATCTCATCGGCGAGATCATCGATGAACAGCCGGAATAACGGGGTTTTTCGCTTGCCGGCCGACACGGCTTTTTTCTTGACAACCGGGCAAAGTACGTTATTATGTCGAATCTTAATCGGCTGCACCTGAATAACAGTATTGAGAGGTCTTGATGGTAGAGAGAATCGAGGAGATGAAGGCAATCCTCCTGAAGCTGAAAGAGGAGACCCTGAAAGAGATAAACAAGACGATGAAATCGTCCTCCAGCCTCCCCAGCGGCGAACCGAGCGGCGATATCTACGACCAAGCGTCCAGCGAGCGGGACCGCGAGCTGGGGCTGCTGCTCAATGACCGGGAGCGGGAAAAGCTGAGAAACATAGACGAGGCCCTGCTTCGGATCGAGGAAGGGGAATACGGGGTGTGCGAGGAGTGCGGCTGCGACATCCCCCTGGGAAGACTCAAGGTCATGCCTTTTGCCCATTATTGCGTCAAGTGCAAGGAGGACATAGAGAAGATGCAGGCCCAGACCAAGCGCTTCGAAGAAGAGCGGGCCTACAACGAGATCTCTTTCGGCGACGAGGAAGAGGCATGATTCGGTGATACGTCACGCAAAAAGGGCGTCGCAAAACCGCGGCGCCCTTTTTTTATTTCCCCCGGAAAGCTACCCAGCCGCTCCCCCCTTGTCCTTTTCGCGGATCTCCACCCGGCGGATCTTGCCGCTGATGGTCTTGGGAAGCTCGGGCAGGAACTCGATGATGCGCGGGTACTTGTAGGGGGCGGTCAGCCTCCTGACGTGCTCCTGGAGCTCCTCGACCAGTTCGTCGCCCGAAGTGTAGTCGCTGGTCAGGACCACCGTGGCCTTGACCACCTGCCCCCGGATCTCGTCCGGGACGCCGGTTATGGCGCACTCCATGACCGCCGGGTGCTCCAGCAGGGCGCTCTCCACCTCGAACGGGCCGATGCGGTAGCCTGAACTCTTTATGACGTCGTCGGCCCGGCCCACGAACCAGTAGTAGCCGTCCTCGTCCCGCCACGCCATGTCGCCGGTGAAATATATCCCGTCCCGCCAGACCTTCCCGGTCATCTCCGGGTCCCGGTGATAGCCGCTGAACATGCCAACCGGCTTTCTGGCCGCCGTACGGATGATGATCTGCCCCTCCTCGCCCACCTCGCAGGACCTGAGCCCCTCGTCCACGATGTCCATGTCGTACATGGGGGACGGTCTCCCCATGGAGCCGGGCTTGGGCTCCATCCAGGGGTAGGTGGCGATGGCCAGGGTGCACTCGGTCTGGCCGTACCCTTCCATAAGGCGGATTCCGGTCTTTTTCAGGAACTGGTTGTAGACCTCCGGGTTGAGCGGCTCGCCGGCTATGACGCAATACTTGAGACGCGACAGGTCCAGGTCGGTAAAATCCTCCTTGATGAGGAAGCGGTAGATGGTGGGAGGGGCGCAGAAGGTTGTTATCCCGTAGCGGGCAATGACCTCCAACAGGTTCTTCGGGGAAAATTTGTCGTAGTCGTAGACGAACACGATCCCGCCGCTCAGCCACTGGCCGTAAATCTTACCCCAGACTGCCTTGGCCCAGCCGGTGTCGGCGATGGTGAGGTGAATCCCTCCGTCTCTGACCGACTGCCAGAATTTTGCCGTCAGGATGTGGCCCAGTGGATAGACGAAATCGTGACGCACCATCTTGGGCATGCCGGTGGTGCCGGAGGTGAAGTAGAGCAGCGAGACGTCGTCGTTTTTGGCCGCCTCGTCCCCCACCGGCCGGGCAAACTCCGGTGACGCCGTGGCCAGCTCGGCGGAAAAGTTCAGCCACCCCTCCCGGCCGTGATCCAGCACCGCCTTCACCTTCAGGGTGGGGGACTTCTCCTCCGCCTCCTCCACGTGCCGCAGCACCTCCGGGTCGTTCACGGCGACCACCATCCTGATGTCCGCGGCGTTGCAGCGGTAGACGATGTCCTTGGTGGTCAGCAGGTGGGTTGCCGGGATGCCGACGGCGCCCAGCTTGTGCAGCGCCAGCAGGCAGAACCAGAACTCGTAGCGCCGCTTCAGGATCAGCATCACCGGGTCGCCCTTGCCGATGCCCACCGACCTGAAGAACGAGGCGGCCCGGTCGCTCTGCTCCTTCAACTGGCCGAAGGTGAAGACCTCCTCGTTCCCCTTGTCGTCGCACCAGATCAGCGCCACCCGCTCCGGTTCGCGGCGGGCTATCTCATCAGCCACGTCGTAGGCGAAGTTGAAGGAATCGGGAACGGTAATGGAAAAATTCTCTACGAAGTCCTCGTAGGACTCGTAGCGCGTACGGCTGATGAATCTTTCAAGCATCGGACCGGCACCTCGTTTCTGGTCGATTTCGGGATAAGCTCCTGAGACCCGCCAGGCTCCGAAGAACCGGCGGGCCTTCTGTTCTTCTAAAATATGATCGCAAGGAACTCGGCCGGCCTGTCGTCCAGGGCCTGCATGCCGTGGCTGTGGCCCGAGTCGAAGAACAGGGAGTCGCCCGGGCCGAGGACCAGTTCGTGGCCGTCGATGAAAATCTTCAGCTTGCCCTGCAGCACGTAATTGAATTCCTGGCCCGGATGGCTGCTGAGGCTGACCGGCGTGCCCGGAGGCTCCGGCTGGACGGTCACGTGGAACGGTTCCGCCTTCTTGTGGATGAAGTTGAAGGCGAGGCTCCGGTAGGCATACCGTTTCCGCCGCTCGATGCTCACCCCTTTGCCGCACCGCACCAGGGAGTAGATGTGCAGACGCGGGCTCTCACCGGTCAGCAGGTCGGTCAGCTCGATATTGAAGCGGTGGGCCAGCTTGAAGAGAAGGCTCACCGGTATGTCGGCCCCCCCTTCCTCGTACACCCGCAGTGTCTCGGTGGAGACGCCCAGCTCATGTGCGAGCGTTTCCAGGGAAATTCCGGATATCTCCCGCAGCTCCCTGATGCGCATCGCGATATTCCTGATGTTCTCCGGCATACTCTCTCCTCTCCAAGCCATGGTGATCCCTGCGGCGGACAACGGCTCAGGCACTACTAGTAAGCATTTTGCCTTAAAAATGCAATCAGAATTTGACGGTAACGCCTGCCGACAGCATGTGGAGGTCCGACCGGTACCTCCCGTTGGCTGTCCCGGTCCCCGGAAGCCCGTAGGGGTCGCCAATCAGGTTTTCCTTGTCGCGGCCCTCGAGCAACTGATAGGCATAGCTGATGGAAAAGCGCAGGTTCCGGTAGTCCAGCTCCGTGCCGACGCAGAACAGGTGGGTGTCCGAATCGGGGATGGAAGGCTCGAAGGTGCCGTCGGGCACCGGGTTGTCGCTGTAGAGGTACCCGGCCAGGAGCGCCACTGTTTCGTTGAGCCGGTAGCGGACCCCCAGGTTGTAGGCAAAGGTGCTCTTCCAGTTCTTCGGCGCATAGGATACGGCACCGTTGTCGAGCCCCACCACCAGCTCCCTGAAAGACGACCAGTCTTCCCAGCGCAGCCCCGCTTCCAGGGTCAGTGGCTCGAATCCCGTGTAGCACACGCCGGCGAACACCTGCTGAGGCAGGGTAAGGTCGGCCCTGCCGGGGGAATCGGTCAGAAGACCCGGGATCTGCGGGTCAAAGGTCCCCCTCCCCTTGACCCCCACCTTGATGGGGCTCCGGTAGGATACCCCGACGGACAGGGTGTCGCCCAGGTCGTACAGCAGCCCGAGATTGAAGCCGATGCCGGTGCCGTCGCCCGAAAACTTCTGCCCCACATCCGGAAACGGTCCGGTCCCGAGCACCCCCCCGATGGCCGCATTGAGCCCGCTCAGATTGATCTTCCGCTCCAGGGTCGTGTCCAGGTAGAGGATATCGATACCGGCTGCCAGGGCCAGCCGCGGGGTGATGCGATACGAGGCGACCGGATTGACGTTCAGGGTGATCATCTCGGACCTGGTGGCCAAGTAGCGACCGTCCCAGGTCCCGCCCCAGTCGGTGCCCAGGCCGAAGGGGGTGAACACCCCCAGTCCGGCGCTCAGGCGGTCGGAAACGCGGTGGGTGACGAACAGGGTGCTGGGGTAGAAGAGCGAGTCCCCGGTGCGGGTCCTCTGTCCCGTAAGACCGGAATATTCCCGGTCAGGGAAGATCAGCGTGGTCCCGACCTGAAGTTGTGTACCCTCCAACCTGTGCATGAGCGCCGGGTTGAAGAAAATGGCCGACGGGTCGTCCGTATGGGCGACCACGGCGGCTGCCTGACCGAGCGAGGAAGCGCTCTGGGTGAATATGCCGAACCCCGAGGCCAGGGCCGCGGCAGGCAGGCAGGCCAGGAGCAGGAGCGCCCCGGCGGCGTCTTTCAGAATGCTGACGGTCTTTGTCATAGTTCGCGCCCCTCAATTAATTAACGATAAAACAATGGTTTATATTTGTCGTTATAAAATCATGTGCCAAATCGGAAGTCAAATGAAATTTACATTACACTAATACAGTTTTGCATGCATATTAATATTATTAATATGTAGCGCCATATCGTTCTATTATGCTATGGTGTTCGTGCCAAAGCGTCGGCGGGTGGGGAGCCGATGCCGTGCAGAGACACGCCGTACTGGTCAGGGCTTGCACAGCGGGGGCGCCCAGGCCCTCAGGCGGGACAGGTCCTGCGCATAGACTGCGACACCACGTAGCCGGGGAGCATGTAGATGGGGAACGAATACCTGATGGAGAACGACGACGAGACGCTTCGTCTGGAGTTGAAGACCGACGGCGCTACCCTGCGGAGACAGGCGCTCTGGGCGGGGATCGAGGACGGGATGCGGGTCGCGGATATCGGCTGCGGTTGCGGGGTGACGACCTCGATGCTGCACGATCTGGTTCGGCCGGGCGGTCGGGCGGTCGGCATCGACGCCTCCGAGCACAGGATAGCCTATGCCGGAGACCGTTATGCCGGCGAAACCATAGATTTCCATCGCAGGGACCTGTTGAAGCCTCTGAACGACCTGGGGACGTTCGATTTCGTCTGGGTCAGGTTCGTGCTGGAGTATTTTCTCGCCGAAGGCCCCGCAGTGGTGGAAAACATATCCCGCATCGTGAAACCCGGCGGCACCCTCTGTCTCATCGACCTGGACCACAACTGCCTGAACCACTACGGCATCCCGTCCCGGCTTGAAAAAACCCTGTTCGACATCGTGACCGGCCTGCAGGAAAAGGCCGATTTCGACCCGTACGTGGGGAGGAAGCTCTACTCTTTTCTCTTCGACCTGGGCTACCTCGATATCGACGTGGAGGTAGCCGCCCATCACCTGATCTTCGGCGAGCTCAGGGAGGCGGACTCGTTCAACTGGCTGAAAAAGGTCGAGACCGCACCGAGGAAGATCGGCTATCGGTTCCCCGAATACCCGGGCGGGTACGAGGAATTCCTGGAGGAGTTTCACGGCTTCTTCAACGACCCCAGGCGCTTTACCTATTCTCCAATCATCTCCTGCCGGGGACGCAAACCTGCGCCATGAAGGCGCGCTGGCCGCAAGGACCCCGTCAGGAACCGGACAGGGCGGCGCCCCGGTCCGGCCACATCCCGTCATGTGACCCCGCCAGCAGAGACTGCAGCTGATCGCTATCCGGCTTGACGTCCAGGAATTCCACACCGAAACCTATCGGGAACATCGGCTTCAGGCGCCTCTTGCCGGTGTTCACCCAGGCGACCCTTCCCCTGACCTCGATGGTCAGTGAACGGTTCTGCGGCAGGGAGAAGGTGAGCTCTATGGGGCTCCCTTCCTCGATGTCGTCATCGATGGCCACGTACATCCCCTTCAGGCTGATGTCAGAACTGGTCCCCCACATGGTCCTCCCGTTCAGACAAAAGGAGACCGGGGTGCGGCAGGGGACCCTCCTGAAGCGGCTCTCACGGACCGGGGGAGGCCCCTGCGACTCTTCGTGCGGGAACTGGCCGTTCTTCTCCAGGAAGGCCAGCAGCGCATTGACCACCTTCCTGTCGAAGTGGACGCCGCTTCGCTCCTCCAGCAGCTTCCTGGCAAGGGTGTACGGCATCGGGCCGCGATAGTGTCGCCTGGCCGTTATGGCTTCGAAAAAGTCCGCTACTGCGATAATCCTGGCCCCGAACGGTATCTCGCTCCCCTTCAGCCCCAGCGGGTAGCCGGACCCGTCTATCTTCTCGTGGTGACTCCCGGCGATCTCCGGGACCTGGCGGTAAATCCCCTCGAAATTGATCTGCTCCAGTATCTCCCGGGTCTTGGCCGCATGGGACTTGACCCGGTCGTATTCCTCGGCGGTAAGACGCCCCTCCTTCTTCAGGATGGCGTCCGGAATCCCTATCTTGCCGTAGTCGTGCAGGAGCGACGCGACGCGGATCATCTCGCTGTAATCCTTCGAAAGGCCCAGTTCGCGGCAGATGCCGACCGCATACCCGGTGACCTTTTCCGAGTGGCCGGCCGTGAGGTTGTCGCGGGTGTCGATGCTTGCCGCCAGAACCTGCAGCGTAGACTTGAACTGCTGTTCGCGGGCCTCGTTCAGCTTGGCGTTTCGGACGCTGATGCCGATGACGGTGGCGATCCCCATCAGGAGGCTCATGTGGCTCCGGATCAGGGGCTTTTTGGTCACTATGTTGTCGACCGCCAGGACGCCTATGGATTCACTGTCGCACACGATGGGACAGACTATGAACGACTGGGCGCCCAGTTTCCTGGCGAACGTCAGGCTGTGGGGTGAGAGGTCGGTCTTGATATCGTCGAAGGTGTTTACCAGGAACGGCTTCTGTTCCCGGAACGCAATGACGAAAATCCCCTTGGACTCCGGCCTGTCCAGATGAAAGGAGGTCTTCTGGAGCAGGCCTTCCTGCTCCTCGGTGTAGCCGAACCCGGCCCGGTAGATCAGGCGCTTCTTGTCCTGGTCCGTGAGCAGGATCATGCCGCGGTCGTAGTCGAGACGCTTCTCAAGGACGTTCGAGACATTGCCCAGGATGGCGTCGATATCAGTCTGCTTGCTGATGGCCTGGCCGATCTCGTTGGTCAGCAGGGCGTTGTTGTAGTTCAGGTTGATCTGCTCCAGCAGCTTGTCGGTCGATTCGCGCAGGTTGTCAATCCCGGCGTTGATCTCCTTCTTTTCCATGGCCATGGCAATGAGGCTCACGAACAGAATGAAGCAGAGCACGGAAGGAAGCACCGCGAACAGGGAAATCCACCCGCTCAGCCAGAACGAGACCACGCACAGGGCGATCAGCAGGAATGCGCTGCAGTTGCGGATCTTTTTCCAGTGGGCCGATGCCGGCCGCTCCCAGGAGATTATGTACCGGCAGACCCTGCCACCGTGAAACAGGCACTCGGGATGCTCGACGCGCAACAGCCTGTTGTTGAAGACGTTGGCGATCGCCTCCATGAATCCGATCCTGTTCTCGCACTGGAACGGCTTCTCGCAGACCCCTTCCTCCGGTGTCACGGTGATCTCGACCTTGTTCGGGGCCAGGATCCTGGACTCGTATACCGAAGACCTGGTAAAGTTGCGCGTGGTCTTGCCGATCACCTCGTAGACCCTTGCCGGACTGACGAGGCCCAGCACATACTGCCGCATCACGCCTATCGCCTCGGGAGAGGCCGCGTATCGGCCCGCCTCCCGGGCAATATTTGTATTGCCGGTCTGTTTGACGAGCCTCTCGTAGAACAGATCAACCTGCTCCTGGGTGAACCAGTGCCCCTGGTCCGCCACCTCGTAAGGCTCCATTTTGGAGTAACGCAGCAACTCGCCTATGTTGACATAACTGTAACGCCTCTTTATCAGCTTGATATAGGTGTCGATAATCCTGCTGTTGTATAACGGCTGGCTGCTCTTGTCAGTTTCCATTAGACACCAAAGTTACCGCCGAGTTTAGTACACAGTGAGCGGGCTTCGACCGGCTATTCATGACGGTGATGCATCATCCTGTCGATTGATCTGAAATAGCCGTCGGTATACCGCATGTTCAATATCCAGAGGTTATATATCTTATCATAGGCAATCTGTTTTCTGTCGGCAAAGGACGCGGGGTATATCAGGATCGGGACATAATCATTCTCGTAGTATTTCGACAGAAGGGAATAGATCATGAGAAGGGTACCCCGCGGGAAGTCCTCCTCGTCGACGATTATCGTCTGGATGCAGTTGGTCAGATCGGACAGGTTCAGCCCGATGTCGGACACGTTGACCATGAACACGGCCTTCAGGTTTCCGTTCCGCTTCAGCGAAAACAGGTGCTTTTCCTTCCTGAACGCGACGGCCTCGAATTCCCTGCCGACCTCGTCACGATCGAGCATGGACGGCTCCAGGTCCAGCGCGTTCAGCAGCAGCCCGCCCGAGCAATAGCGGTAGAAGCTCTCCAGCTCGACCAGATCTTCCGGTTCGGTCTTCCGCAGCGACCAGGGGCCCGACAGGTCCCACTGGCCCGTGTCTCCCTTCCGGTAATGGAAGTAGGCGAAGGCATCGATCGAGCAGCCGGCCCGGTCGTTTATCTGCTCCGCGATACCGCCGAAGACGCGCTTGGGGAACCTGTTATCGGGCCGGAAGTAGCAGGCCACATAGTTCATGTGGGTGGAGTGGAGGCCGTGGGAATCGTTGATGGAGCGTCCGATCTGGTCCAGCACCGACAACCCCGCCTTCCTGCCGGCCCTCCTGTCGGCCGCGTGGTGGTGTATCAGCCAGGTGTATTCATAGAAACGGACCATGGCGATATGCGCGATTATCCTGCCTTCCTTCTGATATACGAAATGCCTGGCGATATGGGGGTTGCGGTTGTAGAGCTTTTCGTAGGTCTCCTTGAACTTATTCTTGTTCGCCTGAATGAAGGAGTATTTCTCGGGGTAGAGAAAACCGGTCTGGAAAAAGAGCTCCCACAGGGCGTCCATATCCACCCGGTTGCAGATATAGGAGTTCTGGTCCGTTGCCTGGTGCAGCAGCGCCATGAGCCTCACATGTTCCCCGATATCCATGTCGAGGATCGCGAAACCGCACCTGACCGTGGTCTTCTCCTCGTGCGGCTGGATGTTCCGGTAGACGACCTGGGCCTTGCAGCGGATTGAGAGGATACCGGCCAGATTGATGCTCAGCTCCGGGATGACCCTCCCCGGCAGCAGCACCGAGTTCTCCTCGGTCTCCTCCACGGAAAAACCGCTGCCTGAGATGTCGACGACCTTCAGGTTGACCGTCTTCCGGGTGAGGGGGTCGGTGAAGATGACGTCGGGCGATGGAACCAGCCGGTGCCGGGAACTCCGGAATTCCTTTGGCTGAAACCTGCGTATCCTAGAGTGGAGCGGTCTCAGCACGTAGGACCTGATAGCGGTCCCCGAAGTCTGCTTGATGATCTCGCACTCGCCCGAGTAGAGCACCTCGTCGTTTGCCGTGAACACTATGTGCACCGACGATTCAAGGTTGATCCAATGGAACGACTGGGGTGGGGTGCAGGTTATCTCCACGCGGAAGGATGCCGGGCTGAAGTCGATGAGGTCGCCGTGGAACAGGGTTCCGTTCTGGATGAAACGTACCCTGATGTCCCGGCAGGAATGCCGGTTGATCCGGCGCGAGCTTATTTCACGGCAGGTCTCGGGAAGCCGGAAGCTTATCCGATCCAGGGTCAGGTCGACCAGCTCGGCCTCAACCAGGAGGGGATGGTGCGGGTCCGGCACGATGAAATTCCGATAGCGGTGCGTCTTGAACTTATGCTCCAGGTTCTCGGTTTCGCTCCAGACGCACTCCAGGTATCCGTCGAGACAGGGGAGGGGCTTTGCCTTCAGGGATATGACGGAGCCGTATTTGACGTGGACAAGGTTGACGATGACCGTATCGTCTTTGAAGTTCAGGTAGTTCAGCCTGTTTATGAGCTGCTTCCTGCCGATCTCGGACGTGCTCTCCGTCTGTGCGGCAAAAGAGGCCGTGTCTCTGATAATCGGGGTCGGCGAGTCGGATATTTTCTGATTGCCCGTGATTTCTGACACGACAAGACACTCCCGTCTTTCCCGCTGCACTGTTTTACGATCAATAATCGGGCCACCCCCCTGCACGTGCCGCCCCGGGCCGCCAGCGGCCGGGAGACGAGGCCCTCATATAAGCTGACTACTCGGCGTCATCCTTTTGATGTCCATGCAGCATAAGCGATCAAAGGCAGGTATGGCGAGCAGCCGGATTTCGCCCGAGTAAGTCTGATTTTTCATTAATCTTATGCCTGCACCCTATTTACCACAAAAACGGACCGGGCACAAGCAAGGAAGCTCATGAAATTCAATAATTATTCGTCGTTTAAACATGGCGTCCTGACAGGAGGGGAGGCAGGAGAGTAAGCCCGGGTTCATCCGGGCGTATCCGGAGGGGGCCGCATCAGCATCTCGTCTGCGCGGCCGGCTGAAAACCGGTTTGGGCTGGTCGGGTCATTGGCCCGAAAAAACCGGCGGCCCTGCGGGGCCGCCCTGAATTGCATCACGTGTCAAAGCTTCTTTCAGCCGACCTGGGAGGCGGCCGCGAATGTTACTGCCGCGCGCTCTTGGCGGCCACCTGCATCCTGATGAGCGCCCGCTCGAGGGCAGCCTCGTAGACGATGAAGTCCTTGTCTTCCCGGCTGAGCCGCTTCAGCGCCGCCTCGGCGCGGCCAAGGGCGTCCCGGGCACGTTCCAGATCGATCTCGTCGGCCCGTTCCGCCGTCTCAACCAGCACGGTGACCCTGTCCTTGTCCACCTCGAAGTAGCCCCAGCTGAGGGCCAGGTGAAAGGTCTTCTCCCCCTGGACGTAGGAAAGCTCCCCTATCTTCAACGAGGTGAGGAACGACGCGTGCCCGGGGAGGACGCCGAACTCGCCCATGGTCCCGGTCGCCGTAATCATGTCCACTTCCTCGGACATGACCTTCCTGTAGGGGGTTACCAGCTCCAGCAACAGTTTTCCAGCCATGTGAACCTCTCGTACTTCTTTTCCTCGGGCCTTGCGCCTCGCGCCTGCTTTTTTACGCCGACAGTCTCTTGGCCTTCTCCAGCACCTCTTCTATGGTTCCCACCATGTAGAAGGCCTGCTCCGGTATGGCGTCGTGCCTGCCGGCCACGATCTCCTGGAAGCCCTTGATGGTGTCCTTCAGTTCCACGTACTTGCCCGGGGTGCCGGTGAAGGTCTCGGCCACGTGGAACGGCTGCGAGAGGAAGCGCTGGATCTTGCGCGCCCGGGCAACCACCAGCCGGTCTTCCTCGGAGAGCTCGTCCATGCCGAGGATGGCGATGATGTCCTGCAGGTCCTTGTAGCGCTGCAGGATGTACTGGACGTCACGGGCGATGTTGTAGTGCTCCTCGCCGATGACCTGCGGGTCCAGGATCCTGGAGGTGGAGTCCAGCGGGTCCACCGCCGGGTAGATACCCAGCTCGGCGATCTGACGGGACAGGACCGTGGTGGCGTCCAGGTGGGCGAAAGCGGTGGCCGGCGCCGGGTCGGTCAGGTCGTCGGCCGGCACGTAGATGGCCTGTACCGAGGTGATGGAGCCCTTGTCGGTGGAGGTGATCCGTTCCTGCAGCTCGCCCATCTCGGTGGCCAGGGTCGGCTGGTAGCCGACTGCCGATGGTATGCGGCCCAGCAGCGCGGACACCTCGGAGCCTGCCTGGGTGAAACGGAAGATGTTGTCGATGAACAGCAGCACGTTCTGCCCTTCCTCGTCGCGGAAGTACTCGGCCACCGACAGGGCCGACAGGGCCACCCGGGCGCGGGCGCCGGGGGGCTCGTTCATCTGGCCGTAGACCAGGGCGGCCTTGTCGAGAACCCCGGACTCCTTCATCTCGTTCCAGAGGTCGTTCCCCTCACGGGTCCGCTCGCCGACCCCGGCGAAGACCGAGAAACCGCCGTGCTGCTTGGCGATGTTGTTGATCAGCTCCATGATGATGACGGTCTTGCCGACCCCGGCGCCGCCGAACAGACCGATCTTGCCGCCGCGGGCGTAGGGTGCCAGCAGGTCCACGACCTTGATGCCGGTGGTGAACGCCTCTACCGTGGTGGACTGCTGCAGGAAGCTGGGTGCTTCCCGGTGGATCTCGTATTCCTGCTCGGCATTGACCGGTCCCATCTCGTCCACCGGTTCGCCGATGATGTTCAGGATGCGGCCCAGGGTCTGCCGGCCCACCGGCATGACGATCTGTTTGCCGGTATCGACAACCTGCTGGCTGCGGACCAGGCCGTCCGTGGAGTCCATGGCAATGGTCCGCACGGTATTCTCTCCCAGGTGCTGGGCCACCTCCAGTACCAGGTTGTTCTCACGGTCGTCGATGGTCGGGTTGCTCAGCCGGAGTGCGTTATAGATTGCAGGCAGCTTGCCGGGCTCGAACTCCACGTCCACTACCGCTCCGATGACCTGCGAAATTTTCCCAAGATTCTGGCTCATCTGGTCCCTTCCTCCCTCACCCCGTCCGGGCGGGCCGAGTTTCTATAATAAACTTAGGTTGATAACTCAAGCTGGTTGGTATCGATATGTCGCTTACCCCCCTCATCCGACCCTTCGGGTCACCTTCTCCCTGATGGAGAAGGGAGAGGGTGGCGTGCAGCGCCGGCCCAGGGGGATGTCGCCTTACCCGCCAACCGATTGGGCGCCGGAGATGATCTCCACCAGTTCCGTGGTGATGGCCGCCTGGCGTGCCCGGTTGTACTGCAGGGTCAGCTTGTCGATCATCTCGGTGGCGTTCTTTGTGGCGCTGTCCATGGCGGTCATCCGGGCTCCGTGTTCGGAGGCGACCGATTCCAGCATGGCGTGGAACAGCTGCACCTCCACGTTCTTGGGGAACAGCCCGGTGAACAACTCCTCTTTCGACGGCTCATAGATGGCCTCGGGGGAAAACTCCTCCTCGGGCACCTCGGGAGGTTGTACGGGCAGCAGCTGCGTGATGGTTATGGTCTGGCTCAGGACGCTCCTGAAGGCGTTGTACAACAGATAAACCGCGTCGTACTCGTCGGTGATGTAGCCGTCGATGAGTTCCCTGGCGATGAGTGCCGCGGTCTGGTAGTTGAGCGAGGACAGGATGTTCGGATAGTTTTTGCGGATGGTTGCCCGGCGCCGCAGGTAATCGTACCCTTTCCTGCCGATGGTCATCAGGGAGATTTCCGGGTAGCGGGAGCCGTTCTCCCGGACGAAGGACTCGGCCGCCTTGCAGATATTGGCGTTGAATCCGCCGCACAGTCCCCTGTCGGAGCTGACCACTATCAGCAGGACCTTTTCGGTCTTCTCCTTCCCCAGCAGCGGATGGCCGGAGTGGCCGCCGCTCCCCGCCAGCCTCTGCAGGACCTCCGCCAGCTTCTCCGCGTAGGGTCGCGCGGCCAGCACGTTTTCCTGTGCCCGCCGCAGCTTGGCGGCCGCCACCATTTTCATGGCCTTGGTGATCTGGCGGGTGTTCCTGACCGAATTGATCCGTTTGCGAATGCTTTTCAGGCTTGCCATTGGGGGTACCGTCCTTGTCTAGGCTGCGAATTCCTTCTTGAATTCGTCGAGGGCCGCGACAATCCTGCCCCTCAAGTCATCGTCGATGGCCTTTTTCTCGCGGAGCTCCCTGAGGATCTCCGGCTTGCGGGCGTCGAAGAAGGAGAGCAGCTCCGCCTCGTACCTGGCCAGAACGTTGACCGGGTAGTCATCCACATAGCCGTTGTTGGCCGCAAAGATGACCAGGACCTGCTTCTCGGCCGGCTGCGGCCGGTACTGGGGCTGCTTGAGGATCTCCACCAGTCGCTCGCCGCGGGCCAGCTGCATCTGGGTGGCCTTGTCAAGGTCGGAGCCGAACTGGGCGAATGCCGCCATCTCGCGGTACTGGGCCAGGTTGAGGCGGAGCGTGCCCGCCACCTGCTTCATGGCCTTGATCTGGGCCGCGCCGCCGACGCGGGACACGGACAGGCCCACGTTGATGGCAGGCCGCACCCCTGAATAGAACAGGTCGCTCTCCAGGTAGATCTGGCCGTCGGTGATGGAGATGACGTTGGTGGGGATGTAGGCCGAAACGTCGCCGGCCTGGGTCTCGATGATCGGGAGGGCGGTGAGTGAACCGGCGCCATACTCGTCGGACAGCTTGGCTGCCCGCTCCAGCAGCCGGCTGTGGAGATAGAAAACGTCCCCCGGATATGCCTCGCGCCCAGGGGGCCGGCGCAGCAGCAGCGACAGCTGCCGGTAGGCCACGGCCTGCTTGGAGAGGTCGTCGTAGATGATCAGGGCGTGCCTGCCGGTGTCGCGGAAGAACTCGCCCATGGTGACGCCGGTGTAAGGGGCTATGAACTGGAGCGGCGCCGACTCGGCCGCGGCTGCGGAGACCACGATGGTGTAATCCATGGCGCCGTGCTCCCGCAGCTTGTTCACCACCTGGGCAACCGTGGAGAGCTTCTGGCCGATGGCCACGTAGATACAAACCACGTCGCCCCCCTTCTGGTTGATGATGGTGTCGATGGCGATTGCGGTCTTGCCGGTCTGGCGGTCGCCAATGATCAGCTCCCGCTGCCCCCTGCCGATGGGAACCATGGAGTCGACCGCCTTGATGCCGGTCTGCAGGGGCTGGTGGACCGATTTACGCTTGACGATGCCGGGCGCCTTCACCTCCACCTTGCGGAACTGATCGCTCTGGATTGGGCCCTTGCCGTCGATGGGCTGACCAATGGCATTCACCACCCTGCCCACCAGTGCCTCGCCCACCGGAACCTCCACAATCCTGCCGGTCCGCTTGACGACCGCCCCCTCCTTGATATTCTCGTTGTCTTCACCCAGGATGGCGGCGCCCACGTTCCCCTCTTCAAGATTCAGCACCATGCCGGAAACGCCGCCGGGGAACTCCAGGAGCTCGCCGGCCATAGCCTGGGCAAGGCCGTGGATACGGGCGATCCCGTCGCCTACGGAGATGATGGTACCGGTTTCGGCCACCTCGATGTCCTTGCCGTAGCCCTCAATCTGCTTCCTGATAATCTCGCTTATCTCTTCCGCTCTCAGTTCCATAGGCGCTTTTCACCCCTTCTGTAATATATCCTGGATCTTTGCCAACTGGGTCCTGATGCTGCCGTCGAAGACCTTGTCGCCTATCCGGGTGACCACCCCCCCTATCAGGGCGGGGTCTTCCGAAACGGTCAGCACGATCTGCTTCCCGGTCGCCTTTTCCAGTGCCCGCCGAATCCCCTCCACCTGAGGCTCCGAGAGAGGGAGCGCCGAGGTGACCGTAGAGCGGAGGATACCGGCCGCCTGATCGGCCAGCAACCGGTATTCGCCGGTTATCTGGGACAGGGCGCCCATTCTCTTCTTGTCGAGAAGGAGGAGCAGGAAGTCGGCTATGGTCTTGGAAACCCCCAGGGGTTCGATGAGGCTCTTCAGCAGGGCGCGTTTCGCCTCGATCCCGTGACCGGGAGCGGCGATGATCTCTCCGACCTCGGGATTGGATTCAACAGCCCCGTAAAAAACCTCAGC
>Ga0228535_1001156_pt1 | contig 46837 bp, 41 predicted proteins | sample SJ1metagenome_FD_168457 | JGI IMG/M metagenome (GOLD analysis project Ga0228535, IMG submission 168457) | Enriched culture of PCE-dechlorinating microbial communities from Ithaca, New York, USA - SJ1 | ecosystem: Engineered > Modeled > Simulated communities (microbial... > Unclassified | place... | reverse complement strand
CCAAGAGCTTAGAAGGCTCCTGCTCTATCCACCTGAGCTACGGGCGCGCGCGGGGAGGATATTTCTAATCAAGCGGACGGCGCGGGTCAAGGCCCGTCGATATGGAGCGGCATGAGACGATTCAAGGATTTCCCGGAATTCGAAGCGCATCTGGACACCCTCGGCCTGTTCCGCATGGACCTGACATTGGGCCGCATGGCGGCCTTTTTGCGGGCCGCGAGCGATCCGGATTATCCAGCGGTCCAGGTGGTGGGAACCAACGGTAAGGGCTCCACGTCCACGTTCCTGGGGACGCTGCTCTCGACTCACGGCCTGCGTGTCGGAGTGTACACCTCACCGCATTTCGTGAACGTGCGTGAGCGCCTGCTCGTGGATGGCGCCATGCTTTCCGAAAACGAGTGGGTCGAGTTGGCGAATGAGGCGGCCGTTTGCTCCGAAGGTCTGGACCTGACCTATTTCGAGATGCTGACCGCCATGGCCGTACTCGGATTTCGGCGCGCCGAGGTCCAAGCCGTGATCTGGGAGGCGGGGCTGGGCGGAACCTGGGACGCCACCCGTGCCCTGCCCGCGGACATCGTGCTCTTCACTCCCATCGGTCTGGATCATGAGGCGATCCTTGGCCCGGGTCTGGAGCGCATCGCCCGGGACAAGGCCGGGGCCATGCGGCCCGGCGGTCTGGCCATTACCGGCCCGCAGGAGCCATTGGTGATGGACGTCCTGTGTCGGCGGGCCGAGGAGCTGGGCGCGACCCTGCTGCGCTCCGCCGACCTGGAGGATCTGCCGCCCGCCGGAAGCCTGGGGTTGGCCGGTCCGCACCAGCGCGAGAACGCCCGTCTGGCCCTGGCGGCCTGGCGGTTGCTGGCGGAAGGGCAGGACTGGAAACGAGATGCAGCGGCACAAGCCAAGGGACTATCGCGAGCATTCATCCCCGGCCGGATGCAGAGTGTGGCCTACGACCCGCCACTCATCCTGGACGGAGCGCACAACGCCCACGCCCTGGCCGCCCTGGCCGCCGCGCTGCGCGAGGGCGGGGTTCGCCCGGCCACGACGATCTTCGCCTGCCTGACGGACAAGAACCTGGAATCCATGATCCCGTTGATCTTGAGTTTGGGTGACGGTCCAATTCTGGTGCCGGGCATCCCGGGCAATGAGCGGGCCATGCCACCCGATAAGCTTGCCGCGCGCCTGGGGCCGCGCGCCCGGCCGTGCGTGGATTTGTGCGCCGCATTGAACCCGTTGACGGGTTCATCCGGCCCTGTCCTGGTCTGTGGTTCCTTGTATTTGCTGGCCGAGTTCTATAAACAAAACTTTTGGTCCCTCACGCGGCCCCAGGCCGCCTGACATACGAGGAGTTTTCCGTGGCCAGTCTGTACCGGCATCTGCCCCCCGTGGATCATTGCTTGGCGGCCCTGAATCGCGACCAGGAGTTCGCCGGCCTTCCCCGGCCCCTGCTCAAGGAACTGGTGAACCGATTCCTGGACCTTTGCCGCGAGGAAATCCGCTCCGGCGCGCTCAGCGAGGCCAAGGCCTTGAAACTGGACGCGCTCCTGCCGCGTCTGGAGGCTTATGCCCGCAGCCATTCCCGGTCGCGCTTCCGGCGTGTTCTCAACGCCACGGGCGTGGTGGCCCACACCAACCTCGGGCGTTCCCTGTTGGCCGAAAGCGCGGTTCAGGCAGTGACCGAGGCCTGCCGCCATTATTCCAACCTGGAGTTCGACCTGGACACCGGGCGTCGCGGCAGCCGCTACTCTCATGTGGAGGATATGCTCCGCCGTCTTACCGGGGCCGAGGCCGCCCTGGTGGTCAACAACAACGCCGCAGCCGTGCTCCTTGTCCTGGAAACCCTGGCCAAGGGCCGTGAGGTGGTCGTTTCGCGCGGCCAGCTGGTGGAGATCGGGGGTTCGTTCCGCATCCCCGAAGTCATGGCCCGCAGCGGCGCGATCCTGCGCGAGGTGGGGGCCACCAACCGCACCCATCCCCGCGACTATGAGCAGGCTGTGGGCTCCCAGACCGCCGCCCTCATGCGCGTACACGCCTCCAACTACCGCATCCAGGGCTTCACCAGCGAGGTGGGCCGCGAGGATCTGCGTATCCTGGCTGACCGCTACGGCTTGATGCTCATCGAGGATCTGGGCAGCGGCAGCCTGCTCGATTTCTCCGAGTTCGGCCTGCCCGGTGAGCCCACGGTGCGCGCGGTGGTGGCCGCCGGGGTGGACGTGGTCACCTTTTCTGGGGACAAGGTCCTGGGCGGGCCCCAGGCGGGGGTCATCGTCGGCCGGACCGAGGCTGTGGAGGCCATCAAGCGCAACCCATTGAATCGGGCCTTGCGCATCGACAAGATGACCCTGGCGGCCCTGGAGGCCACCTTGCGGCTCTATCTGGACCCGGAGCTGGCCCGGCGCGAGGTGCCGACCCTGCGCATGGTGGCCACGCCCCCGGCCACGCTCAAGACCCAGGCCGGACGGCTGGCCCGGCTGCTCAAGTCCGATCTTTCGCATCATCTGGAGGTGTCCACGCGCGCGGGCGTGTCCCGCGTGGGCGGAGGCGCCTTCCCGGAACAGGATCTGCCCACGGTCCTGGTGGCCCTGACGCCCCGCGACGGGCGCGGCGTGGAGGCCTTGCGCGAGGCCCTGCTGCACACCGACCCTCCGCTGGTGGGCCGGGTGGAGGGAGACGCCTTCTGCCTGGACCCGCGCACGTTGGAAACCAAGGAGTTCGCCCTGGCGGCCCGGGCCCTGGCCCAGGCGCTCGGGGCATGACGAGGAGCGCATCATGACCAAGAAGACCCCGGAACTGGAGTTGAAGCCGCGAAGCTGCTGGGATGTCTACGCCTCCAAGGCCCAGCGGGAGGCGATGGACGAGGTGGCCGGACGCTACGTGGACTTTCTGTCCCGGTGCAAGACCGAACGCGAGACCGTGGACTACGCCGTGGCCCGGGCCGTCAAGGCCGGATTCCGCGAGGAGTTCAAGGGCAAGGCCGTGTACCGGATCATGCGCGGCAAGAGCCTGTTCCTGGCCCGCAAGGGCAAGCGGCCGCTGTCGGCTGGTTTCCGGCTCGTGGGGGCCCACGGCGACACGCCGCGTCTGGACTTCAAGCAACACCCCCTCTACGAAGAGGTTCAGGTGGGTCTGGCCAAGACCCACTACTATGGCGGCATCCGCAAGCACCAGTGGCTGGCCCGGCCCCTGGCCCTGCACGGGGTCGTGGTCAAGGCCGACGGTCGGGTGATTCCGGTGACCCTGGGCGAGGAACCGACGGACCCGGTCTTCACCATCGCCGATTTGTTGCCGCACCTGGCCTACAAGCAGGTGGAGAAGAAGCTTTCCGAGGCCTTCGAGGCCGAGAAGCTGAACGTCATTCTGGGCCACGCCCCGGCGATCAAGGGCAAGGACGACAAGGAGAACGGCCGGATCAAAAAGCGCCTGCTTGAATTGCTGCACGTGCGCTTCGGCATCGTCGAGGCTGACCTGCTGAGCGCCGAACTGCAGGCTGTGCCCGCCGGACCGGCCCGCTTCGTGGGCCTGGATGGTTCGCTCGTCGGCGGCTACGGTCAGGACGACCGTTCCTCGGTGTTCTGCGCCCTGGAAGCCCTGTTGGCCGAGAAGACGCCCGAACATACCCAGGTGGTGGTCATCTGGGACAAGGAGGAGATCGGCTCCGAAGGCTCCACCGGGGCCCAGTCCCTGTTCCTGGAGTACTGCCTCCAGGATCTGCTGGACGCGTGGGAGTCCGCATCCCGACTGTCCAAGGTATTCCTGGCCTCGGAGGCGATCTCGGCGGACGTGCATCCGGCCGTGGACCCGGACTATCAGGATGTGCATGAGAAGCTCAACTCCGCCTACCTCGGCTTTGGTCCCTGCTTCTGCAAGTATACCGGCCACCGGGGAAAGGTCGGGGCCAACGACGCCCACCCCGAATACATCGCCCGCCTGCGCCGCGTGTTGGACGGCGCGGGCGTCCCCTGGCAGATGGCCGAACTGGGCAAGGTGGACCTGGGGGGCGGCGGCACCGTGGCCAAGCACTTGGCCCGCTATGGTCTGGACATCATCGACATGGGCACGCCGGTGCTCTCCATGCACAGCCCGTTCGAGCTCACCAGCAAGGCCGACATCCACGCCACGGTTCTGGCTTTGCGGGCGTTCTTGAAGAGCTAGCGGCGGACGTTTCCGCCGCGAAGGAGCGATCATGCCGGTCATCATGGGCACCGCCGGTCATATCGATCACGGCAAGACGAGCCTGGTCAGGGCGCTCACGGGCATCGACTGCGACCGCCTGGCCGAGGAGAAGCGCCGGGGCATCACCATCGAACTCGGGTTCGCCTTCCTGGATCTGCCGGACGGCAGTCGTCTGGGCATCGTGGACGTGCCAGGACATGAACGCTTCGTGAAGAACATGGTCGCTGGGGCCGCAGGCATCGATTTCGTGCTTCTGGTCATCGCGGCCGACGAGGGAATCATGCCCCAGACCCGAGAACACCTGGAGATATGCTCGCTCCTAGGCGTTCAGGCCGGGCTGGTGGCCCTGACCAAGGCGGACATGGTGGACGAGGAGTGGTTGGAGATGGTCCGTGACGAGACCGCCCGTTACCTGGAGCCCACCTTTCTCGGCGGGGCCCCGATGGTGCCGGTCTCGGCCGTCACGGGCCAGGGCCTGGACGAACTGCGCGCGGCAATCGCCGCGTTGGCCGCGGGCTTCGCGCCCCGGCGGCGTTCGGACCTCTTCCGTCTGCCCGTGGACCGCGTGTTCAGCATCAAGGGCCACGGCACCGTGGTCACAGGCACGTCGCTGGCGGGGAAGATCGCCGTGGGCGAGGAGGTTCAGGTCTATCCCAAGGGCCGCAAAGCCAAGGTTCGCGGTCTGGAGTGCCACGGCGCGATGGTGAACGAGGCCCCGGCAGGGGTGCGCACGGCCGTGAATCTGGGCGGGCTGGAAGTGTCCGAGCTGGAACGCGGTGACGTGCTGGCCCGGCCGGACAGCTTGTTCCCCAGCCAGGTCTGGGACGTGGAACTCACCTGTCTGGCCTCGACCCCCAGGTCGCTCAAGCACCGCAAGGAGGTGCATTTCCACCACGGCGCGCGCGAAGTCATGGCTCGGGTCTACTTCCTGGACCGCGAAGAGCTGAAGCCCGGGGACACGGCCCTCTGCCAAGTGCGTTTCGAGGAGCCTCTGGCCGGGGTCTACGGCGATCGTGTGGTGCTGCGCTCGTTTTCGCCCCTGCGGACCATAGCCGGTGGTCGCATCGTCAATCCCCTGGGACGCCGGGTGCGGCGCTTCTCGTCCCAAGCCAAGGGCATCGAGGCCCTGCGCCTGGGGCAGGGCGAGGACGTGCTGCGGGCCCAGCTTGAACTTGTCGGTCCCTCGGGCTTGACCCAGGCCCAGCTCCTGATCCTCACGGATATGGAGTCCAAGGCCCTGGAAAAGGCTCTGGGCCTGCTGGGCGGCCGCCAGGAGGCCCTGCAGTTCGACCGCGAGACGCGAACTTACGTGGCAGGGAGCGTGGTGGCGGGACTGATCGATTGCCTGACTCGCTTCCTGGGCGAGTTTCACCGCCGCGAACCCATGCGGCCGGGCCTGGCCCGGGGCGAACTGGCCTCCACCTGGGGCCGCGAGCTGCCCTCTAAACTCTTTCACTTCCTCGTCGAGCGCGCCGCGCGTCAGGGAACGGTGACCTTGGAGAACGACCTGTTCCGTCTGCCTGGGCATCGCGTGTCCCTGGCCTCGGACACGGCCAAGCTGCGCGAGGCCGTGCTCACGGCTTACGAGGCAGGAGGACTGACCCCGCCGAACCTCAAGGACGTGCTCGGCCCACTGGGCGTGGAGTTCAAGGAGGCCGCGCCGGTCTTCAAGATGCTCCAGGACGAAGGGAAGCTGACCAAGATCAAGGAGGAGATGTACTTCGCCACTCCGGCCGTGACCGGGCTGACCGACCGGGTCAGGGCTTGGTTCGCCGCCGGGCGCGAGGAGATGGAGCCATCGGACTTCCGCGATCTGAGCGGTTTGTCCCGCAAATATTCCATTCCGCTGCTGGAATGGCTGGACAAGGAGAAGGTCACGGTGCGGGTTGGCGACAACCGCAGGTTGCGCAAGCGCGATGCCGTGGGCTAGGACGGAAAAAAGGCCGGGTTGTCGCCCGGCCTTGGAAGGGGAATGATCCCCGGAAAAATGGGGTGAGTGATGGGACTCGAACCCACGGCAACCAGAGCCACAATCTGGGACTCTACCAACTGAGCTACACTCACCACAGAAGGAAGATGCGTATATACGAGGCCCGAGCGGCGGTCAAGTGATTTCGTGCTCCGGGTGCTTATCGAACTCTGGTTCCATCAGCGAAGAAAACAAGGAAAGGTTGCATGGACAAACTCATCATCGAGGGCGGCGTTCCCTTGCGCGGTCGCATCCGCGTGAGCGGCTCCAAGAATGCCGCCCTGCCCATCCTCATGGCTTGTCTGCTGGCCGAAACCCCGGTGCGTCTGAGCAACGTGCCGCGCTTGCGTGATATACGCACCACGCTTAAATTGTTGAATATCCTCGGATGTGAGAGCGAATTCGAGGAGAACGTGGTGCGGGCTCAGGTCGTGCAGTTGAAGCCCGAGGCTCCCTACGATCTGGTCAAGACCATGCGCGCCTCGGTGCTTTGTCTGGGGCCGTTGTTGGCCCTGCTGGGCGAGGCCCGGGTGGCCCTGCCCGGCGGCTGCGCCATCGGCGCCCGGCCCGTGGATCTGCACCTCAAAGCCCTGGAACGCATGGGCGCGACCTTCGAGTTGACCTCCGGCTACATCCTGGGGCGCTGCAAGAAGCTCAAGGGAGCCCACATCACCTTCGATTTTCCCACCGTGGGCGGCACCGAGAATCTGCTCATGGCCGCCAGTCTGGCCGAGGGCGAAACCGTGCTCGAGAACGCGGCTCGTGAGCCGGAGGTAGCCGACCTGGCGAATTTCCTGAACGCCTGCGGAGCCAGGATCAGCGGCCAGGGCACGAGCGTCATCCGCGTCGAGGGCGTTTCCTCCCTGCGCGGCTGCGACTATCGGGTCATGCCCGACCGCATCGAGGCCGGGACGTTTCTCATCGCCGCGCCCATCACCGGTGGAGAATTGGAGATCCTGGACTGCCCATTCCAGGAGCTGGACGCCCTGGTCTACAAATTGCGCGAGATGGGGGTCTGGGTCCAGGAGGACGGTGAGCGGGTCATCGTGCGCCGGGACGGCGAACTGACCGGCGTGGACGTGACCACCCAGCCGCATCCGGGTTTCCCCACGGACATGCAGGCCCAGATCATGGCTCTCATGTGCGTGGCCAGGGGTGCGGGGTCCATTCAGGAGAAGATTTTCGAGAACCGTTTCATGCACGTCCTGGAGCTGGTGCGCCTGGGCGCGAACATCAAGCTCAAGGACCGTACGGCCGTGGTGCGCGGAGTGCCCAAGCTGGTCGGCGCGCCGGTGATGGCCTCGGATCTGCGGGCCAGCGCCTCCCTCGTGTTGGCCGGACTGGCCGCCGAAGGCGTCACCGAGGTGCAGCGCATCTACCATCTGGATCGGGGTTACGAGAACATCGAAGCCAAGCTCTCGGCCGTGGGCGCGCGCATCCGCCGGGCCCCGGAATGAGGAAGCGCCGCGTCGGGGCGGGACGCCGAGAGAGGGGAGGGACTCCTCCCCCGGCCCCGTCCGCGCGCGCGATCACTTCAGGCCGGAATAGTAGGCGGCCAGATCCTGGATATCGGCGTCCGAGAGTTTTTGGGCGATGCCGATCATGGACTTGGGTTCGCCCTTGCCTCCCTTGTAGTTCATCATCAGGCCGGTGAACTTCTTGGCGTCCATGCCGTCCAGGTTCTTCTTGGCGTTGTGGCAGCTGCACTTCTTGGCCAGGGCCTTTCCCGCCGCGGGATCGGCTGCGGACGCGATGTTCAGGCCCACGAACAGGCCCAGGGCGATGATGCAGGATGCGAGGAGCATGCGTTTCATGGAAGCCTCCTGTTTTGAGGCACTCTATCATTTTTCCGTGAAAAGCACAGGGCCGACTGCATGGTGCCGTATGAACGTCGGCGGCTTTGCTGCATGAGCCGGGGGACGCCGCCGGAGGCCGTTCGCCCCGCCCCAAGTCTCTTCGCCTGGCAGATCCTGTTCCTGGCTTTTTGTCTCGGTCTGTTCTCCCTGGACCATCCAGAAGCCGCCCTGGGCGTGCCCCTGCTTTGGCTTGCCGGGCGCGATCTGCGGGCACGGCCCCTGGCTGCTTGGCTTCTGCTTCTGGCCTGGGCCCTGGGGCTGGGCTACATGGTTTTGCGCGCGCCCGGCCCCGCCCCCGAAACTCCCGCATGGGTGGAGAAACGCGGGACCGTTCCCCTGCGCGGGGTGGTGGAGGAGGTCCAGTCGCGCCCCGGCAAGCGGCTCGTGATCCTGCTGCGCGACGTGACCTGTATCGTGGACGGAATATCCTGGAGGCCGCCCGGCATGGTGGCTTGGACCTGGGAATACCCTTCGGCCCGTCCACGGCCAGGCCAGGAGGTCGAGTTTCCCGCGCGTCCGCGTCCGGTTCGAGGCTTCGGCAATCCCGGAACCTGGGACTGGGAAGGATTCTGGGAGCGCCGGGGAGTTGGTTGGCGCGTCTACACCCGGGGAGACGACGACGGCGTGGTTCTCGGGCGGGAGCCCGCGGCCAGCGTCGGTGGTCTGCGGCTCTCCCTGCGGAGTGCAGTGGAAATTCTGACGCCGCCGACCCAGGGCGGCGCCGTGGTCCTGGCCGTGACCACGGGCGATCGTTTTCTGCTGGAGCCGGCCACGCTGGAACTCATGCGCGACGCCGGGCTGTCCCACAGTCTGGCGCTGTCCGGCCTGCACCTCGGCTTCGTCTCGGCCCTGGGATTGGGGCTGGCTCACATCCTCGGGTTGCTGCGGCCGGGCTTGCTGCTGCGCCTGCCCCGACCCAAGCTGGCCGTGCTCCTGGCCGCACCCCTGGTGCTCGGCTATGCTTGGCTGGGCCAACCCGCGCCCTCGCTCATCCGGGCCGCCTGCATGTTCGCCTCCTGGGCCGTTCTGCTTCTCCTGGACCGGGAGCGTGTGCTTCTGGACGGCCTTTTCCTGGCCTTGGCCGTGATTCTTCTGGTCGATCCTCTGGAAATTCAGGAATTGAGCCTCCAGCTTTCTGCGGCGGCCGTGGCCGGAATCGCGGTGTTCCTGCCGCCGCTGTGGCGGCTTCTGCCCGGTCGAAATCGGAGATTTTGGCTGCCGCTGCGCTGGGCCCTGGGCCTGCTTCTGGTGAGTTTCTGCGCCAACCTGGCCATCCTGCCGTTGCAAGCTTGGCATTTCGGCGCCGTGAATCCCAACTTCCTGGCCAATCTCGTCTGGCTGCCCGTGCTGGGATTCGGGGTCATGCCCTTGGGATTGGCGGGTCTGCTCCTGGCGCCGGTTTTGCCGGATCTCGCCGCGCCTTGCCTGTCGACGGCGGCCGCCCTGGCCGACTCCGTGATGGAACTGTTGTCCTGGGCCGATGGCCGGGGCTGGCTGCCGCTGGTTTTGACCCTGCGCCCGCTTTGGTCGGAACTGCTTGGGGCCGCGCTGCTCCTGGGCTGTCTGCCGGTGTTGCTCCGGGCGCGGCGGGTTCCCGCCCGTCTCCTGGGGGTCGGTCTGGGGCTTCTCCTCGGCCCGCATCTTTGGATCACGGTTTCCGACGCCGTGGGCGGAGCGCGCCTGGACCTTCTGGACGTGGGGCAGGGCCAGTCGGCGCTCATCGGCCTGCCGGGCGGGCGGCGCGTGTTGGTGGACGGCGGGGGATTCAACAGTCCGACCTTCGACGTGGGCGCGGCGGTGGTGGCCCCGGCCCTGACCTGGGGACGGCCGCCCCGGCTGGAGGCGGTGCTCATGAGCCACCCGGACACAGATCATGCGCGAGGGTTGGGTGCGATTCTGCGCGGGTTCGATGTGGGCCTCTTCGCCTCGGCCGCCGAACCGCCCGAAGCCTTGCGCGAGGCAATCGCGGCGCACGACGTGCCCCAACGAACTGTCCAGGCCGGGGATGCCCTCGACCTGGGGCGCGGCTTGCGCCTGGAGGTGCTGCACCCGGAACTGGACGATCCAAATCGTTCCAACCGCGATTCGTTGATTCTGCGGTTGACCTGGGATGGCCGGGGACTCCTCGTTCTGCCCGGGGACGTGGACCGTGTGGGGCTGCGGCAGGCGCTCGGCTCCGGCCGTGATTTCCGGGCCGAGGTGCTCGTATTGCCGCACCACGGCAGCAAAGGGTCGTTCCTGCCGCGTTTCATTGACGCCGTCAGTCCGTCCTCGGCCTTGGTTTCCTGCGGTTTTCTCAATGGTTACGGATTTCCCAATGAGACCGTGGTGGACGATTTCAGACGACGCGGGGTGGCTCTCTGGAGCACCGCCGCGAGCGGCCGACTGGAAGTCCGCTGGTCCAGCCCAAGCTCCCCGGGTGTCCTGGAGCCGTTCCTGCCGTCGTCTCCCGAGACCACATCGCTTGGTCTATTGCCATGAGACTGGCGACAGGCTATGGGAAGTGTCTGATGCTGAGCACAACCTCCATAGGCTCGTGCGGACGGGGTTTCCGGCCCGTCAGGAACGGCTCGTGATCGTCCGTTGCTGGGGCGCGCGCGGCTCCATCGCCGTTTCAGGGAAGGAGTGCGTCAAATACGGCGGCGATACCGCCTGCATCGAGGTGCGCGCCCGCGACGGCCGAGTCGTCATCGTGGACGCCGGCTCGGGAATCCGCCGTCTGGGCAATCGCCTCCTGGCCGAGGGCATCCTCGACTACGATCTGCTCTTCACCCACACCCACTGGGATCACATTCTGGGGTTTCCCTTCTTCAAGCCCATCTATATGGAGCGGGCCGCGTTGACCATTCACAGCTGCCGAAGCCTCCAGGGCGATATGGGCAAGCTGCTGGCGCGGATCATGGCTCCGCCGCATTTTCCCGTGCCGTTCGGCGAGATTCGGGCCAAGCTGGACTTCGTTTCCACCTGCGGCGATGTCCTGCGCCTGGGCGGGCTGACCGTGCGGGCCATCCCGCTCTCGCACCCGAACATGGGCGTGGGCTATCGTTTCGAGGAGGACGGGGCGGCTTTCGTCTTTCTTACCGACAACGAATTGTCGCACCGCCATCGCGGCGGCCGGAGCGTGGAGGAATATGTGGAGTTCTGCCGGGGGGCGGATCTGCTCTTCCACGACGCCGAATACACCGAGGAAGAATACCTCCAGAAACGGACCTGGGGCCATTCCCACTCCCGCGCCGCCCTGGATCTTGCCGTGGCCGCGGGCGTCCGCCGCTTCGGCCTCTACCACCACAACCAGGATCGCGACGACGCCGGAGTGGACCGCATGGTCCGCGCCTGCCGCGAAACCGTGAGCGTCCTGGGGAGCGGTCCGGAATGCTTCGGCGTGCGCCAGGACGCCGAGTTCGAGGTCAGGCCGCTCCAGTCTTGATTTTCACTGCCCACCGCCTTACAAGATACTTCGTTTCGTCAGATTCCGACCTTTTTCTCCCGGGAGGACGCATGCGGGTCTTGATCGTTGAAGACGATTTCTATTGCCGCACCATGCTGCACGATATCCTGCGGCCCTTCGGACAATGCGACATCGCCGTGAACGGCGAGGAAGCCGTCTTCGCCTTCAAGCGCGCGCTGGAGGAGACGCGGCCCTACGACCTCATCTGCCTGGATCTTGTCCTGCCGGAGATGGACGGACATCAGGCCCTGCGGGAGATCCGCGCCCTGGAGAGCGATCGGGGAGGGAATTCCGGCCAGGAGGTCAAGGTCATCGTCACCACCATGCTCGACGACAAGAAGGAGACGCATGACGCCTTCTTCCTGGGCGGAGCCGCTTCCTATTTGGTCAAGCCCATCTCCGAGGAGGCCCTGCTGGAAGAATTGCGCAACCTGGGTTTCCTCTCCGTCGAATAGGCACGTCGCGGCTCCCGGCCTGTTTGCTGTTTGCGTTGATCTGGGGTAAGGCTCTCCACTTGCTCGACGCCGTCGTGGGGCCACTTTGTCTGTGAAGGAATGCATGAGTCAAATACTCGGTGTAAAGTTCAACGATTACGGACAGGTGTATTATTTCACCTCGGGCCCGTTCGTGGTTCAGGCGGGCCAGTCCGTCATCGTGCGCACGGAGCAGGGCATGGGCCTCGGCACGGTCATTGATGTGCGGCCCGGCGAGGTTTCGGCCGAGGGCGAGGAGCAGGACTCCGAGATCAAGCCCATTTACAGATTGGCCAATGAGGAAGACCTGCGTTCGGCGGCGGAGAACGAGCGTCTGGCCCGTGACGCCTACCGCTTCTGCCGCGACTGCATCCGTCGGCTGAGCCTGGACATGAAGCTGGTGGACGTGGAGGTCCATTTCGATCGCGGCAAGATGATCTTCTACTTCACCGCTCCCGGCCGCATCGATTTCCGCGAACTCATCAAGGATTTGGTGCGTGAGTACCGCACCCGCATCGAGCTGCGCCAGATCGGCGTGCGCCATGAGACCCAGATGCTCGGGGCCATCGGCAACTGCGGTCAGCTTTGCTGCTGCCGCCGTTTCCTGCGCAAGTTCGCTCCGGTGACCATCAAGATGGCCAAGGAGCAGAACCTGTTCCTCAATCCCACGAAGATATCCGGCATCTGCGGCCGCCTCCTCTGTTGCCTGTCGTACGAGCAGCAGGGCTACGAGGAGTTCCACAAGCAGTGCCCGAAGATCGGCAAGAAGTACCAGACCACGCTGGGCCAGGTGAAGATCCTGCGCTCCAACTTCTTCAAGAAGACTCTGACCCTGTGGGTGGAGGGACTGGAGGAGAAGGAGATTCCCCTCGAACAGTGGCAGCAGATTTCCAAGAAGGGCCAGCAGCAGGCCGAGGAGCGCCAGGAACCGGCTTCCCGGCCGGAAGCCGCCCAGGCCGAAGGGGAGATCCTCGACGAGCCCGTCGACGCCCTGGCCGAGGAGGGGGAGGCCCCGCGTGAATCCGGAGCCGACGGGACCGAAGAGCCCCGGCGCGGCAAGCCCCGCAAGCGCCGTCGTTCACGCCGTCCCGGGCGCGGCCCCAAGCCGGAAGAATCCTGATCGTTTTCCAAGCCAAGGAGTGACGCGTCTTGGAACGCTTTTTCGTCTCCACGCCCATCTATTACGTCAACGCCAAACCCCACCTGGGACACGCCTACACCACGGTGGTGGCCGACACCCTGACCCGCTTCAATCTGCTCATGGGAGCCCAGACCTATTTTCTCACCGGCACTGATGAGCACGGGGACAAGATCGTCAAGGCCGCGGCGGCCTCGGGCCAGTCGCCAAAGGAATACGCGGACCACATCAGCTCCCTGTTCCGCGACCTTTGGCCCAAGCTGGGCATCGCCAACGACCAGTTCATCCGCACCACGGATCCCAAGCACGTCAAGGTGGTTCAGGAGGTGCTTCAGAAGGTCTACGACGCCGGGGACATCTACTTCGGCGAGTACGGCGGGCATTACTGCTTCGGCTGTGAGCGCTTCTACACCGAGAAGGAGCTGGTGGACGGCCTTTGTCCGGACCACCAGACCAAGCCGGAGTATATCGCGGAGAAGAACTACTTCTTCCGCATGTCCAAGTACCAGGGCTGGCTCATCGACCACATCAAGGCCAACCCGGACTTCATCCGCCCCCGCCAGTACCGCAACGAGGTCCTGAGCCTCCTGGAGTCCGGCGCGCTGGAGGATCTTTGCATCTCGCGGCCCAAGTCCAGGCTGACCTGGGGCATCGATCTGCCGTTCGACTCGAACTACGTTTGCTACGTCTGGTTCGACGCGCTCATCAACTACCTTTCGGCCCTGGGCTGGCCGCGAGGGGAAAAGTTCAAGAAATTCTGGCCCTTCGCCAACCATATCGTCGCCAAGGACATCCTCAAGCCGCACGCCATCTTTTGGCCGACCATGCTCAAGGCCGCCGGACTGACGCCGTACCTGAGCCTGAACGTCCACGGCTACTGGCTCGTGCGCGAAGCCAAGATGTCCAAGTCCCTGGGCAATGTCATCGAGCCGTTGAAGATGGTCGACGCCTACGGAGTGGACGCCTTCCGCTATTTCCTGCTGCGCGAGATGGTCTTCGGCTCGGACGCCGCGTTTTCCGAGGAAGCCCTCGTGGGGCGGCTCAACGCCGACCTGGCCAACGACCTCGGCAACCTCTTCAACCGCTCCCTGGCCATGTGTCACAAGTACTTCGGCGGCAAGATCCCCATACCGCAGGAGGAGGGGCCGGAGGACGCGGAGATCAAGCGTCTGGGCCGCGAGGCCATGGAGAAGTTCCAGCGGCACTTCGAGGAATTTCAGTGTTCACGCGGTCTGGAAGGCCTCTGGGAGATGGTGCGCGGCCTGAACAAGTACATCGATTCCACCGCGCCTTGGACGCTTTTCAAGAACAAGAACACGGCCCGACTGTCCACGGTCATGTATGTGCTGCTGGAGAATATGCGCAAGATCGCCGTGCATCTCTGGCCGGTCATGCCCGCGTCCGCCGAGCGCATGCTGGCCCAGCTGGGCATGACCTTCGATAAGGAGAAGGTCTATCTGCCCAAGGAGTTGGACGCCTGGGGCATCCTGGACAGCGGTTCGCAGGTGGCCGAGTCCTCCAATCTCTTCCCGCGCGTGGAGCTGCCCGAGCCCGCGCCCACGCCCAAGCCCGAAGGCGCGCCCAAGCCCGCGCCCAAGGCCGAGCCCCTGGCCGAGGCCGAGTTCGAGGATTTCCAGAAACTGGACATCCGCGTGGGCACCGTGCTGGAAGCCCTGCGTCATCCGGACGCGGACAAGCTCCTGGTGGTGCGCGTGGACCTGGGCGAGGCCGAACCCCGACAGATCGTCTCGGGCATCGCCGAATTCTTCAAGCCCGAGGAACTGCCCGGCCGCCAGGTCGTGGTCGTGGCCAACCTCAAGCCGCGCAAAATCCGCAAACAGCTCTCCCAGGGCATGATCCTGACGGTGAAGACCGAAGCGGGCATGGAACTGCTCGCCACTCCGGGCCAGGTTCCCGGAGGGAGCCGCGTATCCTAATCGGAGCGGGAATTGTATTGAAAAGGCCGTCCGGTTCCGGGCGGCCTTTTTTTCAAGCATGATTGCGCAGCTTCAGTTCCAGGGGATGGGGATTGAGGTAGACCTGCCCCGCCAGATACTCCTGGCCGTATTTGCGCACGTAGTGGTTGAGCAGGGTCACGGGCACGATGAGCGGCGTCAGCTCCCGGCCGTAGGCCCCGATGACCGCCAGCAACTCCCGCTTCTCGTCGGGCTCGAGCACTTTCTTGAAATAGCCCATGATATGCTGGAGCACGTTGACGTTCTTCTTTACCGTCGAGAGCAGGCTGAGCGTGGGGAAGAGCAGCGTGGCGTAATCCCCCGCCAGGGCGCCCAATTCCTCGCCCCGGGCGGCGGCCACCATGCGGCCCAGTTCGCGGTAGGCCGGGATGGCGTGGGCCATGATCAGGAGCTTGTGCCGGGTGTGGAAGTCCACCAGCTTTCCGGGGGTGGGATCGTTTTCCAGGAAGTCCCGCCAACGGCGCATGACGAAGATTCGGGTCAGGAAGTTTTCCCGCAACGCCGGGTCGTGCAGCCGTCCCTCATCCTCCACGGGCAGCAGCGGAAAGCGTTCCATGAAGAGCCGGGCGAAGAGGCCCACTCCGCGCTTGGACGGCACTCCGCCATCGGGAGGGTAGACCTTGACCTGGGACATGCCGCTGGAGGGGGAGCCGTACTTGAAGATGAAGCCGCACAAGTCTTCGGACTCCAGGCGGTCCAGGGCGGTCGCGGCCCAGGCCGTCATGCGCTCCGTGTGATCGATGCCGGTTTTCCGGGTCAGCAGGCGCGGGCGTTCGGGATCGCCCACCAGACGCATGGCTTCGCGCGGCACGGGCAGGCCGCACTCCACCTCCGGGCAGACCGGAACGAACTGGACGAAGGGCCCCAGGGTGTCACGCAGGAAATGGTCCAGTTTGTGGCCGCCGTCGAAGCGCACGTTCTCGCCGAGCAGGCAGCGGCTTACGCCGAGTTTCAGAATGGGGGCGGCTGGGGCGTTCATTGACCCAGAAAAGCACTGAAGAGCCGAAATGGCAAGGGGGGCGAGAGCGGTCTGCTCAGGCCGGACAGACAGCTTCCTCGACGGCCAGGATCTTTTCGGCGATGCCGTGCCCCACCACGAGGTCGGAGCCGCGCACGCGGAGACGGCAGGGGCCGGGGCTGGAGGAGAGTATTTCCACCGTGGTGCCCGGAGTCAGGCCCAGGGCGAAGACCCGGCAGCGGGGGCAGGCGCAGTCCTCCACGCGGGCGATGCGCACGATGGATCCGTTTGGGAAGGAAGCCAGGGAGCGGAGCCCGTCCTGGCCGTGCCCCGAATGATGCTGGTGGTGCTTCGATACGCCGTGGCAACCGCAGTGAGGAAACTTCATGGCCGTGAGAATAAGAATCAATTTCGTGGCTGTCAACAGGTATCGCGTGAACTCTGAAAGCCTTGTGGGACAAGCCTCGTCTTGGATGTTGCCCCCGTGGCGGTTCTGGGCTATCAGGGGGGCCGTGCGTCAGCTCTCCCCACTTGCCCTTCGACTCGTGAATGCTTACCATCCGGTGCTTCCGGAGCATCCCTCGGAACCATCAAACCGACCCGGCGGAATCCATGCCTAAGCGTACGGACCTGAAGAAGATCATGCTCATCGGCTCGGGGCCCATCGTCATCGGCCAGGCCTGCGAGTTCGACTACTCCGGCACCCAAGCCCTCAAGGCCTTGAAGGAAGAGGGCTACGAGGTGGTCCTCGTCAACTCCAATCCGGCCACCATCATGACCGACCCGGAGCTGGCCGACCGCACCTACATCGAGCCCATCGAGCCCGAGACCGTGGCCAAGATCATCGAGAAGGAGCGGCCCGACGCCATCCTGCCCACCCTGGGCGGTCAGACCGGCCTGAACACGGCCGTTGCCCTGGCCGAGTCCGGCGTTCTGGACCTCTTCGGCGTGGAACTCATCGGCGCCTCCCTGCCGGTGATCAAGAAGGCCGAGAGCCGCGAATTGTTTCGCCAGGCCATGGAGAACATCGGGCTCAAGGTGCCGCAGAGCGGCATCGCCCGGACCATGGACGAGGTGCGCCTCTGGGGTCAGAAGCTGCCCTTCCCGATCATCATCCGTCCGGCCTTCACCCTGGCCGGAACCGGCGGCGGCGTGGCCTACAACATGGAAGATCTGGAGGCCATCGCGGCCCAGGGACTGGCCGCGTCCATGAAGCACGAGGTCATGCTCGAGGAATCCGTGCTCGGCTGGAAGGAGTTCGAGTTGGAGGTGATGCGCGATAAGAAGGACAACTGCGTCATCATCTGCTCCATCGAGAACCTCGACCCCATGGGCGTGCATACCGGCGACTCCATCACCGTGGCTCCCTCCCAGACCCTCACGGACCAGGAATACCAGCTCATGCGCGACGCCTCCCTGGCGATCATGCGTGAGATCGGCGTGGAGACCGGCGGCTCCAATGTGCAGTTCGCCCTCAATCCGGCCAACGGCGACATGGTGGTCATCGAGATGAATCCGCGCGTGTCGCGGTCCTCGGCCCTGGCCTCCAAGGCCACCGGTTTCCCCATCGCCAAGATCGCGGCCAAACTGGCCGTGGGCTATACCCTGGATGAGATTCCCAACGACATCACGCGTGAGACCATGGCCTCCTTCGAGCCCGCCATCGACTACTGCGTGATCAAGATTCCACGCTTCACCTTCGAGAAGTTCCCGGGCTCCGAGGACTACCTGACCACGGCCATGAAGAGCGTGGGCGAGACCATGGCCATCGGCCGGACCTTCAAGGAGGCCATGCAGAAGGGCCTGCGCTCCTTGGAGATCGGCGTGCCGGGCCTGGGCAAGAATTTCGAGCCCAACGGCCTGGACAAGGCCGGAATCATGGCCAGCCTGCGCAAGCCCAATTCCAAGCGGCTCTTCGCCGTGCGTCACGCCATGCTGGCGGGCCTCTCCGAGGAGGAGATATTCAAGGCCACCTCCATCGACCCCTGGTTCCTGCGACAGATCCGGGACGTGCTGGACTTCGAGGCCGAACTCAAGCGGTTCGGTTGCGCCGGACATGTGGACGCGGGCAACGCAGAACTCCCGGCCGTGTTGCGCAAGGCCAAGGAGTACGGCTACTCCGACCGCCAGCTGGCCACCCTCTGGAAGAAGAGCGAGGATGAGATCAGGGCCCTGCGCAAGTCCCTGGACATCCTGCCCACCTACTACCTGGTGGACACCTGCGCCGCGGAGTTCGAGGCCTATACGCCGTACTACTATTCCACCTACGAGTCCGGCCGCGAGGTCTCGCCCAGCGAAGGCAGGAAGGTGGTCATCCTCGGCGGCGGCCCCAACCGCATCGGCCAGGGCATCGAATTCGACTACTGCTGCTGCCACTCATCCTTCGCTCTGCGCGAGATGGGGATCAAGTCCATCATGGTCAACTCCAACCCGGAGACCGTGAGCACGGACTACGACACCTCGGACCGGCTCTACTTCGAGCCCTTGACCTACGAGGACGTGCTGAACATCATCGACTTCGAGCAGCCCGACGGGGTCATCGTCCAGTTCGGCGGCCAAACCCCGTTGAACCTTGCCGTGCCGCTGCTCAACGCCGGGGTGAAGATCCTCGGCACCTCGCCGGACAGCATCGACCGCGCCGAGGATCGCGAACGCTTCAAGCAGCTCCTCCAGAAGCTTGGGCTCAAACAGCCGCGCAACGCCACGGTGCAGTCTTTGGAGCAGGGCAAGGTCGCGGCGGCCGAGATCGGCTTTCCCCTAGTCGTGCGCCCGTCCTACGTGTTGGGCGGCCGGGGCATGGAGATCGTCTACTCCATGGATGAGTTCGAGGAGTTTTTCAAGCAGGTTGCGGTGCTCTCGCCCGAGCACCCCATTCTTCTGGACAAGTTCCTGGAGAGCGCCATCGAGGTGGACGTGGACGCCCTGTCCGACGGCACGGACACCTATGTGGGCGGGGTCATGGAGCACATCGAGGAGGCCGGCATCCACTCCGGCGATTCGGCCTGCGTCCTGCCGCCGCATACCATCCCGGCCCATCTGGTGGCCGAGATCGAGCGTCAGACCGAGGCCTTGGCACGTGAACTGAACGTGGTCGGCCTGATGAACATCCAGTACGCCATCAAGGACGGCGAGATCTACATTCTGGAAGTGAACCCCCGGGCCTCGAGAACCTCGCCTTTCGTCTCCAAGGCCACGGGCGTGCCCCTGGCCAAGCTGGCCACTCGGGTCATGCTCGGGGAGAAGATCAAGGATCTGGACCCCTGGAGCATGCGCAAGTCCGGCTATGTCTCGGTCAAGGAATCGGTCTTCCCCTTCAACCGCTTCCCCGGGGTCGACGTGCTCCTGGGGCCCGAGATGCGCTCCACCGGCGAGGTCATGGGCATCGACCAGGGCGTCGGCCTGGCCTTCATGAAGGCCCAACTGGCCTCGGGGCAGCGCTTGCCGAGCGAGGGGTGCGTGTTCATCTCCGTGAACGACCGGGACAAGGCGGCCATCGTGCCCGTGGCCAAGACGTTCAAGGATCTTGGCTTCAAGATCATGGCCACGGCCGGGACCGGCATCTATCTCAACGAGCACGGGGTGGAGACCGAGACCATCTTCAAGGTCTTCGAGGGACGCCCCAACGTGGTGGACCACATCAAGAACAAGGCCATCAATCTCCTGATCAACACGCCCTCGGGCAGGCGCACGGTGCACGACTCCAAGAAACTCCGGCAGGCTGCGTTGCTCTACGGCGTTCCCTACACCACCACCGTCACGGGCGCCCGGGCCATGGCCCAGGCCATCGGCGAAGTGCGGGGCAGCGGCCTCAAGGTGCGCTGCATGCAGGACCATTACGGCCTGAAACGGGGCTGACGCTCCAGGACGGATTCGCGAATGAAGAAGGAATACTGCGGTCTCTTCGGCATTTATGGCCATCCCGAGGCCGCGCGCATGACCTATTTCGGCCTCTACGCCCTCCAGCACCGGGGGCAGGAGTCGGCGGGCATCGTCTCCTGGGACGGGACCAAGCTCCGCGAACAGCGGGGAATGGGCCTGGTTGCCGAGGTCTTCAACGAGCGGCACCTGGGCAAGGAACTCAAGGGCAATGTGGCCATGGGCCACATCCGCTACTCCACCACGGGCGTCTCGCTGCTGCGCAACGCCCAGCCCTTCATGGTCCGCTTCGGTGACTACCGTTTGGCCGTGGGGCACAACGGCAACCTCGTGAACACCTTCGAGCTGCGCCGTGAACTGGAAGCCCAGGGGTCCATCTTCCAGACCACCATGGACACCGAGGTCTTCGTCCACCTCATCGCCAAGAACATGAACGGCTCCACTCTGGAGGAGGCCGTCATCAAGGCCTGCCAGAAGATCAAGGGCGCATACTCCTTGCTCATCATGGCCAACGACAAGCTCATCGCCGTGCGCGATCCGAACGGCTTTCGGCCCCTGGCCCTGGGCCGTCTCGGCACGAGTTACTGTTTCGCCTCCGAGACGTGCGCCTTCGACCTCGTGGAGGCCGAATATCTGCGTTCCGTGGAGCCCGGCGAAATGGTCGTGATCCAGGGCAACCATATGCAGAGCTACCGCATCGCCGAGCCCGGACGCACGAGCCAGTGCATCTTCGAACTCATCTACTTCGCCCGGCCCGACTCCCTGGTCTTCGACGAGGTGGTCTACGAGCGCCGCAAGGAGATGGGCAAGATTCTGGCCCTGGAAGCCCCGGTGGAGGCTGACTACGTCATGCCCTTCCCGGACTCCGGTTCCTACGCCGCCCTGGGCTACGCCCAGGCCTCCGGTCTGCCGTTGGAATTCGCCATGATCCGCAACCACTACGTGGGGCGCACCTTCATCCAGCCCTCCCAGAACATGCGCGACTTCGGGGTGCGGGTGAAGCTCAATCCCGTGCGGAGCATGATCGCGGGCAAGCGCATCCTCATCGTCGAGGACTCCATCGTGCGCGGCACGACCATCCGCACCCGCGTGAAGAAGCTGCGGGAACTGGGAGCGCGGGAGATCCACATGCGGGTCGCCTGTCCGACCATCAAGTTCCCCTGCTTCTACGGCATCGATTTTTCCTCCAAGGGCGAACTCATCGCGGCCAATACGCCGGTGGCCGACATCGCCCGCTTCATCGGTCTGGACTCCCTGCACTACCTCTCCATCGAGGGACTTCTCTCCTCGGTGAAGAGCAGGGATTCCTACTGCCTGGCCTGCTTCAACGGGGACTATCCCGTGGCGTTGCCGGACCACCTCGGCAAGATGTGCCTGGAGGATCAGGCCGCTCCCGGCATCATCAAGCAGTTCTGCTAGGAGACGCATGCCAATGAACAGCCTGGCCCCGGAACGCGACTGGCTGGCCCTGGCCCGCGAGGTTCTGGACATCGAGGTCGAGGGACTGGCCGCCGCGCGCGACCAGATCGGCCCGGGATTCCTCCAGGTTCTGCGGAACATGGCCCGTTGCACCGGTCGCGTGGTGGTCACGGGCATCGGCAAGTCCGGGCTGGTGGGGCGCAAGATCGCGGCCACCTTGTCGAGCACCGGTACGCCGTCCTATTTCCTCCACCCCGTGGAGGGGGCGCACGGCGACATGGGCATGATCCGCTCCGACGACGTGATCCTGGCCCTGTCCAACAGCGGCGAGACCGACGAACTGCTGAACATCCTGCCCGCGTTCCGAACCCTGGGCGCGTTCATCGCGGCCCTTACCGGCAATCCCGAATCCTCCCTGGGGCGTTTGGCCGACGCGGTCATTCCGGTGCATGTGCCGCGCGAAGCCTGCCCGCTGGGCTTGGCCCCCACGGCCAGCACCACAGCGACCCTTGCCGTCGGCGACGCCCTGGCCGTCTGCCTCATGGAGTACAAGGGTTTCGACACGAACGACTTCCGCCGCGTCCATCCGGGCGGCAGCCTGGGGCGTCAGCTCTCGCTCTTCGTTCAGTCGCTCATGCACACGGAGAACCTCCCTCTGGCGCGGCTCGGAGCGCCCCTGTCCCAGGCCCTGGAAACGCTCAACCGGGGCGGGCTGGGCTTGGTGGCTGTTTTGGACGCGGACGGCCGCGTGAGCGGGGTGCTCACCGACGGCGACGTGCGGCGTATGGTCTGCAAGGGCGGCTTCCAGGCGAAAGATCCGGTGGAGGCGCATATGACCCGCAACCCCCGGCGCGTCCGCGTGGGGGACTCGGCGGCCCGCGCCCTGGACATCATGGAGGCGCACCAGATCCTGGTCCTGCCCGTGGTGGGCGAGAACGAGCGACTGGCCGGGCTCATCCACCTCCATGATCTGTTGGGCAAGGGCCGCTTCCGCTTTGCCTCCGGTTCGTCCAGCGGCGGTGTCGGCGACTGACATGGTGACGGCCCACAGCCAGGCGGGCGATCCGGGCGTCTGCGCCCGCTGCGCGTTGCAAGGCCCCACCTGCTGCCGCACCGAAATCGGGCGGGAAGAGTTCTGCTTTCCCCTGTCCGAAGTGGAGCAGGCCCGCATCCGTGACATTCTGCCCGCGTCTGGAGGCTTCGCCCTCCAGGACAACACGGCGGCCTTCGTGGACGGGGTCTGCCGCCTGTTCCCGGGGGAGGAGGCGGAGGTCCGGGCGCTGTTTCCGGCCCGCAAGCAACATTTCCGTCTGGCCTTGGACGAACGGGGAGCCTGTCGGCTCCTGGGAACCCAGGGCTGCCTGCTGCCTCGCGAGGGGCGGCCCTATTACTGCCGCCTGTTTCCGTTGTGGGTCACGGGTGTGGAGATCACGGTGTTCGACGCCCAGGGGTGCTTGGTCCGCCGGGAATCCCGGAGCGTCGCCGGGCTTCTGGAGCGGCTTGCCATGACCCGGGCCGAAGTTTTCGACCTGCATGGGCGCCTGCGCCTGGCCTGGGGCCTGCCGCCCCGACGCGGCCTGGCGCCGGTCCGGCGCGGTTTCTGAGGACGAGGATGTGATGAAGGTTCTACGAGTTCTGCTGGTTCTTCTGGTTTCCGGCCTGCTTCTTTCGGCCGCCGGACTGTACATGCTCGTGCATTGGGCTTCCCGCGACCTGCCCGGGTTCCAGAAGATCACCGACTACCGGCCGCCCCTGGTGACCACGGTGTATTCCTCGGACAACCATGTCCTGGGCTACTTTTACCGCGAGAAACGCTTCCTGGCCCGCCTGGATCAGATGAGCCCTTGGCTGCCCAAGGCCTTCCTGGCCGCCGAGGACGCGGGTTTCTACCAGCACGAGGGCGTGGACATCACGGCCATCCTGCGCGCCGCGCTCATCAACCTCAAGTCCGGGCACATTCGCCAGGGCGGCAGCACCATCACCCAGCAGATCATCAAGCGCCTTCTGCTGACCTCCGAGCGCAGCTACGAACGCAAGCTCAAGGAAGCCATCCTGGCCTACCGCTTGGAGCACTACCTGACCAAAGACGAGATACTCACCATCTATCTGAACCAGATATTCCTCGGCTCCAACGCCTACGGCGTGGAGGCGGCCGCCCGGGAGTACTTCGGCAAGCACGTGAACGAGCTGACCCTGGCCGAGTGCGCCATCCTCGCGGGATTGCCTCAGGCCCCCAGCCGCTACAGCCCCAACCGGGATCCGGACCTGGCCAAGAACCGCCAGAAGTACGTGCTCGAGCGCATGTTCGAGATGGGCTGGATCAACCGCGCGCAATACGAGGAGGCCTTGGCCCAGCCGCTGGTCTACAAGAGCATGCCGGACATCTCCTGGAAAGTGGGCCCGTACTACCTGGAGGAAGTGCGCCGCTGGCTCATCGACAAGTTCGGCGAGGACGCGGTCTATGAGGGCGGTCTGCACGTCTCCACCCCGTGCGATCTGACGCACCAGGCCGCAGCCGACGCCGCGCTCAAGCAGGGCCTGCTGGATGCGGCCAAGCGCCGCGGCTGGGACGGGCCGGTGCAGCATCTTGAGCAGCACCAGTTCCAGGCCTTCCTCGGCGACACGGACTACGGCCCGGAGGACATCTGGCCCGGCCGCTGGATCAAGGTCCTGGTCACGGCCGTCGCGCCCGGTCAGGTGCGGGTGCAGTTCGGCAAGCAGCAGGGGATCATTCCGGTGTCCAGCATGGGCTGGTGCCGGACGCCCAATCCCCGCAGGGCCCCGGAGGACGTGCCCAAGGTCACGGACGCCACGCGCGTGCTCAAACGCGGCGACGTGGTCTGGGCCACTCTGTCGGAGAAGCCCTCGCCGGAGAAGGGCGTACATCTGTTGGATCTGGAGCGTCTGCCCGGTCCCGAGGGCGCGCTCGTCTCACTCAAGCCCGACACCGGCGACGTGGTGGCCCTGTCCGGCGGCTTCGGTTTCGAACTGAGCCAGTTCAACCGGGCCACCCAGGCCTTGCGGCAGCCCGGTTCAGCCTTCAAGCCCCTGGTCTACTGCACGGCCATCGACAACGGCTTCACTGCGGCCTCCATGGTGCTGGACGCGCCCATCGTCTTCGAGAACGTGGAACTGGGCAAGATCTGGAAACCCGAGAACTACGAGGGCATCTTCTACGGGCCCACACTCCTGCGCACGGCCCTGGTCAAGTCCCGCAACCTGGTCACCATCCGGGTGGCCCAGAAGATCGGGGTACGCCGGATCATCGAGCGGGCCAAGGTCATGGGCCTGACCGCCGACCTGCCCGAGGATCTTTCCGTGGCCCTGGGCTCGGCTTCGGTGAGCCTGCTCAATCTTTGCCAGGCCTATACGCCCTTCCCCCGGGGCGGCACGACCATCAAGCCGGTCATGGTCCACCGGGTGCTCTCGGCCTGGGGAGAGGAGCTCTATCGCTCCATTCCCGAGGTCAAGGACGCCATCAGCCCCCAGACCGCCTTCATCATGGCCACCATGATGAAGGACGTGGTCCAGTTCGGCACTGGCTGGCGGGCCAAGGAACTGGGCCGCCCCGTGGCGGGCAAGACCGGCACGAGCAACGACGAGCACGACGCCTGGTTCATGGGCTACACGCCGTATCTGCTCACCGGGGTCTGGGTGGGCTACGACCAGCTGCAGCCCATGGGCCGTCTGGAAAGCGGATCACGCACCGCCAGTCCCATCTGGGTCGCTTACCGCAAGCAGGTGGAGGACAAGTTCCCCTACCAGGACTTCGAGCAGCCCACGGGCGTGGTCATGGTCCATGTGGACGCCAAGAACGGCCTTCTGGCCGGTCCCGGCACCACCGAGGATCTCTTCCTGCCTTTCAAGGAAGGTACGCAGCCCACGGAAGTCTCGCGCGGCGGAGGCGACGTTTCTTCGGGCGGCGCCTCGGGATCGGAAGAGGACTTGTTCAAGCAGGTCTACTGAGCGCCGCCGGCGGCGGGGAGGAACGATGGAACTCGAACTCTTCCAGGTGGACGCCTTCGCCGACCGGGTCTTCAGCGGCAACCCGGCGGCCGTGGTGCCGCTGAGGAAGTGGCTTCCCGACGCCACGCTCCAGGCGATCGCCTCGGAGAACAACCTCGCCGAGACGGCCTTCTATCTGAAGAAGGGCGAATACTACGAGCTGCGCTGGTTCACCCCCGAGACCGAGGTGGACCTCTGCGGCCACGCCACCCTGGCCACCGCGCACGTGCTTTTTGAGCACAAGAAATATCCCGACGCCTGCATCGTCTTCGAAACCCAGAGCGGGCGGCTGTTCGTGGAACGCGAGGGCGGGTTGCTGTTCATGGACTTCCCGGCCTGGGAGCCGAAGCCCTTTCCCGTGCCTGAACGGGTGATTCGCGGCCTGGGGGCCAAGCCCCGGGAGATGTGGGCCACGCGCGACTACCTGGCCGTGTTCGACTCCGAGGAGGAGGTTCGGGCGCTTCGACCGGACATGGGCCTGCTGGCCGAGCTGGAGACCATCTGCGTCATCTGCACGGCCCCTGGCGGGGACTACGATTTCATCTCCCGTTCCTTCGCCCCGGGAGTGGGCATTCCCGAGGATCCGGTCACGGGTTCCTCGCACTGCACCCTGGCTCCCTACTGGTCCCGCAGGCTGGGCAAGAAGACGCTCACCGCGTTCCAGGCCTCGTCCCGGGGCGGCGAGCTCTTCTGTGAGGCCATGGGCGATCGGGTCAAGATCGCGGGCCACGCGGTCTGTTACCTGAAGGGCGCGATCCGCCTGCCGGATTGAGGAATCAGAGCAGTCTCAGGCTCCAATTGAACCGCCCCTGGCGGTCCGAGTGCGGCACGGTCTTGGGCCAGAACTCCCGGATGGTCAGCAGGCAGGAGTAGCCCGCCTTTTCCAATTCCGCCTTGTGCGGCGAGAGATCCAACTCCCAGTTGGGGTAGACCCAGTGGTTCTGCCCGATCCTCCTGACCCAGAAGATTTCGTTCATGGGGCTTCTCATGGGTTCCTCCAGATGCACGCCGTCGGCCAGATGCCGGGACAGCCCCAAAGGCCACAGGCCCTTGAGCACGATGTGCAGGGGCAGGGGGCTTTGGCTCGGCAGGGCCAGGAGGTCTTCAGCGGGCAATTCGGGGCTCGCGTAGGCCGAACCGAAGCCCATGGCTCGAAGCTCTTCCAACGCCAGGGAGTTGGAGATATTGCAGAAGGGCCCGGCCGCAAATTCCAACCCCTTGCGTTCGGGAAAGAGCGCGATCTGCCAGGGCGCGTTGCAGACGAAGTCCCGCGCGCCTTTTCGACGCAGGGAATCCGCGGCCTCGGCGTAACGGGCCTCTTCCTCGGGCCAAATCACGGGCGGCAGCCACCATTGGACACGCGCGGCCATGCGCGGCGGCAGGGTGTGCAGGGCCTTGGGCTCAAGCCAGAGCGACGGTTCGCCGTCCAGGCGGCCCTTGGGCAGAACCCGGCAGAGGGTCCGAAATTGGGATCGGCGGCGCGGGGCCGGAGCGGGCAGGGTGGGGCGGAATTCCGAGGCGGCCTCCTCGCGCAACGGTCCCGAGGCCACGACCACGCGTTCCAGTTCGGCGATGGCCCGGGCCAGCTCCGGTTCGCGCCGGTCCACCAGGAAGACCGCTCCCCCGGCAGGCGGCGCGGGCAGGCCTTTCTCCGGGCGCAGATCCAGGCGGCCACGCTTCGGCACATGCTGGCGGACCTTCACCGTACGGTGCCAGGGCTCGTCCTCGTAACCCAGGCGCAACAGGTCGCCGGGCAGCAGTTCCTCGCGGGACTGGAAGGAAATGCGGGTGATGGGCCGTCCGCCGGCCTTGGCCGTCTCGCGTTTGAGCGTGCCCAGGAAGAGCCCCGAGCCGGTTTCCTGGGAGCGGTCCACGGGCTTGTGCGGTCGCTGGGGCAGAAATCCGGCATGAGTCCGGGGCCGTCCCAGAGCCTGATCCAGCAGACTCAGCGCGGTTTTGCGGGCCTCCGGGGTATTGCCCTCGTCGCGCAGCAGGCGGTAGGCCTTGACCGTGTAGTAGACGTAATGCGGCCCCTTCTTGCGGCCTTCGATCTTCCAGGCCCGCACCCTGGGCACGTCCTGGAGCGGACGGGCCAGCACGTCCAGGGACAGGTCCAGGCAGGAGAAGAGCCGCTCCGGCTTGCCCTTGGGGCCTTGCCGATAGAGGCGGCGGCAGGGCTGTACACAGCGGCCGCGCAGACCGCTCTTGCCGCCCAGCCAACTGCTCCACCAGCAACGGCCGGAGACGCAGTAGCAGAGGGCGCCGTGGACGAAGACCTCCAGGTCCAGCCCGGCAGGGCAGGAGGAAGCCAACATCTTGATCTCGTCCAGGCTCAGTTCGCGGGGCAGGACCACGCGGCTGGCTCCCAGTTCCGCCGCAGCCCGCAGGGACGCGCCGTGGGTCAGGTTGGCCAGTGTGGAGAGGTGGATTTCGCCGGAAAAGCCGGTCTGTCGGGCCAGATTCACCAGCCCCAGATCCTGGACGATGATCGCGTCCGGCCGTACAAGGCGGTTCAGCCGGTCCAGCAGGCGGCCCGCGGCCTCGGGATCGCCGGGCTTGAGCAGGGTGTTCATGGCCACATAGACCCGGGCGTTCCGGTCGTGGGCCAGGTTTGCCAGCCGGGACAGTTGGCTGATAGAGAAGTTCTCGGCCTGCATGCGGGCCGAGAAATGCTTGAGGCCCAGGTAGATGGCGTCGGCTCCGGCCGCCAGGGCGGCCAGGAAGGCCGGAACGTCGCCGGCCGGAGCCATGATTTCGGGTGTCGTATTATTCATTCTTGCCGGAAGGGTTGTTCATGACGCGACGGACATGCCGCGAGTTGACGGTAGGGGAACTGACCCCGCTTGGTCAATCGGAAAGACCGGGGGAATTTTATCGGCTGCGCCTGCTCGGTCCAGGATTCGATGACTGGAAGCCCGGGCAGTTCGTCATGCTCCGGCCGTCGTGCTGGGACTTGGAGCTCTTGTGGGGGCGGCCGTTTTCCCTGGCCGGAGCGGACGAGGAGGGCATCTCCGTGTTTTTCCAAGTGGTGGGCCGGGGGACGAAGCGTCTGGCCGGTCTCGCCCCCGGCGACAGGGTCTCGGTCTGGGGTCCGTTGGGCAACGGCTTCGCCCTGGAGTCCGACACGCGCACCCTGCTGCTGGCAGGGGGAGTCGGGCTGGCCCCGTTCCTGGGCTACGCCGCCGCGCATCCAGCGCCCGGGAAACTGGAGTTGCTTTTCGCCCACCGGCTCCCCCTGAGCTGCTATCCCTATGCGGAAATGGCCGCGCGTCTACGCGTCGAGGCCATCCACGAGGCGACCCCGGCGGACCTGCCCCGGATCATCGCGGGGATCACGGAAAAAATCGCGGAATACGCCCCAGACGGATTGGTGCTGGCCTGCGGCCCCACGCCGTTCCTGCGCACCGTGCGCCAGGCCGCCTTGGATCACGGGGTTCGGGCCCAAGTGTCCCTGGAGAACCGCATGGCCTGCGGCGTGGGCGCCTGTCTGGGCTGTGTCTGCCGGGACGGCCTGGGGCATCATGTCCAGGTATGCACCCAGGGACCGGTGTTCTGGGCTGGCGACGTACAGCTCTAGGAGGCGCGGCATGGACCTGACGACGACCATAGCGGGTTTGCGGCTCAAGAATCCCGTGCTCACCGCCTCGGGCACCTTCGGCTTCGGCCTGGAATTCGAGGATTACGGCGACCTGCGCGAATTGGGCGGCATCGTGGTCAAGGGGCTCTCGCTCAAGCCCCGTGAAGGCAACCCCATGCCGAGGCTGGCCGAGACGCCGTGCGGCATGCTCAACGCCATCGGCATCCAGAATCCCGGCGTGGAATGCTTCCTCAAGGAGAAGCTGCCGCGCCTGCCTTGGCGCGAGACCGCGATCATCGCCAACCTCTATGCCTGCGGGGTGGAGGAGTTCGGCGAGCTGGCGGGAGTGCTTTCGGCCGAGGAAGGTGTGGCGGCCCTGGAGGTCAACGTCTCCTGCCCCAACGTCAAGGAGGGCGGCGCGGCCTTCGGCCAGGATCCGGTCCAGATCGGACGGGTGACGGAGTCGGTGAAGAGGCGGGCCGGAAGCAAGCCGGTCATCGTCAAACTCTCGCCGAACGTCACGGACATCACGGCCTGCGCCCGGGCCGCCGAATCGGCCGGGGCCGACGCCCTTTCGGCCGTGAACACGCTCCTGGGCATGGCCGTGGACGCCCGCACCCGCCGTCCACGCCTGGCCAACGTGGTGGGCGGCCTCTCGGGACCGGCCATCAAGCCAGTGGCCCTGCGCTGCGTGTTCCAATGCGTCCGGGCGGTCGGCATCCCGGTCATCGGCCTGGGCGGCATCGCCTCGGCCGATGACGCCTTGGAATTTCTGCTGGTGGGCGCGACGGCGATCCAGGTGGGCACGGCCAACTTCCTGCGCCCCGACTTCGCCTTCGGGCTGGCCCGAGAATTGCCGGAGGCATTGGCCTCGGCGGGCGCATCCAACCTTTCGGAATACCGAGGAGGGCTGATCCTGCCGGATTGAAATGCCCTTCGACCTCTTGCCAGGAAAACGGAATTGTATTAGGTAGACCTTCCTCTTGCGGAGAGGTGTCCGAGTTGGCTGAAGGAGCACGCCTGGAAAGTGTGTGTACCTTTACGGGTACCGGAGGTTCAAATCCTCTCCTCTCCGCCACATAGCTTTTCAGGGAAGCCGGACGGCGGGTGATTCGAGAACCCCGTCAGGTCCGAAAGGAAGCAGCGGTATCGCCTGATCCCGGGTGTCCGGCTTCCCTTGAATAAGGGCGCGTTGCACGACTCGCCCTTATTTTTTTTCTTTTCCTCTGCATCCCTTCCCACGTTGTCCACCGCCGCATGGCGGTGTTTCTTTTTTTAAACCCGTGCTTGACGCATGACATTTTTTTTGAAAATGTGTGCATTCATGTGTGATGAACTGTCCAATCGTATGTTCACGAGACATCAAGACGCGGAGGTGCACCTGTGAAACGAATTATCTCCACCCTCTCCGCGGCCGCGCTCCTGCTGGGCGTGGCCGCCACCGCCTGGGCCCACTTCGGCATGGTCATTCCGAACAAGCCCATGCTGGCCCAAGGCGACAAGGCCGTGGACCTGACCATCTCCTTCTCTCATCCCATGGAAATGGTGGGCATGGACATGGTCAAGCCCAAGAATTTCGCCGTGTACGTCGACGGCAAGCCGCAAGATCTGCTGGGTAGTCTGACCGAGACCAAGGTCATGGACCACAAGGCCTGGAAGGCCAGTTATGCGGTGAAGAAGCCCGGCGTGTACATTTTCGCGGTGGAGCCCCAGCCCTATCCCGAACCGGCCGAAGACAACTACATCATTCACTACACCAAGACCGTGGTGGCCGCCTTCGGCGACGAGGACGGCTGGGACGCCGATCTGGGCCTCAAGGCCGAGATCGTGCCGCTGTCCCGTCCCTTCGGCAATTACGCGGGCAACGTCTTCCAGGGCGTGGTCAAGTTCAAGGGCAAGCCCGTGCCCAACTGCGACGTGGAAGTGGAGATGTACAACAAGGACGGCAAGTACGAGGCCCCCACCGAGTACATGGTCACCCAGGTGGTCAAGACCGACCAGAACGGCGTGTTCACCTATGCCTGCCCCAAGGCGGGGTGGTGGGGTTTCGCCGCCCTGAACGCCGACGATGAGAAGATCAACGGCAAGGAAGTGGAAGTTGGCGCGGTTCTCTGGATATACATGCACGACTTCAAGACCAAGAAGTAACTGATCCGTTTTCGGATTGAATGCGAAAAAGCCGGGAACCCCCGGCTTTTTCTTTTTTTGTCAGGGATTCCAAAGTGTTCATTCTCCAGGTCGCCAAGCGACAGGAAGACGCTGTCTAATCTTCGGGCAAATGCCCACTTTTTCTTTACAAATCGTATCGGATCATATAGTTAGCCATGCAAGCGAATACTCGCACCTTGAGGGCCTGTCCCGAGTCCTCCCGCGGGATTTCGCTTTCCATAGTCATTTCGGCGGTCGCCGCCAGTTCGTGATGGATCGCTATGATTCAGGAATGCGCAGGCCCGAGGAGGGGGAAAGACGATGAGAATGTGGAGGGGGGGGCGGCCGTCCTGGCTGTTCATGTGCATGTTCGTTTGCATTTTGGCCGTGCCCGGGGTTGTCCGGGCCGCCGGTTTCGCCCTGTATGAATACAGCGCCAGGGGGAACGCCATGGGCGGTGCTTTGGCCGCCACCCAACGCCCCGACGCGTCGGCCATAGCCTTCAATCCTGCCACCCTGGCCCTGATGAGCAAGCCGCAGGCCGTGGCGGGCGTGACCTTCATCACGCCGTCGGCCACCGTCGTGCGGAACGGTGTGGACCAGAAGCTCAAGGATCAGACCTTCGCGGTCCCGCATGCGTATTACGTTCAACCCGTGAACGAGGACGTGGTTCTGGGCATAGGCGAATTCACCCGTTTCGGTCTGGGCACCAAATATCCCTACGACTGGGCGGGCGCGGCCAAAATGTACGACGTGCTCTTCGAATCCTATTCCGTGGCTCCCACCGTGGCTTTCCGTTGTTCGGACGCCTTGAGCATCGGCGTGGGACTGGAGGTCATGAAGGCCGGCGTGGACATCTGGCGGCACATCACGTTTGGCGGCAGTGACTTCGACATGCATCTGCAGTCCGAGGGCGTGGCCATCGGCGCCAACATTTCCGCTCTGTACAAGTTCAACGAGGAGTGGGCCGCGGGCCTTGTCATCCGAACGCCCATGGATCTCTATGGTTCAGGCTCGGTGAGCTACTCCGGCACCAGGGCGGCGCCGTTCAACGCCTATCAGGAAGGCGGCATGAGCATGACCACCACTCTGCCCGACAGCTACACCTTGGCCGTGAGTTGGACGCCCAACGAACGTTTCAGCGTGGAGGCCGGGGCCACCTTCACCCGCTGGGAGCAATACAACAATTTCAATTACGATTTCGACAACAATCCGCCCGCCGACACCACGGACTGGAAGTACTGGCGCAACGTTTGGCGTCTCAACGTGGGCCTGGAATACTGGGCCATGGATTGGCTGGCCCTGCGGGCCGGTTATGTCTGGGACCAGGAACCCATCCGCGACGGCCATGAGGACTACATGGTGACCGCCAACGACCGCCAGTTGGTCACCGGCGGTCTTGGCTTCAAGTGGGATGATCTGACCTTGGACCTCTCCTACCAGTTCCTCTGGGCCAGGGATCGCGACAACTTCGCGATTTCGGAGCCGTTCGCCACGCCCAATGTGAGCTTCAAGAACAACCGCACACACCTCATCGGCGCGACCGTCGGCTATACGTTCTAGTCTAATCCACTGCCCAGGATCATGTGCGGGGGGACCGAATGGTCCCCCCGTTTTCTTTCCAGCGAACCCGTGCTAGCTCTCAAGCTTCGAACCGGATCGGCATGGAACCCCAGATGATCAGCGCCAGCACTCTCGGCTTCTCCTACGACGATACGCCCGCCCTGCACGACGTGAGCTTCGGCGTCGCGGCGGGAAATCTCGTGCTCCTGGCCGGGGCCAACGGCAGCGGCAAGTCCACGCTTTTAGCCGTTCTCGCCGGTCTGGCAAGCCCAGGCGCCGGTCTGCTGCGCGTGGCCGATCTTCGGCTTCCGGGCCAGGAGCGCGCGTTACGGCGCATCAGCCGTCTCGTAGTCCAGGATGCCGATCTCCAGATCCTTGGGGCCACGGTGGGTGAAGATCTCATGTTGGGGCGATCCGCCACGGATGAGGCCATGGTCCGCTCCATGGCCGGGCGTTTCGACCTGGCCGGGGCCTGGGATCAGCCCGCGCACACGTTGTCCTGGGGCATGCGGCGAAAGCTCTGTCTGGCGGCGGCCTTGCTTGACGATCCGCGCCTGTTGCTCCTGGACGAGCCTTTCGCCGGTCTGGACTATCACGGGACGCTGGAGATGCGGCGCATCCTTACCGAAAATCGCCGGAAAAGTCTGACCCAGGTGGTTGCGGTCCATGACCTGGACCCGGTGGCCGATCTGGCCGACCAGATGCTCGTGCTCGACCGGGGGCGGCTGGTCCTGTCCGGTCGGCCCGCCGCCGTCATGGATGGGGTGCGGACCCATGGCGTACGTCCGCCGTGCTCCTGGCTGGCGGGAAGAGGGCTTGTCCCCTGGGACGACGGGTATGGCTGAGGCCGCGCGGCGTTTGCACGGCCTGGACCCCCGGCTCAAGCTCGGCTGGGCGCTGGCCGCGGGCTGGTTCATCTGGCGTGGCGGCGCGTTCGGGCTGGCGGCCTGGATCGTGGCGCTGTCGATTCTGGCGGTGTTCTTGCGCCCGTTCTGGCGGGGCATGTCCGGCATCTGGCGGAGCGGGGTGCTTTTCGCGTTGTTCTGGGGGGCGCTCAAGGCCGGACTTTTGTGGCTGGACGACCTGCCGTTCCCTGATATTCTGGGACAGGCGTCCCTCCTGACCATGCGGCTCTTCGCCTTGGTGCTGTTGGGCCTGACCCTGGCCTTGTCCACCCCGCCGAGACAGTGCGGTCTGGCCCTGTCCTGGACCGGACGGCCTCTTCTTGGCCGCCGATCCTGGGAACCGGCCTTGGCCTTGACGCTCATGATTCATTTTCTGCCGCAATGTTGGCGCGTCATGAGCGCGGTACGCCGCAGTCTGGAGCAGCGTTGCCGCCGTGTGTCGTTCATGCGCCGCTGGACGTTGTTCGCCTCGGCCGTATTGCGGGCGTTGGGACGGCGGACCTGGGAACAGACTCTGGCAGTGGCCTCGCGGGGCTTGGACGAGCCTCAAGCCTGGGCGGCGGGATTCGACCCGCCGGACCGGAGCTGGTTGAAGGCGGCGATGTTGCTGGCGCTACTCGGCGCGTTGTCGTTTTTGTGAAAACGACAGCACGGCCAGGGAGAGGAGCAGCAGGCCGCTGTCGCGCAGCATGGCCAGGGAAAGGCTGCCCGAGGCCGAAGGGTCCGTGCTGAAACAGCCGCAGACGATGTCCAGGCCGCGCCAGAGGGCCGAAGCCTCGGCCGTGAGGAACGTGGCCATGAACAGCACGCAGAGCAGGGCCGCGCCACTGGAAAGCGCGCCGACGATCAGGGCCAGGCCGCAGAGCAGCTCCAGCCAAGGCAGGAGCACCGCCAACGGAGCCACCAACGCGCCGGGCAGGATGCGGTAGTTCAGGATGATCCGCCCGAAGGCCTCGGGATGGAGCAATTTGTCCCAACAAGCGGCCAGGAAGACCAGGCCGAGGGTCACCCGGAGCAGGAGCCTGATGTGTTTCATTCCGCGCGCTCCAGGGGCCCGCGGGTCATGATCCAGCCTTCGATGCCGTTGTCCAGCACGGCCACGTCCAGGCCGTGCCGAAGCAGTTCCTCGGCCACCGCGTGGCTCGCGCCGCAGGCCATGCCGTCGCAGTAGATCACGATGGTTTTGTCCCGGGGCAGATCCCGGCCTTCACCGGCCGCCGCCTGCGCCGGTGTCAAATTGACGGCCTTGGGTACATGGGCCATGGCGAACGCATCGGGTTGGCGCGCGTCAACGAAGACGGCCCGGCCTTGCTTCAGCAGTTCCGCCGCCTGGAGCGGTGAGAGGGTCTTGAAGCGGGCGCGTGCGGCGGCGGCTTCGCGCTCCGCGAAATTTTCCAACAGCGGCAGCCCATTGGGGCGGATGGCGTTGACTCCCGCCGCCAGAGGCAGAGCCAAGAGCACCAGCAGGAGCGCTTCCCTGAACGCGCGGCGTACGGACCAACTCATGTCGGGATTCATACTGAAACGCTGGGTTTCTTGCAATGCCGCCGTTGGCGGGGTATTTTGGCGAAGATGGAGGTTCCGCCATGTTGCAGATGACCGCTGAGGAGGCCCGACGTTTTTTGGAAAGCCGCGCGGCCGAGGAGCATGTCCTGGTGGATGTCCGGCAGCCCTTCGAATATCAGGAATTCCATCTGCCGGGAGCGCGTCTCATCCCCCTGGGGGAATTGCCGGAACGTGCGGGTGAACTCAAGCGGGACAAGCTGGTGCTGGTGTATTGCCGTTCAGGAAGCCGCAGCGTGGCCGCCGCCGGTCTGCTGGAGGGCCTGGGATTCTCCCGAGTGATCAACCTGCAGGGCGGTATCGCGGCTTGGCAGGGCGGCGTGGCCATCGGTCCTGGCCATCAGGGACTGAATTTCTGCCTTGTTGCGGCGGACAAGGGAGATGTGCTCCTTCTGGCTTGCGGCATGGAGATGATCCTGCAGGAATTTTACGAAGATCTCATGGCTCGGGCCGAAAGCCAGGACGTTCGCCTGGCTTTTCGGCAATTGGCCGGTTTCGAGGTGCGGCACCGGGAGCGGCTCTACCGTCTTCATGTCAAGGAGGATGCCGGGGCTCAGGACAGGGCGTCCTTCGAGGATCAGGCTCGGAGCCGGATCAGAAACGCGCGTGGTGAGGAAATGGCCGAAGGCGGCGTGGAGCCCGGGCATTTCTTGGAAAACATGGGCCTGCGCGCGACCCAGGCTCGGGATGCACTGGAGCTGGCCATGCAGTTCGAAGCCCAGGCCCTGGACTTCTATCTTCGTTGTTCCGAGCAGGAGCCGGCCGACGCCGAAAAGGCCAAGATGCTTTTGCAGCTCGGGCAGGAGGAGCGAGCCCATCTGCGCATGCTCGGCGGGTTGCTGGAGCGTCGTGCCGAGCGAGGCTAGGCGGCTTTCGTCCCCGTGACCTTGCGGGCCGTGAGCATACGGGCGTTGGGCAGGACGATTCCAGCCACGATGAAAGCCACGCCGAAGAGTTGCAGGGCCACCACCTGCTCACCGAGGATCAGCCCGGCCGCAGCAAGGGTGGCCACGGGTTCGAAGGTGGAGAAGATGGAGGTCCAGGCGCTGCCGATCTTTTCGATGGCCAGATAGAGCAGGGAAATGGCCACGGCAGTGGGGATGATGCCCAGGCTCAGGCCGATGCCCAGGCGCTCGAAGGAGTTCAGCTGGAGGATAGTTCCCGGGCCGTTGATCACGGTGAAGGCCAGGGCCGCGAACAGGACCACGAAGAACGTGGCCTGGAGCGGCTCTTCGTTCTTCAGCAGGAGCTGTACCGCGATGAGATAGGCGGAGAACAGGATCATGGAGGCCAGGGCGTAGAACACACCTGCGCCCGAGAGTCCCTTGAGGAAAGCGTCGTAGAAGACCAGGGCGCATCCGAGCATGACCAGGGTGAGCGAGGCGACGACGCAGCGGTCGATGCGCAGGCGGAAGATGAGGGCCGAGAGCAGGGTCACGGCCACGGGATAGAAATAGAAGACCAGGGCCGTTGTGGAGGCCGGAATCCGCTCCAGAGCCATGAAGAAGAGCACGCTCTGGAAGACATAGAACACGCAACCCAGCAGCGCGGCCTTGGCCAGGAGGCGGGGGCTTGGCCGCAGGGCGGCGGGATTGCGGATGAGCAGGACCACGGCCAGGATGAGCGCGCCGAAGGCGAAGCGGTGCTGGAGCATGCCCCATGTATCCATGCCCGCCGCGAAGCCGAGCTTGGCCATGATGGCCATCAGGCCGTAGCAGATGGCCGAAATGACGGAATAGAGCATACCCCGGATCATGAGTCCTCCCGCAAAGGAGGGGAACCTACCCCCGAAGTGACTACCCGCCAAGCTTTTTGAGCAGGATCAAGTATTCCTGGTTGCCCTTCGGGCCGCGGATGTCCGCGGCGACCCGTCCGAGGCAGGTCAAGCCCAGCCTCTCGCAGAACCGGAGAACCGTCTCCACGGCCTCTTCCCGATCCGCCTCGTCGCGCACCACTCCCTTGTCCGTGCGGCCCGGCCCCAGCTCGAACTGGGGCTTGACGAGCACGGCGGCCAGTCCGCCGGGTTTGAGAAAACGCAAACAGCCTTCCAACACGCGGGTTACGGAAATGAAGGAGACGTCGGCCGTGATGCAGTCCACGAGTTCGGGAAGAAGGGCGTCCGGAGGCTCTTTGAGGTTGACCCGCTCCAGAACCACAACGCGCGGATCCTGGCGCAGCTTCCAGTGCAACTGGCCGTAGCCCACGTCCGCGGCGTAGACGCGGACCGCGCCGTGCTGGAGCAGGCAGTCGGTGAATCCGCCGGTGGAGGCTCCGGCGTCCAGACAAATCATGCCCGAGGGGTCGAAGCCCAATCGTTCGACGGCCGTGAGCAGCTTGAAACCGCCTCGGCTGACGAAGCGTTCCACACCCTCCACCAGCAGTTCGGCATCGGCCGGGAGCATCTGGCCGGGCTTGGCGATGGGCGTCTTCTGCCCGCGTTCGATGACGAAGGCCTGGCCCGCCATGACGAGGCGCTTGGCCTTTTCGCGACTTTCGGCCAGGCCCCGCAGCGCCAGGAGCTGGTCGGCCCGCTCCCGCGCGGCCATCAGCGTTTCGTCAGGCCCAGACGCCGGACCACGTTGACGGCGGCCTTGGCCGTATATTCCTCCGGGCTCAGGGAGGCCTTGTCCTCGGGCTGGAGGATCAATTCGGGGCGGTTGGCCAGGGTCGGATCGGGCGTGATTCCGAACTCCGCCGGGAAGGTGTCGTCGAAATACTGCTGCTGGAAGCCCACGAATTTCAGGTGATGGGCCGTGGCGTCCAGGATGCAGGACTCGTCGTCGGAGAGCAGGCCCAGCTCCTTGGCCCGGCGAGCGCCGGCCAGGCATTCGCCGCCCTGGGTGCAGGCGATGTGGCCGTGACGGTTGGCTAGGAGCATGCCCTCGATGATGGCCTGTTCCGTGACTTGGAGCACCTGGAAGGCATTCTCGCCGCCCAGGGTCTCGTAGCGCTCGGCGAAGTGTTTCACGCGCGGGAAGGAGACCGGGTTGCCGATCATGGCCGCCTGGGCCACGCTCGGGGTCACGGGCACGGGCGCGTAGCTCCGCTTGGCCGGGTCGTCCACGGCGTAGTAGCGGTAGACCGGGTCGGCGTGGTGGGATTGCACGCCGAAGATGCGCGGCAGGGTCTCGATGACGCCAAGGTCCAGGAGCTTGAGGAAACCGGCCATGACCGCGGTGATGTTGCCGGCGTTGCCGATGGGCACGAAGACGCACTTCCCGGCCATGTCCCAGCCGTACCACTGGGCCACCTCGAAGGCGTAGGACTCCTGGCCCAGGATGCGCCAGGCGTTCTTGGAGTTGAGCAAGGCCACTCGGTAGTTGTCGGCTAGGTATTCGACCACCTTCATGCAATCGTCGAAGACCCCGGGAACCTCCAGGACGATGGCCCCGCTGCCCAGGGGTTGGGCCAGCTGCTGCGGAGTGACCTTGCCGTGGGGCAGGAGGACCACGCTCTTGATCGGGCCGCCGACGTAGGCGGCGTAGAGGGCCGCCGAAGCCGAGGTGTCGCCCGTGGAGGCGCAGACCGTGAGCACCTGGTCCCAACCCTGACGGCGGATGCAGTTGCGCAGATAGCTGAAGGCGCAGGCCATGCCCCGGTCCTTGAAGGACGCGCTCGGATTCTGGCCGTCGTTCTTGTAGGCCGTGCGCAGACCCGTGATCTCCCGCAGGGCCGGGCTGGATTCCACGATGGGCGTGTTGCCCTCGCCCAGGCAGACGATGTCCTCGGGCTCCAGCACTGGGGCCATGAGTTCGTAGAAGCGGAAGATGCCGCGCAGGGCCGGGTTCTTGGATGCCGCGCGGGCGTCGAAGATCTCGCGCCATTCTCGGCCGGAGGTCTTCTTCAGACTGTCGAAGGTCGTGTCGCGCAGCAGGAAGACGCCGCCGCATTCTGGGCAGGTGTAGAGCAGTTCGTCGATGCCGTAGGTCTTGCCGCAGCCCAGGCAGTGGTATTCCATGACGCCGCGGTAGGAAGGAAAGTGCGGGTTCATCCGTCTTCTCCGAATTCAGTTACGGCCAGACGCGCGGCATGCTCAGGATGATCATGACCGCGCCCAGGCTCATTTTCAGGGTGGTGCCCAGGGCCTTGCCCCAGAACGCGCCCATGGCCGCGCGTCGGGCCTCGGGCAGGGCCTTGCCCTGGATGATCTCGATCAGCAGACAGCCGGTGAAGGCCCCGGCCAAGGAGCCGATGAGCGCTCCCAGGCCGAACAGGAATGGAGCCCCAAGGATCGCCCCGGCGATGGCCCCGATGATGCCGCCCAGGTTGCCCTTGGCGCTGGCCCCGTACTTGCGGGCTCCATGGGCCTGGGCCGCGAACTCGGCGGCCTCGCCCGCCAGGGCCAGGACGAGCAGCAGGCCCATGAACAGCCAGGTCATGCCCTCGGGCTGGGTCGGATGCAGCCAGGTCCAGGCCGCCAGCAAGGTCAGGGCCACCCAGTTGGCGGGCAGGCCGAAGACGTGCAGGAACTGCACGGCCGTGATCAGGGACAGGAAGAGCGCGGCCCAGACGTAGTCCATCAGGCGTTCCTCAAGTCCACCACGCGTTTGGCCTTGCCCTCGCCCTTGGGAATGGAGTCGTGCTGCACGAGCTCAACGCGGGGCGTGATGAGCAGCTCGTCGCGCAGCCGGTCGGCGATGCGCTTCTGGAGCTTCCGCAGGACGCGCATGTCCTCGACGAAGAATTCTTCCTTGATCTCCACCTTGACGCGCATCTGGTCGATGAATTCCTCGGTGAAGAGTTCGATGACGTAGTTCTGGCCCACCTCCGGCAGACACATGAGAGCCTGCTCCACCTGCATGGGGTAGATGTTCACGCCCTTGATGATGAGCATGTCGTCGGCCCGGCCGGTGATCCGGTCGATGCGGCGGTGGGTCCGGCCGCAGGCGCATTCCCCGGGCAGGAAACGGGTCAGGTCGCGGGTGCGGTAACGCAGGATGGGCATGCCTTCGCGGGTCAGGGTGGTCATGACCAGTTCGCCCACCTCGCCCTCGGCCACGTGCTCGCCGGTCTCGGGGTCGACGATCTCCGCCAGATAGGAGTCCTCCCAGAGGTGCATGCCGTTCTGGCGTTCGCATTCGAAGGCCACGCCCGGGCCGTTCATCTCGGAAAGGCCGTAGGAATTGTACGCCTTGAGGTGAAGCAACTCCTCCACGCGGCGGCGCACCTCCTCGGTGTGCGGTTCTGCGCCGATGAGCGCGATGCGCCATTTCAGGTTCGCCGGATCGATGCCCTCGGACTTGAGGAAGGCGCCGAAATACAGGGCGTAGGAGGGGATGATGTGCACGGCCGTGACGCCGAAGTCGCGGATGAGTTTGACCTGGCGCTTGGAGTTTCCGGCTCCGGCCGGGATGGTCAGGCAACCGAGCTTCTCGGCTCCGTAGTGGATGCCCAGGCCGCCGGTGAACAGACCGTAGCCGCTCATGTTCTGGAAGATGTCGCCCTTGCGCATTCCGGCGGAGTACATGCTGCGCGCCACCAGGTCGGCCCAGCGGTCCAGGTCGGCCTGGGTATAGAAGATGGCCGTGGGGGAACCGGTGGTGCCGGATGAGGCGTGCAGGCGCACGAACTGATCCAGCGGGCGGCAGAGCAGGCCGTGGGGATACTGGGCGCGCAGGTCGTTCTTGGTGGTGAAGGGAAGGCGGCGCACATCGTCCACGCTCCTGATGTCCTCGGGACGGACACCGGCCTTGGCGAGATGCTCCTTGTAGAACGGCGAATTACAGGCGTTTTCCACAACGGCCCGCAGACGCTCGGCCTGCAGGCGAAGCAGGTCCGCGCGGGGCAGGGTCTCCTCCGCAGTGTAGAACATGGATCCTCCCGACATGTTATTCGTAGGGCGACTCGGACGGATAGGGCGTGGCGCTCAGATTCTCGAACGCCGTGTATTTCTTCAGGAAGGCCAGCTCCACCTCGCCCACCGGGCCGTTGCGCTGCTTGCCGATGATGATCTCGGCGATGCCGGCCTTGGGGTTGTCGTCCTTCTTGTTGTAGAACTCGTCCCGGTACAGGAACACGATCACGTCGGCGTCCTGCTCGATGGCGCCGGATTCGCGCAGGTCCGAGAGCATGGGGCGCTTGTTCGTGCGTTCCTCGACCTTGCGGTTGAGCTGCGACAAGGCGATGACCGGGATGTTCAGCTCCTTCGCAAGAGCCTTCAAGTTCCGCGAAATATCAGAAATTTCCTGTTCGCGCGAGTCGATGTCCCGGCTGGAGCGCATGAGCTGGAGGTAGTCGATGACCACCAGACCGAGCTTGTGCTCGGCCTTGAGGCGACGGCAGCGGGCGCGCAGCTCCAGCGTGGACAGCGCCGGGGTGTCGTCGATGAAGATAGGCGCCTTGCCCAGCGTGTCTGCGGCGTCCTGGAGTTTGGCCCAATCCGCGTCCTCGATGAAACCGCTGCGCAGACGGGAAAGCTCGACCATGCCCTGGCAGGCCAGGAGGCGGGTCATGAGTTGTTCCATGCTCATTTCCAGGGAGAAGACCGCCGTGGGCACCTCGGACTTGACCGCCGCGCGCAGGGCCAGATTCAGGGCGAAGGCCGTCTTGCCCATGCTCGGACGACCGGCCACGATGATCAGGTCGGAGTTCTGCAGGCCGGAGGTCATCTCGTCGAAGCGCACGTAGGTCGTCGGGATGCCCGTGACCGCGGACTTGTTCTCGTAGCGCTGCTCGAGCTGGTCGAAGACCTTGTGCACCAGATCCTTGGAGGCCATGTAGGGGCTCTGGGCCTTGGCCTCCGCGATCTCGAATATTTGTTTTTCCGAGGCGTCCAGCAGGGCGTCCACATCCCGGGCTTCGTAGCATTCGGAGATGATTTCGCTGGAGACGTCGATGAGACGGCGCAGAATCGACTTGTCGCGTACAATGCGGGCATGGAACAGGGCGTTGGCCGCGCTTACCGGGGAATCGGCAAGCTCCGCCAGATATACCGGCCCCCCCACCTGGTCCAACTCGCCGGATTGCTTGAGCGCATCCGTGACCGTGACCAGATCGATGGGCCGGTTCAGATTATAGAGGTCGATGAAGCACTGGAAGATGGCCGCATGAGCCGGAGAATAGAAATCGTCGGGGCCGACGAGGTCGACCAGGGAGTTGAAGAGGCTGTTCTTCAAAAAGACGCCCCCCAGAACCGCCTGTTCGGCTTCCAGGTTCTGGGGGGGGACCTTGCGCAGGAGATCGGAGGAGGCCCTCGGCTGGGCCTCCCCCGATGGATTTCTGTCGCGGCCCCTAGGCCTGCTGGTCGTTTCCTTCCGCCTGCTGTTCATCGGTCGTCTCGGGAGCGGACTGCTCCGGCTCCTCGGCTACATGGCCTTCGCGAACCACGGAGAGCTTGATGGCGGCGTGGACGTCGGGATGCAGCCTGACCTCGACCTCGTATTCGCCCAGGGCGCGGATGGCTTCGGGCAGGACGATCTTGCGGCGGTCGATTTCGATGCCCTTCTCGGCGGCCAGGACGTCGGCGATGTTCACCGAGGTCACGGAGCCGTAGAGCTTGTCGTTCTCGCCCACGCGGACGGCGATGGTCAGGGCCACGCCGTTGATGCGCTCGGCCACGTCGGCGGCGCTGGTGCGCAGCGTGTCGGCCTTGGCCTGGAGCTTCTTGCGCTCCAGTTCGAACTGCTTCAGGTTGGCCTCGGTGGCCGGCATGGCCAAGCCCTGGGGCACGAGGTAGTTGCGGCCGTACCCGGGCTTGACGGTGACGATCTGGCCGAGGCGGCCGAGGGCCTCCACATCGGCGCGCAGAATGAGTTTCATCTCCGGCCTCCTACAGGGTCCGCTTCTTCACGTCCGTGCTGTGCACGGTGGTGTAGAAGAGCAGCGCCATCTGGCGGGCGCGCTTGATTTCAGTGGTCAGCTGCCGCTGGTGCTTGGCGCAGGTGCCGGTGATGCGGCGGGCGATGATCTTGCCGCGCTCGGTGATGTAGTCCCGAAGGATGTCGGCGCGTTTGTAATCCAGGGGCAGATTCTTGTCCGCGCAGAAGCGGCAGAACTTCTTGCGGGGGGTGAACTTCTTGCGGAATGCCATGGCCAGTCCTCCTTACGCGGCGGTCGCGTCCGCCAAGCGGACGGTGACGAACTTGAAGATGCCGTCAGTGATGCGGATGTTGCGCTCCAGCTCCGCGACGAGCGGGCCGGGCCCGGCATACTCCAGGCGCACGTAATAGCCACGGGTCTGCTTCTGGACCGGATAGGCCAGGGTGCGGATTCCCCAATCGTCCACGACGTTCACCTTGCCCCCCTCGCGGTCCACGATGGCGGAGAGGTTGTCGATGAGCGTCTTGCGGTTCTCCTCGGCCAGTTCAGGCGAGAGAAGAACCAGTGTCTCGTAGGTCTGAGACATGTGTTCCTCCTTTTGGTCTATGGCCCTTCCCGTTGCGGGAAGAGCAAGGCAGAACGGGCAACTTATTCGTTCGCTCCGTTGCTGTCAAGGCCGTTTTGTCTTGTCCGTGCCGGGCGGCGTCCAGCCGCACTCCTTCTTGGGGCCTCAACCGAGGCCCAGGTTCGAGAGTCCCTTGCGGCAGAGCCAGAAGGCCGCGACCAGAACGGCCAGGACGATGATTCCCTTGAGCATCTCATATCCCCATGATGCTGAAGCCGGAGTCCACGTAGAGGACCTCGCCGGTGATCCCGGAAGCCAGCGAGGAGGCCAGGAACAGGGCCGTGTTGCCGACGTCCTCGATGGTCACGTTGCGGTGCATGGGAGCGTGCTCCTCCACGTGGGCCAGGATGCTCTTGAAGCCGGAGATGCCCGAGGAGGCCAGGGTTTTGATGGGACCGGCGCTGACCGCGTTGATGCGTACGCCCTTCCGTCCCAGGTCGGCGGCCAGGTATCGGACGCTGGCTTCCAGGGCGGCCTTGGCCACGCCCATGACGTTGTAGTTGGTCACCACCTTGGTGGAGCCGTGGTAGGTCATGGTCAGGATCGAGGCGTCGGGGCTCAGCAGGTCTTCGTAGGCCCGGCAGAGGGCCACCAGGGAAAAGGCCGAAATGTCCAGGGCCAGCTTGAAGCCGTCGCGGGAAGTCTCGATATAGCGGCCCTTGAGGTCGTCACGGTTGGCGAAGGCTACGGAATGCACGAGCACGTCCACTCCGCCCCATTTCTCCCGCACCATCTCGGCGGAGGCCGCGATGTTCGCGTCGTCGGTCACGTCGCAGGGGAAGATGAATTCGCCGCCCAGCGTCTCGCTGATGGGCTCCACACGTTTCTGGATGGCCTCGTTGACGTAGCTGAAGGCCAGGCGCGCACCGTTCTTCTTGAACGCCTCGGCGATGCCGTAGGCGATGCTCTTGTCGTTGGCCACGCCGAAGACGAGGGCCCTCTTTCCTTGCAGAAGCATGTTCATTCTCCTTGGTTCGTCTTGGAAGGCTATACCGTCAGCTCCGTTCCGGTCAACAGGCGGTAGGCCTCCAGATATTTCTCCTGGGTTTTCAGGGCGATCTCTTCCGGGATGCGCGGGGCCGGGGGGCGCTTGTCGAAGCCGATCTCCTCCAACCAGTCGCGCAGAAACTGCTTGTCGAAGCTCGGCTGGCCCCGGCCCGGGGCATAGCCGTCGGCGGGCCAGAAGCGCGAGGAGTCCGGGGTCAGAACCTCATCGATGAGCAGCAGGCCGTCATCGGTTGCGCCGAACTCGAACTTGGTGTCCGCGATGAGGATGCCCCGCGTCCGCGCGTGGGACCGGGCCCGGGAATAGATGGCCAGGGCGAGATCCTGGACTTTGGTCATGAGCGCCGGGCCGAGCATGGCCGCGGCTTGGTCCACGGTGATGTTCTCGTCGTGCTGTCCGATCTCGGCCTTGGTGGACGGCGTGAACAGTGGCGTTTTCAGCATGTCCGACTCGCGCAGGCCCGTGGGCAGTTTGTGCCCGCTGACCATGCCGGTTTTCTGATAGTCCTTCCAGCCCGAGCCGGTGATGTAGCCGCGCACGATGCACTCGATGGGCAGGGGCTTGGCCTTGCGCACCAGCACCGAGCGCCCCCGGAGTATGGCCGAGTAGGGGGCCAGGGCCTTGGGGAAGTCGGCGGTGTCGGCGGCCAGAATGTGGTTCCCGACGAGATCTTCCATCATCTTCATCCAGTACAGGGTGATCTGGTTCAGGATCACGCCCTTGAGCGGGATGGGGTCGGGCATGACCACGTCGAAGGCCGAAATTCGGTCGGTGGTCACGATGAGCAGGGTCACGGGGTCGATCTCGTAGATGTCCCGGACCTTGCCCCTGGAAGCCAGCTTGAATTCCTTGATGTCGGTGGTGATGACGGCGGGTGCGCTCATGGTGCTACCTCTTTTTCTTCTTGGGGATGCGGCATTCCACGGAACGGGCGTGGGCCTCCAGTCCTTCCAGCCGGGCCAGCCGGGTGATCTTGGCTCCGTGCGCGCCGACGAAGGCCGGGGAGGCGGCCACGATGCTCGACTTCTTGCAGAAGGTCTGCACGGACAGGGCCGAGGAGAACCGCGCCGTTCCCAGGGTGGGCAGGACGTGGTTGGGCCCGGCGAAATAGTCGCCCACGGGCTCGGGGCAGTGGTGGCCCATGAAGATGGCCCCGGCGTGGCGGATGGACGGCAGCAGGGCCCAGGGCTCGGCCACGGCCAGCTCCAGGTGTTCGGGGGCCAGTCGGTTGACCATGTCCGCCGCCGTGGCGAGGTCCGGGGTGAGGGCCAGGACGCCCCAGTCGGCCAGCGACTTGGCGGCGATCTCGCCGCGTGGCAGGAGCTTGAGCTGGGCGGCCAGCTCGGCGGTCACGGCCTTGGCCAGCTTCGTGTCCGGCGTGGCCAGGACGCAGGCTGCCAGGGGATCGTGCTCGGCCTGGGAGAGCAGGTCCGCCGCCAGCCATGCGGGATCGGCGGAGGCGTCGGCCAGGACGGCGATCTCGCTCGGTCCGGCCACCATGTCGATGCCCACTTCGCCCACCAGGAGCGATTTGGCCGTGGCCACGTAGATGTTGCCCGGCCCGGCGATGACGTCGCAGGGGCGGATGGTCTTGGTGCCGTAGGCCAGGGCGGCCACGGCCCAGGCGCTGCCCGAAAGGTGGACCTCGTCGATGTCGAGCAGGGCGGCGGTGGCCAATATATATGGATTGAGCGTCCCGTCGGCCTGGGGCGGGGAGACGACCGCGATCTCGCGCACTCCGGCCACCCGGGCGGGCACGGCGTTCATGATCAGGCTGGAGACCAACGGCGTTTCGCCGCCCTGTCCGCCGGGGACATACAGGCCCACGCGGTCCACCGGCAGGACCAGCTGGCCCAGGATGGTGCCGTCCGGGGCCGTGGTGAGCCAGGAATTCTCGCGTTGGCGCTCGTGGAAGGCCCGGACATTGGCGATGGCCTCGGCCAGGATGGCCGCGTCCTCGGCGGGAATGGCCTTGAGGGCCTTCGTGATGGCCGTCTTGGGGACGCGCTGGCGGGAGGCCGTGAAGCCTGGACAGTCGAAGCGGCGGGTGTAGTCCGCCAGGGCGACGTCGCCGCGTTCGCGCACGTCGGCCAGGATGTCGCGGACGACATCCCGGACCTTGGATTCCGGATTGCGGCGGCCCGCGAGGCGTCCGCTCAGGGCGGGCCAGTCGTCAGGACCGGAGTAGATGATCTGTTTGAGGGGCATGAGGTGTTCCGTGGTTCGAGGGGTTGTCGTCGAAGCGGAAATATACGGGAGGCGGCCTGGAAAGTCGAGTCGGGCCAGGGCATAAAAAAAGGCCGGGGCTTGCGCCCCGGCCCGGGTATGGCGTGGGATCCGAGTCCCAGTCTGGACTAGAACTCGTACTTGATGCCGGTGCTCAGCTTGTAGGCGTCGG
>Ga0228535_1001153_pt1 | contig 46975 bp, 33 predicted proteins | sample SJ1metagenome_FD_168457 | JGI IMG/M metagenome (GOLD analysis project Ga0228535, IMG submission 168457) | Enriched culture of PCE-dechlorinating microbial communities from Ithaca, New York, USA - SJ1 | ecosystem: Engineered > Modeled > Simulated communities (microbial... > Unclassified | place... | reverse complement strand
CCGCTGAGCGTGATACCGCCGTTGACGGTCTCCACGTCCTCGAGATGGACGCCCTCGGGGACCTTAACCTCGAACTCCACCGAGACATTGACCCGGCGGGGGAATTTCGGCCAGACGGCCTTGACACGGACCGAGCCGTCCCCCTGTTCAACCTGGATCTCGACTTCCCCGAGATCCTTCTCTTTGCGCCGGGCCTTCTTGACGGCCTTGATTTCGACCTTGTCCTCCTTCCACGTCGTGACGGCCACGCCGCCGTTGACGTTCTCGAGGGCGAAGCGGTCCCCGGCCTTGAGAGGCAGGGTCTTGTGAAAGTCCTCGCGGTAATCGGCCCGTGCCGGAACAGACAGTCCGGCCAGGAAAACGAAGAGGACGGCAACGAGCACCATGAGCCTGGGTCTGCGCATGGAAAACCTCCTGAAATATGACGTACATATGAAAAGACGCAAAACCGCCCGGAAGAGTTGCCCGGCCGGCCCAGGGGCTCATAAGGTTCCCGTCGTGTTCATGGTTCTCCGGGGTGGTCGCCCGGGCCGGCGCGAACGCCGCCGGCGCCGCGGGTCCGGGCTTCGCCGGAGCCCGGCGGGCGTTTTCTCGATTTCGTTTGTAAAACCGGCATATTTAGGATAAAATGCGCATTTTTTAACTACCATATGATTGGCTGGTCAGGCTTATGAAGATCATGAAGTTCGGCGGCTCTTCCGTGGGCAGCGCCGCGCGCATTCAAAACGTGATGCAGATCGTCCAAGAGGCCTTCGGGAACGACCGCCGCGGCGCGGTGGTTTTCTCCGCCTACCAGGGAATCACGGATCAACTGATCCGCGCCGGCGAAATGGCGGCCGCGGGCGACCAGTCCTATCTGACCGTCCTCAATGGAATCCAGGAGCGGCACATCGATACCGCCCGGGAACTGATATCCATACGGAGCCAGTCCAACGTGCTGGCCGAAATCAAGTACGTTCTGCGCCAGTTGGAGGAAATGCTGCGCTGCATATTCCTGATCAAGGAATTGTCGGCGCGGTCTCTCGATTACCTCATGAGCTTCGGCGAACGTCTATCGGCCTATACGATCAGTGAAGGCCTCAAAGACCGCGGTTTCGACAACGCCTTCCTGGACACGCGCGCGGTAATCAAAACCGACGGCCATTTCGGGAGGGCCCGGGTGGATTTCCCGGTCACCAACCAAAACCTGCGGGCGCTCTTCAGCGAAAAGGCGCCCGTGCAGGTCGCCACCGGCTTTATCGCCTCCAGCCATCGCGAGGAAACCACGACCCTTGGCCGGGGCGGTTCCGATTATACGGCTTCGATAATCGGGGCGGCGCTGGACGTGCCCGGAATCGAGATCTGGACGGACGTTGACGGCGTGCTGACCGCCGATGCCCGTAAGGTGCCCGGCGCGTTTTCCATTCCGGAAATGACCTACGAAGAAGCCATGGAGCTTTCGCATTTCGGCGCCAGGGTTATTTACCCCCCGACCATACAGCCGGCGCTCGACAGGAAAATCCCGCTGGTCATCCGCAACAGCTTGAATCCGCTCTTCCCCGGCACCGTGGTCAGCGAAAAACCGCACATCAATCCTTTCCAGATCACGGGCATTTCGTCCATCGAGGATATCGCGCTGCTGACGGTCCAGGGCAGCGGCATGATCGGCGTGGCCGGGATCGCCCAGCGCATTTTCGGAGCGCTGGCGCGGAAGAAAATCAATATCATCATGATCACCCAAGCTTCCTCGGAACATTCCATCTGCCTGGCGATCCTGCCGGCCTGCCGGCAACTTGCCGTCGAGGCTTTGCAGGAAGAGCTGAAACATGAAATCCGTGACGGTATCATCAGCGAGATCCGGGTGGAAAAAGACCTCTCCATCATCGCGGTCGTCGGCGAGAACATGCGCCAGAGGGCGGGCCTGTCCGGCCAGTTGTTCGGAGCGCTGGGAGACCAAGGCGTCAATATTTCGGCACTGGCCCAGGGTTCATCGGAGCTGAACATATCCATCGTCGTGTCCAGGGACGATGAAGTCCGCGCCCTGAACGCCATCCACGGCGCGTTCTTCGGCAACGGCGCCAGACCGGTTTACCTCTACCTGGCCGGCGCCGGGGCCATCGGGGGCGCTTTCCTGGACCAGCTGAAATCTCAACAGGAGCAGTTGGCCGATAAGCAGTCGATCAGGTTCATTGTCGCCGGCGTCGCCGACACGGCGCGCATGCATTTCGACCGCGACGGGATCGATCTTTTTTCCTGGCGGGAAATCTTGGCGGAATCGGGAAACGCCCTGAATTACGAAGATTTCATAGACAAGGTGAAAGCGCAGGCCGCGCCCCGCCGCCTCTTCGTCGACTGCACGGAGGACGGACGCTTAACCGAGAGGTACCAGGAGATATTATCGGCGAAAATTTCCATCGTCTCACCCCATAGCATGGCCGGTTCCGGCCCCAGCGGCTTTTGCCGGGAATTGCGGCAAAGCGCTCTCAAGGACCGCAGCCGGCTCTTTCACGAAACGAACATGGGCGCGGGATTGCCGGTCATGGCGATCATCCGCAACCTCCGGCTGGCCGGGGATGTCATTCATAAAATCGAAGGTGTCCTATCCGGCCCTCTCAGTTATATCCTCAACGCCTTCAATCCGCAGAAAGCCTTCAGCGCCGCGGTCCGGGAAGCGCGGCAAAAAGGCCTGACCGGGCCCGATCCCCGCGTTGATTTAAACGGCCTGGACATCGCCCGAAAGATCATGATTCTCGCCGGGGAAGCCGGCGCGCACCTGGAACCGGAGGATATTCAAATCGAAAAACTGCTTCCGGCGGAAGCCGAGGCCGCGCCTTCGGTGGACGAATTTTTCGCGATTTTGGAAAAACACGATGAGGACATGCGCAGGAAAGCCGCCGAAAGCGCCCCCCGCCGCCTGCTCTATATCGCCCGCTTTGAGAACGGCAAAGCGGCCGTGGAGCTGAAGCCGGTGTCCGCGTCACACCCCTTCTATAACCTGGACGGCTGCGATATCATGATCGCCATATATTCCCGTTATTGCCAAACGCCGCTGGTCATCAAGGGCCCCGGGACCGGCGCCCATATGATTGCCGCGGGCCTATTCGCCGATGTCCTGAATGCCGCCTTGGGCATGCCGTAGGAGAACCAATGACGACCGCTCCCCAATTGAGCAGAACCCAAATCCGCGCCTTCGCCCCGGCCACCGTGGCCAACGTGGGAAGCGGTTTTGATGTCTTCGGCTTTGCGCTGCACCAACCAGGCGACGAGGTTTTTCTGAAGATCACCCCCCGGCCCGGCGTGACGATCACCCGGATTACCGGCGACGAAGGAAAACTGCCCGTCGATCCCACGAAAAACACGGCGGGCGTCTCGCTGCTGGCCATGCTCGACAAGCTGAACGCCGATTTCGGAATCGAAATGGAACTGCACAAGAAAATGGCCATCGGCAGCGGACTCGGTTCGAGCGCGGCCAGCTCCGTGGCCGGCGTTTTTGGCCTGAACGCCATGCTCCGACACCCCATGACCAAGGACGAGCTGTTGCCCTTTGCCATCGCCGGCGAAAAGATCACCAGCGGCGAAAGCGTCCACCTGGATAACATCGCGGCCTGCCTTTACGGCGGCTTTATCCTGGTGCGCAGCCGCCAGCCGATCGATATCGTGTCCATCCCCGCGCCGCGGCAACTGGTTTGCGCCGTCCTGCATCCGCAGATTGAAATCCGCACCGAGCTTTCGCGAAAGATGCTTCTGCAGCATGTTCCGCTGCAGAAGGCCGTCACCCAGTGGGGCAACGTGGCCGGAACGGTCTGCGCCCTGTTCAACGGCGATTTTGAACTGTTGAAGCGTTCTTTTGAGGACGTGGTCGTCACGCCGGACCGCGCCATCCTGATTCCCCGTTATGACGCGGTGCGCGACGCCGCCCTTGCGGCCGGGGCCATCGGCTGCAGCATATCCGGCTCCGGCCCGTCGATCTTCGCGCTCAGCGACAGCCTGGCCGGAGCCGAGTCCGTCGGGCAGGCGATGAAACGATCGTTGAGCGACTTGAATATCCAGCTCGACCTGTATATCTCGGAAATCAACCGGGAAGGCCCGAAAATCCTGGAATAATCTTCGCCATGGAATATTACAGCACCAACGATCCCCGCAATACAGGCGGATTCCGGGACGCCGTGCTGCGCGGTATCGCCGGGGACGGGGGTTTGTTCATGCCGGCGGAAATACCCGTTCTTCCCGCCGGATTCATCGCGAATCTACCCGATCTGACCCTGCCGGAAATCGCAATGAAGGTGATGTCGGGCTTCGCCGGCGGCATTCCGGCGGGCGAACTGCGCCGGATCATCGAGCGGGCCTTCACGTTCGATGCGCCGCTCGTGCGACTGGACGAGATGCTGTCCGTCCTCGAGCTGTTTCACGGCCCCACCCTGGCCTTCAAGGACTTCGGCGCGCGTTTCCTGGCCCAATGCCTGGCTTTTTTCAACGAGGATGAAAACAAGGAGCTTCTTATCCTGGTGGCCACGTCCGGCGATACAGGCAGCGCCGTCGCCCACAGCTTTTATGGCGCGGAGGGGGTGAGGGTCGGCTTGCTTTATCCCGCCGGCATGGTCAGCCGCATCCAGGAACAGCAGTTGACCACCATGGGCGGAAACGTCCGCGCGTTTGAAGTGGGCGGCACCTTTGATGATTGCCAGCGATTGGTGAAAACCGCTTTCGCCGACGCGGAGCTGCGCAGCCGCTGCAACCTGTCCTCGGCCAATTCCATAAATATCGCCCGGCTGCTGCCTCAATCCGTCTATTACTATTATGCCTGGGGACAACTGAAGAAGCTCACAGGGGAAGAACGGCCGCTCTTCGCCGTTCCCAGCGGCAATTTCGGCAACCTCACGGCCGGCGTGCTCGCCTCGGGGACAGGCCTGCCGGTCGAGCGCTTTATCGCGGCGCTGAATGCCAATACGGTTTTTTTCGATTATCTTGAACATGGAAGCTACAGGCCGCGGCCCGCGGTTAAAACGCTGTCCAACGCCATGGATGTGGGTGATCCCAGCAATTTCGCCCGGCTGGACGCCTATTTCGGACACGATGTCCGGGCCATGCGCCGCGCCATTGCCTGCGCATGGGCGAGTGACGCCGAAACGCTGGCGGCGATGCGGCGGGTGCATGAGCGGTACGGTTACATACTCGATCCCCACGGCGGAGTGGGCTTCCACGCGCTGGAAAAATACCGGCGTCGGACCGCGGACAAAACGCCCGCCATCGTGTTGGAAACGGCGCACCCGGCGAAGTTCGGCGGCATCGTCGAGGAAGCCCTGGAGCTTAAGGTCGAAGTGCCGGCGCGCCTGGCGGCGTCCCTGGAAAAGGAAAAGCGGGCCACGGCGATATCCGGCCGCTATGAGGATTTCAAAGAAGCTCTGATGGAAGAGTGAGGCCGGCGCTTTCAGGCCGCGCGAGAAAAAGGATTGAAAATCCATAAAGAAACGCGATGGGTTTAAAGGCTCGGCGGCGGACAGGATAAGTGTTTGCATTTGATCGGGCGCTCGGGTATGATTTTTTGACTCGGACATGCGTCGAATCCAAACCCATAAACCGAGGGCTCATGCCCATTTCTTGTCGGCGGAACAAGCGGCGGGAACGACATGAGCCGGAAAAAGTTGGATTGTCCGGGGAGCTCCCCCGGGCCCGCTTTCCTCGCCGTTCCGGCGGTGACAACCCCGGGCAGCCCCGGCGCCGGGGCCCGTCCCGCGGGGCTCGAAGGGGGACAAACCGGTTGAGAAAACCGTCAGGATCATCAACGATCTATGGAGCGAATGAACAGAAGCCTTCAGTCACGGGCGTGACATCGTCCCTGAATCAACGAGATATCGTGAGGAGGTTTTAATCAGATGACCGACCGGAGAACTTTCATCAAACAGGCCGCGGCGGCGACGATACTCAGCGCCATGCCCAAGGTTCTGCTGCCGCGGGAGAAGCGCGCTAGCGAAATGATCTGGGCGAACCTTATCCATTTGAGCTACAACATGTGGGAGGATAACGTTCCCCCGAAATACAGGGATGAGAACTATCCGTGCACGACCTGCCAGGAAGCCAGGGAATGGGCCCACGGGTTCAGGCCGAACCTGACTTTCGACGACCAGGTATGGGAGATCTTGCTGAAGGAGATGGCTGACGCCGGTTTCAACATGGTCGTCATCGATCTCGGCGATGGAATCCGGTATGAAAGCCATCCGGAAATCGCGGTCAAGAACGCCTGGCCCCCGGACCGGCTGCGGTCGGAGCTCGTGAAAATGCGCCGGCTGGGCCTGGAGCCGATCCCGAAATTGAACTTCGCGACGACGCATGACATCTGGCTGAAGGAATACAGCCGGATGGTTTCGACCGATATCTATTACCGCGTCTGCGCGGACCTGATCGAGGAAGTATCCGCGCTGTTCGGCAAGCCCCGTTTCTTTCACCTGGGAATGGATGAAGAATTGGCCTCGTACCAGACGCGGCAGGATTATGCCGTGGTCCGTCAGAATGACCTCTGGTGGGGAGACCTGTACTTTTTCATCGGGGAAGTCGAAAAGAACGGCATACGTCCCTGGGTCTGGTCGGATTATGCCTGGCACAAACCCGATGTCTTCTTCAGGAAGATGCCCAAATCCGTCCTCCAGAGCAATTGGTACTACGGCTCGGGATTCAACCTGGACTCCCTGAAAGAGCCGAACAGGACGTATGTCAAGCTGTACGACGACCTGGAGAAACACGGCTATGATCAGGTGCCGACGGGCAGCAACCACTCCGTTCCCGATAATTTCGAATCGACCGTCGATTACTGCAAAAAAGCCGTTGACCCGTCAAGGCTCCTGGGATTCATGACGGCTCCGTGGCGTCCGACGCTCGCCCACTGTCTCGAAAGGCACAGGGAAGCCATCGGCCAGGTCGTCAGGGCCATGAAAAAATTCGAACGCTGAAAACCGGAAGGGCTATGAGCCTGGTCCCTTGGTTTGTCCTCGATGCGGCGGACGCATGAAAGCTATCGGTTTTCTCACCGACCATGCCGAGGTCGACCGCATCACCCGACCTTAATTCATCTGGCCGGACGGGGCGGGGAAGACAATTCAAAGATATGCGACGAGTGGGTATGGCGTCCCCCTTGCGTTCGTATCATTATGGAACGGGTCCCGATATCAAGAGGTTTTTTCCATGTGCTCCTTCAGCAGGACCGCGCTGTTCCGATTTTCATCTTTGGCGGCATAGACGAACGTGACCGGCCCCTTGCCGACCCGGGCCCGGAGCCGTTCGACCTCGCCGGGATTCCCCTTGAGCTCGGCTAGATAGCGCCGGCGGAACTCCGCCCATTTGGCCGGGTCGTGGCCGTACCACTTGCGGAGCTCCGGGCTCGGAGCGACGTCTTTGAACCACTCGTCGATCGCGGCTTTTTCCTTTGTCAGGCCGCGCGGCCAGAGCCTCTCGACAAGCAGCCGGACGCCGTCCTTTTTTTCCGGCGCCTCATATGCCCGCTTCAGCTTGATCATTATGTCCTCCACTTCTTTTTCCGGATCATCCCCCATTTCACTCGTTGATGGCCGACTCGGCAAGATAAACCGCGTTCATTTCCTTGCCGCCGGGACCGTGTTCGTGGTTGGAGTAATATGACACCAGGGCGCGCCCGGGGGGAATTTCGCCAAACCACTTGAACCTGCCAAACTGACCGTCCTAAAGGGAGTATAGACTCTTACTCCCGGAGGTGTCCATTTTTTTGGGGAAGGCCATCCTTTCCTGCAGGCGCAAGTCCCTGGACCAGGCTCGAGCGCCGTCCATTAACCGCTCTTCGGACGACTCATTCGAGCCGGATCAAGTACTTGTACACACTGGCTTGATAGACGTTCTGGTACTGCCCGTACGGCGAGAGGTAAACTTCGAACGCGTGAGTCTCCCGGTTCTCAAAGACGGAAAAGTTCGAGAACTGGACCCGCGGGGTGTGGCGGGCCGGGTCGTAATCATCAATGACCGTAAGGCCCGAGCGCTTCAGCGCCGGCACGGTTTCGTCAATCTCGGCCATGTACATCGGATAGCGGGGCGAGTTGCCCGCGGTCGGGCCCCGGCTGATGTTGCCGAACCAGTAGAGCTTGCCCGTCTTCGAGTGGCGCAAAATCTTGGCCATCGTCGCGGGCGAGTCAAACGGCCGGCCGTCGTCGTACCGCCAAGCCGCGGGTTCCGTCCAGGTCCCGCCCCCATCCTTCGACACGCTGTACCAATGCCGGCCGGGCGCATCCGGAATGCCCGCGTTCGTTCCGCGCATGTCGAGCAGCAGGTCTCCGCCCGCGAGTTCGGCGATCCACGGCTCTTCAAGATAGCTCGTCACCTTCTTCGAGGCCGTGATCGGCTCGGAGACGCTCCAATCGAAGTCCTCCCGCCCTGGGTTCCACCGGCCGATGAAACAACGGACTCCGCCCACGGTGGACGCGGTTCCATCTTCCTCCGTGTGCGTGGCGTTCAGGCTGACGGGGAAAATGACGCCGCCCGGCTTGTGCGCGACGATGTTGTAGTAGAACCAACATTTGTTCTTGGCGAGGAACCCGGGCGTTTCGCGGATATCTTCGGAGTACTCCGGGCCGTCTTCATACTTGAGCTGCTTCCGGGGGCCCCACGTCTTGCCGCCGTCGTTCGATAGGGTATAAAAGACGTAGTCGTGCAGCTTGTGAAGGCCGACGAGGCGTGGATCGCCGCCCTCGAATCCGCGCAACATGCAAACTTGGATGAAGCGCGTGGATTCGGAGGCCGGGCAGCTCGCCACGATATTGTTGGCAATCCACTGCCAATAGATGTCCTTGCCCTTGACGATGTTGCTTGCCGGGTCGTCTTGCCACGGCGTCCAGGACTTGCCGTTGTCGTCCGAATACCGGACTTCCGGATCCTGGTAGACGTCGTCAAAGACCTGGTACGTCAGCCGCTCGAAACGCTGCGGGCCGTCGGCGCCGACGTAATCGCACGAGATCACCGAACTGACGTCCGGCCCCGGATAAGGCACGTACAGCTCCCGGCTCACCGAGCCGAGCGGCCCCTTCGACACGTACGTCCTGCCCACCTCTGCCCGGACCTCCGGCGGGACGTCCGCCGAGGCCTGCGTGATGCGCCTCTGCACACCGCGCTCCCCGCACGAAAACGCCGCAAAGAGGAGCCCGATGCCCAGAAACGCGAGTTGCAGTCCCCCCACGACCGGGGCATACGGAAAATCGCCTCTCTTCATCATGCGCGTAAAAAGGGACCGTAATTCGTTTTTCTGCGCCTTCGCCGAATCGCTTCTCTTTAATCCCGGGATATCCTCTTTATAGTACGGGAAGAGGATATCTCTGCCTCAGGGAAGCGTCAAGAATTGATTGAGTCCCGTTATTTGAAATTGAAAAGGGGACGGTTTAAAGGGAAATCCCCCGAAAAATAAAAAGGGCGGACACCCCTTTACGGGACATCCGCCCTTGCGTTTGAATTCAGGTTATTTACTAAACTGAATTAGAACCTGCGTCCGCCGCCGAAACCGCCGCGTCCGCTGCCGCCGCGCCCGCCGCCGAAACCGCCGGTCCGGGGCTTGTCGGTCCGCGGACGGGCTTCGTTGACGGTCAAGTTGCGGCCCTTGAGATCTTTGCCGTTGAGTCCGGCAATGGCCTTCTCGGCCTCTTCCTTGTTCGGCATCTCAACAAATCCGAAACCGCGGGATTCGCCCGTGTATTTCTCTTTGATGATGGCCGCGCTCTGAACCTCGCCGTAAGCCAAAAAAGCTTCTTTGAGTTCCGCTTCCGTAAGATCTCTAGACAAATTGCCTACGTAAATATTCATACTCGTCTCCTTTGACGTGGGTTCGACCCGGGAAGGCAAACCCCAGATCCGCCCTTTACAAGATATGATCCAAATAAAGGAGAGGAGTATGCCGATAAGGGCCCATGCCCTCTTCCTTTATCCGTTCCGCTGATTCAGCCCTTCTTCCCTTCCGAGAAGAAAGACTCCCTGGGGACTCCCGCCGGATCCCTAAAAACCCGTCGATTTTCCCCGAAAATAAAAATAACCCGGCAACGTCCTACTCTCCCACTGAGCTGCCTCAGCAGTACCATCGGCACCGAAGGGCTTAACTTCCGAGTTCGGAATGGGATCGGGTGTTTCCCCAACGTCATGGTTGCCGGGATTATAATCAATACTCTATTGCGTTTTTTTGTCTTGATAAACTTTATGGTCAAGCCTCACGGGCTATTAGTACTGGTAAGCTGAGCGCATTACTGCGCTTACACACCCAGCCTATCGAACAGATAGTCTATCTGTGCCCTTCAGCCCTTTCGGGAGGGAGATCTAATCTTGGGGTGAGCTTCCCGCTTATATGCTTTCAGCGGTTATCTCTTCCGAACGTAGCTACCCAGCGCTGCTCCTGGCGGAACAACTGGTACACTAGAGGTTCGTCCATCCAGGTCCTTTCGTACTATGGACAGATCCCCTCAAATCTCCTGCGCCTGCCGTGGATAGGGACCGAACTGTCTCGCGACGTTCTAAACCCAGCTCACGTACCGCTTTAACCGGCGAACAGCCGGACCCTTGGGACCCGCTTCAGCCCCAGGATGCGATGAGCCGACATCGAGGTGCCAAACAGTCTCGTCGATGTGAGCTCTTGGAGACTATTAGCCTGTTATCCCCGGCGTACCTTTTATCCGTTGAGCGATGGCCCTTCCATACAGGACCACCGGATCACTAAGCCCTGGTTTCCCACCTGCTCGACCCGTCGGTCTCACAGTCAAGCTCCCTTATGCCTTTACGCTCTACGGCTGATTTCCAAACAGCCTGAGGGAACCTTAGGGCGCCTCCGTTACATTTTAGGAGGCGACCGCCCCAGTCAAACTACCCACCTAACACTGTCTCTCGCCGTGATTCACCAGCGGAGGTTAGAATCTCAGACCATTAAGAGTGGTATCTCACCGTTGACTCCACACCGGCCAAAGCCGATGCTTCAAAGTCTCCCACCTATCCTGCGCATAATGATCCAAAATCCAATGTTAGGCTGCAGTTAAGGTGCCGGGGTCTTTCCGTCCAGCGGCAGGTAACCGGCGTCTTCACCGGTACCACAATTTCGCCGTGCCCCTCTTTGAGACAGCGCTCATGTCGTTACGCCTTTCGTGCGGGTCGGAACTTACCCGACAAGGAATTTCGCTACCTTAGGACCGTTATAGTTACGGCCGCCGTTTACTGGGGCTTCGGTTCACAGCTTCGCCTTACGGCTAACCGCTTCCCTTAACCTTCCAGCACCGGGCAGGCGTCAGACCCTATACATCGATTTTATGTCTTTGCAGAGTCCTGTGTTTTTATTAAACAGTCGCAAGAGCCATTTTTCTGCGGCCTCCTCGCGCTTCACCTGTGGATACAGGCTACAACGCTACTGAGGCACCCCTTTTCCCAAAGTTACGGGGTTAACTTGCCTAGTTCCTAAAAGAGGGATCACACGTGCGCCTTAGGATACTCTCCTCATCTACCTGTGTCGGTTTACGGTACGGTCACCTAAAAAACTCCTTAGAGGATTTTCTCGGCAGCATGGAATCAGCAAGTTGGCAAGGCCGAAGCCGAGCTTCCTCGCCGTGCTCGAGGTTAAGAGCCTCCGGATTTGCCTAGAGGCTCCCTCTACCTGGCGATCGCACATTTCCAATCGTGCGTATGCTTATCCGTCTGCGTCCCCCCATCGTAATAACGCTCTTTAGGTGGTGCAGGAATGTTGACCTGCTGTCCATCGGCTACGCCATTAGGCCTCGCCTTAGGGACCGACTAACCCTGAGCGGACTGACCTTCCCCAGGAAACCTTAGATTTTCGGCGCTGCTGGTTCTTACAGCAGTTATCGCTACTCATGCCGGCAGGGTCTCTTCTCAAACGTCCACCGCGCCTCGCGGCGCGACTTCGTTCGCGTGAGAATGCTCTCCTACCAAGGTCAACGCCCGAAGGCGTCGACATTCCGTAGCTTCGGTAGCAAGCTTAAGCCCCGTTACATTGTCGGCGCAAAGACGCTTGACCAGTGAGCTGTTACGCTTTCTTTAAATGATGGCTGCTTCTAAGCCAACATCCTGGTTGTCTCGGTATCCTCACATCCTTGCCCACTTAGCTTGCACTTAGGGACCTTAGCTGACGATCTGGGCTGTTTCCCTTTTGACCACGAAGCTTAGCCCCCGCAGTCTTACTCCCGCATATTGCTTGAGGGAATTCGGAGTTTGGTTGGATTTGGTAGAACTTTCGAACCCCTAGGCCATCCAGTGCTCTACCTCCCTCAGCATTCGTGCGAGGCTAGCCCTAAAGCTATTTCGGAGAGAACGAGCTATCCCTGAGTTTGATTAGCCTTTCACCCCTACCCTCAGCTCATCCAAGCCGTTTTCAACCGACAATGGTTCGGACCTCCCTCCGGTGTTACCCGGAGTTCATCCTGGCCAAGGGTAGATCACTCAGCTTCGCGTCCATTCCGCACGACAAAACGCCCTATTCAGACTCGCTTTCGCTACGGCTTCCCTCGTTACCAAGGTTAACCACGCCGCGCAGAATGACTAGCCGGCTCATTAAGCAAAAGGCACCCCGTCACCCCCTTGCGGAGGCTCCGAGTGCTTGTAAGCATACAGTTTCAGGTACTATTTCACTCCCCTAACAGGGGTTCTTTTCACCTTTCCCTCACGGTACTTGTTCACTATCGGTCGCAGGCGAGTATTTAGCCTTAGAAGATGGTCCTCCTGAATTCCCACAGGATTCCACGTGTCCCGTGGTACTTGGGAACCCGACTCAGAGAAACAATCTTTTCGCCTACAGGACTATCACCTTCTGTGGTTACCCTTCCCAGGGTATTCGGCTAAGGTTGTTTTTTGTAACTCTGCAGCTCCTTTGTGCCGGAGCTACGTCAGGCCCCACGACCCCGCTGACACAACGCGCACAAGCTTACATGTCAGCGGTTTGGGCTGTTCCCCGTTCGCTCGCCGCTACTAAGGGAATCGCGGTTGCTTTCTTTTCCTCAAGGTACTGAGATGGTTCACTTCCCTAGGTTTGCTTCCTCACCCTATGGATTCAGATGAGGATACCCCGCCTTCAGCGGGGTGGGTTTCCCCATTCGGACACCCCCGGATCAAAGTCTGTTTAACGACTCCCCGGGGCTTTTCGCAGCTGGCCACGTCCTTCATCGCCTTCCTGCGCCTAGGCATCCCCTGTATGCTCTTAGTAACTTGACCATAAAGTTTAGTCAAGACAAAAAATGCCGCATATTCAATTGTCAAAGATCTGATTTTTTATATGCTCCCCCAAAACTGGGGGATTGAAACCACGCCAACCGGCTGAAATATTTAATGGAGCTGACCGGGATCGAACCGGCGGCCTCCGGCTTGCAAAACCGGCGCTCTCCCAACTGAGCTACAGCCCCAAAAATTTTTCGCCGGGAAAAATTTTTGAAATGAGCTTGCGGAAAAGTTTTACGCCGCCAGGTCATCGGCCTCGCTCCGCTCGCTGTCCGTCTATACTTGAAATGGTGGGCCTAAGTGGATTTGAACCACTGACCTCACGCTTATCAGGCGGGCGCTCTAACCAACTGAGCTATAGGCCCATGTTTTCAACAGGCATACTTCACTTGGTTAGAGACCGATACGAGTTCCTCTAACCAGCAAAAAAAGAAAAAAGCGGAGCGACGCAATAGGCTCTTCGCCTTGCGATCCTTTGAAAGGAGGTGATCCAGCCGCACGTTCCCGTACGGCTACCTTGTTACGACTTCACCCCAATCATCGACCATACCTTCGGCACCTGCCTCCTTGCGGTTAGCACGATGACTTCGGGTACGACCAACTTTCGTGATGTGACGGGCGGTGTGTACAAGGCCCGAGAACGTATTCACCGCGGCGTAGCTGATCCGCGATTACTAGCGATTCCGACTTCACGAAGGCGAATTGCAGCCTTCGATCCGAACTGAGGACGGTTTTGAGGATTAGCTCCATCTTACGATCTTGCGTCCCTTTGTACCGCCCATTGTAGCACGTGTGTAGCCCTGGACATAAAGGCCATGCTGACTTGACGTCATCCCCACCTTCCTCCCCGTTATCCGGGGCGGTCCCCTTAGAGTGCCCGACATTACTCGCTGGCAACTAAAGGCAGGGGTTGCGCTCGTTGCGGGACTTAACCCAACATCTCACGACACGAGCTGACGACAGCCATGCAGCACCTCTGCTGACTTCCTGGAATCCAGGATCGTCGCCCTTTCAGGTCCCTACTATCAGCAGTTCAAGCCCAGGTAAGGTTCTTCGCGTTGCGTCGAATTAAACCACATGCTCCACCGCTTGTGCGGGCCCCCGTCAATTCCTTTGAGTTTCAATCTTGCGACCGTACTCCCCAGGCGGGACGCTTAACGCGTTAGCTTCGACACTCCCGCTTAAACGCAGGAACATCTAGCGTCCATAGTTTACGGCTAGGACTACCGGGGTATCTAATCCCGTTTGCTCCCCTAGCTTTCGTGTCTCAGTGTCAGGAGCAGTTTAGAGAGCCGCCTTCGCCTCAGGTGTTCCTCCCGATATCTACGCATTTCACCGCTCCACCGGGAATTCCGCCCTCCTCAACTGTCCTCAAGCCAAGCAGTATCAAAGACAATTCCGAAGTTGAGCCTCGGGATTTCATCGTTGACTTGCTCAGCCACCTGCACACCCTTTACGCCCAGTAATTCCGAGCAACGCTCGCCCCCTACGTATTACCGCGGCTGCTGGCACGTAGTTAGCCGGGGCTTCCTCTGAAGTTACCGTCAACCCCTTGCGGGGCTTCTTCACCTCTGACAGGAGTTTACAACCCGAAGGCCGTCATCCTCCACGCGGCGTCGCTGCGTCAGGGTTTCCCCCATTGCGCAAAATTCCTCACTGCTGCCTCCCGTAGGAGTCTGGGCCGTGTCTCAGTCCCAGTGTGGCCGTACACCCTCTCAGGCCGGCTACCCATCCTAGCCTTGGTAGGCCTTTACCCTACCAACAAGCTAATAGGCCGCAGGCTCATCCTCAAGCGCCTTTCGGCTTTGATTCCGAAGACATAACGTCTCGGAATGTTATGCGGTATTAGACCCCCTTTCGAGAGCTTATTCCTCACTCGAGGGAAGATTACCCACGTGTTACTCACCCGTTCGCCGCTATCCTTGAGTATTGCTACTCAAGGACCGCTCGACTTGCATGTGTTAGGCACGCCGCCAGCGTTCACTCTGAGCCAGGATCAAACTCTCCAGTTATAAGAACTCTTGCGAGTCCTATGCGAGTTTGATTGGCAAATTGAATTACCTACTGGTCGCTCCGCTTTTAATTCAAAGATCTTATTTCTTTCTATCACGAGAAAGAAGCGCCTATTTAAACCAATCTAATACTATTTTCAACCTATGACGGTTGTCAGATTGAAGGCTCATATATAATAGAAACTATTTTCCGGCTTGTCAAGATACTTTTTGTTTTTTTTAACAAATTATTTTCGACAACATTTATTGTCGCAATTTATACCATTTTTCCCCATATGAATCAACATTCGTTGACATTTTATTCTTGTCCCCGCCGCCTCTTCCGCTGTCGCGGCGCCGAATTCTGATTGGCACGAGTCCTGCAAAAATGGAAGCATGGAAGGGATAAAAATGAAGCTGAAAAAGGCCGGGAGCGGGTTCAGCTTGATCGAAGTCCTGGTATCCCTATCGCTCGTCAGCCTCCTAATCACGATGACGGCCGAACTGATCGTTTTTTCTCTCATGGCCAAGAAAAAGGCCGACTCGACGACGACGCAGTCCAGGCTGGCGGCCGGTAAGCTGGAAAGCCTCAAGGCCGTGCCGTTCGATGCGGAGGAGCTTCGGGAAGGGGAATATTCGAAGACCGTGAGGGACGGCAGAGGACGAAATCACCGCCTTCAGTGGCGCGTTGAAAACGCAGCCGGCGGGATGAAAAGGGTCAGCGTTGACGTCCACCCGGAAAACGCGCCTGAAAAACCGCTGAGCATGGGAGTCTACCTATTAAGGGAACTGGGACCGGCGCCATGAAAAAGAACAGCCCGCGCGGTATATCCCTCATGGAATGCCTGATCGGGCTCTCCCTGTCCCTCATTGTCATTCTCATGGCCCTCGGGTTTTTCAACGCGGCCAGGACGCTCTTTTTCAAGCTTAAGGAAGCGGAGGAAGAGGACCTGGCGGCGATGGCGGCAGTGGACAAGATGCGTGTAGATTCCCTCCAGGCGGGCCGCGGCCTTCTCGACCCCATGGAACTGGAATTGATGGACGGCCTGAGCGTGGGGGGCGGCGAGTTGACCATATTTTCCGTGGAAAAAAGGCTTGAGCTCGTCGAGGATCCCGTGCCCGGCCAAACACGGATCTCGTTCACCCCAGCCGAGGGGCTTAACAAGGGAAAGAGCATCTGCTTTTTCTCGAAGGGATACGGGGAAGTCACGTCGATCGCCTCCTCTGAACAAAGCTCGGTCATTCTATCGGGCCCCCTCATCCATTCCTATACAAGGGGCCTCTGCGAAGCCGTCCTTCTCGAAAAGGTCCGCATTTTCCTTGACTTGAAGACCGGGATAATCCGCAGGGCCGTGAACGCCGCTTCCGCCCAACCGCTTCTCGAAAACGTTCGGTCCATGAGCCTGGATTTCGATAAGACCGTCAATCTTCTTCGATTGGAAATCATTTCCGATTCCAAAATGGAGAAAAAGTATGAGTTCTCGGTTTTTCCAAAAAACACGGCGTTATCAACCCGGAATTAACGGGCTGATAAACCGCCGCCGAGGAGTCGCCAGCATGGCCGTCGTATTCCTTTCTTTCCTTTTTTCAACGCTCGGACTGAGCATGCTCTTTTTGTCCCAAGCCTATATGAAATCCCTGACGTTCAGGAAAAACTCGATATGCCTGGACTACGCCTCGGAGAACGGCGCCAAGGATAGCATCCACCGCCTGCTGGAGCATGTATCCGGCAACCCGACGCTGCATTTCATTTCGGACGGCGACGTTCTGGATTTTAAAAGCGACGCGTCCGCCGGCGGCACAAGGCTTATCGAGGAGGCCTCCGGGCTCAGTTTTCCCGTCAGCATTCAGGAAAGCTGGAAAAACATGAGATGGTCAAGCACGGTCCGATGCAACCTGGGCGGGTTTATCGACCAGGAAACGCACGGCCGGGGAATATACTCGGTTTTGATAGATTCGGAAGGTATGCTTTCACATTTCAACGCGGCGCGGCACTCCCAGGTAAGGGCTGAAATGACGGCTTTGGCCGGGAACCTGCCCCTGCCGTACCTTCCGTTTCTCATTGACAAGCCCTTGACCGAGGACGAAAAGGCTGACTACTTGAACGGCAGGAACATAACCCTCCGGAATCAGGCTTCCAGCCTTTTGCCCGCCCAACCCCAATTTACTCAGGGCGGGGCGATCCCCGATGAGGCGGACGCCCTGGTCGCGAAAGCGCTGAAAATCCACATGTTTTATCCGCAGAACCTCTCTCGGACGGGCCTCCGGAAGGCGCTTGGCCTGGAGATGATTGATGAACCTGTGCCGGACGGAGTTTATTTAGTCCGTGATGACATGGGCTTGGGTGGCGTCTTCGTCCAGGGAGACCTTGATCGGGTGATGCTTGCGATCGATGGAGAATACCAGGTCCTTTTATTCCGCGGCGGCCCCGGGGATTGGATGCTCAGGTTCAGCCTTTCCGAATGCCGGACGGTTTTCATCTCTCCCGGCGGGACGGAGGTTTATGATCTTGTCCCCCTGGGGATCATCGTCGTCAACGGCAAGATCGATTCCCTGGGAAGCGGAACGGTCGAGCCGCCGGGGAATATCGTTCCGGCCGGCAATCAAGAAATCCCCTGCGTGCTCCGCGGCTTGAGCCTGACGATCATCTCCTCTGACAGCGTTCAGATAACATCTCATCTCATCGCCCAGAGCCTAAAGTGGCAGAATGGGGTCCCTTACATCAAGGACGGCCGGACGCAATTGATGATCTTCGCCTCGGGCAAGGATTTCGTCGAGAACACGGAAAAAGCGGGAGAGATCACGATCGGCGCGGATTCTCCTCAAAACATCAAGATCAGCGGTTCGCTAACGGGCAAGAAGGCCGTCTCGATTCTTGGCAAAGGTAAAGAAGCGGAAATTCTGGGAAGCCTGCACGCCGGAGAGCTCTTTTCCGCCGGGAACAGCCTGAGGATTACCGTGGATGACAGGTATTCCGCGGGAAACCTCGTGCCTGGAAACGTTCCATTATCCGCCGTCCCCATGCTTTATCTGGCGTCATTCCGAATCCTCGAGTGGAGGGAATACTGAATGAAAGAGAAGGGGGTATCGCTCCTCGAAGCGGTTGTTGTCCTGGCCATCGCCGGGGTTCTCCTGACGGGACTTTCGCTTTCGCTGCATGGATTTTCACCGAAGTACAAGTTGTTGAGCGCCGTCTGGGAAGTCCAATCCGGCCTTAACATGGCCCGTTTCAAGGCCATTTTTAAAGGGATGAATATCCGGATGAGTTTCAAGGGATCTGGCTATCTTATGGAAACCTACGATGCGGCTGCAAAGACCTGGCGGCGGGATACGGAGCGATTCCTCGGCGGCGTCGACGTCGACGCCAATAACGCCCCCACTTTCCACGGATCGGGAGCCGTGTCGAATTTCGCCTCCATATACATATCGAATTCCTGGGGAAAATTTAAGATAACCGTGGCCATATCCGGCAGGGTAAAGACCATCAAGCTCTGAAAAGCCGGGGGAGAGTCCCTTTGCGCCCCCTCGAAAGGCATGGACAGCGTCTTTGAGACGGCAACCCGGGAATTGAAATCGGTCATTGACCTGGGATATAAATCACGTGGATACAATTTCCACAAATTTTGTGAATAAGCTTGTGGAAAAGTAACCGGAATCGATTCCTAAAGAATTGAAAGGCGCCAACTTTTAATGAATTGCACAAGGATTGTGCAGGATTTTTCGCCAGCTCAAAGGAGTGATTCAGTGAATTCCAGGAGAAAAAAACACGCCGTTTTTTGCGTCGTCTTTTTTATGACGATGGCCGGTCTCTTGCTCATCCGGTGCGGCCTCGCCGACCAATCCGAAGACAGACTGAGAATCTTGATTTGCAACGATGACGGGATCGAAGCACCGGGGATCGCGGCCCTTTTTGAGGCCGTTTCCCAAATAGCTCAGGTAACCGTAGCCGCGCCGCCGCAAAACTATAGCGGAGCCGGACACAGCATGAATTTTGAAAGGCCGATTTCCGTGGGGGAATTCGAGGCAAAAGGCTCAAAATGGTATGCGATCGACTCGCCCCCGGCGACCTGCGTCCGCCTGGCGCTTCAATCCCTGCTTCATGAAAAGCCGGATCTGGTTATCTCGGGAATCAACAAGGGAGAAAATACGGGAATCGTCACTTTCTATTCGGCAACCGTGGCGTGCGCCCGGGAAGCCGCCTTTGCGGGGATTCCGTCGATAGCCTTTTCCCTGGAGAGCTCTCAGAAAATGGAATACGGGGATGCCGCGGTTTTCGCCGCTTCCCTGATCAGCGAATTGAGAGCAAGGGGCTTCCCCAAAGACTATTACCTCAATGTGAATTACCCCGCTCTCCCCCTCGAAAAAGTCAAGGGAGTCAGGATCGTCCGGCAGGATACGCGTCAGGCGTTGGACTATTACGAAAAGCGAACGAATCCCCTCGGTTCAATCTATTTTTATCCGCTTTACGACCTGCTCGATGCCGGAAAAGAGGAAACCGATATCTGGGCATTGAAAAACGGCTTTGTATCCGTGACCCCTATGTCCGTCGATCAATCGATTCAGCCTCCCGTAGCAGGGCTTGAGTTCTTGAGGAAATTGACATGGAACAGCCGATGACCGAAGGCGAAGCGACGGGGAAAAAGCCAGCGCCCATACCTATGCTGACGAAGATGCCGGGTTTACACGGCCCTCCCTTTTCAATATACTGAGTACAAGCGGAAGGAGAAAACCCATGGAAAAAACGAGGGGTATCGGTGTTCTCTTGGCCATCGCGGCATCGGTGGCTTTTTTGTCGGCCGGGGCGGCCGTTCAATCGCCGGGGGAATCCGTCACGGTAAAACAGGTTGGATCGTTCGTCTATTGCTCTCTGCCTCAGAAGGGCTCTTTTTCAGAAATCCAGAACGCCATCGGGAAACTGCTTCAGAACATGCGGAGTCAGAATGTCTTCCCGACAGGTCCCATGCTCGGCATCTATCATAATTCCCCGGACCAGGTAAAACCGGAGGAGTTGTCATGGGAAGTCGGATTTCCGGTCAACGACCAGGCAATGGTTCAGGCTCCCCTCGAAAAGAAGCAGTGGACTGATTTGACGGTAGCCGCCGCTCTCCACGTCGGAGCTTATGAAAAAACGGCTGAAACGATCACCGAGATCTACGCCTGGATGGCTGCCAACGGATACGTTCAGACCGGCCCGCTCGTCGAGCGATACCTCGACATGAATCCCATGCAAATGAAGCCCGAGGACTTGCGGACCGAGATCTGGATTCCGTGCGCCAAAAAAAGCAACTAGCTTCATAGTTACGGGATCAGCAAGGAGAAATCAAGAGACGCCGCCGTCCGTCGGCCAATTCACGTGAAGCACCGCCGGTCCAGCTTTAAGCGGACTTGAGAGGGCGGCAGGCTTTCACGCAAACCCCGCAAATATATTGGCCGACGATTCCCCTGTTCCTGAATTCCTTGAGTTTCTCGAAGCAGGCGATATGGTCAAAATCCTCCCGCCTCTCCTTGATCGCGTGCGCGGGACAGAGGGAAATGCATTTCCGGCAATCTCCGCAGTCCTTTTGGAGGGGGGAACCGGTGATAAGAGGCATATCGGTCAGGATACTGACCAAACGGAACCGCGCTCCAAGATTCGGATTGACAAGAAGATTATTCCGGCCGATCCAGCCGAGTCCCGCCTGTTCCCCCACTTTTTTGTGCGAAATGTGGCCACGCTGTCTCTGCCAATCGAATACTTGCGAGGCAGCGACCGGCAGCGCGCTGTAACCGGCATCCTGGATCTCGGACGCGACCAGCAGAGCGGCTCGATCTAAAAAGAAGTTGATCTGGCGATAATGATGAAAATAAAGGGCGGTCGGAGCGTCAACGATATCTTCCAAGACCCCGTCAACCAGCCTTTTCCCCAGGGAGATGACGAAATCATAGCGGTCAACCGATTGGGGGGCCGAGGTGAACCCTTCCTTGAAGTCGGCGGCCGGGGCCACCCCAAAAAGCGTTAAGCCCAAGCTGCGACAGAAGCCTCTTAGAGAATCATTATCGCCTTTATTTATAGGCATGAAGCCTATTGTAAGGGCGTCCCGGCGGGCTGTCAACGACGGTTGACTCAAGCTCAGCGATGGGGTATATGAGAATGAAGAAATTCGAGATATTGAGGTATTGAGGAGCAGCAGTCATGGAGAAAACGCTCGCGATCATAAAACCTGACGCCGTTAAGAAGCGTGTCGTTGGAAAAATCCTTACAAGAATTGAAGAGGAAGGCTTCGAGGTCTCCGAAATGGAGATGAAAAAAATGACAAAAGACGAGGCCAAGGGTTTCTATATAGTCCATAAGGGAAAGCCGTTCTATGAAAGCTTGACTGACTTCATGTCCTCTGGGAAAGTCGTCATCCTGGCTTTAGAACGAGAAAACGCTATCAGGCACTGGCGTCTCACAATGGGGGCGACAGATCCCGCCGTCGCGACGGAAGGAACGTTAAGGCGGCAGTATGGTTTCTCAGTAGAGCGCAACGCCGTTCACGGGTCGGATGCTCAGGAGACGGCGGAATGGGAAATTAATTATTTTTTCAAAAAATAATCCTGCCCATAATTTGATCCCTGTTATGCCGAGGACGGTGGACAACCCTATATATATGGCGGTTATTATGCCTTGCCCACAAAATACGGCACATGTGCCGCTAAGTCCTTTCTATTAAATAGGTTAACTGGGCGAACACCCCAAAAAAACGCTTGACTTTTCCTCTTTGATTCATTAGATTTAGTTCAGCCTTGGATGTGAATGAAGAAGAAAGTTTCGGGGTGTGTTGTTTTTCCGATCTAGTATTCCCTCATTCCACAAGGCGAGCCAATTACCTTTAAGGAGGCCGCAATGCGGAAAAATCTCTTAACCAAATCCATCGCCGTTATGCTTTGTCTTGCTTTCATTAGTCTCTCTGCCTCAGGGCTTTTTGCCATTGAAAAGAAAGCCTCCAAGCTTGATTCAAGAACCCTGTTAAGGAAGCCCTTGTATCTCCTCGTCTCGATGTTCCCCGTCCTGAAGAGCATCATCCAACTGGAAAAGAGGGAAGCGAAGAACACGGTTCCCAGCAGAACCCCCATCGTGAAGCCGACCGGAGAATTGAGCTCGGGGCGACCCAGCGTTTCAGATTAATATTCCGATTAATTTATTAACACAAATCTATTAGTATTTTTCTTTAAATATTAGATTTTTCCACCCTTGAGGGGGTGAAAATATTTCATCAAAATCACCCCCTATTTCATCTACAAAGGCGATACTCTTTTTTCCCCTCCTAGACAATCATTAATCGAAGGAGAAAACTGCTTTATAAATCGCCTTAAGAAGCAGATCGATGATAAAAAATCAAGGGATTTTGTTTAAAATAGCAATCTTTTTGATTGCATTTAATTTGTCCGCCACTTTGGCATATTCATTTCAGGATAAATATACTAATAAAAACACCCTGCTCTCATCTTCTAGATATAATGAGCTTTTTTCTCAAGGCGAAGAATTAAAACACAAAGGAAATTATAAAAAAGCGATAACTTTATTTGGGGAAGCATTGAAAATTGCTATAAAGCATAATTCGCCAAAAGAAGAAATTCTATCATTACTCAAACTCGCAATATTGAACTGGAATATCGGAAATACGAAGGAATCAGATAATTTATACAGCCAGGTATTTTCAATTGCTTCAAATAAGGAATATGAGCATTATCTCCATTTTTCTGAGAGCGCGTTAGAAATATCGAGGCTATATTCAAAAGCAAAAGAATCCCGCCTGGATGAGCGTTTCGAAGATTCCTTGGCACTTTTCCAAAAAGCTATTGATATATCTAAAAAGATTAATAGTGCTGAGCACGAAATAAAATGTCTCAGACAAATGAGTGCAACATATTGGGATCAAAATGATCTAAAAAATTACTTCATTTTAAATAATGCTGCCCTTCGCCTGTCCAGAATAATTAATCATAAGATTGAAGAAGGGAGAAGTTTGAATAATTTAGGTCTCTATTATTGGAAAATTGACAATTATGCTGAAGCCCTCAATCACTATGATCAGTCCCTGAAAATCGCTGCGAATGAAAGCAATCTTATAGATCAAGCGGATTCTCTTTATAATATTGGAGGCATTTTTAAGGACATAGGCGAATACGAAAAGTCTCTGGAATATTCTTTAAAAGCCCTTGAAATTGATCAGATCTTAAGAAACAAAAATAGCATAGCAATGGATTTAAATAATATCGGCATAACATATAGAAGAAAATGGTTTATGACAGAAAACAAGGACGATATGCTCAAATCATTAAAATATTTTAATGATTCTATTCTACTTGCCAAAGAAACTGATGATAAAAAAACTCTGATTGATGTAACAAATAATATTGGCACCATCTATTCTGACCTAAAAGAATATGGAAAATCACTAGAGTACTTCACTCGAGCTTGTAAGATAGCCGAAGAAAGAAGAGACAGAGAATCGGCGAGTATGATTTACAACAATATGGGCATAGTCCAATTCAACTTGGGTAACTTTGAGGAATCCACAAAGCTCTATCAAAAGGCTATCGATTTAGCCCTAGAATTTCAGGGTGGCCAAGTTTTATGGGAAGCCTATCTTGAAAGCGCCAACGCGTATAAAAAACACCAAATGTACGCAGAAGCTTTGCAGAACTATAAAAATTCCATTTCTGTGATTGAAAACATTCGGTCATCCATCAACATGGAGGAGTATAAAGCAATTTATCTTGGCGTCAATAAGAGAATTGAAGCTTATCAGAATATTATCGATCTCCTCTATATATTGAAAACAAGATTTCCGGACAGACATTATGACCAGGAAGCATTCGATTATCTGGAAAAGGCGAAAGCGAGAGCTTTTCTCGACAGCCTGGAAGTGTCAAGCGTCAACGTCTCCCAGGGGATAGACATGAAGTTGTCTAACCGCGAGAAAGAAGTGGCCAGAGACATTTCAAAATTATACACGAAGCTATTGATGCCCGAATTGAGCGACGACGAAAGAAAAACGGCCATCGAGCAATTGAAAAGCAGTGAGGAAAAATATGAAGAATTGAAGCGCGAAATAAGAGCGACAAGCCCGGCTTATGCCAACCTGAGATATCCGAAGTCCTTAACATACAAGGAAATTGAAAGGAATATCCTGGATTCCGGAGTCGCATATTTTTGTTATTCAATCGGAAAGGAAAAATCCTATGGGTTTGTCCTAAGCGAAAGAGGGCTGAAAATGTTCCCGATTCCGTCCAGGCAGGATATTCAGAATCAGGTCATTGAATACCGAAGGGCGATATCGGATAAAGAAAACAGGGACTTTCGCCTGGGGAAAGAGCTCTTCAAAGAACTGGTGCTGCCGGGCTTGGATCAAGAAATAAAAAAAATCATCATAATCCCGGATGACGTTTTAAATATGCTTCCTTTCGAGACACTCATCACCGATGAAAAAGCCGTTCACTGGCTGATCCAAGACTATTCAATCAGCTATGCGCCTTCCATCTCTTCTCTTCGAGAACTTGATCTGAGGAATGGGAACAAAAGGAATCGGTCTCAAAAAGACATCATCGCCTTTGGCGATCCTTATTACGGCTCCAACGAGGAAGACAATACTGGGTACGGTACGGACTTATTTAGGGATTTTTATTCCGCTCCCACCGTCGGCTTCTTCAGACTTAGATTCAGCGGGCTGGAAACCCAAAAAATTTCTTCCCTTTTCAAGCCTGCAAAACGAGATGTCTACCTCCGAGAATCCGCTTCCGAAGAACAACTCAAATCAAAAAACTTAGCCGATTATAAGATCATCCACTTCGCCACTCATGGTCTTATAGATGATAAAAAGCCTGCCCGCTCTTCAATCATCCTTTCGCTTGATCGGGATCCTACCGAAGACGGCTTTTTGCAAATGCGAGAGATTATTAATTTAAATATGCATGCGGATTTGGTCACTCTCTCCGCTTGCCAAACCGGTCTTGGACAGTTTATTCGAGGTGAGGGCATAGAAGGCTTGAGCCGAGCGTTTTTCTACGCGGGAGCCTCATCTGTTCTTATGAGCCTCTGGGCAGTCAATGATGAAGCGACGTATCAACTGATGGAGCGGTTTTATTATCATCTACGTTCCTCAAGAAGCCTAATGAATGCCCTTCGTATAGCCAAACTGGAGATGATCAATTCGAGCGCGTTGTCTCACCCCTACTATTGGGCGGGATTCATTATCTCGGGGAAAACCGATCGGCCGGTCTTCCCAAGGAAGATTGAAAACTGGTTACTTCTGGCAAGCTCCTTGTGCGTGGGGGCAATGATTTTTTTTGTTGTTAAAGTCTCGGCCCGACGCCATAATAAAAACCGAGAACAGAGCGACATGCTGTGAACAACAAAGCGTGAGGTTATAAAAGCGCTACGCGCCGGATACAATTTCCCAATCGATATTTTTCAAGTAGCCTGTAAAGCTGCCTCCGGCTTTTTCCTAATTCGACCGCTGCTTTCGTTTTATTCCAGTGACAATTTTGGAGCACCCTGCTCAGATCTTCTTTGCTTGGATTCCTATCCGGCGCGATAGCCATGGATTCTTCATCCAGTTGAATATCATCCGCTTGTATTGTATCCCCTTCAGACAGGACATATCCTCTCTCGATGATATTTTGGAGTTCTCGTATATTGCCGGGATAAAAGTACCTTTCCAGTTTTTTCATAGCCTCCGGCGCAATCTTTTTTACTTGATTCTGCCGTTGATTCTCTTTATCAATAAAATATCGGGCAAGACGAGGGATATCCTCCTTCCTCTCTCTCAAGGGGGTCAAGCAGATCTTTACCGAGCTTATTCTGAAGTATAAATCAAAACGAAACCGTCCCTGCCTTGCCTCTTCGTGCAAGTTCCTGTTAGTGGCAAAAATGAAACGGACCGCAATTTTTCTGGTGACATTCTCGCCGATTCTTCGAATTTCCCCCCTGTCTATCAACCGCAGCATTTTGGCTTGCATATAGCCGGGTAACTCGCCGATCTCATCCAGGAAAACTGAGCCTTCGCGCGAAGCTTCTAGCAATCCTTTGCGCTCTCGATAGGCTCCTGTGAAGGACCCTTTAAGATATCCGAAAAGCTCGGCCTCGAATAGATCTTCAGGAATATTCGCACAATTAACTGCTAGAAAGGCTTTATCCTTTCGCGCGCTTAGCTCGTGGATCATTTTTGCCGTCAACTCTTTTCCCGTTCCCGTCTCCCCCAGGATAAGCACATTTTTATCGCTGCCGGCTATTTTCGTAATCATATCCAGTTTTCCGCAAATTATTTGGCCGCTTTCTATAACCTCCCCCATAAAAAGTCCTCCTCAAGCAGAGATCCAACAGACCGCCCCACTAGAGCGTATTTCATATTATCAATCAATAAGAACGGTTATTTTCTCTATTTTTCTCACTGATTAATTCCATAATGAGAAAAAAACCGGTTTAAAATCATCTATAATTATACCCATGAATATTCCGAAGCCCTGTTCGCTTCGCTCAATGCCGTACTGATCCAATGATCAACGAGAACTCAAAAGAACGGGAATTTGAGTGTCTGCTCAGCCAATTTTCTAGGTTTATCAGAATTCATATTCAGAAATTTGACCTTCAGAGATTCGGTATTGATCCGGATGATATTTCGCAAGAAGTCATCATCAAGATTTGGAAGCTTCTGCATAGTGAGAAAGACATCAGCAATTATGCGTCTTATATTAAGAAAATCGTGGAAACTTCTGTGATTGACCAGCTCCGAAAACTCCGGCGTGAGGATTCCATTTTAAGTCTCGAAAAGCAAAAAAAGGTAAGTGAATATGAACTGAGTTATGCATCAGAGCTGACAAAGCATAAAAATATCAAAGACATTGTGGGCCGAGCCGTTGACTCTCTTATAGAATCGCGGAAAAAAGTTGTAAAGTTGTATTTGCTAAACATGAGCATCGAGGAGATTTCCAGTTATTACAATTGGTCCTATGACAAGACTCGAAATTTATTATACCGGGGACTGGGCGATTTGAAGAAAATCTTAAGAGACCAGGATATTGAATATGAAAATCAATGAAATCGATTTGAAAAAAGCTTACGCCGCCTACGTCCAAGGGAAGAAGCCGTCTTCCCGGAAATCATGTCCTTCTATAGAGATGATGAGAGATTCATTCGGAGCCCGGTTCTCGAGAAAAAAGAAAATGGAAATAGTCGCTCACATAACAAACTGCTCTTCTTGCGCCCGGGAATTTATCTTATTGGCACAGCTTTCAAGGCCAGACAGGGATTTAGAAACAGAAGCCCGGAAACTGGGCGAATCAATTAAAGATTGCCAGGGAATCCAAGTCCGCGGGCATTCCGAAAAGAGGCCTTTCTTTCCTTCCTTTGCCAGTTCCTTTTGGAAGTATGCCACTGTCCTCGCAATGCTTATTATCGCCGGTTCCGCCATTATCCTGATAACAAGAAATCCACAGGGATTCGGAGAGAGGGGTTCAGGTCTCGCTCTCCTCGATGTGATCGGACCCAGCACAAGCATGTTATTTCATAAATCTCCTCTCTTTGAATGGAAAGAAATACCCGAATATGAATACTACATACTTGAGTTGTCGGATGAGAGCCTTGCCCCGATTTGGAAAAGCGGCCGAATTTCGAGAGGTCAATACACCATCCCTGATAATATTTGGCTTCGGCTACGAAAAAATGGTAATTATTACTGGATGGTCAGTGCCTATCAAGAAGATAAAAAGAAAGCTGAATCGAAGCTCCATCATTTCTTTATAGCTGACTAATCTACCTCTTGAAGGTCCGGCTTCATCTAGTCGAACCGGAGACATGAACTGAAATCCCCATGCAAAATGAACGCCGCCCAATAAAACGGATGGGAATACTTTGAATTGACCATATCCACTTTAGCGTTTTGAAGCGCACGGCTTTTATCCGCGCCATCGGAAAGATGCTTATAGAACCGTTTCATAAAAAATGCCGTCGACTTATCACCAATCGGCCATAAAGCGGTTATGACTGACTTGGCGCCTGCATAAAAAAATATTCTCGGCAGGCCAAGGATTCCCTCCGCTCTTTCTATCGTCCCCTTCCCTGTCTGGCAGGCAGATAGGACGACGAGATCCGCGTTCATTCGAAGATTATATATTTCTCTCACTTGGAGGAATCCGTCTTCTTCTCGATCTTCATCCAGGCTCAGTACTAATGACGAGCGGAGCGGAGATTTTTCATCCAAGAATCCATGACAGGCAAAATGTATAACCTGATATTTATTTAAATCGACATTCTTAATGACTTCTTCCTTGGCGTCGTGCCGAAGAAAAATATCCTTCTTGTCTCTCGGGAAATATTTCCCAATGCTTAACACCTCTCTTTTGCTATAAGGGAGCGGGCCAAAATTAAATCCTTGGCTTACATACAATTCTCTCAGGATGTTGGATGATGTCTTATTTGATTTTTTTGAATTCCTGGACATCTGATTATATACCGGATGACCAAAAGCCAGGATGCCCTTTTCAGCATCTCTGTTTCCGCTTTTTTCGACCAGAAACAACAAAGACGAAGAAGAAGGCGCATAGGATATCTTGGCGCGCTCTATCATGTATGTTTTCCTACTTGAGTCCCTATCTGATCGGAACTTCAAAGACTCAAAAGGAAGATAGTAAAGGATTCCATCCGGAATAATTATCAAATTATTTATATCAGAGCGGCCGCAATCCCTGATCGGGAAAAGGATCTCGTCAGCAATTCGTCCGGCGGCCAGTTCTCCAATGAATATTCCCTTTGTTGGGACTGTCAATGATTTCAACAAAGGAGTCACAGACGCCTCGATTATTTCTCTGCTCGGCAATTCATAAAAATGGATATCCTGTTTTGTTATAAGGAACATATAGGAATGCGACCCGCCCAAAAAATACTCCAATAAGGCGGACGAACTATCCAGTATCCTGTCCTGGATATCACGGATCGTGCACGGAGAAGGTGCGACGAGATTGGCGATCTCCGGCACCTCGCTCCTCATTTCTGCAATCAACCGCAAATATGAATCTTCCGCCTCGCTCAGCCTTCGCTCAAGATCGTCCTTTTTGCTTTTTAAGACCGGCTGGCGGGAGATATCGAATATTATGGACGAAATTTCTTTAGATATTTCCTCCTCTCTTTTTCTCATCATCGGGCTCAACTTGGCCTGGATATTCACCTTTGCTTCACCTAGGCTCTCCAAAAACGCCCGGGCCTTTGCTTTTTCAATATAAAAAAAGATTTCTTCTCTACGCGCCTGAGAGGGATTGGCGCGATTCAATCTGTAAAGCAAGTTGATAAGGTTTTCGTATATTTCGAGCTTGTTTCTAATAAAGCCGGTTTTGAACATATCAAGATGAATATTCCCCCTTAACCTATCCACGACATTGACGGCCTTTTTATAGTAGGCGACGGCTTTTGAAAAATCGTTTTTCTTTTCATAGCATTGTCCCAATCCAAGATATGTTTCCCATAAAACATGATCTATATCATTAAAGTGAGCTAAGTCAGCAGATATTCTATAGGCGCTAATAGCTTTATCAATTTTAAATATTCTTGAATATACTATTCCTAGATTATTGTAGATATAACTTAATGTTTCCGATGGATGAGTAGTATTTTTGTCTTCCAGGGCTTGATTAAAATGGACTAAGGCTTGATCATACATTTTGAGATCGCAATATATCATCCCAATGTTATTTAGTACTTCTGTTTCTATCCTCTTAATCTCATTTTTTTGAATCAGCTCCAGACAATCTTCAAATATTTCCAAAGATTTGTTTAGACTCTGAATATCATTATTCGATATTCCAATTCTCCGATAAATTGTGCCAATGTTGCATAAGTCCATTGAAATGGAAAATATATCGTTTTTTTCACGATCATATTCTAAGCATTCTGATAAATATTTAAGTGCTTTTTCATAATCCCCCAGTTCTTTATAAATGACGCCTATGTTATTCAGCGAATCTGCTACATTTTCCAGTTCATCATACTTATTTAATATTAAAAACGCTCGTTCTAAATACTTCAAAGCATTCGAATAATTATTAGTCTTCCAATAATAAAGCCCGATATTATTTAAGCACCGTCCCTCTTCTTTCTTGTGTTTAAGCCTTTGGGCAATCAGCAGGGCTTCCTTGTTCACATGGTAAAAGCCCTTCATGTCATAGGTTTCCCAATAGTAAAAGCCCAATTGACGCAAGCATTTGAGTTCGAATTCCCCAATTCCTCCCTGCCGGGATAGATTGAGAGCTTGCTGAAAAGAATCCGCTGACCTCCGCAGGTTGTTTGATTCTCGATATTTTTTCCCGGCTTTATACAAGCCGATGATCTCCAGCGCTTTCCCGGGAAGGATTTGAGAATTCTTCAAACCGCTTCTTTCGGCCAGCTCCGCGGCACTGCGAATCGAGTTGAACGCATTATCAAATTGCCCAAGGTTCCAACAAAGAATCCCAAGTTCGTAAAGGCATAATATTTCTTCCTTCCTGTCGTTCGCCGTTCTGGCTAACGACAAAGCTTCCCGATAAGCGGATGCGGCCTCGTCGAAGGAACCTTGTTTTTTTAGAGAGCCCGCGAGTTGAATGCCTCTCCGGAGCCGCAAAGAAACGTCGTCCTGCGGATAATGAATGTCAGGGGGAGGGAAAGCCGTCGCCAGGGAAGCTAATAAGATAAAAAAAAACTCATCACCCTAGGAAGACGGCCTTTTTCCATGAAAAAGCTCATTAATTCCAGTCATTATTTATAAATTGAAACTTCTTGGAAGTCAATTTGAATCGATGCTCGAGTTGGGCCTCGGAGGTTCGCTAATATCCGTTGACTTTTGCGCTTCCCGCCATATACTTGATGAGTCTGATCATGATAAGCCCAGGGATGAAAAAAGCCATAATCTTCAGCATGGGGATCGCGATGATCACCCTCCTTTCCCTACCGGCGACAGGACAGACGAAGACACCGCCGGCGAAAAAGCGGGCCCCAAAAAAAGCAGCCGCCGCGGATCCTTTTTCATTTCGCGGCTGGATTAGGATCGGAAAGATCGAAACCTATAGAAAGCAAGCACTCGGCGGGTATCTTCGCGGCGGGGCGGAGATCTTCCTCCAATACGGATTTTCGGACTTGACTGTCCGCAGGTATAAAAAAACCAATGATAGGAAAGCCGACGTCACTTTGGAGTTGTACAGGATGAATTCCCCGCTCAATGCTTTCGGCGTTTTCTCCATCCAGCGCGACGGCACCGAAGAATCCTCTCCGCTCATTCCCGCCGCAAATTGGATCAGCTCCGCCCGCGTTGACTTCGCCCGCGCCGATTTCTACGTCAGGATCAGCGGCAACAACTTGGATGCCGGCGACCTTGAGCAGTTCGCGACGGGCGCCGCGAAAAAAATATGGGAGAAAAAAAGGCTCGATTCCGTCGAACTCTCCTGGCTGCCGGGCGGCGGCCTTTTATCGGGAAGTGAACGATACATCCGTGGCAACATTGCCGCCCGGGCGGAATCGCCTCTCCTCGATTGGGAGGGGTGGGGATTCAACGGTTCGACGCGGGCGGTATCGGCCAGATACGAGCCGTCGGGCTCCAAGTTCATCGTCATGGACTTCGGCCAGGAGACCGGGGATCTGAGTGATAAGGTTCAGGCTTTTCTCAAAAAATATCTTGAAGCCGTCGGAGTTGAAGACGGGATGGTCCGAGGGCAAAACGCCGCGGACATGAATTTTCTCTTCAAGCAGGAGGGCCGCTACGCAGCCCTGGTCATCGGCGAGCGCAACTCGGAATTCGCCCGGGGGCTTATCCGGCAAGCCCTATCCGCGGCTCAAGCCGAGGAAAAATCAGAGTAGAAGCGATCATGGCGCCGATATCACCCCGCCCGGCGGTATAGAGCGCATGGATCGATCGCAATATTCCGCGCGTCTTGATCATCACGACAGGAAAAATCCCGGCCTTCTTGTTAATCGCCCGGAATACGGCCGGTCTTTCCGCCCATGAGCGTCGCTTCAATTCCGGGGAATTCCCTAGTGAGCCAAAAGGGGGCGGAAAAAGCGGCGATGTCCCGGCGGGCCCAAATCTGTTTACGCGCTCCTACGAAGAAGAAGTGAGCGCTTCGTAATTGTAGTCTTTATAATGCTCCAAGATGTCGCGGATGAGATCTTCTTTTGAGAGTTTCAGGACATCGGCCGGAGTCACATGGCACATGAAATCCTCCAGCTTCTCGTCAAGAGATGACTTCTTTGAACGCCGCCCCTTGGTGACCAGCTTGAGCTTGAGCTCAATGGAGTTTTTCGGGAGAACGATCCTGTAGTGGAAATTGTCCGCCTTGGAGCCGGGAAAGCACACCTGCAAATGGATAAAATGTTCTTTGGCTTTTTGATATTTCGTCCGGATTCCGTAGATCTTTAGTTCATCGCCAAGGCTTTCAAACGCGGGTTCAGCAATAAACTCGCAAAACTGGTCGAAATGGCTTATCGTCTCGGCTTTGCACTTCTCAATGACTTTGATATTTTCGAAATGCTTTCTGAGATCTTCTTTCCAAGTTTCCCGCGCCATGGTACCTGCCCTCGAGTAATAGCCTAATGTTCATATTAACATATATTGAGTCGGTTTATAAACAGCGAGGTTTGAACCAAATCCAATTTTGGCAAATCCCGTCCCTTGAGAAGACTCGATTTTCTGAGGCAGAAAATTCCATCCCTTTCTTGAGAAAGCCCGGCGCTTCAGCCAGCGGCTGAGAAAGTGCCGGCTGAGGTCAGCAAAAGGGGGGTGATGATTGGAATAATTTGAGGGAGCCCTCTCCAGCCGGCCAAAGAGAGCCAATATCATTATAGCAAATTTTTGCATGAGCGCAAGATATAAAATGAAATTAATTCCCGGCCACTAGGCGTTGGGTTATTTCCGGTCGAGAATCTTGGACGCCGTGTTCAAAACCCGGTCGATTTTTATGACGGATACATCGTCCTCCGCCAAAACCCGGGCATTTCCGTACGGTTTCCACAGGGCAAAGAGATCCCGCCGAAAAAGGCTGAGAACCCGGCAGCCGCAAGCGGCCGCGAGATGCGTGACCCCGGAATCATTGCCGAGATAGATAGAGCATGCGGTCAAGAGCGCAGCGAGCTCGCGGAGCGGCGGCGCCGAAAACAAGCGCCATCCCGCCGGGAGTGACACCCGGGCCAATTCTTCCGCCAGATCTTCTTCCGCTTCTCCGGTGACTAATATCCCCCGAAGACCGCGGTCGCTCCATTCGCGCGTGACCTCCAAAAAATTCGCCAACGGCCACCTTTTCCTTACGCTTCCGCTCCCCGGATGGATAATGGCGAATTCCGGCGCCTCCCCCCCATGATCCATTCCAAAAAAACGAAGGGATTCTTTCCGCATTCCATCGTTGATGGGGAGGCGCGCGCATTCTTCAAACGCGGACCATTCTCTTCCATTGCCCGGCAAAAAACCGCGCAGCAACGCCTTGGTCCCCTCAAAGTAATGCCGGCTGAGAGACTCCGCGGAATTCTCCGGCGGCCCGACGAAATAACATTGATCCATTCCAAGGCCACGACAGCGGGTTTCGAGATATGCGCCCTGCATCCCCATCATCCAGCCGGCGAGGATTGAATAATCCCGAAGCCATTCGGTTCGCAAGCCGGAATCCTCGGCTTCATAAAAAAGGCCCGCCACCTTTCTGTCGTTCCACGAAATTAACGCATCGACCACGTTCGTCTCTTCAAGAAGCTTCCCATAGGCTTCCCTGCAGACGAGCACGAGCCTGTGATCCGGAAGGCATCCTCGGATCAACCTGACCGACGGGAGGACGACAAGCAAATCCCCGAGTCCACCGGGCCGAAAAAGCAACGCGGAACAAGGCGCGTGTCGCATTGACCTCAGAATGCCACAACACGTGGCAAAGTCAACCTCCTCGCGGAGGTGCGGGCTGTTTTTTAACAGCAGAAAAGGGAAAAATGATTTATTAAGGTGGGTGGAAGCTTTCTCCAGCCCGCTCAAGAAAGCTTGGTTTGATTATAACATACGAATCGATAATTGCAAACGGTTTATTTTCCCAAGGCGGGAATAAAAAGGAATATGCGGATATCCATCACGTTTCTGCCGGTCGGACCCGTCATGATCAGCCCCCCGGCTCTCATGAAAAAGCCGTAGGAGTCGTTCTCGCGCAGGAATTGACTTGAATTCAAGCCCGCGTCCTTTGCCCGGCGAATCGTCTCCGGCCCGGCCCAGGCTCCGGCGGCGTCTGTCGGCCCGTCGATGCCGTCGGTGCCCATACTGAGGATGAGCCAATCGCCGAGGACGGCGACTGTTCGGTTTCCGGCCGGTCCCTCCACCGGGGAACCGAAATAATGGAGATTTTCCCCTTTTTGAATTTCGTTCAGGGCGGCTAATACAAATTCCGTGTTTCGTCCCCCTTTTCCCCTTCCCCGGACGCGGACGGTCAATTCGCCTCCGGCCAGCATGCAAGTCGGCGCCTTGTGAATTGCCGGATCTCCCAAGAGCCTCCGAAATTCCCGGATATAATCCTTGGCCGCAACCCGGGCCTCGCCGCTGTCCGCCGAGGCCAGCCGCATCGTCTGGAATCCTGCCTGCCGAGCGGCCTTCTCCGCGGAGTCCAGCGCCGTCTTGTTGTCTCCGATAATGTGGGTCCGGACATTCAGAAACCACGGATCGTCCTTTTTAGGCGTTTCAGATGCCTCTCCCCGGACACCCTTGGCGATATATTCTGCAACGGCCGGTGGGCACGTTTCCCAAATCCCGAATTTTTTTAAAACGCGCCGGGCGTTTTTAAACGTCGTCGGATCCCAATGGGCCGGGCCCGAGGCGATTATCCCCAAATCGTCGCCGATGACGTCCGATATCACCAGCGAAACGATGGACGCCGGGTAGGCGGCTTTGGCTAGCCGGCCCCCCTTGATTCCCGAAATATGCTTGCGGACCGTGTTGAGTTGCTGGATATCCGCCCCCGCCTTGATGAGTCGATCCCCGACCACCCGCTTGTCTTTGAGCGGGATGCCCTTTGCCGGGAGAGCGAGGAGCGAAGACCCGCCTCCGGAAACCAGCATGAAAATGAGGTCTTTCCCTCCGGCCGCCTTGGCCAGGGACATGACTTTCTTCCCGGCTCGAACGCTCCCGGCATCCGGAGACGGATGAGAAGCCCTGACGAATGTCACTCCGGCGGAGGGGAAACGATCGGCTCCCGGACTGATGACGATGCCTTTCGTCAGCCGGCCGCCCAGGATTTTTGCGAGGCTCCGCGCCATGGGGAACGCGGATTTTCCGAATGCGACCATGAAAACTTTTTCATAGTCCTTGAGGTCATAGGTCTCGCCGCCCGCCGAAATCCGGCTTCCCTCCCTGGAGACATGGCTTTCCACGAGCCGGGCGGGATCCACGGAGGCAAGGGCTGCCTTGTAGATGTTTTCAGCGTCGTGAAGCAGCGAACGAGTCATGTCCCTTCCTTCTCCGCTGCTACTATACAAAAATGCGGCGATTTTATAAACTCCTCCTTGGACAAAACGATTCCATCGTCCGCTCGAATTCCGCGCCGGCCCGCGGCCCCAATTCCGGGGAGACTGCATGAACGTCCCCCGCCGCGTCTTTCGGCGGGAGGCGAGATCCTCCGCGATTCTCCGGACGGCCAAGGATCCTTTTACAATCCCGGATGAATATGATTATAATAGTGGACCGATCTGGACGATGAATATCAGCCCACAGCCGCGCGGCAAAAAGAAAAACCCCCTCGTTTTCAGCCTCAAGCTCGCCTTCGGCGTATCGCTTTTCGTCTTCCTGCTCGTTTATAAAACCTCCCTCCGCGACATCGCGACGGTCTTGAAAACCGTGGATGTCCGCTGGCTGGCGATCGCGCTCTCTCTCAACGCGATTGGATTGTTGGCCAGCGCCTATCGCTGGCAGATCCTCGCCCGCGCCCAAGGAGACGTCATCCCTTTGTCCTTCTTGACAAAGTCATATCTAGTCGGCATGTTTTTCAGCAATTTTCTTCCCTCGAGCTTCGGCGGGGACCTTGTCCGGATATGGGACGGATCCCGCTATTCAAGATCGCTGCTGAAATCATCGGCCATCGTCGTCGTCGAGCGTTTGACGGGGCTCATCGTGCTTTTTCTTTTCGCCTTGATCGCTTCCCTCTTCCGCTTGGACATGGCCCGGAGAACCCCGGTCATCTGGGTGTCCCTGGCCCTCGGCGTCATCGGGTTGGGCCTGATCGCCCTTTTCTTGTCTCCGGTCTCAAAAGGCCTGATCTCCCGCCTGCCCGATCGCCGACTCCTGCGGACGCTCAAAGAAAAAGCCCTCCGTTTTCGCGAGGCCGTCCTCGTTTACAAAAAAGAGAAGGCCGCGTTTTATAAGGCAGGCGTCTGGGCTTTCATACTGCAGGCCAATGTCATTTTCTATTTTTTCCTCATCGGGAAGGCTTTTCATCTGCGCATCGGCTTTCTGGATTATTTCATCATCATCCCCATCGTCCTGCTCATCCAAGCGATCCCGGTGACCATCAACGGCATAGGACTCCGGGAAGGTTCCACGATCGAGATCTTCAAGTTTTATGGGATATCCGCCGGCACGGCCTTCTCCTTTTCTCTTGTCGACTTCGCTTTCAGGCTGATTCTCGGGTTGATCGGCGGAGTCATCTACGTATTTCGAAAATGAATGAAATCGGGCGCGCCTTCGGGAAGACAACGGGAATTTTCCTGGTCTTGGCCGTCGCCTGCGTCTTGACGAAATCCGCCTGGGCTCAGGCCCCCGTTCCCAGGCCCGACGTCTCGGATTTTGAGAAGCGCCTGGCGAAGATCAACGCGCAAATCAACGACGCGAAATCCAAAATCAACGAGGCGAAGAAAAAAGAGTCGGGCATCCTGGCCACGCTCGCGAATTTGGAATTGACCAAAAAGCTCCTGAGAAGCGAATTGGCAAGCTGCAATATCCAGCTCGAAAAAACGAACATCGAACTCGCTTCCATGAGATCCGATATCAACCGGCTTAAGGGTCGCCTGGAAAAGGAAAGGCAGTCCATAGAAAAAACGCTCGTGACCCTATACAAATTCGGCAGGCTGGATTTCCTTCAATTCATGCTTCGAGCGGATAACATCGATTCCGTTTTCGCGGAAAACAAGCACCTGGCCCTGCTCGCCCAGTACCAGGAAAAGGTGATCTCCGGCTTCCAGGAAACATTCGCCGAGTTGACGGCGGTGGAAGCCCGGCTGGAATCCAAGAAATCCGAGATCTCGGGAATCATCCGCGCAGCCCGGGAGAAAGAAATAGAGCTTGAAGCCGAAGAAAGGGCAAACAGGGACTTTGTCCGTGAGGTCCAGAGAAACCGGAAGACCCATGAAGCGACGCTGAATGAGCTGAAGGAAAGCGCCGGCCAACTGCAGATACTCATCAAGAAGATCATCAACCAGGAATGGACGCTGCCCTATCCATTTGTCCCCCTGTATGACATTAAGGGCAAGCTCCCATGGCCCCTTCGAGGCCGCATCATCACCCGGTTCGGACTTCAAAAGCATCCCCATTTCAATACGACGACGTTGAACAACGGGATAGAAATCGCCCCGCAGAAAAATGCGTCCATCATCCAGGCCATCCATGCCGGCAAAGTCGTTTATGCCGATTACTTTGAAGGCTACGGCAATCTCCTCATCGTCGACCATGGGATGACGTATTATTCTCTCTACGGGCACTGCTCGGAATTCATGGTAAGCCCGGGCGATATCATCAAGGCCGAACAGCCGATCGCCCTGGTCGGCGATTCGGGCTCGCTCAAGGGGCGGTGCCTCTATTTTGAGATCCGGTTCAAGACCAAGGCCCTGGATCCCTTGAAATGGTTGAATCGAAGATGATAAAATGGCGTTTCGTATTGGAGCAAAATGACAACCGGACGCTTTAAAATCATCGCCGTAACGGCGTTCCTGACCGTGGCCGCGTTCTTGATCATGGAGAGGAGCGTTCTCCCCCCCATCTCGGCGCGTCCCTCCACGCCCAAGGGGTTCGAGTTGTTGGGAACGATCATGCGCCTGATCAAAACCGATTATATCGAGGAGCGCGATCCGGCCCGGACGGTCGATGGCGCTTACCGGGGGCTGGTGAATTCCCTTGATGCCCTTTCCAGCTATCTCGACCGGCAAGCCACGGCCAAATACCTCAGCCTGGATGCGAGCTTCAAGGACATCGGCGTCATCCTTTTCAAGAAATACGGATCTTTCCCCCAGGTCGTCAGTCTCCTGGATAATGCCCCCGCGGCCAAAAGCGGAATCAAGGTCGGCGATTATCTGAGCGCCCTGGACGATCATTCAACCCTGGGCATGAGCCTCCTTGAAACCGGCCTTTACCTTAAGGACGTCCAGGAGAAGCCTGTTTCCGTAAAAGTCCTCCGGGACTCATCGACGCTGTGGCTCAAGATCGATCGCGCCCTCGTCGCTCCGGTCCCCGTGACGTATCTTTCCGCCGGGGATCCGGCCGTGCTCAGAATCCACAGTCTGCGTTCTCGCTGCGTTGACGAGCTCAGGAAAAACATTCTTCCGCAGATCAAGAAACAGAAAAAGCCCCTCGTCCTGGACCTGCGGAATTGCCACGAGGGAGAGTATGACGAGGCCGTCAAGCTGCTCGGACTTTTTCTTCGCGGAGCGAAAATCGGATACTTCGAAAAGAAAGGGGGGGCCCGAGAAGACCTGGTGTGTCCCGGCGAATCCGAACTCGATAAAATCCCCTTGGCCGTATGGGTCAATCCTGGGACGATGGGACCGGCTGAACTTGTCGCCGGCGTTCTCCAGGACCGTCAGAGATGCAAGGTCATCGGAACGGAAACCCTCGGCTTGGTCGCCAAGCTCGAGCATTTCCCTCTCCGGGATGCCAGCTCGCTGCTGCTGACCTCCGCGGTTTTTTCCCTGCCATCGGGGAAAAAGCTGTGGACCCAGGGAATCACCCCGGATACGAAAATTCCGGTCGAAGATCAAAGCCAAGAGACTTTCCTCCAAAAGACATCCGCGCTCCTGCCCAATCCTTAACAGATGAAGAAAAAACCCTTGCCACAAGGGGATCCCACAGAGCCTTCGTTCAAGCTTTTGGCCGCGGTCCTGGCCGGCATCGCCCTCCTATCCATAATCGCCCTGGATTTCCTCAACTCCAGAAAGGGAGGGAAGTCCTATCTGTTCATCAGCGCGCCGGGAAAAGCGAAAGAAGCTCCGGCCGCGAAGGCGTTCAAGCAAGTCATCCGGGATGCCCTGGCCGGGATCGGTGTCGCCCCGGAGGCCGTCGCCGTGACCGAGATTGACAAAAACCTTATTCGATTCGATATCGCTCTGCATACCGGACAGTTCGATGAAATTGAGTCCGGGTTGGACAGTGCGCTTCGCGCTCAAAACGTCTCGATCGGGAAAGAGGACAGGCTTCGGGAAAAGGATTCCGACATCGTCAGGTGGCAGCTTCAGCGCGGAAAAAACGAGCGGGCAATCCTGGCCTTCTCTTCCCCGGCGGCCAGGGCGCCTATCGAAGAGCCGCCGCGACGGCCGGGACTTCCCCCGAAGACCGCCGCAGGCAAAGTCGCTCTCGTCGTGGACGACATGGGCAACAGCCTCGAAATCCTCGACGAACTCGTGAGTTTAAGCGAGCCGCTGACCATTTCCGTTCTGCCATACAGCCCCTACGCGAAGGAGACGGCCGAGATCGCTCACGCCAAGGGGTTGGAAATCCTTCTGCATCTTCCCCTCGAATCGCTGAACGGGCAGGATTTCGCGATGCACGCGGACGGCATGATCCGCGCCTCGATGAGCCCGGAAGAGGTCGAAAAACTCATGGAGAACAACCTGAACCAGATTCCTTTCATCCGCGGGGTCAACAACCATATGGGATCCAAGGTAACGGCGGACGCATCGATGATGAGATTGATTCTCGCCCCGCTCAAATCGCGGAATCTCTTTTTCCTGGACAGCCGGACGACCGGCCGGTCGGTGGCCTATTCCGTGGCGTTGGAAATGGGGATCCCGGCGGCCGTTCGACAGGTCTTTTTGGACGCCGACGGAGACAAAGTCACGATCAGGGACCGGCTGCTCGAGCTTTTCCGCCTGGCTCAGAGGAACGGGAAAGCCGTCGGCATCTGTCATCCCTTCATGGAAACCGTCCAGGTTCTCAAGGACAGCTTACGCCTCGCGGAAGGCTTCAATGTCGACGTTGTCCCCGCTTCCCGGATGGCCCGGCGATAGCCCGTTCGAGCCGCGCCCGCCCATTTTCCCGTGTCGCCCGGCAGCGTTCCAGAGCCAATTCCCCCCTGGAAGGCCCATTTTACATCGGGGCGGGAACAGCCCCACGGTTGCGTTTTCCCACCATGATCATTGAATAATTCCTTGGCCTTCGTTATATTAGTTTTGTCGAGAGGAGGAAATCAATGAGAAAAACAGCATATTTCGTGCTCGCCTGCGCTGGAGTATTCGTCCTGGCAGCCGGTTTTCAGGCCTGCAAGAACGTTTCCATAGAAGAATTGAAGCAATCGATGCAACTCGTCGACATCGAGACCAAATGGGTTTCCAAATTTTACCAGCCGTGGCCTCCTCGCTTGATCCTGGTCCCGGCCGTGTCGTTTCGAGTCAAGAATACTTCCAGCAAGCCTTTGACCTATATCAATTTCAACGCGATCTTCGGCTTCAAGGGCGAAGCCGAAAACCTCGGCGACAACTTCCTGGCCGCCATCCGGGGAAAAGCGGTCGCGCCGGGGGAGACGAGCGACATCATCGCCCTCAAAAGCAACTTCGGGGTCGAGGGGCGGACCGTCAAGAGCATTGAAGAAAACCCGATGTGGAAGCCGGTCACCGTCAAGATCTTCGCCCGGTCCAAGGGATCTCAATTCGTCCTCCTCGGGGAATACGACGTATCGCGGACCATTGACTTCAAAGAGCCGGAGCCGGTCGAGGTCAAGCCTAACGAATAGAAGGATCCTCTCCAACCGCCGTCCAGGGACAAAACAACCCGAATCGATAATCTCCAACACGAAAGGTATAGCGATGAGCATCATGATCCCAACGAAAGTCTTTCTAACCAAGGGAAAAGGGCAACACAAGGAGAAGCTGGCAAGCTTCGAGGAAGCGCTTCGGGACGCGGGAATCGCTCCATTCAACCTGGTGAAGGTTTCGAGCATATTCCCGCCGCACGCCAAGCTCATATCCCGGGAGGAAGGATTAAAGTACTTGAATCCGGGGCAAATCGTGTTTCTGGTGATGAGCGAAAACGCCACGGACGAGCCGCATCGCCTGATTTCCGCCTCCGTCGCCCTGGCGATCCCCCATGATCCGAAGCACTATGGCTATCTGGCGGAACATCAAGGGTTCGGCCCAGGGGAAAAAGAAGCCGGGAAGCATGCCGAGGATTTGGCCGTCGGAATGCTGGCCACGAAACTCGGCTGGGAGCTCCCGGCAGGAAAAATCAGCGGGAACGGCGGCCAGAATTATGAGCTTTCCGAAACATTTTCGGTCACGGCGCAAAACATGACCCAGACCGCGGAGGGAGCCGCGGGGGTTTGGACGACGGCCGTGGCGGCGGCGGTCCTCATCGTCTGATCGAACCGACCGGAGGCTAGGACTCCAAAGGATTCGGCTTTAGGATCTTGATAAAGCTCTTCTCCCGGAGCGCTTTTAGATAGGCGTCGACCTTGGTCTTCTTTTTCTCGGTGAAGAGTTTCTCCTCGACGTCCTTCTTCACATCATCAAACGGGCGCAGGAAACTCTCTTTCCGGTCTTCGAGCTTCAGTAAAAACCAGCCGTTTTTCATCTGGATCCAGTCGGTGACTTCCCCGGCTTTCAGCTTTTGCACGGGTTCTTCCAGCGCCTTCTCCAGTTCACCCGCCTTGAAGGTCCCCAACTCCCCCTTGGCATCCTTCATCGGGCCGTCCGAATAAGCGGCGGACAGGGAGTTGAAATCCTCCCCGGCTTTCAGCTTTTCACTGATCTCCCTGCGCTTCTCCTCCAGTCCCGCCGCCCCGACGTGTTCGTCCGTCAGATAAACGGCTCCCAGCTTATACTCCGTGGGCTGTGTAAATTCGCCGGGATTCCGCTTGTAGTACTGGACGACCTCCGAGTCGTCCAGCACGATGCTCCTGTCCACTTCCATATAAATCAACGCCTGCTTCTGATAATTCTGTTGGACTTGCTTGATCCACTGGTCATACTCGATCCCCTGCTGCTGGAGAGCCCTGCGCAGATCTTCGTCCGTCACAAGATTATTTTCCTTCTTTATGCCGTCGACCGCCATCTTGACTTGCTCGGCGACGTTCAAGTTCTTCTCCCTCGCCTGCTGCAGTATGAGGACCTCCGTGATCATCATGTTCATGAGTTCTTTTTTGATGTTCGCGTACTGCTTCTCATATTCTTCGCCCTGATATTGAGCTCGAAGCATTTGGGCATACTGGTCATGCTGCTCACGGACTTCGGATACGGTGATGATGTCGTCATTCACGACGGCCGCGATTTCTTCCACAACGCCCTGCGCACCCAGGCCGGCGGCTCCGGCCAAGGCCAAACCGATCAAGATCAACGTTTTCTTTTTTCTCATCAATCATTCCCCTGGTAGATAAACGTTAAATTCTCCGGATAAACGCTCCATTCCAGCTTCTCTTTCAGAGCTTCGATGTGCCCGGCAAGCAACTCCTTGATCTTCAGGTCAAGGATCTTCATTCGGATGGAAGGGCGCGCGGCTTCCTCGGAAACGAGCTCCGGGGCTAATCTCCTGTCAAGCCGGAAGATGTGATAACCGTAGGACGACTCTACAACCGGGCTGATGGTGCCCTCGGCCAAGGAAAAAATCACCTTTTCCATCTCATAGGGAAGCTCGCCCGGCTTGAAAACTCCCATTTCGCCGTTCTTGAAGGCTTCCGGCCCGGCCGATTCTTCCCTGGCGACTCGGCGGAAATCCTCTTCGGTGGCGTCTTTCAGCTTTTGCAAAACCCTGACGGCGTCCTGTTCGGACTCAGATAGGATCTGGCTCACTTTCACCCGCTCGGGGAGCAAATAATCCTTTTTGTGCTCCTGATAATAGCGGCTGACCTCGGCCGCGTCCAACCGGATGTCCTTGATGAGCTCGAACGCATATTTTTCGGCCAGCAATCCGTCATAAATCCCGGCGGCAAGAAAATCCCCCGGCGCACCGGCCGTCTCAGCCTGAGACGGGGCATCCTTCATCTTCTTCACGTACGCTTCTTTCTCTTCAGGGCTCAAAACGAGGCCCTGCGCCCGGGCGGCCTCCAGGAGGAGCTTTTCCTCGACGAACTTGTCGAAAAGCCGGCTGAGGGATTCCGGCTCAAGCTCTCCGGCGCGGTTCCCCATCACGTTCTCTATATATCTCCGGAACCCGGCATTGTCATAGCTGAATCCACCCACGCGCAGGATAACCCGGTCGTTTTTCTGCGCATCCGCGGCAAGGCCCTGGCCCGGGCCGTCATCGGCCTTGCCCTTGGGCTCGCAGGCGGTCAAGGACAGGCAGAGCGCGGCGGCTAACAAGCAGAAAGATCTCAGGAAAACACGGCCTTGGTGGTTCATCTTTTTTAATATCAATTCATTATAGTATATCCATACAACTCCTTCAAGATCATGACGGTTTCATCCAGGAAGGCCCGACCGGACCCGCCCCTGAGATGGATCGACAACACGCCTTGGGGCGTCAGCGAACCGGAGTATTTCTTGAGGAGCACCGAAAGGCGCGTCAAATCGACCGCGGTCGACGGGAAAAATTTGACGATCAGCCGATTCCCCAGCCTGTCCATCGTTTCGATTTTCAACCTCTGGGCGAGAAACTTCACGGCTCCGTAGCGCAGCAGGTTTTCGACGTTTTCAGGCATGGGCCCGAACCTGTCATTGACCTCGGCCCGAATTTTGTCGATGTCGGCGAGGCTGTCCAGCGAGGACATGCGCTTGTAAAGGTTGAGCCGAAGATTGATCTGGGGAAGATAATCCTCCGGAATGCGGATATCAACCTTGAGATTGAGTTCGGTTTTGACTTCCTCGACCTTTTCGCCCTTGAGTTCCCTTATGGCCTGCTCCAAGAGCTGCATGAAATAGTCGAATCCCACGGCTTCCATGTAGCCGTGTTGCTGGCGTCCGAGCAGATTGCCGGCTCCCCGTATCTCCAGGTCCTTGGCGGCAAGCCGGAATCCGGATCCCAATTCGCTGAACTCCTTGAGGGCTTTGAGCCGTTCCTTGGCGATGGGCGTCAACGAGGTAAAGGGGGCCACCAGGAAATAGGCGAAAGCCTGGCGTGACGATCGCCCCACACGGCCGCGGAGCTGGTAAAGCTGGGCCAGGCCGAAGTTGTCGGCGTGATCCACGATCAGCGTGTTGACCAAGGGGATGTCGATGCCGTTCTCGATGATCGTCGTGGATACGAGAACATTGAATTTCCGGCTGATGAAATCCATCATTCTCTTTTCGAGCTGCGTCCCCGTCATTTTTCCATGGATGCTCGTGACCTTGGACTGCGGAACGATCTTCTCGATCATCCGGACGACCTTGTCGATGCCCTCGATCTGGTTGTGCAGATAGTAGACCTGCCCTCCCCGGTTGAGTTCCTGCCGGATGGCCGAGGCGATCAACTTGGTGTTGAAAGGCGTGACGACCGTGTGAACGGACAGCCTGTCGCGCGGAGGAGTCTCGATAAGGCTGATATCGCGCAGTCCGGTGAGCGACAGGTTCAGTGTTCGGGGAATCGGCGTGGCGGTCAGGGTCAGCACGTCCACGTTGGCCCTCATCTGCTTGATCTTCTCCTTATGATTGACCCCGAAGCGCTGTTCCTCATCCACGATCAGGAGCCCGAGGTCACGGAACCCAATGTCCTTGGAAAGCAGCCGGTGAGTGCCGATGATGATATCGATCTGGCCGCTCTTGAGATCGTCAATGAGCTTCTTTTGCTCGCCTTTCGTCTGGAGCCGCGTCAGGCCCTCGATCCGGACCGGGAAGAGAACCATCCGATTCCTGAACGTCTTGAGGTGCTGGCTGGCCAGCACGGTGGTCGGGCACAGGACGGCCACCTGTTTCCCGTCCATCACGGCCTTGAAGGCGGCGCGCATGGCCACCTCCGTTTTCCCGTAGCCGACGTCGCCGCAAAGAAGCCTGTCCATGGGCGTTTGGGATTCCATGTCGCGCATGATCTCCTTGATGGAGCGGACCTGGTCCTCGGTGGCCTCGTACTCGAAAATCCTGTCGAAATCCGCGTCCCACTCCCCTTCGGGACTGAACGTGAATCCCTTGACGGCTTTTCTCTCGGCATAGAGATCCAAAAGCTCTTTGGCGATGGCCTCAACGGCCTTCTTGGTGCGTGCTTTCGTTTTTTCCCAGGTGTTGGTTCCCAGCTTGTCCAGCTGCGGGAGATCCGTCCCGGACTTGGAGAACTTCTGGACCAAATTGAGGTCTTCAACCGGAACAAGGAGCTTGTCGCTGTCACGATACAGGAGTTCGATGAATTCGCGATTCGTGCCCTCGACGGCCACCTTCTGCAGTCCATTGAACAGCCCGATGCCGTAATCCGCATGAACGACGAGGTCGCCGCTCCGGAGGTCCTGGAACTGGGAGGCGAAAACCTTCCGTGGAGCGCGGCTGACGAGGACCTTCTCTTCGGTAAAAATATCCTTTTCCGAAAAAAATGTGATTTTTTCGGACGGGCAGCTGAACCCCCGTTCCAGGCCGCCCAGGAGGAGCAGGGCCTCCCCCCTCTCGGGCGTCTCCATCGGAGACGAGGCTTCCCGGACGAGAATCCCGTTTTCGAGGAGAAGGGCCGCAAGCCTCTGACGCGTCCCCTGGTGGGAAAGGTAAATATAACAAAGCTCCCGTTCTCTCTGGAGTCTCTTCAGGTACTGAAGAAAAAAGGGGATCTTGTTGTCGAATTTGGGAACGGATTGAAATCCGAAAGAGAACTCCTGCGTGCTCCCCGCGGTTCCCAATTCTTGAAATCTGACGGCTTTCTCCCGGACGGCGCTCCAGAGTTCGGGGGAATAGATCTCGTCGGGAGGGATGCAGAAAGATTTCGCCCGGCGCAGATCCTCGTATTCCTCTTCGAGGTTTTTCATTTCCTCGATCCAGTCCTTTTCGACCTCGTCGGGCTCATCGATGATAAACAGCGAATCCTCAAGATACCGGGAGAACGGGACGAAGCGGCTCCGCTCGAGCAGGGAGAGGAAAACAAACGAGGGAAAATAATCTCCTCCTTGAAGCGACCGGATCTTCTCCTGGAGGTCCCGGCCATCGCCCGAGGCCCGCTTGCGGGCCGACTGCGTCCAGGAATGGACGAAGTCTTTCGAACCCGGAAATTCGCGAAGCGAGGGGACGAGAATCCGGTCAAGCATCCTCAAGGATCTTTGAGTCGACGCGTCGAACTCCCGGAGCGAAGCCACCCGCGAGCCTGAGAGCTCGATGCGGAAAGGGTTGGCCTGCCATGGCGAGAAAACATCGACAATCCCGCCGCGCCAAGCATATTCTCCGTGGGAGGCAATGAGGTCCTCCCTTGAATACCCGAATTCGGCCAGCAGCCCGAGCAGCCGCTCCCTTTCGAGGGTATCGCCTTTTCCCAGCCCCAGATAGAAATCCTCCATGTCCGAGGATCCGGGGAAGGGCTTGAGAAGTCCGAAAAGATTGGTAAAAACCAGGGCCGGATCGGAATGCATCAGGTTGTAAAAAAACCTCATCCGCGTCGAGATCGCGTCCAGGGAAGGAGGTATCTCAAGGTAGGGATTTTCCGCGAGTTCCGGCAACGTCTCCGTCAGCAGGGGCGAGGAGAACTGTGAGAAATAGAACCGGCATTCCTCGTCGATCGCCGCCAGGGGAAGCG